>Ga0209692_10002089_pt1 | contig 23516 bp, 20 predicted proteins | sample tdDd472_FD_187129 | JGI IMG/M metagenome (GOLD analysis project Ga0209692, IMG submission 187129) | Marine sediment microbial communities from the Atlantic coast under amendment with organic carbon and nitrate - tdDd47.2 (SPAdes)... | ecosystem: Environmental > Aquatic > Marine > Coastal >... | reverse complement strand
GAAAGCCGCGCGGCGCGCGGCGCAGGACGGCGTCAATCTGTGCATCGAACCGATCAATCAGCGCGACATTCCGGGCTTTTTCCTTGCAACGACCGGTCAGGCAATAGAGGTTCTGGATGCGGTCGACGAACCGAATATCGGGCTCCAGTTGGATCTGTACCACCTGCAGATCAGCGAGGGTGACCTCGCCATGCGCACACGTGCATTGCTCGATCGCGTGGAGCACATTCAGATTGCGGGAAATCCGGATCGTCATGAACCCGACATAGGGGAAGTGCATTATCCCTTCCTGTTCGACCTGCTGGACGCGCTTGGCTATCAGGGCTGGATCGGTTGCGAATACCGGCCCAAGGGCGAGACGAAGGCCGGGTTGGGCTGGGCGGCCGACTATGGTGTGTCGGTTTGATCCGATTCCCGGGAAAGATAAGGACTTAGTGGAGTATTCGATGAAGAAGGAATTGGCCAAGGCTGGCGACCTGGCGCAACAACAGCTCGGCGAGCGCATCAAGATCGCGCGCAAATCCGCCGGACTGACGGCGGAAGACTTCGCCAAGCGGCTGGGCGTCACCTCGAAAACCGTGCGCGGCTGGGAAAAGTCCCGCCGGGTTCCCCGCGCCAACCAACTCGTCATGATGGCCGGCATGCTGAACGTGACCGCCCCGTGGCTGCTGGAAGGACGCGAACAGGAATTCATGGAATTGGATAACGAGGAAGCCGTCCTGCGCGGAAAGATCGCCGCCGCGAAGCAGAAGGTGGCGGAGCTGACCGAAATCCTGATCGACCTCGAAAAGCGGCTGGCGATCGACTGACCGCCGAACCGATGGCGTCGCCCGGCCTGCGGGACCGGGCGATGAAAACCGAACCATGGTGGTTCAATGAAGGGCTGGCCCCGGCTTCCCTCGCCGGAATTCGACATCGACCCGGAAAGCGGACCGCGCTCCAACCGGTTCAACGACGGCTATGCCTCGCCCGCCGGGGCCGCGGCTGAATCCGAAACCGCCTTCCTGGGCGGCATCGGCGCACCCGATATCTGGCGGGCCAAGGCCTGTTTCGCCATTGGCGAGACCGGGTTCGGCCTGGGCCTGAATTTCCTGATGACATGGGCAAACTGGCGGGAAACCGCCCCGCCCGGCGCGCGCCTGCACTATGTCAGCGTGGAGGGATATCCCCTCGACAGCGCCTCCCTCGCCCGTGGGCTCGCCCTCTACCGGAACGTGCCCGGCCTTTCGCCCTTGATCGACGAACTCTGCCGCCGCTTCCCGATCCGCCATGCGGGCTTCCATCGCCTCACCCTGGAGGGCGGCCGGGTGCATTTGACCCTGCTGTTCGGACTCGCAGGCGATGTACTTTCCCAAATTACCGGAAAAATGGACGCCTGGTATCTGGACGGCTTCGCACCGGCCCGGAACCCGGACATGTGGTCGGCCGACATCTTTAACACCATCGCGCGCCACACCCGCCCCGGCGGCGCCGTCGCCACCTACACCGCCGCCAGCCATGTACGGCGCGGTTTGGAACAGGCCGGCTTCACCATGCAGCGGCGGCCGGGCTATGCCCATAAGCGCGAACGCCTGACCGGAACGCTCGACAAAGCACCGGCCGCGCCGAAGCCGGATGCGCCCTGGTTCGACCTGCCGGCCCGCGCCACCGATCCGGGCGAAATCGCCATCATCGGCGGCGGCATAGCGGGCGCCTGCTGCTGGCAGGCCCTGCAGGCGCGCGGCCTGCCCGCCCGCCTGTTCGACCGCAAGGGCCGGGACGGCGGCATGGGCGCGAACCCGGTGGCGATGATCGCCCCGAAACTGCCGGTCGACCCCAGCCTGCCGGGACGCTTGAACGCGCTGGCTTTTCTGCGCGCCCTTGCCTTCTACCAGACGCTGGGGGATCGGGTTTGGCATGCGCCGCGTGGGATATTCCAGGCCGCTATCAACGCGGAGGAGGCGGAGCGCCAAACGCGCCTGATCGCCGCCCTCGACTGGCCGGATGATTTCCTGACCGCCGCCACCGTCGCCGGCAGGCCCGCTTTGTCCTTCCCCTCGTCCGGCTGCCTCGACCCGAAGGCGGTCGCGGACGCCATCGGTGCCCCGGTACAGGCCGCCGATATTCGACGCATCGAAGCCGGCGACGGCGGATGGCGTCTTCTCGACGCCGATGGTGCGGAGATTTGGTCGGGCGCAACCGTGGTGGCCGCGGCGGGCGGCTGGACCGGGCGGCTGTTGCACGCCCCCTGGCTCGGCATCCGCCCCAGCCGGGGACAGGTGAGCTGGCTGGACGGCGACGCGGTCCCAGCCGGTTTGCCGGAACACGGGATCGGCTTCGGCGGCTACCTGACCCCGCCCCTCGCGCTGCCCGACGGCCGGCGGGGCCGCGTGATGGGATCCACCTTCGACGCCTGGCGCGACCCGGACGGCGACACGGCCTGGACAGCCTGGTCCGCGGCGGACCACAGGCGCTATGCGGAAGCGTTCGCCGAATTCTTCGACACGGAGCTGCCGCAGGCGGAAACGGGATGGGCCGGGATACGCGCGATGACGACTGACCGCCTGCCCATTGTCGGACCGGTGCCGGACCGGGAGGCCTATGCAACGGACTATCCCGACCTGCATCACGGGAAACGTTGGGTGGACTACCCGCCCGCGCGATACCGGGACGGGTTGTATCTGCTGTCCGGCTTCGGCGCGCGCGGTTATCAATTCGCACCGCTGATGGCGGAATTGCTGGCCGACATGATCGCCGGAACGCCCCTGCCGCTGGAGAAGGACCTGGTCGCCGCAGTGCATCCGGCGCGCTTCCTGGTCCGCGACCTCAAACGAGCCGGGACCTGAAACGCGCCAGAAACACGGCCGAAGGGTCTATTTCCGAATGGCGAGCGCCTTGTCCCGCGTGCCGCTGAGCGTGGCGGCGGGGGTGAGCGCTTCGGGATCCGTGCGAACCTCGATCAGGGCCGTCTTGCCGCTGGCGATGGCGCGGTCGAGCGCGGCTTCGAAATCCTCCGTCCGCGCCACCACTTCGCCATGCGCGCCGCAGGCCTCGGCCCATTTCGCAAAATCCGGATTGGCGAGCGCCGTACCGGACTCGCGGGTCGGGTATTCCCGTTCCTGATGCATCCGGATGGTGCCGTACATGGCGTTGTTGGCGACGATATAGAGGATCGGCAGATTGTACTGAACCGCCGTCGCCATTTCCTGCCCCGTCATCTGGAAGCAACCGTCGCCGGCGACGACCACCACCGGGCTTTCCGGGTGGACCAGCTTCGCGGCAATGCCGGCCGGCGGGCCGTAGCCCATCGACCCGCTGGTCGGCGCAAGGCAGGTCCGGTATTTCCGATACCGGCGGAAACGGTGGATCCAGACGGTGTAGTTCCCGGCGCCGTTGCAGTAGATCGCGTCGGGACCGAGCTTTTCGTCCAACGTGCGGATGACCGTTCCGAAATTCACGGCGCCCGGCACTTCGGTCGGTTCGGAGAAGGCGAGATAGCCGTCATGCAGGTTCTTGACCTCCGCGCTCCAGACCGGCGTTTGGCGCAGCTGATACAGCCGGGCCGCGGCGCGCGCGAAGGCCTTCATGCCGGACGCGATGCCGAGATCCGCGTCGTAGACCCGGTTGATCTCCGCCGCATCGGGATAGACGTGGACCAGTTTCTGCGTCGGCCGGGGAATGTCGATCAGGGAATAGCCGCCGGTCGTCATTTCGCCCAGCCGCGCGCCGACCACGATCAGCAGGTCCGCTTCCTTGATGCGTTTGGAAAGGTTGGGATCGATGCCGATCCCGACATGGCCGGCATAGTTCGGATGCAGATTGTCGAAATAGTCCTGGCAGCGGAAGGACGCCCCCACCGGCAGATGCATGTTCTCCGCGAAACTCATGATATCGGCGCAGGCCTCCGCCGACCAGTCGCCGCCGCCGACGATCACGAAGGGCTTCTGCGCCTCCATCAGCATCATGCGCAGCTGCGCCATCTGATTGTCGCCGGGATGCGCCTCGACCTGCGCATAACCGCCGAGATCCATCGCTTCCGCGGTCTGGGTCAGCATGTCTTCCGGCAGGCTCAGCACCACCGGGCCCGGCCGGCCGGAAACGGCGGTGTTGAAGGCGCGGTTCATGAATTCGGGAATGCGCGCGGGATCGTCGATCTCCGCAACCCATTTCGCCATCTGGCCGAACATCCGGCGATAATCGATTTCCTGGAAGGCTTCCCGTTCGACCATGTCACGGCCGACCTGGCCGATCAGCAGGATCATCGGGGTCGAATCCTGGAAAGCCACATGCACCCCGGAGGACGCGTTGGTCGCCCCCGGCCCGCGCGTCACGATGGCGACGCCCGGCTTGCCGGTCAGCTTGCCGTAGGCATCCGCCATCATCGTGGCGCCGCCCTCGTGCCGGGCGTTGATGTAGCGTATTTCCGGCGTGTCGTGCAGGGCGTCCAGCACCGCGAGGTAGCTTTCCCCCGGCACGCCGAACATGAATTCCACCCCGTGCCCTTTCAGCGCATCGACCAGGATGCGCCCGCCATTGCGTTGGTTAGACCCGTCGGTCATTCGGTACTCTCCCTCAATCCAGGCGGCTTGCGCAGGGACCCGCCGCGCCTTCCCGCCTTTGCTGTTCTGTCTTCGTCAGGTCAGGTTTTCGAAATTGAAGAACGCCTTGCGCCAGGCGGTGACAGTCACCGTCTCGAACAGACCGGCCTTGTTGAAGGGGTCGTTCTCGGCGAAATCGCGGGCGACGGCTTCGTCTTCGGTATCGATGATCAGGACAGAGCCGAAGGGGTTCCCATCCACATCCATCACCGCACCGCCGGCCAGGATGATGTCCTTCTTGCTATCCAGATAGGCGAGATGCGTCGCGCGCGTGTCCAGGCGCGTCTGGAGATGACCGGGTTTGTCGGCACATTGAATAAGCATCGGCATGGAAACGCGCTCCTCCTGCAGGGTTCGGGCAAGGTTTGGCCGGCAATGCCGGTCGTCCCTGCCTACCGCCAATCACAGCGCCAAGCAACGCCCGCCGTGGACAAACATCTTGCACGGTGATGACGCTAAGGGCCGCCGGCCGGCGGGGTCAGGCCCCCTCGACGATCGGACCCGGAGGATGTTCCCGGTCGGCCCATAGGCTGATCATCAGCGCCAGGGTGCCGAGCACCGCGAAACCGCCCACCATGGGCAGGACGGTGTCGTTGAAACTGTAGCCGACAACGGCGGCCGGCGGGATGGCCACCATCGTCGAAACCGATCCGACAAAAGCCGCCGCGATCCCCGCGATCGCCCCCATCGGCTCCATGGCGCAGGCATTCAGGTTGCCGAACAGCATCCCCATGCAGAAGAAGGTGAGGATCAGATAGATCTCGAAAGCGGCCAGCGGCGGCACGCCGCCGACGGAGGCCGCATAGGCGCCGAAGGCAACAGCCAGGCCGATCGTGGTGATCAACGCCGTCCGGACCAGCCGGCGCATGCCGTATTTCATCACGATCCGGCCGTTGATCACGCCGGCGAGTCCGATGGCGAGCGCGGGTATCCCGAAATACACGGCGAACATGTCGCCCACGCCGTAGATCCCCTGAAAGACCGGTTGGGAGGAGACGAGATAGCCTTGGAACGACCCGAAGACCATCCCGGCGCACATCGTGTAGCCGAATGTGATCCGGTTTGTCGCCGCCTGCCGAAACCCTTCGAGGATCGGCACGATGGAGAACGCCCGGCGGCGGCCGACCGGCAATGTCTCGCGCTGGCGCAGGAAAAACCAGGTCGTCGAGGTCAGCGAGACCACGAGAAACATCACGAAGATCATGTGCCATTCGGCGACCCAAAGGATCCCCTGGCCGATGAACGGCGCGATCACCGGAACCAGGATGAAGATCGACATTATGAAAGAGGAGACCCGCGCCATCATTCGGCCTTCGAAGCGGTCCCGGACAATCGCCATGATGACGATCCGGTTGCCCGCAGCCCCCAGGCCCTGCAGCACGCGCCCGACCAGCATGACGGCGAAACTGTCGCTGAAGATCGAGAGCAGACAGCCGGTGCAGAAGATCGTCGCCGCCAGATAGATGGCCCGCTTGCGCCCGAAACTGTCGGAAATCGGCCCGTAGAAGAGCTGCCCGACGGCCAGGCCGCCGAACATGGCGGACAGAATGTATTGAACGTCGGTGGCCCGCTCGAGCTCGAGATCCTGGATGATGTCATTGAACGCCGGCAGCATCGCGTCGATGGAAAGCGCCAGCATCGACATCATGATCGCCATCAATGTTACGAATTCGCCCATTCCGATGGAGGATTGATCCGGCGAAACGGTGTTATGATGCGCGGTGTCGGCCATCTCTGTGCCTTGAAAACAGGGGTTGAACCGCGGGGCGGCGGATAAGGAAATAGGGAACCCCGGCGGCAACCTTAGGCCACCCGATTCGCCTTAAAATTCGATGAAGCCCCCCTTTAACCGCTAAAAGCGGAAAAAGCGAGAATATGTTTGCACCGTTTCCACGCTCCGAAGAAACCAATCCGGGCCGCTACAGCCCAAATTTCTTAGGCGGCGGTCACAATATGAGCAATCTCAGGTATTAAGGTGATATTAATGCGGCCTTCGCTACACTGGGTCGTATGAAACAGGCAAGGATCACCCTGCGGCGCCTGCGCGCACCGGTGAATACCAGCCAATACCGCCGGAAGCGGGTATGCCCGGCGGTCGGGATTTCGTATGAGCGATAACAAGTCATCGGAAAAGACACGCCCCCAATTGCTTTCGGACCGTGGCACGGTCGATGCGACGCTGCGCTTTATCGCCCAACGCGGATGGAAAGAGGCGGAAGGAGACTTCTTCTCCGCCCTGGTGACGCATCTGGCGGAAGCGCTCGGCGTCGCCTATGCCTTGGTCGATCGCGTCGTGCCGGGCCGGGACGGGCAGGTCGAAACCGTCTCGCTCTATGCCCATGGAGCAATCGCCCCCAATTTCGGCTATTTCCTGCCCGGCTCCCCGTGCCAGACCGTGCTCGAGCGGAACCTATGCTGCTATCCCCATAGCGTCCGACAGAGCTTTCCGACATTCGACCTGCTCGGAGAGATGAAAGCGGAAAGCTATGCCGGTATCGCGCTTTGGGGTGATCACGATTCGCCGATCGGGTTGATCGTCGTCGTCGACGACAAACCGCTGGAAAACGTCGAGCTGGTCGAAACCTTGCTGCAGATCGTCGCCATGCGCGCCTCGGCGGAACTCGAACGGCGGATCATGCTGGAACAGCAGGAATTCTCGCGCCAGCGTTTCGAGGATTTCGCCTCCTCCAGTTCCGACTGGTTCTGGGAAATGGATGAGGATCTGCGTTTCTGCTATTTTTCCGACCGGTTCCCGGAGGTGACGGGCGTCGAAGCTAGTTGGCTCCTCGGCAAGACGCGCCAGGAATCCGGCGTCGAAAAACAGTCGGAAGCGGCAGTCTACCGAAAGCATCTGGCGGACCTTGCCGCACATCGTCCGTTTCGAAATTTCATACACGGTCGGCAAAAGCCGGACGGTAGGCTGGTCCACCTTGCCATCAGCGGGCAACCCTATTTCGACGAGCAAGGGACGTTCAAGGGCTATCGCGGCGTCGGCCGGGACATCACCGATCAGGTCGAGGCGGAACAGCAACGCGACAGAGCCTTGAAGGAAGCCCAGCGCGCGAACACGGCGAAATCGCGCTTCCTGGCGAATATGAGCCACGACCTGCGCACGCCGCTGAACGCGATACTCGGTTTCTCCGATATCCTGCGCGAACAATTGCTGGGTCCGATGCAGAACAAGAAATACCTGGAATATGCCGACGACATCCACAACAGCGCCAGCTACCTGCTCGAACTGGTCAACGATCTGCTCGATATCTCAACGATCGAAGCGGGCAAGACCAAACTGTTTCCGGAACCCATCGACGTCTCGGAATTGATCGACGATTGCTATCAGAACTTTCGGGCAAGGGCCGAGGAAAAGAACCTGACCGTCGAAACGGACGTTCCGGAAAACATGCCGCCCATGGTCGCCGACAAGCGGGCGGTCAAACAGGTCCTGTTGAACCTGATCACCAACGCGATCAAGTTCACCCCGCCGGAGGGGAAAATAGCCATCCGGGCGCGGATGACCGAGACCGACACCCTAATCACCATTACCGATACCGGCCCCGGCATTGCGCCGGAGCGGCTGCCGACGATCACCAACCCCTTCACCCGCGGCGAGCGCAATCCGATGCATTCGGAAAAGGGATGGGGATTGGGACTGGCGATCGCGAACGCGTTGATCGCCCTTCACAAGGGCCAGATGGTAATCGAAAGCGGGCTTGGCGAGGGAACATCGGTCACGATCAGCCTGCCCCGGCGCGACATCGCACCCGGCCTGCCCTTCGACACAGACCCCGCCGCACGGGCGGGCTGACCGCGAAGCCCGGGCTTCAGCGGCCCCCCTCGGACATCTTCTGCAGCGTCAGGCGCTTTCCGCGCCGCTGGCGGTTCGCGTGTAGAAACTGATTTTCTGGGGCAGGCGCCCGTCGGCCCCGGGCACCACCAGATCCTTCGCCTGTTCGCTATACCAGGCGAAATGCTCGCTCGCCCGGTGCACGTCCAGCGCGGCTTCGTTCACATAGCTTTCGTAGAGCACGAAACGGGTCGGGTCGGACTGATCCTGGCAGCAGTCGAAACCCAGGCATCCTTCTTCCTTCGTGACCGAGTTGCGGGAATGTTTCACCATCAATTCCTTAAAGGCGTCAACCTTGTCTTCCTTGACCTTGAATTCCGGAATGATCACGAATGCCATGGGTACCCTCCCCCGTTCGGTGTTGTGTTGCGGAAGACGGTACAGCCGCGCCGCCATCGGCGACAAGCCGCCCTGGGGCAGAACAGTGTTGCCCGGTCAGACGCCGTCGCGCTTGCGCAGCAACAGATCGAAACTCATCGGCAGCGGCGGGCCCTGCTTCTCCACGTTGTACCAGGTGTTGGAGATATGCTGTGGCCGTTCGTCGAACCGAAGGATCTCGAAGCCCGCGGCAACCGACGCGTTGATGATGTCGCCGATCGTATGCTGGTAACTGTAGTTGGTGGCGGCGTCGTATTCTTCCCCACCGTAATAATCCAGGCCCGCCTCGGCGAAAGGGTGCTTCTGGAAATAGGAGTACCGAAACTCGACCGGGTCGTCCGGGCCGCCCGGCTCCACCATGTTCAAGATCGGGTGCTGCTCCTCGATCAGGAAATGGGCGCCGGGCCGCGCCAACCGGCCCGCCGCCGCGAAGAAGGCCGGCAAGTCCGGCATCCAGGACAGAACGCCGATGGTGACGTAGAGAATATCGAAGGCACCGTCGTAGTCCGACGGCACCGCAAGGATATCCCCGGCGACGAATTCGCAGTCCTGCCCCGCCGCTGCGTTGAGTTCCCGCGCCTGCGCGACGAAAGCCGGGGATCCGTCAAAACCGACGCAGCGCCCGGCCCCCAGATTCTTGACGGAAATCAGCTCTCGCCCGTTGTTGCAGCATAGCTGCGCCACCGATTTCCCCGCCACGTCCAATGCGGCGAAGGTTTTTTCGCTGCTGTCATCCAGGAGGGAAAAACCGGGTTGGGCAAAGGCCTTCAGCAGGTCCGCCTGATTATGGCGTCCGTGAATCTCCGCGACTTCGTCCCAAGCTTCAAGATTGGCGCGAACGGCATCCGCGCCGGAGGGGGCCGGCGAATTCGTCATCGGAAGCTCTTCCCCGTTGGCGAAAAAAATCAGACGTCCTGATTAGGCCTTTTCGGTTTCGCTGTCATCCAGATCGTCGTCATTCGGCGGCATGTTTTCCGGCAGATCCGCCGGATTGCTGGAAACGGAGACGAGTTCAACCTTCTCCTCCAACTGCATGCGTTCGGCCATTTGGTTATATTCCTCGACAAGTTCCTGGGCCTTGTACTTCAACTGCTTCATATAGACCAAGGGACTGCGCAATTCCCAATTGTCCGGTCCCCAGATGTACCGGCCCTTGTCGTGGCAGAGGCGGAGATATTTTGGCGAACACCAGATTTCCCCGGCTTCCTTGGATTGATGATAGAACCAGAGGCCGTCGGCCTCGGCCTTTTCGAACAGCGGCTCAAGCGAAAGCATGATCGCCTGCTCCATGACGTGCTGACTCATAACGCCCTCCCTTCTGAATTCGCATCGGTTGGCGGAACGACGGCCGGACACCATATCCATGGGGATTCGGTGTTACTATGATCGGCGCCGCGTCCCTGATCGTAATGGTAAACGGACGGGCAACGCACCAGCTAAGGAGCCATTCCCCCATGACCAGGCCATTCACCCTTTTTGCCGCCCTGGCGCTGGGCGCGCTCGCGGCGCTTCCCCGGCCCGGCGGTATATCAGTCGCACTCGCCGCCTCCCCCGGCGCGCATAAATACGACTTCGTATCGATTGAGGGCGACGCGATGCCCATGAGCGGTTTCGCCGGCAAGGCGGTGCTGGTGGTGAACACCGCCTCCTTCTGCGGTTATACGGGGCAATACAAGGGCCTCCAGGCGCTCTACGACAGATACCGCGGCCGCGGGCTCGTCGTTCTCGGCGTGCCGAGCAACGATTTCGGGTCGCAGGAACCCGGCACCGCGAGCGAGATCAAGGAATTCTGCGAAACCACCTACGACATCACCTTCCCGATGACGGAGAAACAGGTGGTGCGGGGGGAAGACGCCCATCCGTTCTACAAATGGGCGCGCGACCGCCTGGGCGAGGCCGGCGCCCCGCGCTGGAACTTCCACAAGATTCTGATCGGGCCGGACGGCAGCGCCGTCGCCGGCTGGCCATCCGTGACAAAGCCCGAATCCGACGCCATTATTTCGGCAATCGAATCCGTCCTGAAACCGCCGTCGGGCTGAACCGGCGGCCGAGCGGTCAAATCAGGCGGATCGGAACCGGGAGTCATCCATGCCGCCTGCCGAGACGAGCCCTTTTCCCGACACGGTCCGGGTAGACTTGCGGCAACTCGCGCTCGTGATCGGCCGGGCCGTAAACTTCATCGGCGCCGACGGCGACGACCACGGCTTTCGAACCGCCTATATCGCCATGCGCTGCGCCAAGGAACTGGGCTGGCCGGCCAAGCGGCGGGACTTCAGCTTCATCGCCGGTGTCATCCACAATTGCGGCCTGCCGACTAATGCCGACGCCATCGCCTCCGGCGACGGCACGGCGGCGGAACCCGATTGGGGCCGCTGCGTCCGCGGTCATGAATACACCAAGCACGTTTCGCTGCTACGGCCGTTCGCCAATGTCATCCGGTATCACTGCACGCCGTGGCCGGCCCTGAAGAGCTTGCCGATCCCGCAGCCCGACCGCGACGCCGCAGCGCTGATCAATCTGGCGGGCTATGCCGACCGCCTCATCGCCGGGATGGGTATCGGGACGGGCGTCGTGGACGGCGCCTTGGCGGAAATGGCGGAAACGATCGGTTCGGCCCTGCGCGAGGAAGCCGGCAGCCGTTTCAACCCGGCCCATGTCGAGGCATTCATCCCCGTCCTCGCCGATCCCGTCTTCTGGCGCTCCCTGCGCGGACAGGAACTGCAGAACCTTTGCGCCAATATGGGAAAGGACACGGACTTCCTTCACGCCGTCGGCCGCGAGGAAGTTCGCAAACTGGCGGTTTTCCTGGCCCGTCTGGTCGACGGCAAAAGTTCCTTCACCTATGAACATTCCGAGCGCGTCGCGCTGATCTGCGAGGAACTGGGCGCGGAGATGGGTTTCGACCGGCGCGGTCAGCAGGAACTGCATGCGGCCGGCCTGCTCCACGACCTGGGCTATATCGACGCCCCGACCGCCGCCGTGATGAAGGACGGGGCGTTGAACGCGGAGGAATTCTCCATCATCAAGCAGCATGTGGCGAAAACCCGTCCCATGCTGGAACGCTGTTTTCCGGGGACGCGGTTTCCCGAATGGGCCGCGAACCATCACGAGCGTCTCGACGGCGGCGGCTATCCCAATCATCTCTCGGCCAGCGAGATCGACACGGGATCACGCATCGTCGCCATCGCCGACATCTTCCAGGCCCTGGGCCAGGCCCGCCCCTATCGCGGCCGCAAGAGCGCGGAGGACGTCATCCGCATCATGCGGGCGATGGTGAATGACGGCCAGCTGGACGGCGCGATTTTCGATCGCCTCGCCGCGCGCCGCGACTATTACTACGACCTCGCCGCGGTTTGATTTTTCCGGCCCCGCACGGGTGGTTTCGACCGGGATGCTCCGGCATAGTGCCGCCGGTCACGATGGCACGACACAAGAGCGGGGGCAGCCGGACATGAGGTTCATCGACAATCCATTGCGGGGAAAAGGCCTGCCGCCGGGGATCGAAATCTCGGAAGGCGAGGTCTGCACCGAGGCCGGCGCGGCCATCGCGCTCTACAAACTTTGCCCCGCCGCCCATCAAACGCCGTTGACGGCGCTTCCCGGGCTGGCCGCCGAACTCGGTCTCGGCGGGGTGTTCATCAAGGATGAGCGGGAACGCATGGGCCTCGGCAGTTTCAAGGCGCTGGGCGCGGCCCATGCCATCGCCAAACTGGCGGCGCAAAGGGTCGCCGACGGGGTTGCCGCCGACTATGCCACCGCCTTGACGGGCGAAACCTTCGTCTGCGCCAGCGCCGGCAACCACGGCCTGTCGGTCGCGGCCGGCGCGCGGGTCTTCGGCGCCGACGCGGCCGTCTATCTGGCCGAAACCGTGCCGGAGGATTTCGCCGACCGGCTGCGCGCCAAGGGGGCCGATGTGGTTCGCGCCGGCGCGATTTATGAGGACAGCATGGAAGCCGCCGCGCGGGACGCGGAAAAGAACGGCTGGCGGCTGCTGTCGGACAGTTCCTGGATCGGTTATTGGGAACCCGCGCGCGACGTGATGGAAGGGTATCTGATCATGGCCGCGGAAGCGGCGGACCAGATGCCCGGACCGCCGAGCCATATCTTCCTTCAGGCCGGCGTCGGCGGGCTGGCAGCCGCCTGCACGGCGATGGCCCGTGCGCGTTGGGGCGATATGGTGCATGTCTGTGTCGTCGAGCCCGATGCGGCCCCGGCGCTGATCGAAAGCATCGAAGCGGGCAAGCCCGTGACGACCCAAGGCCCCGTCTCCAGCATGGGGCGATTGGACTGCAAGGAGCCCAGCCACCTGGCCCTCAAATACCTGGCACGGGAGGCCGACAGCTTCATGACCGTGAGCGAGGCGGAAGCCGCCGACGCGGTCTCGCTGTACGGCAAACACGGCATCGCCACCTCCCCCTCCGCCGCGGCGGCGCTGGCGGGGCTGACGACGGCGAAGCGGGCGAAGGCGATCCCGGGCCTGGGGGCTGGCGCGCGCATTCTGCTCTATGTGTCGGAGGGGGCCATCGATGACTGAAACCGCGACGCCCGATTTCCCGACGGCGGAATACGAAATTCGGTTGGAGCGCGCGCAGCGCGCCATGCGCGACCGGGGCCTCGACGCCCTGCTGTTCACCACGGAAGCGGAGATGCGCTATTTCACCGGCTTCCGCACGCTGTTCTGGTTGAGCCCAACGCGCCCCTGGTTCCTGGTCGTTCCGAAAGCAGGCAAGCCCATCGCCATCATTCCGGAAATCGGCGCGGCCTTGATGCGGACGACCTGGATCGACGACGTGCGCAGTTGGTCTTCCCCGCACGCGGATGACGACGGCGTCTCCCTGTTGGCCGACGCATTGCGGGGCCGCACGGCGGTCGGCATTCCAATGGGGCGGGAAAGCAGCCTGCGAATGCCCCTGAACGACCTGGCCCGCCTGCACGAAAAACTGCCCGGCATGATCCCCGTCGATGCGACGCCGCTGATCCAGGCCCTGCGCGAAGTGAAGTCCGAGGCGGAAATCGCGACCATCGCGGAAATCTGCGCCGTCGCCTCGCGCAGTTTCGCCAACGCGCCGAAACTGTTCCATACGGGCCAACCGCTGAAGGAAGCCTTCCGCGCCTTCAAAATCGACCTGCTGCGCGAAGGGGCGGAGGACGTGCCCTATCTGGTCGGCGGCGCGGACCAGGGCGGCTACGCGGATGTCATCTCACCGCCCGGCGAGAAGCCGCTACATGAAGGCGACGTGTTGATGCTGGATACGGGCGCCACCCTGCGCGGCTATTACTGCGATTTCGACCGCAACTGGGCCTTCGGCCATGCCAGCGACGCGGCCAAGCGCGCGCATGAGACTCTGTACGATGCGACGGAAGCGGCCCTGAAAATCGCCCGTCCGGGAACGACCTGCCGCGCGTTGTACAATGCCATGGCCGCCGTGATCGACCCCGAGGGGAAGTCCAGCGGCGGCAATGTCGGGCGCTACGGCCACGGGCTCGGCATGCAGTTGACGGAAAGTCCGTCCAACATCCATTTCGACATGACGGTGATGAAACCCGGCATGGTGATGACGCTGGAACCCGGCATGGAAGTGGCGGACGGCAAGATCATGGTGCATGAGGAAAACCTCCTCATCACCGAGGGCGAGCCGGTCCTGCTCAGCGACCGCGTCGGGCGGGAACTGGTTGTCCTTTAGGGCATTGGAACCGCTCCATGCGCGAACCGGTGCGGGTCCGTCCGGCAGCGGTGCCGGACCGTGATTGCCTGCTTCAGGAGGCCTTGGCGAGTTTTCCCAAAGCCGGCGGCAAGGCCAGGAAGTCATCCAAGGCCATCGGCTTTGCGAAGAAATAGCCCTGTCCCAACGGGCATCCCACCTCTTCGATGAGCATCTTGACCTCTTCCTCCGTCTCCATCCCTTCCGCGATAACCTGCAATCCGCACGCCTTGCCCATCTCCGAAATACTCCGGGCGATCGCGGCATGCTTGGATCGGGGCGGCTTGGTCAGGACGCTGACGAAGGACCGGTCCAGCTTGAGATAGTCGAGCGGGATGGTCGTCAACACGTGCAGGCTGGAAAACCCGGTCCCGAAATCATCCAGCGCCGTCGCCACGCCGGCTTTCCGAAGCGCGTTCAACTGCTCGATCACGAACATGCGCTGATCGATCAATTGGCTTTCGGTGATCTCCACTTCGATCCCGCCCTTCGGCACGTCAAACTCGGCCATGCAATCCGCGATGACGGAAACGAGCTTGCGGGAGCGTATGCAAATGCCGCTGAGGTTCGCACCCACGGTGAAGTCCGGTCCGAATTTCTCCTGCAGGAGCGGCAAAGCCCGCGCCACGGTGCGCACCGCGAACGGGGTCAACGAGTGAATGAAACCGTTCTTCTCGGCAATCGGGATGAAGACGCCCGGAGAGATCGGCCCGCCATCGCTGCTGTCCCAACGCATCAGGGCCTCGGCGCCCACGACACGGCCCGTCGTCAACTCGACACGCGGCTGATAGTGCATGAAAAAGCGTCCGGCGGCGAAATCTTCCCGCATCTGCCTGTCGAGTTCGTGGATCTGCGACAGCAGTTTGAACCGTTCTTCGGTGATCGAAAAAACGCGCGTCCCCGTCTGTTTGTAGATTTCGTAGTTTTCGTCGTCATAGACGGCGTAGAGCCTGTGGAATTCCGCCACGCTCATCCCGCTTTCCGCGGTGTATCCGGGATACTCTCCCGTCGAGAAAACGAAGCTCACGCCATAGTCGAATCCATCGATGCGAAAGCTTCCGCACAGGATCGTCTCCAGACGGATGGCGAGTTGAAAGGCCTCGTCACGATTGACGTTCAACATCAGCACGACGAGCCCGTGCTGACCGGAAATGACGAAGCATTCGGACGGAAGTTCCCGGCTCAACAGGTCGATCACCCGCTGGTGGATCTTGGTAACGACGTGGGTGCCGAATACCCGCATCATCGCCAGAAGTTCGCGGTAGGAGATGGTCAGCACGCCGAAATGCTGACCGGTCCGCCGGCAATATTCGGCAAGGGGACCGCCAACCTCGGCGACCCGCTGGGACAGAAGCGCTTCGACCGAGGGACTAAAAACCGGCGAATCCCGGAATAGATCGGCGAGCGTCCAGTTGGTCCCTGTCTGAGCAGTCATGAATTCGCGCAAAACCGCATCCCGGTATCGTCCATCTAATTCAATATACTCCTAATATGCGATAATGTGTAAACAGCGGAACAATTAAGTTCCGATGAAAGGACGGGCAATCGCCAATTGGCGAGAAACTTTGGCCCGCATCCACGAAACTTGCCCTTTCCAGATCCGCCTCCCCATATTAGTGGTTCCTGCATCGAATCCGGAAACCAGCCGGTAGGAAAGACTGGTTTTGCATATCCGCTATCGCGCGGCGGCGTCATTTAGGGTCTTGGGAATGGAATGGGTTGCCAAAAAACCGGAATTCATCGGCGGCCTGGACGAGGTTGCGTGCCGGTGCAAGACCGCCGCCGGACGCAAGCTGATATCCGGTTACAAGAAATTCCTCGACGCGAACGGCAACCGTCCCCCAAGGTTCAAGGATCTGGATATCGCCGATTTCGTGGCCGCCGTGCCGCATATCGCCCTCGGCTCCGTGATCAAGGGTAAGAGCTGCGAATTCCGCATCATCGGCGAGGAATTGCGCGGGCGGATGGGTTTTCCGGCGCCCCGCGTAAACTATTACGACTATGTCCCGCCCAACCGCGTCGCCTCCGTCAAACGGGTGATGGAGATGGTCGTCGGCATCCCCTGCGGTTTCCGCGCGGATCTGGAGCAGATCTATTCCTCCGGCCAGTCCACGCTGGCCGAAGCGATCGGCCTGCCGCTCGCCCCGGGCCGGGACGGGGAAGACGGCCAGATCCTGTTCTCGGACCAGATGACCGAGGACCTTGGTTTCAGCGCCGACAAGAAGCAAACCCTGCTCGGCGCCAACCTTGTGCAGCGCGACCTCATCGACCTCGGTTTCGGCATCGACACGACTTACGAGGATCTGGTCCGGGTTTAGGTCGCTAATTCATCGCACCAAAAGTTCAAGAAAATCAATTCATTATTATCCGACCGCCGGCCATTCTGCCGCGGCGCCCGCCGTTGCGCCGGGGCATCGCGCCGTGGTATCGACTACCCCTTGCAGCGCATATTTCAGATCGGACGTCATGACGGCTTTCCGCCTTTTCCTACTCACCGTCTCCCTGGCGGCGTCGGTCGCCGCCGCAGGCGCGGCGCGGTCGGACGACGCGTCATCGGCATATCCTCTGCCGGCGGTCCTGACGCATACGGTCGTTGCGAGCCTGTGGCCGTCCGTTCAGCAATTCTACGCGGCCCGGAACTACGCCCCGCTATGGCTGGAGAACGGCGCCCCGACCGAGCGGGCCAAGCAGGCGCTCACCCATCTGGCCAATGCGGATCAGGAAGGGCTCGATCCCGTCCACTACACCGCCATCGCGCCGGCAACGGCAACCGGAACGGCAAACCCCGCCAATCCCGCCGACGGAATCCCGCTCGACCTCGCCATCACGGGACAGTTGCTGCATTACCTCTATGAAGTGCGGAACGGACGCCTGCGGGACCCGGAAAGAACCGGCGCCGCGGCGGATTTCGACATCGGGCAGGCACTGACCCTTCTGGCCACTGCGCCGGATATCGGCGTGGCGCTGCAGAACGCGGTGCCGGGCAACGCCCCCTATCGGGCGCTGCGGCGCGCGCTGTCGACCTATCAGGCCATCGCGCGGGCCGGGCAGGACGCGCCGGTCCCCCTCGGCCCGTCCATCAAACCGGGCGCCCGGGATCCGCGTATCCCGCAGATCCGCGATCGTTTGGACAGGCTGGGCGATTTGGTGGGCATGCCCAATGGCGGTGAGGACGGCCTGTACGACCCCGCCCTGGTCCAATCGGTCATTCAGTTCCAGAAACGCCATGGGCTAGAGCCGGACGGCGTGATCGGCAAGAAGACGCTGGCGGAAATGAACATTTCCGTGGAGGCGCGCATCGACCAGATCGCGGTCAATATGGAGCGCTGGCGCTGGCTGCCGGGCGACCTGGGCAACGATTACATTCTGGTCAACATCGCCGGCTTCCGCCTGGAGGTTTTCGAACTGGGCGTGCCCAGCATGGAAATGGCCGTCGTCGTCGGGCGGCCCTTCCGGCGCACACCGGTCTTTTCCGCCGCCGTCTCCTACCTGGAATTCAGCCCGACCTGGACGGTGCCGCCGACCATCCTTAAGGAAGACATCATCCCCGGGATGCGGAAGGACCCGGAACTGCTCGCCAAGAAAGGCGTTCAGATTTTCAGCAGCTGGAACCGGGACGCACAATTGATCGACCCCGCCACCATCAATTGGCAGGCCCCCGCCTCGCAGCTCATGTCCTACCGCTATGTTCAGCCGCCGGGACCGAAGAACGCATTGGGCCGGGTCAAGTTCATGTTCCCGAACCAGTACAGCGTCTATCTGCACGACACGCCGGACAAGAACCTGTTCGGCAAGGCCAGCCGGGCCTACAGCTCCGGCTGCATCCGGGTGGAGCGGCCGGCGGATCTCGCCGCCCTGCTGCTGGCGGACCAGCCGCAATGGAACGAACAGGAAATCGGCAACGCCATGAACCTGGAGGAGCCGCTGCGCGTGACCCTCGCCAAGCCGATGCCGATCTATATCACCTATGCGACCGCCTGGATCGGCGAAGGCGGAACCATCCAGTTCCGGCCGGACATCTATGAGCGCGACGCCACCTTGCAGGACGCGTTGCTGGGCAGTCTTCATTAGGAAAAGCCATTTCAGCGAAAATAAATCCGGTAGAAAAAGTGCGGGAATACTGGCATGTGTTAGCCATTCGTTAGTGATTTTGCGGAAAGTATAGCAACAGAACAGTGAAGGAGACTGAGATTGATCGCCAGCCCCGTTAGCCGACGAGGTTTTCTGACCCAAGCCATTGCCTTCTCAACGGTTATCGCCAGCGGCCCCGCCCTCGCGATGCAGAAGGCGGAACACCGCACACTCACCCTCGAAAGCCTGCATACGGGCGAGAAATGCCGGGTAACCTATTGGGAACAAGGGCATTACAATCCCGACGCACTGGCGGATCTCAACACGGTCATGCGGGACCACCGCACCGGCGACGTGTTCGAGATGGACAAGGAACTCTACGACGCCCTCTACGCGCTCTCCGCCCTGGTGGAAACGCAGCCCCGCTTCCAGCTCATTTCCGGCTATCGCTCGCCCAAGACCAACGCGCAGCTGCGCACCAACAGCAACGGCGTCGCGAAGAAGAGCTATCACATGCGCGGCATGGCCTCGGACATCCGGGCCCAGGGCATCGATCTGCGCCACCTGCACAAGGCCGCCAAGGCCATGAAGGTCGGCGGCGTCGGCAAATATGAAAAATCCAACTTCATCCACATGGATGTCGGCCCGGTTCGCTACTGGTAGGCGGTCGATCTCGGCCGCCGTCGCAGCGGCCATCAGTGTGAAAATCGAATTTCGCTAACGCCCATGCACCCGGAAGGCCCTTGCGTCTTCCGGGTGTTCGGGAAGCTGTTCCGGCCGAAACACGCTTCCGCGTACGCTCCTCAACGCAGGGCAAAGCCGATCGCCACGATGAGGAGAACGGCAGTCAGGATATAGACCGCCGCGAGAATCCTCCGTCTCTCAGTCATTTTCTGCCTCAATCATAGTAGAAGCGCTCGGACAGGATTTGCCGGGCCGGCACGCCGCGCGCCAGGAGAGTTTCCTCGATCCCTTCGATCATCGGAAGCGGCCCGCAGATCACATGCAGCCAGCGCGCCGCGTCCTGATCCGTCAGCATGCCCGCCACCGCCGTCTGGTCGATCATGCCGGAACGGCCGTCCCAGCCCGCCGGCGGTTCGGAGAGGAAGTATTCGATCTGCAGGTTGAGCCGCTGTTTCATCTCGTCCAGTTCCTCGCGGTAGACGATCTGCTCCGCCGCGCGGTTTCCGTACAGCAGCAGCAATGGACGGCTGTCGCCGCGGTCACGCAGGTCCCGAAGGATGGAAAGAATGGGCGCGACGCCCACGCCGCCCGCGTAAAGGACGATACCGTCGGCCGATCGGCCGGAAATCGTCATGTTGCCGTGCGGTCCGTCGACGAAGGCCCTCGTCCCGGGCTTCAACTCGCCGAGGCTGCGCGTGAAATCCCCGACCTCCTTGATGACAAAGGCGAGTTGCCCGCCTTCGGTCGGCGCGGATGCGATCGAAAACGGGTTCTCGTACAGCGAAAACGGGCTGTGTCCCACATTCAACCATACGAATTGCCCCGCCTCGAAGGCGGGGAGGCCGCCTTTTTCCGGGACGACGACGAGTTCCCACGTCCTCTCCGCGATCCGCCGCACAGAGCGCACCGTGAAGGGATGACCCAACTGCCAGACCGGCTTCAGCACATAGACCCAGGCCAAGGCCGCGAGCGCCACGGCAAGCAACACGATCCAGAACCAGGAGAGAAACGGATGCGCGCTGTACCGTCCGCCCTCCAGCGCATGCCATGTTCCGAAAACCGCGACGACGACGGCGCCGACCCCGTGCGATGCCCGCCAGGCCTCGTAACTTCCGCTGCGTTGTTCCCGAAAGACGCCGAGCAGGACCAGGATCAACAGAGCGATCCACGCGGCCAGTCCGGTCAGCACGGCCACGGGGCCGAAGTCTAGGCTTGCCTGCCGGGTCGGGTCCCACGGCATCGGCGGGTTGATGCCGCCGCCGGTATACAGGAAGGGATGGATGACGAGGCCGACCGTGAGCGTCCGCGCCATCAATTGGTGGACCCGCATCGTCGCGTCGATGCCGATATGGCACGATACGAACCGGAACCGCCCGGAGAGCAGGAATTCCATCATGATCCCGGTGAAGGCGCAGAGCGCAAGCCCCGACGACAGGTCGTCCTGCCAACGGCGCGGCGGCAATCCCTGAAGCCAGGCGGCCGCGACCGGCAGGACAAGTATCGCCAGATACAGCGCGACCAGGGCCGGCACGGTCAAGCCCGCCGGCACAACCGGCTTGGACGCCTTGCGCGCGCCCGGTTCAGGCTGATGGTTCGGTTGGGACTTTTCGTCGGCCATGGCGGTCTCGAAAACCCTTGATTTTGATATCTCGCCGGAGACACACGCGGACGCCGGCGGCCTCCTGCACGCCGCGTGCGTCGGAGCGGCACTTGCGGGCGAACCCCCAGCAGTCGAGCACATACCCCCGGGCTCAACAACGGCTATTCAGTGTGATAGACAACGGTTGCGGCGGTGAGTCACATGCAGCAACGCCCCGCTTCCTTGGGAATGAACAAGATCGGCCGCGCGATGAGCCAACCCATACCTGACGACCATGGCGGCGATTCCTCCGAACGCGTCCCCCATCCCCATCGCAAGCATATCGAAGGCCAGCGTCTGCCCGCCTGGTTCGGGATCGTGCTGGGCCCGGCGCTGTTTGCGCTGCTGCGTCTTCTTCCCGCCCCCGGCGGCATGGGCGAGGATGCCTGGACCGTGGCCGCCGTCGCCGTGCTGATGGCGGTATGGTGGCTGACCGAAGCCGTTCCCGTCGCCGCCACCGCGCTGCTGCCGCTGGCGCTCTTCCCGCTGCTCGGCCAGGGCTCCATGACGGCGGTCGCGGCGCCCTATGCCAATCCGCTGATCTTCCTGTTCATGGGCGGACTGATGATCGCGCTGGCGGTGGAGCGGTGGGGCCTGCACCGGCGGATCGCGCTATCGGTGCTGACCCGCGTCGGCACCCGCCCCCGCCAATTGGTCGGCGCCTTCATGGGCGTCGCCGCGGGGTTGAGCATGTGGATATCCAACACCGCCTCGACCATCATGATGCTGCCGATCGCGCTGTCGGTCATCGCCATCGTTGTGACCGCCGGCACGGAGCGGGCGGCGGAAGGTGGGGAGACGGAAGACGGGGAGACGGAAGACGGGGAGACGCAAGCCCGGCGCACGCCCCCTTTCGCCAAGGCGCTGTTGATCGCCACGGCCTATGGCGCGTCGATCGGCGGCGTCGCGACCCTGGTGGGAACGCCGCCCAACGCCCTGCTGGCGGGCTTCGTTTCCGCCAATCTAGGCATCACCATCGGCTTCGCGCAATGGATGGCGCTGGGCGTGCCGACCGCGCTGATCATGTTGGCCCTGGGCTGGCTGATCCTGACCCGGTTCGTGTTCCGGCTGGGCGGCGAGGCGCTGGCCGGCGCGGCCGGGGCCATCGCCCGTGAAGCGCAGGACCTGCCGCCGATCAGCACGGCGGAAAAGCGCGTGCTCGCGGTCTTCCTCGCCACCGCGGCATTATGGATCTTCCGCCCGGTTCTGCAGGGGATCGAGGCGCTCGCCGGTCCGCTCGCCGGCCTGTCCGACGCGGGCATCGCGATCACCGCCGGCGTGGTCCTGTTCTGCGTGCCGGTGAATTTGCGGAAGCGGGAATTCCTGCTGAACTGGGAATGGGCGCGCAAGCTGCCCTGGGGCGTGCTGATCCTGTTCGGCGGCGGCCTCAGCCTGGCCGGCCAGGTCTCGGCCAGCGGGCTGGCGGAATGGATCGGCCAAAGCCTGACCGTGTTCGCGGCGCTGCCGCTGCTGGTCATCGTGCTGATCCTGACCACGGTGATCGTCTTCCTGACCGAACTCACCTCGAACACCGCCACCACGGCGACCTTTCTGCCGGTGATCGCCGCGCTCGCCGCCGCCATGGGCGCGCCGGCCATGATGCTGCTGGTGCCCGCCGCCTTGGCCGCCTCCATGGCCTTCATGATGCCGGTCGCGACCCCGCCCAACGCCATCGTCTTCAGCGGCGGACAGTTGACCATACCCGATATGGCGCGCGCCGGTTTTCTGGTAAACCTCACGGCCATCGCGGTCATTTCTGCCGTCGTCTGGCTGCTCGCGCCGGTGGTTTTCGGACCCTGACGAACGCCCCGAGCGGGGAATGCGCCGCCCGGCGGTGCCGTGAAAACAGCTTGATATCGCACATCGCGCGCCAATCTATCGAGGACAGCGAAAGGGAGGAGAATTCCATGCCCTTGACCAAACCCCGACAATCTCGCCCTTGGTCACGACTGATCCTCGCCGGCCTGCTGACGCTGGCCGCCTGCGGCCATCCCACGTCCTATCACGCCGCCCCGGAAGGACAATCCGGGCAATTCGTGCAAGGCTATAGCGACAATCGCATCGCGGACGACCGCTCCCGCGTCACCTTCTCCGGCAATTTCCTGACCGCGCGGGAGACGGTGGAGGACTATCTGCTCCTTCGCGCGGCGGAAGTGACGCTCCAGCGCGGCTACGACTATTTCCTGGTCGTCGAGCAGGAAACCGAGCGCGAGACGGTGGACTATCACCCCTTTTACGACGAAGACTATCCCTTCAGCGGTTTCGGCTATTCCAGCGACCATCCGCTCTATGATCAATATTTCGGCCGTTTCGGCCCCTCCTACGTCATCGGCCCTCCGCGCGAGCGCCACCGCTATACGGCCCATGCGGAAATCCAGCTTCGCCGCGGCAAGAAGCCGGCCGACGCCCCGAACGCCTATGACGCGAGACAGGTGCTCGACCGCCTCGGCCCGACTATACTCGAACCGCCGGCCGACTAGACGCCTGCCGAGTAGACGCCTGCCGAGTAGACGCCCAGGGTCGGTCGCCGCACCTTATTGATCCGTGGTTCGTGCTTCGGAATTCCGATCGAGCAGCCAGTCGACCGCTTCGTCGCGGTCCTCGAAAATGCGATAATCGGC
>Ga0209692_10002088_pt1 | contig 23527 bp, 23 predicted proteins | sample tdDd472_FD_187129 | JGI IMG/M metagenome (GOLD analysis project Ga0209692, IMG submission 187129) | Marine sediment microbial communities from the Atlantic coast under amendment with organic carbon and nitrate - tdDd47.2 (SPAdes)... | ecosystem: Environmental > Aquatic > Marine > Coastal >... | reverse complement strand
ACCCCATAGAAGCGGTCAATTACCAAATCCTGATTATGTTCTTGATCGCAGGCGGCGTAGCGCTTGGGGCCTTGAGTTCCGTACTTGGTGGTGTCCTGAGACTGACTGACCAGCGGCATCGTTTACGCATTGATCGTCTTGTTTCCTTGGAAAAAGGCCTTCAATGATGGCTATACTGTAGTGAAATGAAATATTTGCTCTTATGGCTGAAGAAAAAACGAAAAGTCTCAAAATTCGATTTCTGGTTCTGACCACGCTGATCTTCTGCGCGACAGCGGGGATGTCGCTCATCTTCATCAACCAGATCAACAAATCGGTCATCCATGCTCTGGGCTCGCGTTTTGCAGAAAATCAGCTTCTCTACGACAAGGCCCGCGTACTGCTTCCGTTATCCCGCGAAGTCGCTCTGGCCCGAAAATTGGCGGACTCCAGCCTGATAAAAGCCTGGGCGCAGAATGAAGACGATCCGCATCTAAAAGAACGGGGACTACGCGAGTTGGAGGAGTACCGTCGTTTTTTTAAAGACGGCAGCTATTTTTTCGTTATCGATAAGTCTCTGAATTACTACTTCAACGACAGCCACAACAGTTATTTCGGCAATCAACTCCGCTACACCATCAAGCGCGGCGACCCTGAAAGCGAATGGTACTTCTCGGTCCTTCAAAACCGGGCGCATCAACTCAATGTGGACTTCGACAAAAAACTCGGCGTTACCAAGGTTTGGATCAACATCCCGATCTACAACGGAAAAACGCCTCTGGGGGTGATTGGCACGGGAATCGATCTGACACTGTTCATCCAGACCATTCTTTCCGGTCGATACGAGGGCATTACCAATATTTTTCTTGGCAAAGGCGGCGCCATTCAAGCCCACCAGGATATTAGCGCCATCGACTTTAAAACTCTGACTAAAGATCCTTCGAAACGGAAAACCATCTTTCAGTTCATCGATAGAGAACGGGACCGAAACCGCCTCAGCCAAGCCATGGAGAGGGTTCAGTCTGGAGAACGCGAAACCGAAACATTCTTTATGAAGGCCTTTGAAAAGGAATACCTTGCAGGCGTAACCTATCTCCCCAATATTCGCTGGTTCAACCTCACCCTGATGGATGTTGACCGCCTCCTACCCAAGCGCTACTTCACGGTCGTCGTTATATTGCTCGGTATTTCTCTACTGATCGCCTCAAGCGCTATCGCCTATCTGCTGAACAAACTTGTGCTCACCAGAATTGGAGCGCTGAACCAAACCGTCGAAACCATTATGAACGGTAACCTGGATGCGGATTTGGAAATTGGGGAGAACGATGAAATAGGGTCGCTAACTCGTAATTTCAGCACCATGACGAGCATTATCCGCACAAATACGGAAACGCTGGAACAACAGATTAACGAACGCACCGAAGAGCTAAAGCGGCTCAGCGAACGGGATTCCATGACCATGCTGCTCAACCGGCGCGGCCTATTGGAACGCTGGGATATCGAAATGAACCGGGTGAGTCGCAGCGGCCACGCCATGGGCGTCCTGATCATTGATATCGATCTTTTCAAGTCGATCAACGACACCTACGGCCACAAAGCGGGAGACTATGTCATCACCTCGATTGCCAAGGCGATTAACACTTCAATTCGCTCTTACGACCACTGCTCCCGCTGGGGCGGCGAAGAGTTTCTAATTTTATTGCCCGACTGTACGGAAGAAGGCTTGCAGGCCACCGCCCAGAAAGTCCGTCGCGCGATCAAAGAACTCGGGATTGAGTTCGATGATAAACCTTTGGCCATTACGGCAAGCCTCGGCGGCTATCTCATGACCTTCGATGAAAATGTCGATTCAGTCATCGGCAAGGCGGACATCGCCCTTTACGAAGCCAAACGCCAAGGTCGGGACTGCTACATCCGCTACAGTGATGAATTGGCTAAGCAGACCCCGCCCATTTAGGCCTAAATCTAAATATAGTGCTCCTGCAACGGCTCAAACCCGTTGAACCCAACCGAGGCGTAGGTTGAGGTATAGGCTCCGGCCGTGTGAATCCGCACCTTGTCGCCCGACCTCAAGGCTAAAGGCAAGCTATAATCAGCCTTTTGGTACATGACATCCATACCATCGCAAGTAGGGCCGGCAATAGCCACCGGGCCGGTTTCTCCACTGTCGCGCGGGGTTGTGATGTGATAGCGAATGGCCTCATCCATGGTTTCTGCCAAGCCGCCGAACAGCCCAACATCAAGATAGACCCAGCGTTTTTCATCGGTAGGCGAACGGGTCGAAACCAGAACCACCTCAGTTTCCAAAACCCCAGCATTACCAATAATCGAGCGGCCCGGCTCGATAAACATATCGGGGATCGCATTGCCGAAATGACGGCGCATGGAGTCCATGATCGTCTCGCCATACTCTTCCATTTCCGGCACATCACGACGATATCGAACGGGATAACCACCACCAAGGTTGATCATCTTCAACTCGATACCCTGCTCACGAAGGTCGGTAAACAACATGGCGACCTGGGCAATGGCGATATCCCACTTGGCCGTATCGGTCTGTTGCGAACCCACATGGAAAGAAATGCCACGCGGTCCCAGCCCAAGATCACGAGCTTTAATCATCAGGTTACGGGCGACTGCGGCCGGACAACCGAATTTACCCGAAAGCGGCCACTCGGCCCCTTCATTGGAAACCGCAATGCGACAGTAAACATCCGCATCCGGCGCCGCTTCGGCAATTTTCATTAGTTCGTTTTCACAATCGAAAGCAAACAGTCGAACGCCTTTTTGATAGGCCAACTCGATATCGCGCTGTTTCTTAACCGTATTGCCAAACGAAATGCTTTCCGCAAGAGCACCGGCAGCGAGGCATGCCTCTACTTCATTGACTGAAGCCGCATCGAAACTCGAACCGAGCCCAGCCAAAGTCTCAAGCACCGGCTTGGCCGGGTTAGCTTTGACCGCATAATAAATCTCGGCGAGCGGCATGGCCCGGTGCAGCCGTTTGTAATTTTCGGCCACCACGTCCAAGTCAACGACGAGACAAGGAGTCTCAATAGGGGCTTCCCTGAGGAAGGTTTCAATTTTTGGAGTCATCGTCCACGCCACTCCCTTGCCGACGGCCAATCGCCGCATCGTGATTCAGCAAACAAAGGAGCCTCCGGGTTCTAGAACCCTCGGGCGCCGGGAAAGGCCGCTGTATATTGGTTTTGACACCACGAGAAAAGAAAAAAATGGTAGAGATATCATTCGACACCCCTACCACACCAAAAAAGCTAAGAAAACAGCCAGTTTTCGACCGAAAAAAATATAGCCGTCAAATCAGTCCGGCCAACGGTGAACTGGGATCGGCATACATCTTTTTGGGCATGCGACCCGCGAGATAGGAGAGCCGACCGGCTTCGACAGCCAGCTTCATGGCTTCAGCCATCTTGATCGGGTCTTTGGCTCCGGCGATTGCAGTATTCATCAAGACCCCATCGCAACCCAATTCCATGGCCACGGCGGCATCGGACGCCGTGCCGACGCCTGCATCGACCAACACAGGCACCTTGGCGTTTTCCTTGATCAGCCGGATGTTGACCGGATTGAGAATCCCGAGCCCCGATCCGATCAACGACCCTAAAGGCATGATGGCGACACAGCCCATGTCTTCCAGTTCCTTAGCCATGATCGGATCGTCGGAACAATAGACCATCACCTGGAAGTCTTCCTTAATCAGCGCCTCGGCGGCTTTCAGGGTTTCGGGCATATTGGGATAGAGGGTTTTCTGGTCGCCTAGCACTTCGAGCTTAACCAAATCCCAGCCCCCCGCCTCACGAGCCAGACGCAAGGTTCGTACCGCCGTATCGGCATCGAAGCAGCCGGCCGTATTGGGCAGGTAGGTATATTTCTTGGGATCCACATAATCGACCAGCATCGGCTGACTCGGATCGCTGACATTGACCCGACGCACCGCCACGGTAACGATTTCCGCTCCAGAAGCCTCGATGGCGATTTTGGTTTCCTCGAAGTCTTTATACTTCCCCGTGCCCACCAGCAGGCGCGACGTAAAGGTGCGCCCTGCAACGGTGAACGAATCATTTTCTTGGCTCATACCGCCTCCGATAAAGTGGACGACTTCCAGTTTGTCGCCGTCCTTGATTTCCGTTTCGCCATAGGTGGACTTCGAGACGATTTCCAGATTGCGCTCTACAGCGACCTTACGGGGATCGATCCCCAACTCCTCAAGCAAGGCGGAAAGCATCAAACCGTCGGAAAAGCCGCGTTCCTCACCGTTAATCGTCACATTCATAAAATTTCGTCCGTCTCACATGTGGCTGGTAAAAGGGGCCCAAGTATGGAGAGGGTCGCGCCGCCTTTCAACCTGTGAAATGCGCTTATTGCACAGCCCCTTCGCCGTGTTATAAATCCCTACGAAGATTCGATTCCGCCAGAGGAGCCAACCGGTGTCCGGCACTGCTAAAGTTTTGATCTTGAACGGACCAAACCTAAACCTTTTAGGTGAACGGGAACCCGATATCTACGGCCACGAAACCCTGGCCGATATCGAAGCGCGCTGTAAAGACAACGGACGCAACCTTGGGCTCGACGTTGATTTTCGCCAATCCAACCTAGAAGGCGAACTGGTCAATTGGATTCAGGAAGCCCGCAAAGGGTTTGACGGAATTATTATCAACCCGGCGGCTTTTACCCATACTTCCGTGGCCTTGCTTGATGCTTTGCTGGCTAGTGAAAAGCCGGTTATTGAGGTCCACCTATCGAATATCCACCGGCGAGAGGAATTTCGCCACAATTCATATGTATCCAAGGCAGCCACCGGAGTTATCTGCGGCCTGGGCAGCCAGGGATACGACCTGGCGCTCCAAGCGATGGCGCGCCTCGTCGAATAAATGCAAAAAACTTAATCTGAGGAACCAATGGCAAAGTCCGATATCGATAGCGACCTGGTACGCAAAATGGCCGATCTTCTGGAAGACACCGGCCTGACCGAGATCGAATACGCACACCAGGACGGCTGGCACATTCGCGTCGCCAAAGGCGGCATGATGAGCGCCCCCGTAGTCGCCGCTCCGGCTGCTCCCGCCCCAGCGACAGCCGTGGCTCCAGCCGCCGAAGCCAGCGCAGCCGACCTCGCCAATCATCCGGGTGCGGTCAGCTCACCCATGGTCGGCGTCGCCTACCTCAATCCGGACCCGGATTCGCCTCAGTTCGTCAATCTGGGCGACACGGTGACCGAAGGCCAGACGCTCATGTTGATCGAAGCCATGAAGGTGTTTAATCCGATCCACGCACCCAAGGCTGGTAAGGTCACGCAAATCCTTGTCGAAAACGGATCGCCCGTCGAGTACGGCGAACCCCTGATCATCATCGAGTAGAAAAGGCCCCGCACCCGAATGTTCGAGAAGGTCCTGATCGCCAACCGGGGTGAAATCGCCCTCCGCATCCAACGCGCCTGCCGCGAGATGGGTATCCAAACCGTCGCCGTCCATTCAACGGCCGACGAAAACGCCATGCATGTGCGCCTGGCCGACGAAGCCGTTTGCATCGGCCCACCGGCTGCCAAGGATAGCTACCTCAATATGCATGCGATTCTCTCGGCGGCAACCATCACCAACGCCGACGCCATCCATCCCGGCTACGGCTTTTTAAGCGAAAACGCCGAATTCGCCTCGATGGTCGAAGAGCACGGCTTTACCTTTATCGGTCCCGCGCCCGAGCATATTCGCATGATGGGCGACAAAATCACCGCGAAACAAGTTTGTGAAGAAGCGGGCATTCCCGTCGTACCCGGTTCCGATGGCGCGGTTTCGCAAGACGAAGCTCTCGATGTGGCGCGCGAAATCGGCTTTCCTGTTCTCATCAAGGCGACTGCCGGCGGCGGTGGCCGCGGGATGCGGCTGGCGCAATCCGAAGCCGACCTCATGGGTGAATTTAAGGCCGCCTCGACGGAAGCTCGATCAGCTTTCGGCAATCCCGACTGTTATATGGAAAAGTATCTCGGGCAGCCCCGCCATATTGAAATTCAGGTGATCGCCGATAGTCACGGCAACGTCGTCCATCTAGGCGAACGGGACTGTTCGCTGCAGCGCCGTCACCAAAAGGTGCTCGAAGAATGCCCTTCCCCTGCGCTCAATGCCGAGCAGCGAGCCAAAATCGGCGATGTGGTCGCCACGGCAGTCAAGAAGATCGGCTACCGCAGCGCCGGGACGATCGAATTTCTTTATGAGAACGGTGAGTTCTATTTCATCGAAATGAATACCCGTCTTCAGGTGGAACATCCGGTGACCGAAATGGTCTGCGGCCTCGATCTGGTCCGAGAAATGATCCGCGTCGCATCTGGCGCACCATTGAGTTTCACCCAGGAAGAAGTGACCTTTAACGGCCACGCCATCGAGTGCCGGATCAATGCGGAAAACCCGGAAACCTTTATGCCCTGCCCCGGCACCATCGACGAATACCACGCCCCCGGCGGGCTGGGCGTTCGTGTCGATTCGGCGCTTTATTCGGGCTATCGGGTGCCTCCTCATTACGACAGCATGATCTCCAAACTGATCGTTCATGGCTCGACTCGCAACGAATGTTTGATGCGGCTACGCCGGGCATTGAGCGAGTACGTGATTGGCGGCCTGGACACCAGCATCCCTCTTCATCAACGCCTGATGAACAATGGCAATTTCATGAATGGGGATTACGATATTCACTGGCTCGAAGGTTTCGTCGACGGTAAGGACTAACCTCGGCTCCGGATTAGGTTTTCATGTCGGAACTGACCCCAGAACTTCTGCTGCACGCATACGCTTCCGGGGTCTTTCCCATGGCGGAAAGTCGCGAAGACGAGCGCCTGTTCTGGGTCGACCCTGACGAGAGGGGGATCATCCCGCTCGACGGTCTTCATGTCTCACGCAGCCTGCGCAAAACGTTCCGCAAAAAGCCTTTCGAAGTTCGCTGCAATTCTGCATTTCGCGCAGTCATGGAAGAATGCGCGGCAGAAGCCGAGGACCGGGAAGAAACCTGGATCAACACCGAGATCATGCGGCTCTATACGGCGCTCAATGAAATGGGGTTCGCCCATAGTGTCGAATGCTGGCGAGACGGGCAATTGGTCGGCGGGCTTTATGGCGTTTCTCTGGGCGGCGCTTTTTTCGGCGAAAGCATGTTTTCGCGTATGACAGACGCCTCAAAAATCGCCCTGATTCATCTGGTTGCCCGGCTCCGCCTCAGAGGCTATTCCCTGCTCGACGCTCAATTCGTGACCGATCATTTAACAAGATTGGGAGCCATAGAAATTCCGCGCAGCCAGTACCGGGAGAAGCTCCAATCGGCCCTCAGTCAACCCTGCACTTTTTATTCGGGCCCGGTAACCCCGGAATTGGAAAGCGAGCTTGATTGGCTTTTGTCGCAATCAAGCACCCAAACATCATAAACCGGATGTTCCATCGCCGCTAAAGCAGGGCTTGAAGCGAACATCCATCCCCGATAAACGCTCCGTGCCGGTTCGCCGGGACGGACTTCCCATACATCGAGAAAGGCGGCGCTTTCCGGAGCTTCTTCCGGCGGTCGCTTATCGCAATGTCGCGCAACAATCTCAAGGGTCCCAAAGCGCACCGTCCGGCCGACCGGCGCACGGAATTCCTCAACCCGCGCCGTTACCTTATCGAGCCCCTGCAACACCGCAACTTCATAGGTTTCGGCCTGGACTGCCTCCGACCAGAATAACGACAGAACGGAGATCAAAAAGGTGGCGTGAAGGACCAACGAAAATCGCATCATATCGCTTTATGATTTCTTTTTGCGGTCAAACGATGGCGCATCTTAGGGCTCTTACTCCTCGCCACCGGTTGCGAGGAAAATAATATCGCCCACCTGATCTTCCAGAGAGCGGTAATCCTTGGTTTTGGCAATCGAACTATCGGCAGCGATCATTTCGCTTGAATTGCCCGGCTCAAGACGAACGTATTTGTCACCCAACATGCCCGAGCTCGCAATTGAGGCAACGGTATCGACCGGCAGCTTAACATCGGGCCGAATGCTCAATATGGCCACTGCATCATAAGTCACAGGATCCAATTCAATAGAAGCCACATTGCCAATCTTGATGCCGCTTATTTGTACATCGGCCCCTTTGTTGAGCCCACCGACTTTGGCGAAAGCCGTTTTGACATGATAGCCTTCTATGGTTTTCACCTGCGCCATTTCATAGGCGAAAACAACGAAGCCGAGGGCGACAACCAGCACCACAGCCCCCATAACGGTTTCAACCAGCGAACGTCCCATAGCTCTAGCCTCTATTCCTGCTTTTCCTTGGCCTCGGCCAGTCTGGCCTTGCCCTGGGCGATAATCAACTCAAGCAAATCTTCAACGACCACCGAGTCCTGGGTAAAGTCGATAACCCCTCCAGCCTCAATCATGTCCATTTCGCCCCCTGGTTCGAGAGCGATAAACTTACCGCCAAAAACGCCATCGGTGTGAATGGCCGCCGAGGTATCGAGCGGCAACTCGACCCCTTCATCAATCATCAAGGTGAGTTTAGCCCTGTAGTTGTCAGCCAGCGTCTGGCGAACGACAGAACCGATTCGGATACCGCCCATCATCACCGAGGCGTTTTCGCCCAAACCGTCAATTTTACCAAAGGATGCGAAAACCGGGTAACCTCCGGCGACTTCTCCCTCGACCTTCTTGCCCCCGTAAGAAAGGATAATCGCAAGAAATACGGTCAAAACGACAAAGCCGCCAACTACCGGTTCGAGAATATCTTCGCGTCTGATCATCCGTCGTGCCCCCCGAAAAAAAAGCGCGGCCAAGACCGCGCTTTCCCGTCCCGGCTAGCTGCCTGGCGTCCAGGCTTGGTAATCACCCGTTGCCGCAGCGCGGCGCCCGCCCATGGCGTCGTGCCCCGATGGTCGGTAGGCCGTTTTCGTACCCGTCATATTGGGCAGGTGGACTTTTTGCCACTCCTTAGCCTGGGCCGCCTGTTCGGTCAAAGGCTCATCGACCGTGTGGTGCAGCCAAGCATGCCACTCAGGCGGCACCTTGGAGGCTTCATCAGAGCCTTTATAGATAACCCAGCGGCGCTCGCGGCCTTGGCGCTCAAACCGCTTCCTGGTGTTACGATAATATTTGTTGCCGAACTCGTCGGTTCCAACCAACTTTCCATAAAGGAGTGTGAACAACGTCGTGCTAAGGCTCATGTCTGATTTGCTCTCCGAGCGTTGGGGATATAACCGTTTATCCCGTTTCCCGAGTCACGCCGGGCCGCCCTTTCAGTAGGGGAGGTCACGGCGGCGACAATATTGCATTTCAAAGGCCGCACGTCCAGCCCATTGCGAAACCAAGGCAGTGGCCTCAGTCCTTGAACTGCTCGGCAATCTCAATGACTTCATCATAAGCCTTAAGAAAAGCCTCTACGCACCTGGGGTCAAAGTGACTTCCAGAATTTTTCTCAATGTATGCTTTGGCCTTTTCCAGCGGCCAAGGCTCTTTATAAGGACGCGCCGAACAAAGGGCGTCGAACACATCGGCCACGGCGACGATTCGCCCGATCAGGGAAATATCTTCACCCGCCAAGCCTTTCGGGTAGCCCCCACCGTCCCATCGCTCGTGGTGCGTATGGGCAATTTCAGCCGCTACCTGCATAAGCTTCGAGGGACTATCCTGCAAGATGGCGTAGCCGATTGTCGTATGCGCCTTCATGATATCGAATTCATCGGCATCGAGCTTGCCGGGCTTGAGCAAAATTTTATCTGTAATGCCCACCTTCCCCACATCATGCATGGGCGAGGCCCGGTAGATCAAATCGCATTCATCTTCCGGCAACCCAAGAGCTTCGGCAATGAGCCGCGAATAATTCGCCATACGGATAATATGCTCACCCGTTTCCGGGTCGCGGAATTCAGCGGCTTTGGAGAGCCGCATAATAACTTCGTTTTCCCGTTGAACGATTTCCGTCGTGGCTTTCTGCACCTCGCCAGCCAACAAGGCGGCGCGGTCTTCAACCATCTTTTTACTGCGCCTTAAGGCCAGCAGATTGGTTACGCGAGCGGTAAATTCAGTGGTATCGACCGGCTTGGTCAGAAAATCCGTCGCCCCTCGATTGAGGGCTTCATAACGCACTTCCTTAAGGTCGGCCGTGGTCACCATGACGATGGGAATATCGCCGTTAGCCTCATCGGAACGGTATTGACCGATGAAATCCAGCCCGTCGAGTTCCGGCATCATATAATCGATAATGATCATATCCGGGCTTTCTTCGTGACACCACTCAAGCGCCTTCACCGGTTCGGTAAACGAAACGGGTTCGCAGCCATCCAGGCGAGCAACCAAATGCTGAAGCAAGAGAACGTTAGTTTGGTTGTCATCAATGATGACGATTTTCATAGCTATATTTAGCCTCTACTCTTTTTGGAAGGTTGCTCAGATTACGTTTGAGCATCCTCCACCCTCACCCAGACCATCCGGGCCCCATCCATGACACTCATCCTGTATCGGGAAAAGCATTCTGCCAAGCATAAAAACCCTTTCGCAGATATTTCAAGGGATACGCCCAGATAGAGATATCTCTTTGCCTATATCAACCGCCAAAGGCTGAAATTGGAGGCCTTCAAAAAATTGCCTTGGTCAATTCCCAAGGTTTCCGCGGGGAACCACAAGATCAAGTTATTTTTTAAAAAAAATGCCCCAATATCTTGTTGCAACACTTCTCGGGCTGAACTACATTTTGTGTCGGTTGCGACGCCTTACACACCAAATGCGGGGTTAAGGGAAGGCACCACTTCGGTGGGGCGGCGCGGCGATCCATCACATTCATATTTCTTGCGAAGGACCTCGGGGGACCAATATGCGCATTACCCGTCACTACACCACACAAGGGGCCAGCCCTTACGACTCCGTCAATTTCCGCTCGGGGACCAGCGAGATCAAAAATCCTGACGGATCAATCGTCTTTCAGGCAAAAGACGTGGAAATCCCCGATAGCTGGTCGCAGGTGGCCTGTGACGTGATCGCACAGAAATATTTCCGCAAGGCCGGAGTACCCGCCGCGCGCAAATCGGTCAAGGAAAAGGACATCCCAGAATGGCTTTGGCGTCAGGAGCCCGATAAAAAAGCCTTGAGCAAGCTGCCGGAAGAGGATCGTTACACGGGAGAGACGAGCGCTAAACAGGTCTTTGACCGTATGGCGGGCACCTGGACTTACTGGGGCTGGAAAGGCGGCTACTTCGATTCGGAAGAAGACGCTCACGCCTATTTCGACGAAATGCGCTACATGCTCTGCACCCAGATGGGCGCCCCCAACTCCCCGCAATGGTTCAACACCGGTCTGCACTGGGCCTACGGCATTGACGGTCCTTCCCAGGGTCATCACTACGTCGATTTCGAATCCGGCAAACTGGTCCGCTCCAAGTCCTCCTACGAACACCCCCAGCCTCACGCCTGCTTCATCCAAAGCGTCGGCGACGACTTGGTTAATGACGGCGGCATCATGGACCTCTGGGTCCGCGAAGCCCGTTTGTTCAAATACGGCTCCGGCACCGGCACCAATTTCTCCAATCTGCGCGGCGCAGGCGAGTCCCTTTCTGGCGGCGGTCAGTCCTCAGGCCTGATGAGCTTCCTCAAAGTAGGCGACCGAGCAGCAGGCGCCATCAAATCGGGCGGCACAACCCGTCGAGCAGCCAAAATGGTTATCGTCGACGTCGATCACCCGGACATTGAAGAATTCGTCACCTGGAAAGTCACCGAAGAGCAAAAGGTGGCCGCTCTGGTCGCCGGTTCGCAACTCGCCAACCAGCACCTCAACGCGGTTATGTCCGCCTGCGCCGAAGACGGCTGCGATTGCGGCGATAAATGCGACGGCGAAGGCCGCTTCAACCCGCGCAAAAACAAAGCGCTGAAGAAAGCCATTATTGCCGCACGCAAAGTGATGATCCCCGAAAACTATATTCAGCGGGTCATCCAGTTCGCCAAGCAGGGCTTCACCGAAATCGAATTCCCCACTTACGACACCGATTGGGATTCGGAAGCCTACCTCACGGTCGCCGGTCAGAACTCCAACAACTCGGTTCGCGTCACCAACGCCTTCCTCAAGAAGGTTATTGCCGACGGAGACTGGGAACTGATCAGCCGCACGACCAACAAACCGGTCAAGAAGATCAAGGCCAAGGAACTGTGGGATCAGATCGGTTCCGCCGCTTGGTCCTGCGCCGATCCGGGCCTCCAGTTCGACACCACGGTCAACGACTGGCATACCTGCCCGGAATCCGGCCGCATCAACGCCTCCAACCCCTGCTCCGAGTATATGTTCCTTGACGACACGGCCTGTAATCTGGCGTCTTTGAACCTGATGACCTTCCTCGGCGAGGAAGAGCGCTTCGATATTCCGGCCTTTGAACACGCCGTGCGCCTCTGGACGGTGACCCTAGAAATTTCCGTTCTGATGGCCCAGTTCCCTTCACCGGAAATCGCCCAGCTTTCTTACGAATTCCGTACCCTCGGTTTGGGATACGCCAATATCGGCGGCCTGCTTATGGCTTCGGGCATTCCTTACGACAGCAAAGAAGGCCGCGCCTACTGTGGCGCCATCACCGCCCTGATGACCGGTGTCTCCTACGCCACCTCGGCCGAAATGGCAGGCCTGATGGGTGCTTTCCCCGGCTATGAAAAGAGCGCTGCCTCCATGCTCCGGGTAGTCCGCAACCACCGCAAAGCCGCCTATGGCGAAAAGAAAGGCTATGAGGCACTCGAAGTCGCTCCGGTGCCACTCGACAACGCCAATTGCCCGGACCCCGAACTGGTCCTAGCGGCCCGCGCAAGCTGGGACCGTGCGCTTGAACAAGGTGAAAACCACGGCTACCGTAACGCGCAGGTTTCGGTCATCGCTCCGACCGGCACCATCGGTTTGGTCATGGATTGCGACACCACCGGAATCGAGCCCGATTTCGCAACGGTGAAATTCAAAAAACTGGCCGGTGGCGGCTACTTCAAGATCATCAACCGGACTATTCCGGCGGCGCTGACCAAGCTCGGCTATACGGAAAGCCAAGTCGCCGACATCATCAACTATACGGTTGGCCGCGGCACCCTCGCCGGATCCCAAGGCATCGGTCATTCGGCGCTTAAAGCGAAAGGCTTCACCGACGAAGCCATCGATAAACTGGAAGCGGCGATCAAAGACGCCTTCGATATCAAGTTCGTTTTTAACAAGTGGACCCTCGGAGCCGATTTCTGCAAGGAAACGCTGGGCTTCACCGATGCACAGCTGAACGACATGTCGTTCGACATGCTTGCCGAGTTGGGCTTCAGCGCCGAAGAAATCGAAGCGGCCAACACCTTCGTTTGCGGTGCAGGCACCCTGGAAGGGGCGCCTTACCTCAAGGACGAGCATTTGCCGGTCTTCGATTGCGCCAACCCCTGCGGTCGCATCGGCAAGCGGTTCCTTTCGGTAGAAAGCCACATCCGCATGATGGCCGCCGCCCAGCCGTTTATCTCGGGCGCAATTTCCAAAACCGTCAACATGCCGAGCACAGCAACGGTTGAAGAATGCCAGGAAGCCTACATGCTCTCTTGGGAACTGGGCCTCAAAGCCAACGCACTTTACCGCGACGGCTCCAAGCTCTCCCAGCCATTGAGCGCACAAACCCTCGAAGAGGATGATCTGGCCGAAGACGTTGCCGAGAAACCGGCAGCCAAACAGGCGGAAATCATTGCCGAGAAAGTGGTCGAGAAGTTTATCGCCCAACGCCGCAAGCTTCCGCATCGCCGGAAAGGCTATACGCAGAAAGCTATTGTCGGCGGCCACAAGGTCTATCTCCGCACTGGTGAATTCGACGACGGCGGCCTGGGTGAAATCTTCATCGACATGCACAAAGAAGGTGCTGCCTTCCGGAGCCTGATGAACAACTTCGCCATCGCCATTTCCATCGGTCTTCAGTATGGCGTGCCACTGGAAGAGTACGTGGAAGCCTTCACCTTCACCCGCTTCGATCCGTCGGGTATCGTCGAAGGCAACGACACCATCAAGATGGCGACCTCCATCCTTGATTACCTGTTCCGCGAATTGGCGATTTCCTACCTGGGCCGTAACGATCTGGCCCACGTCCAGCCGGGCGACCTCGATCCGGGCAGCCTGGGTCGCGGCAACACAGAAGGCGACCTGCCGGAAGACCAGTACGTCTCACCAATCGAGCGTGTCGCTTCCCAAGGTTACCTCCGCGGCAACTTCCCGGTCTTCCAGATTGCCGGTGGCGACGGCCATGGCCGGGGCAGCGACGCAACGGTTGTTACGGCGGCCAATTCCGGCGGCTCGGGCGGCGGCAACGGCGGTGCTTTAGCTGCCGCAGCAGCCGAAACCACCGAGCTGGAGCCCAGTGTAGCAATCCCTGCGGAAACCAATGTTTTCGAGGCGACCGATACGAAGCTCGAACAAATCCGCGAAGCCAGAATGCGGGGCTATGAAGGCGACCCCTGCGAAGAATGCGGCAACATGACCTTGGTCCGCAACGGCACCTGCCTGAAATGCGTGACCTGCGGCGCCACGAGCGGCTGCTCCTAACACCGTTAGGAACACCCCTCACCAAAGGCGCTCCCGGCACCGACCAATAGCCCGAGCGCCCGCGCCGCAAAAAAGAACACCCTCACCGAATTTTCGGTGGGGGTGTTTTTTGATTTAACGCCGACACTTAACCAAAATCATGTCACACTGCGAGTAATTCTCACTATCCTTCTCGACAATGAAGCTGTATAAGTAACATCTAATATTTTTGTGCGACCAAAAAACTGCTGAGAAAAGCCGATGACCTTGAGAGAGCTGAGAGTTGGAGAGAACGGCAAAGTCGCCGGATTTGAAGATGGCGGCCGGAGCTATCGCCGCAAACTTCTCTCCATGGGATTGACCCCTGGCACTCCTTTCAGCGTTACCCGCGTTGCCCCCATGGGCGATCCGGTCGAAATCAAACTTCGCGGTTTTAAATTAAGCCTACGCAAAGACGAAGCTTCCGCCCTGCGCATCGAAAGAAGCTAAGTTCCTCCATGAACGAGCATTTCACCATTGGCGTGGTCGGCAATCCCAATGCCGGCAAAACCACCCTGTTCAACGCCCTGACCGGCGCTAAGCAGAAAGTGGGCAACTGGCCGGGTGTGACGGTGGAGCGCAAAGTCGGAACCTTTAGCCATAACGGCGCTCCCTTTACGGTTATCGATCTTCCCGGCACCTATTCGTTGGATGTCACCAACGAAGAAGTTTCCTTGGACGAAAAGATCGCCCGTGACTTCGTCCACGACAACGAAGCCGACCTGATCGTCAATATCGTTGATGCCTCCAACCTGGAACGCAATCTCTATCTGACCACCCAATTGATCGAAATGCGTAAACCGATGATCGTGGTGGTCAACATGATCGATACCGCCGAGTCCATGGGCATGAAAACCGACGCCCCGGCGATGGCCGAACGGTTAGGCTGCCCGGTCATTCCGGCTATCGCCGTGAAGGCCCACGGAGTCGATCAGCTCAAAGACATCATCCATCAAGCGGCTGAAAATCACCCCATCCCGACAGCGGCTTTCCGTTATTGCGAAACCCTGGAAGCGGGCATTTCAGCCCTTACCCCCATTGTTGAGGAAACAGCCGCGGCAGACGGCAGTGATCCACGCTGGCTTGCCGCAAGACTGATTGAAGGCGACGACCTGGCGCGCCGTATTGCAGACGAACAACTGGTGCCGGAAGACACCCTCGTCGCTTTGCGCGATCACCTCTCCGACGATGTGGATATCCTGCTGGCCGATGGCCGTTACGACTTCGCCCATGATGTTGTGCTCGATGTGGTCGCCCGTCCGGCCGAAATTTCACGCCACCGCTCGGACAAAATCGATCAAATCGTTTTAAACCGAGTGCTCGGCATCCCGGTTTTCCTGGCGGTCATGTATTTGATGTTCATGTTCACCATCAACGTAGGCGGCTCTTTCATCGACTTTTTCGATATCGCCTTCGGCGCCGTTTTCGTCGAGGGATTTGGGGCTGTTTTGAAATCCTTCGGCCTACCGGAACTGGCGACTTTGCTACTGGCCGATGGGATTGGCGGAGGCATCCAGGTGGTGGCGACCTTCATTCCGGTGATCGTCTTTCTCTATCTGTTTCTCTCGGTTCTTGAGGATTCTGGCTATATGGCCCGCGCCGCTTTCGTCATGGACCGGGCTATGCGCGCCATTGGCCTACCGGGCAAATCGTTCGTTCCGCTGATCGTCGGTTTCGGCTGCAACGTCCCGGCGATCATGGCGACGCGTACGCTTGAAAACCACCGCGACCGACTGATGACCATCGTTATGACGCCCTTCATGTCCTGCGGGGCGCGCCTTCCGGTCTACGCCCTATTCGCTGCCGCCTTCTTTCCCGTCGGCGGACAAAACATCGTTTTCGGCCTCTACCTGATCGGCATTGCGGTCGCCGTCATGACCGGGCTGATAATGAAGAATACGCTTCTCAAGGGCGACGCCACACCATTTATCATGGAACTCCCCCCCTATCATTTGCCAACAATCAAAGGCGTCTTGATGAGGGTTTGGGAACGCACCTTTACTTTCGCCACCGAAGCCGGAAAAATCATCGTTCCCATGGTTCTGGTGCTTAATGTACTAAATGCAATCGGAACCGACGGCAGTTTCGGCAACGAAAACAGCAATAAGTCTGTGTTGAGCGCCGTAGGTCGGACTATCGCACCGGTCTTTTCACCCATGGGGCTCGATGAGGAAAACTGGCCTGCCGCCGTCGGTATTTTCACCGGCGTCCTGGCAAAAGAAGCCGTCGTCGGCACACTGGATTCGCTCTATACCTCCCTCGCCGCTTCTGACAATCCGTCAATCGCAGAAGAGCAAGGTCCCTTCAGCCTTACCGGTCGTTTAGTTGAGGCTGTTGAGACTATTCCAGCCAACTTAGGCGAAGCCCTGGAAGCCTGGACCGACCCGCTCGGCATCGGCATCGGAGACGTCAGCAATCTCGAGCAGGCCGCCGAGACTCAAGAAGTCGCTTCGGGCACATTCGGCGCTATGGCCAGTCGCTTCGACGGCGCAGCGGGGGCTTTCGCCTACCTCCTGTTTATCTTGCTCTATTCCCCCTGCACGGCAGCTATGGCGGCGGTTTATCGGGAAAGCGACGGCATCTGGACCCTTTTTGTTACCGGCTGGAGCACAGGGCTCGCTTATATTTCGGCTACCGTCTTCTATCAGGCCGCTATTTTCTCCCGTACCCCAAGCGTTTCGGCCGTCTGGCTGGGCGGCATGGCGGGACTGATGGTCGCAACGATCATTTTCTTGCGCTGGTGGGGACATAGGGCCACCGTCCGAGCCTATGTAGCGGCGGAGGAAACGTCATGATCCTCTCCCAGGTGCGCGATTATTTGGCCGAACACAAGCAAGCCCCTCTGATGGATATGGCCTACCGTTTCGAAATGGAGCCCGAAGCCCTACGCGGCATGCTCGAGATTCTCGAACGCAAAGGGCGGATTAGGCAGCTCCCTCTGGACCAAGCCTGCAGCGACGGCTGCGCAAAATGCGCCCCCCAGGCCAATCTGGTTTACGAGTGGGTTAGCTCCCCAAAAATGTAAAACTCAAGCAAATAAAAACCGCCCTGCAGGCCGGTCTGACAGGGCGGTTCATAAAAAAACAGAAGACTATTTATTTGCAGAAAAGCTCGATAGCAAGCGCGTGATAAACTGCTTAATATTTTCTCGAATTGCTCCCTCATTTGCAAACCTCAAACGCTGGATGGCAATGGGTGAGTCCCCAAAAGTCGCTGTATATGACGAATCAACAGCCTCATCGAATATAACTTTTGCGTCTGTTCGTTCAGTTACTGCGTATTTGACCTTGGACTTAACTGTCAGGTCCAGCCCAAAAAGAGGCTGATCCAGAGAGAAAAGTGATGCTGAAAGATTGAATTTTGCATCCTCCTTGGTTTTCGCAAGAAGACCACTTTTTTCCAGTGACCCTTGTAAAGCCCCTTGAAATCCTTCGTTACTCACTTCAGATGTCCAGAGTGGATTTGTATCTTCCCCTCCAGAAACTTTTTCAAGCACAATGGCCCCCTTTAAATCTGTCTTTGAAGCAGAGACCACTGCACTCTGGTCAACAACCATATTTTTGATCTCTGCGGGTGATGCGCAAGCGCCAAGCAATAACAACCCAACAATTGGAATAAATCTTAATTTGGACATTTCTCCCCCTCTAAAAACAGCCTTTCCAAGCAGATCATTGGCGACACAAGAATAACGGGCGCACAATCTAAGGCAATGCCTTTAATTCAAAAACAACTATCGATAAGGGGCTTCAAACGAAAATGCTAGTAGCTTGAATCTAAAGTTCGCCACATAAAGTCTTATCGACGCGAAGGCAAAATCTTTTGACGGAAGCCAGGATTTCGTCAAACGCTTCTGTCATCGTGTCGAGGATAATTTATGCGCCGAACTTTAGATTCAGGTGACTAGTTGGAGTTAGATACTGCTCAACACAACGGCATGTAATTTATCTCTGCCACTAAACCCCAGGCTTGGTTTTAGCCCTTAAAGCGGCGATCTGCTTAGAATATTCGTCTAATACTTCGGCTTGTTCGGAAAGGTCGGCTTTGGCCGATAGGGCGAAGATCGTCTCGGTGAGTTCCATATGGGATTTGGACTCTTTAACCCTGACAAGAGTGCTGGCCGATTCCTCTTTCAGACTATGAATAGCCTCGCGCATCCCGGCCATAACGATCATCGCTTCGGAAAGGGTTTCGTCGGACACATGGACCAACCCCTCCAGTTCCTTGATCCTGTCCTGAAGGGCGTTGATTTCCTTTTCCTGCTTGCCGTGAGACTCGACGACGATTCCTAAGGTTTCATCGCACTCCATAACCTTTTTGCGCAAGGCCACAATTTCCTGCTCGGCGGCAATGAGCAGTTTGCGGAGATCGGTCCCACTGGCCATCTGTCACCTGTTCCCATTTTTTAGTCGTTCTTGATAACAACTTTGCCGAAATGTTTGCCGCTCTTCAAGTATCCCAATGCATCGGGCGCTTCTTCAAAGGAAAAAACTTTATCGATTACCGGCTTAATGGCGTTTTGTTCGAAGGCCCGCGCCATACGCTCAAAGCTGGCCCGTGAGCCGACCGTCACCCCCTGAATGCGAACGTTGCGCACTAAAACCAGCGGAAGCGGAAACTCTCCCATGGCCCCGGAAAGAACGCCGATTAAGCTGACCGTCCCGCCGGTACGCACCGCGCGCACGGATTTTTCCAATGTGTCGGCCCCGCCGACCTCGATCACATGGTCGACCCCTTCTCCTTCACAAAGAGGCTTGATGGCTTTGTGCCAATCGGGATTTTCCTTGTAATTGACGGTGGCATCCGCGCCCATCTGTTTGGCGCGCTCCAATTTTTCATTGCTCGACGAAGTAATGATTACCTTTGCTCCGGCCGCCTTGGCGATCTGAAGGGCGAAAAGCGACACTCCGCCGGTTCCCTGAACCAAAACCGTCTCGCCTGACCGAAGGTTGCCCTGCTCAATCAATGCGCTCCAGGCGGTCAAAGCGGCACAGGGCAAGCAGGAAGCTTCCTCATAGCTATAGGATTCGGGAATTTTAGCGATCCCCTGCTCATTGACGAACATATACTCAGTAAGCGCACCATTAAGCGGGCCGCCAAGAGCCCCAGCCAGCTTCTCACCATCCGGCTCACCATCGGCCCAGGTTTGGAAAAACATAGGGGCCACTCGATCACCGGGCTTGAAACGAGTCACGCCGGGCCCAACCTCGACCACCTCGCCAGCCCCATCGGAAAAGGGGATAAGCGGGGTTTTGATATGCGCGCCGTAAGCTCCTTGGATAACAACAAGATCGCGGAAATTAAGCGACGATGCGCCGACCTTAACGCAAACCTCTCCCGGCTTGATTTCCTGGCGTTCCCGCTCAATCATCTGAAGGTTTTCGAGGCCGAATTTTTCAGTCAATTCCCAGGCGCGCATAGCTTTCCTTCCCATTGTCTATTGGATGATTTGTTGAACGAAGCCTACAATCAATCCAGTATTTACCCAACGGCAAACATAACCTTTTACTTTTGGGAGCTATCATGGCCGGAACCATCGAAACCCGTTTGAAAGAACTGGGCATCAACCTGCCCCAGGCCGCCGCACCCGCCGCCAATTACGTGCCCTATGTGGTTAGCGGCAACATGGCTTACGTCTCAGGCCAGATAACCATGGAAAACGGCGAATTGAAGCATGTCGGGAGGGTCGGCGACACCATGGAAGCCGAAGAAGCTCAACTGGCGGCGCGGCTTTGCGGTCTCAACCTGATCGCCCAGGCCAAGGCGGCTTGCGATGGCGATCTCGACCGGGTTCGCCGCGTGGTCAAACTAGGCGGTTTCATCAATTGCACAGCCGATTTCAACGGTCATCCCCAGGTGATCAACGGCGCATCTGATTTAATGGTCGAGGTCTTCGGCGACAAAGGCCGCCACGCCCGTTTCGCCGTCGGCGCACCGTCTTTACCCTTAGGAGTGGCAGTCGAGATCGACGGTATTTTCGAGATTGAGTAGAGCTAAATTCGCAAAACCACCTTGATGCTCGGGCTATTTAATGACCTGCCAACCCGTTCCTTTCGACGCATAGACAGCAAATTTATCTGCCTCTCTAATAGATGCTTGTGTGCTGGTGCCTATAAATTTGGCCCGTTCCCCCTGGCCGACGATAACGATGTTGTCATAACCCAGCGCTTCAAGTTCAGCGGCCTCATCGGCTGCGGACTGTTGGCTATCATGTAGGCTTGCGTAAATTTTCTTGGCCATTTTATCTTCCTTCCCGTCAGGTCGCTTTTACAAGGCTGTCATACAACGGATCGACGGCTTCCTTCTCGTCATCCATCAGGGCATCTTTTAGGCCGTCTACTGTTGAAAAACTCTCCAGGCGACCTTTCTGCATATCATCGAGGCCCGCCCCTTCAATCGCCTTGTCACGTTTAGCTGCGCTTAGTTTTCCGCTCGCATCAATCATTTTGGTCAGGATGAAGTCTACCTTGACCTTCCGCACAGCAATCGTGGTTTTTGCGCTTTCCCGCGCTGCACCCATTTGCTCCGCCGTAACAATCTGCTTCTCGGCCAAATCAGCACGCGCCTTGGCTTGATTTAACGCCTCGGTATTGGCTGGTTGAACAGCGAGGGCGTTGCCGATCTGAGCATTCTCTCCCAGGCGTTGAGCAGCAATGCCTGTTGCAAAAAACTGAGCCAACCCGACACTATTGCTTTGTCCTGCGGAAACTTCGGCCCCAAAGCTGGCAAAAACCGAATAGGTGTCGGTTTCGTTAAACCCCGTTTTGCCATCTCTATTTTCAGTTTTGCCTTGATACTTGCAGCTATCGGTCGAGGCGCAAGCTGCGCCCTTGCTATCGTTTCCATTAACAAGAAGCGGCATGAGCACTGCCTCCCGGCGTTTATAACCAACTATCAACTCTGGAATAGCGCCGCCTTCCGGCGTTGCTCCTATCTCGACACCGACATTGGTCTTAGTGCCGAACAGCAATGTATCGTTATGCTTCACGCACCCCGTGAGTGCGGCGAAAATAACCAAAATGGATGCAGCTGCTAATCCCTGACGGCGCATATGCTTTCCCCTTCCCTACTTTCTTCCTTGAGAATATCCAAAAACTCTTTCATTTGTTGGCGGTTCTTCGCCCTGAAAATGACCCGGCAGTCATGCGGGAGAAACATCTCTCGACGATCCTTTTGATAGCCGAGGCCCGCCCCATTGCCCGAGGTCGTTGTCTGGCTTCTTCCGTCCGAGTGAGCCCAAACCCCATAAGTTTCGATTTCAGAGATATGAACCGTTCCCTTGCAGTTACCCTTTTCCCGGCATTCCTCATCTGATTTGAGAGGCGTATGGATGGCTGGCATAATCACTTTCACGTAGCCGAAATGATGCCGCACTAACTCCCCGTTCGCATTGTACGAGGTACATGCGCCAAACATTGAAATAGCGGTAAGGCTCAACCCCCACGCCAGAATGGATGCTGCGTTCTTTATGCAGAAGCCTCCCCAGACTTTGCGGTCATTTGCAGTTTTTCAACCTTACCATCCACCCTCAATAGATGCACTATTTTTAGTTAAGACTCCCTAGTTGCATATTGCAGTAATCATCTGCGCGCCCCCTTGCTCTGACCGCCGACACATCCCATGTTGTTGTCATGCCGGACGGACGTGACGCCATAGCCGTTAAGACGGTTTCCTCCATTTTAGATATTGAGGCTGAAGCCTGGGATGCCTGTGCGGGGCCTGCCAACCCATTTGTCAGCCATGCCTTCCTCAAGGCCCTTGAAGACAGTCGGTCGGTCGGCGCGGATGCGGGATGGCTCCCCCAACACTTGATCATCGAAGCGCCCAATGGCGGGTTGGCCGCCTGCGCACCGCTCTATGTTAAAAGCCATTCCTACGGCGAATACGTTTTCGACTGGGCCTGGGCGGACGCCTTTCACCGGGCCGGAGGGCGCTACTACCCCAAACTCCTTTGCGCCGCCCCTTTCACCCCAGCCACCGGTCCACGCCTGCTCATCAATCCTGCTACTCAGGAACCAGAGATTTTAAAAAAAGCCCTGGCGGGCGCTATGGTGCAATTAGGCGAGCAACTCGGCGCTTCTTCGGTTCATCTGAACTTCCTCGAGAAAAACAACTGGGAAGCGCTCGGCGGGATGGGCTTTCTCCTGCGCACCGGGCATCAGTATCACTGGGAAAACCACGACTATCGGTCTTTCGACGATTTCCTTGCTCGCCTTAGTTCACGCAAGCGCAAGGCGATCAAGAAGGAGCGTCGCCAAACCGCGGCCCATGAGATCGCCCTCAAACCCCTCACCGGCAATGACATTGAAGAACGTCACTGGGACGCTTTTTTCCGTTTTTATATGGACACCTCTTCACGCAAATGGGGTGAGCCCTACCTCACCCGCGACTTTTTCTTCGCTGTGGGCGAAACCATGGCCGACAAGGCGGTTATGGTGGCCGCCGAACGAGACGGAAGGACCGTCGCCGCCGCTCTCAACTTTAAAGGCGCGGAAACGCTTTTTGGCCGCTACTGGGGCTGTACGGAGGATTTCAAATTCCTCCACTTCGAGGCCTGCTACTATCGGGCAATCGATTTCGCCATCGAAAACGGCCTGAAGCGCGTTGAAGCAGGAGCCCAGGGTGAACACAAAATCCAACGCGGCTACTTGCCAACCCACACTTACAGCGCTCATTGGATTTACGACCCCAATTTCAAACGCGCCGTTGACCGGTTTTTAACAGACGAGCGCCAAGCCGTGGATAGTGAAATCAACTACCTTATGACCACATCGCCATTCAAACAGGAGTAGCGCGACCTACTTTCCAATTATAGGTCAGAAACATGCATAAAACGATGGCCAGAGCAGCATGGATGGGCCAGGAAAGCGGCCATAGCAAAGCACCGCCACCAATTAAGAAAACCAGCCGTAGCAAGGGGCTAAGAGGCGCTTCCAAATGCCCCATCAAAGCCCCCGTCAGGGCGTAAAGACCGAGTAAGGCAAAACA
>Ga0209692_10002086_pt1 | contig 23539 bp, 17 predicted proteins | sample tdDd472_FD_187129 | JGI IMG/M metagenome (GOLD analysis project Ga0209692, IMG submission 187129) | Marine sediment microbial communities from the Atlantic coast under amendment with organic carbon and nitrate - tdDd47.2 (SPAdes)... | ecosystem: Environmental > Aquatic > Marine > Coastal >... | reverse complement strand
GGCGTGAGCGGAGCGGCGCAGGGTGCGTGTGCGTGAGCGGCGCGGGGGAGCGGCGCAGTGTGCGTGTGCGTGAGCGGCGCGGGCGAGTGGCGCGGGGTGCGTGAGCGTGAGCGTGAGCGGCGCGGGGAAGCGGCGCGGGGGGCGTGAGCGGCGCGGGGGGCGTGTGCGTGAGCGGCGCGGCGCGGGGGGCGGGGGCGTGAGCGGCGCGGGCGCGGGGGGCGTGTGCGTGAGCGGCGCGGGGGGCGTGTGCGTGAGCGATGCCGGCGAAATGTTAGATGATGGGGTCTGACCCCACCATCTCGCACTTTCTCGCGCGGCGGTGAACGCAGACGCGAGGTGAGGGGGGCCCTCACCTCGCGCGTTTCAGGTCAGCGGCTCGGTGTTACTCGGCGTCGACCTCCGGGGCCGGGGGGCCGTTGAAGTCGCCGCGCTTGCCGAAGCCGCGCTTGTGGAAGCCGCGCTTGCCGAAGCCGCGCTTTCCGAAGCCGCGCTTGTGGAAGCCGCGCTTGCCGAAGCCGCGCATCCCGGGGCCGCCCTTGCCGGCGAACTTCACGAACTTGGCGAACTGCTCCGGGGTCAGGATGCCCTGGGCGGCGAAGACGAAGTCGACACGGTCGGCCGCGAGCTGCGCCTGGAGGGCGTTGATCTCGCTGGTGAGCGCGAGGATCGTTCCGCGGTCGGGGGCGTCGGACAGCCAGGCGGCCTTGATCTCCTGGCGCTTGGTCCGGAGCTCCTGCCGGGTCGCCTTGGCGCTCTCCCGCTGCTCCTGCCGGAGCGCCTTCATCGCCGTCGCCTGGTCCTCGGTGAGGTCGAGCGCCTTGACGAACCGGGCGCCGCGCTCGCCCCGGTGCTCGCCGAAGCCGCCTCCCGGTCCGTCGGGGCCCCGCGAGAACGCCGCGGGCGCCGCGAAGGCGAGGGCTGCGAGCGCCACGATGCCGCTGATGATGATGGAACGTCGAGTCATGATGAGCCTCCTATGGGGCGTCAGGGTTCGACGAGCTCCATCGCAAGCCGCGTGCCACGGGAACGGTCTCGACAGTTCTCGTTTGAAATCAGGATCTTGGTCGCCCCTTCTCCCTCGTGGGCGGAGCGCGCGCCTGCGGATGTCGCAGCTCCGGGCCTGCGGATACGGCAGGGTAGCGGTCTTCTGGCTTGCCCTGCCGCGAAGGCTGGTCGTAGTGTCCCCCGCCGTGACGCTGCTCGCCCGACTCCAGTCTCCGGATCCGATGCTGTCCGTCGAGCTCCGCCCGCCGCGCATGGGGCAGGGGAGCCACGACAGCATGGACGCGTGGTTCGCCATGCACGCCGCCGTCGCGAGCCTCGTCGCCAGCGGGGTGCCGCTCTTTCTGACCGACAGCGCCGTGGGCGCCCGCGAGGAAGAGAACCTCCACCACCTGCTCACGAACCTCGACCACGACCTCGCGCGCGAGCTCGTCTGCCCCTTCCTGACAACCAAGCACACGCTGCAGTACTGCGAGTGGTACGCCGCCCGCGCGGTCGACGCCGACTGCGGCGCGCTCACGGTCCTCGGCGGCGACAAGCACGTCGGGCCGCCCCGCTGCGTGCCCCACGGCTACCTCCTGCGCGAGCGCATCCGCGAGCGCTTCGCGGATCTGCCGCTCGGCGGCTGGGCCAACCCGCATCAGGATCCGGCCCGGCAGGTCGGCTTCCTCGCCGACGAGCGCTTCACCGGCGACTTCTACCTGACGCAGCTCGTCTCGCACCTCGAGCCCGAGCCGATCGACCGCTTCATGGCCGAGCTCGACCGCCAGGGCGTCACGATGCCCGGCGTCTGGGGCGTCTTCTTCTACCGCTCGGGGAACCCGAAGACGTTGAAGCGCCTGTCGAAGTTCTTCCCGGTCCCGGTCGACGCCGTCGTCGAGGAGTTCGCCTCGGGCGTCTCCGCAGCCGAGGTCGCCGCCCGCACGATCCGCGACCTGCGCGCGCGCGGCGTCAACAAGGTCTACGTCTCGAACCTCCACCCCGAGAAGGCCGTCACCCAGCTCGACGCCATCCGCGCCCTGCTCTGAGGCTGCTCGGGGCGTGGTGGACGGCGTGTCCGCGTGATATGAACGGCTCATGTTCAGGAGAGCCGTTCGACCGGGCCTGCTCGCGGCGCTGATGGCGCTCGTCTCGGCCTGCTGTACGACGCGGCCGGTCCAGCGGGAGGAGCAGGTGCTGACACACGCAGAGGTCCAGGCGGCCGTCGCGCCGACGGACGACTACGAGTACAAGATGTGGACGGCGACGGAGGACGACTACTACGTCGAGGACGTCGCGGCGCCGTGGCTGGCGCACCACACGCTCTTTCGGGTGACGCCGATCGACACGTCCCACCCGATGAGCTTCTACGTGACGCGCGCGGACGGCGGCGCGGTCATCATCACGTCGATGAACGCCCCCGGCCTGGGACAGGTGCTGCAGGGTGAGCCCGAGCTGATGCGCGCGGGCGACCTGGCCGCGCGGGTCTACGAGCTGCTGCGCCCCCAAGGTGTGGACACCGCCCTGGTGGCCGACGACGCGACGCTCCCGGCCCAGACGATCCGCGCCGACGACGCTTGGCGCGTCCGCTTCGTGGTGCTCGACGAGGGGCGCAGGAAGCTCTGGACCATCACCGTCCCGGACCGTGGCGTCACGCGGTGGTCGACACAGGACGCGCCTGAGGCGCAGGGGGGGACGCCATGAGCGTGAGCGTCGAGTCGGCGGCCGAGAAGGTCGACAAGGAGCACGGAGGCAAGGCCGGCGCCGGTGGCGGCGAACCCGCGAGCGGCGGTTCGGCCGAGCTGAGAGGCGCGGACTACGCCAGCGGGGCCGCGAGCCTCGAGCCCAACGAGCCCGAGCATGGGCACAGCCACGGGGTCGAGCCGGGGCCCGGCGGCGGTGGCGGCGCGGCGGCCGCGCGAAAGAGCGGTGACGACATCCCGGCGGACATCCGGGCGCGGGTACTCGGCAAGCTACAGGCGTTGCCACGGGCGAAGGCGACCCTCGACGCCATCAAGAAGGCCAAGGGGAACCTCGACTTCCCCATCAAGTGGTCGAACAAGGGCACGTTCCACTCGAGCGGCTCGATCTACCTCCGCTCCACGAGCACCGAGGACTCCTGGGTCGGCTCGATGGCCCACGAGCTCGTCCATCTCGAGACCTTCGTGACGGGCAAGGCGGCCAACCCGAAGAAGGACGCCAAAGAGAAGTTCGTCGAGAAGAAGATGGAGGACGAGATCAACGCCCAGGCGGCCTGCTACATCGCGCTCATGCAGAAGGGCGACAAGAGCAACGGCAGCCAGGCCGGCTACAACCAGTGGATCCCGTGGGTGGGCAAGAAGCACGCGGATCTGGTGAAGGCCAAGAAGTGGGCTGAGATCGAGGTCATCGCGAAGACCTGGATCAAGGCCAAGTACAAGTCCGAGTGGGTCACGAACAACACCAAGGAGAACTACTACACGTACTGGGGCAACCACTGGGACAAGGTGAACAAGAAGAAGTAGGCGCCGCCTCGGCGCTCGGACTCGCGCGAGCGCCGAGGCGCGTCAATCGACGGGCTGGCGGATGCGATGGTCGAAGGGCGGCTCTTCGCCGTCGGCGTACAGGGTGATCTGCGGGTATCCCATCTGGCTGTGGCTGCCGCACACGAGCTCGCCGTTCGCCGTCAGGACGGCGTCGAGGCGGAGCGTGGGGTACGCGACCCCCGGGCCCAGCTCCCACGCGCCGTCGGTGTTCGGGGCGCTCAGCCCGGTCTGGCCGAGGGCCGTGACGCCGCGCACACCGGTGGCCCGGGCGTGGAGGCTGCAGAACGGCGAGGCCTGAGCCAAGGCGGCCTTGTCGACGGCGAGCCGGACGCTGAGCCGCGACTCGATGTACGGCGAGGCCGAGTCGAGCACGTCGACCGCGACCTGCTCGATCAAGCCGCTCTCGACGCCGGTGACGCCGACGCAGCCCGAGGGCGGCGTCTCGCCGTCGCCCGGGTGGTCGCAGTAGCTCTCGCCGACGCGCGCCGTGGGGTCGATCGCCACCTCGCCGCCGTCACCGCAGTCGAGCCGGAGGTCGCTGAGGAAAAGGTCGGTCGGCTGCCACAGGGCCTGCGGGTCTTGCTGCGCGCCGAGGGCGAAGCAGAAGAAGCGCCACTCCAGGGTCGCGCCGTCGACGCCGTCCTCGGGCGGGTACCAGGCCCTGTCGCGGTCACACTCGCCGTCGCGGTCGTCGTCCTGACAGCAGTCCAGCTCGGCGTGGCAGGCGAGGCCGGCGAAGACGAAGCCGCGGTCGTAGATCCCGTGGGGGCCGGCGTCGGCGTATCCGACCTCGAAGGCCGGCGCGGTCACGACGCGGACGGGCGCACTCTGGCCGCAGGTGAAGCGTGTCCGCGAAATCGTGGGAACGAAGTCCGGCGAGGGATCGGTCCAAGGCCCGCTGATCCCGGACACCTGGACGGGATCCTGGTAGACGCCGACCGTCTCGACCTCGAGGGTGTGCTCGCGCTCCTCGACCGTCCGGAAGCAGTCCAGCTCGATCGTCGTCGACAGCGCCTTCTCCGTCCCGCCGCCCGTGGCCGACACGTAGCGGAGATCCGCGACGCGGCCGTTGTCGTTTCTGGCCGTCACTTTCCAGACGATCTGCCGCGCTTCGGGGGGCGGCGTCAGCCCGACGAGCTCGACCTCGACCCCGGCGACCGGTGGCCGATACGTGTCCTCTCCGAACCAACAGTCGGTTCGCTCCCACCACGTGTCGGGCGGCGAGTAGGAGTCCGGCGGCGATTGCGAGTCCGGCAACGTCAGCGTGATGTCGACCTCGCCGCCCTCGGCGTCGACGTCGCTCTCGTAGCTCGGCGCCGCGGGGAGGCAGCCCGACGTCAGGGCGATGGCGACTCCGAGAGACAGATACAGGTGCTTCATCACTCCTCCGACGGCGTTCGAACCCGCCGGAGAGCCAGCAAGGACCATACCATCGCCCGCCGTCTCCACCGAACCTGCGATGACCCGCAGAACAGCTCGGTCTGCCGAGCCTCGCCTCAGCGCCGATGCCAGCCACGATCGACCAGTACGTGAGCACCCGCGTCGGAGCTGAAGACCTCGTTTACACGGCGCTTGCGGAATCCGAAAGACCTGCGAGCGCGGCAGACGACGGGCCCTGGTCAACCTGGTCCGCCCCTCGGATTGACCCGAACGCCGTCGCTCCCTGACCCTGGGTGGGACGAACGACGGAGGCCGCCGTGACCGGAGTCCCCCCCGACGACGAAAGCGAACGCGAGCGCGACGTCATGGCGCGGCGGGTCGCGCGGGCGCGGAGCGAGCTCGCCCGAGCCGCATCAGCGCGTCATCTCGCCGAGGACGCCCCCTTCCGCACTGAAGCCCGAAGGCAGTCTCTCGTCGCGAGCGGCGCCGGAGACGACGAGGCAGCGGCGTTCGCTCTGGCGCTGGTCGACGCCGAAGAGGAGGCGCCGTGAGAGGCGACGGTTACTCGTCGTCGTCCTCGGCCCGGCGGGCGAGCTCGAGGTCGCGGAGCTGCTCGTAGAGCGCCTGCTCCTCGACGCTGAGGTCGACCGGGACCTCGACCTCGACGGTGACGAAGAGGTCGCCCTTGCCGTGGCTGCGGAACTCGGGGAGGCCGGCGCCGGCGACGTGCAGGGTGGTGCCGTGCTGGGTGCCGGCGGGGACGTCGAGCTCGACCGGGCCGGTCGGCGTCTCGACCGTGAGCGTCGTGCCCAGGGTCGCCATGACCGCCGACAGCTGCTCGGTGACGCCGAGGTGGGCGCCGCGCCGGACGAAGCGCTCGTCGCGGGCGTGGACGACGACGTGGAGGTCACCGGGGATGCCGCCCCGGTCCTCGCTCGGCTCGCCGCGGCCAGGGACGCGCAGGACCGCGCCGTCCGCGATGCCGACCGGGATCTTGAGCTCGAGGGTCTCCTCCTGGTCGACCTGCCCGTCGCCGTTACAGCTCTCGCAGGGGTGGTCGACCACGCTGCCGTTTCCGCCGCAGGTCGGGCAGCCGACGACCTGGCGGAAGAGCATCGGCCCCTCGCGCCGCTCGACCACGCGCTGGCCGGTGCCGCGGCAGGCGTTGCAGCGCTTGGGCTCGGTCCCGGGCTTGGCGCCGTTGCCGCCGCACATGTGGCACTCGGCGCGGCGCACGAGCTTGAGCTGCTCGGTCCCGCCGAGGGCGACCCGCTCGAGGGACACCGCGATCTCGATGGTCGCGTTCCGCCCCGGGCGCGGCCCGCTCGGGCGCCGCTGCCGCTGCCGACCGCCGCCGCCGAAGAGCGAGTCGAAGATCGAGCCGAAGCCGCCGCCGAAGATGTCGCTGAAGTCCTGATAGCCACCGCCGCCGCCACCGCCGCCCGCGAGCCCGGCGTGGCCGAAGCGGTCGTAGGTCTGCCGCTTCTGCGCGTCCGACAGCACGCCGTACGCCTCGGAGATCTCCTTGAAGCGGTCCTCCGCCTCGGCGCTCTGGTTTCGGTCCGGGTGCCACTCGCGGGCCATCTTCCGAAAGGCCTTCTTCAGCGCCGCGTCGTCCGCGTCGCGCGCGACCCCGAGGACCTCGTAATAATCTCGCTTCGCTTCGGCCATCGTCACCCTGCCGTTACTCGAATCGACCGGGGGAAGCTCGACCCCCGGCGCGCGCGGTCAACCCCGCCACCCCGCATCAAGTCAGCCCGTCGAGCACCGCCAGCGCCAGGTCGACGCGCCCGTTCGGCGCCACCACCTGGATCCCCTGGACGTGGGGCCGGACGCTCAGCGCCAGCTCGCGCGCGATGGCGAGCCCCTCGGCCTCCTCGGTGCCCGCCGCCTCCGCCGCGCGCATCCGGTCGACGATCGCCTGGGGCACCGCGACCGACGAGCGCCGGTGCTCGAACAGCTCGGCCTGGCTCGCGCTCGCGAGGGGCCAGATGGTCGCGACGATCGGGATGTGCTTGTCCCCGGGCGTACGCAGCGCCGAGACGCAGCGGGTCAGCGCCTCGGCGTCGAAGATCGGCGCCGTCAGCGCGTACTCGGCGCCCGCGTCGACCTTCCAGAAGAAGCGCGCGCGCTCGCGCTCCGGGTCGAAGGCCGTCGGGTCCAGATGAACGCCGATGTGGAACTCGGTCGGCCGCCCGATGGGGTTGCCGCCGACGTCCTCGCCGTGGTTCAGCCGCGCCACCAGGTTCACGAGGCCGATGGAGTCGACCTCGAGCTCGGGCCACGCGTCGCGCTCGGCCCCGGCGACCAGCGGATCCCCGGTCACGAGCAGGAGGTTCGTCACGCCCATCGTCGCGGCGCCGAGGAGATCCGACTGCATCCGCATCAGCCGCCGGCCGCGCGCCGAGTACTGGACGATCGTCCCCATCCCGACGGTGCGGAGCGCGTCCGCCTGCGCCAGGGGCGGCAGGTGCGCGACCGACGCCGGACCCTCGGGGATGGCCACCGCCGTGACCCCGGCCAGGGAGAGCTTCCGCGCCGCGCGCACGATGTCCGAGGTCTCCCAGCCGCGGACCGGCGGGACCTCGACGATCGTCACGAAGCGCCCGTCGTGGAGCGCCGCGGCGACGACCGACTTCTCGCGGGTCGGCACCGGCTCGGCGACGGGCGGGCGCTCGGCGTCGCGGGCGACGTGGCGCGCGTCGACGACCGGGGCGGCCTCGGTGACGACGGTCTTGAGCGCGCGGATGTGCTCGGGGGTGGTGCCGCAGCAGCCGCCGAGGAGGCGCGCGCCCTGTCGGATCGCCCGGCGACCCCAGGCCACGAAGTAGTCGGGCGAGCCGAGGTAGATCTTGCGGCCCTCGACGTCCTTGGGCGCGCCGGCGTTCGGCTGGCAGGACAGCGGGTGACCGGTCGCGTTGCGCATCCCGGTCAGCGACGCCAGCGCGCTGAGGGCGTCGCTGCAGTTGACCCCGACGACGTCGGCGCCGGCGTCGGCCATCGCCGTCGCCGCGTCGGCCGCCTTCACGCCCTCTCGGGTCAGCCCGCCCGCGCCGACGGCGACCTGCGCGACGATCGGCAGGTCGCTCACCGAGCGCACGGCGCGGATCGCCTCGGCCAGCTCGGGGAGGTGGGCGAAGGTCTCGAGCACGAAGAGGTCGACCCCGCCCTCGGCCAGCGCCAGCGCCTGCTCGGCGAAGACCTCGCGGGCCTCGTCCCGGCCGATGGGGCCGAAGGGCTCGATGCGGACGCCGAGGGGGCCCATGGCGCCGGCCACCCAGGCGTCGGCGCCGGCGACCTCTCGGGCGATCTCGACGCCGGCGCGGTTGATCTCGGCGACCTGCTCCTCGAGCCCGTGGGGGGACAGGCGGAAGCGGTTGGCCGCGAACGTATTGGTCTCGAGGATGTCGGCGCCGGCCTCGAGATAGGCGTCGTGGACGTCGCGCACGACCGCCGGCTGGGTGATGTTCAGCTCCTCGAAGGGGCGGTTGATGAAGACGCCGCGCTGATACAGCATCGTCCCCATCGCGCCGTCGAACATCGCCACGCCGTCGCCGGCGAGGAAGTCGCGGAAGCTGCCCCTGGGGGCCCCGGGTCGGCTGTGCCCTGGGTGCCCGTTATGATCGTTGCGCGCTGACGTCATGGCGCAGCGGCGTACCGCAGAGGGCTCGAAAACACAAGCATCCGCGCCGCCCAGCGGGCTCGGTTGGCGGCCTCGTCGACCTGAGTCCCCGGCCGAGCGTTGGCTCTGCGACCGGCCGCCAGGGCCTACTCCCGATGTAGTGTTTCGGGATCCCTACGTGCTCGACCTCCTGGTCCTCGTCCCGGAGCGCGTCGAGGGCCCGCTCGACGATGGCGGCCGGCCGCTTGGCGATGGCCGTGCGCTCGAAGAGCATCCCGTCCATCTTCTTCTCGAGCGTCCGGGTGCTCCAGCGTTCGACGCGGCACAGCTCGGCGTAGAAGTCGCGCTTCAGGGGATCATCGATGGCGATCAGCTCGCGGAAGTGGGTCCAGCTCAATCGTCCACGCAGCGCGTGGACTATCTCCGGATCCGGAAAGGCGCTAGCGAACTCGATCATGTAGTACAGGTTGCTCCGTCGGAAGCCGCGGCCGAACTCGGACGACAGCGCCTCGGCGACGGCCGCGACGACCTGGTCCCCGTAGGCCGCTCGCTCTTCGACGGGATCAGGTACGCTCCGTCGTCTCAGCGCGTCATACGGCGCCATCGGGCCTCGAGGCCGCGGGCTCGCTTGCAGCCGCCGGCTCCACAGGTCTCGGCGCAGGGGGCGTCGCTCTGGCGGAGGCAGTCGCCGCCGCGGCACGACAGGGCGCACGAGCGGCCCTCGCAGATCTGGTAGCAGCCCCCGCGCTCGCAGGCGAAGTTGCAGACCCCGGCGCCCTTCGCGCAGCGCTGCAGGCACTTGCCCCCGTCGCAGCGCAGCAGGCAGCCGTCGGGATCGGTGCAGACCTGCTCGCAGCCGCCCGCGGGACAGTCCTCGGCGCGACTGGCCGCCGGCCCGCCGCTGTCGGTGCCCGCGGCGGACGAGCAGGCGCCGATGGCGGCGACCGCCGCGAGCATGACGACGAGACGACCGATCCCACCCGTGAACAGTACGCGCATGGCTCCTCCGCTGGCTGGTGTGCGGCGCAACGCTACGCGACGGAGACCGAGGCGCCAACCGCGTCGACGTCGATTCCTGCAGCCTCGTCACCGGCCGGGATCACCTCCGGCCCCGTCGGCGGCGGCCCGGCCTGCGGCCTGGGTTCGACGGGTGGCCGAGGATGGTCGTACCATCCGCCGCATGATCCAACTCAACGTCTCTCGAGCCCTCCGCCCCGCGCTGGTCGCCGCCGCCCTGGGCGCGCTCGTCACCGCAGGTGGCTGCGGCTTCCTCTTCGAGCGTCGCTCGACGCCGACGACCACGACGACGACTACGACCACGCCGCCCTCCGCCGCGGCGACGTTCACCCAGCTCCCCGGGCACGGCGTGGGCTGGCGCTGCGCACGCGAGCACGAGCGCTGCGTGTTCACCGGCGAGGCGACCGTCGTCTACGGCGCCGACACGCGCTGGGCGTCGAAGCGGGTGAGCGGCCCCGTCGCGTGCGAGAACAGCGTCTTCGGGGACCCGGCCGTCGGCATCGTGAAGACCTGCTACGTCCGCTTCGACAAGCAGGTCGGCGCCTGCCGCGGCGCCGGCTGGAACGCCGGCGGCTGGCCGCGCGCCAAGGGGGCTCAGACCGCGGCCGGGTGCGCGACCCTGTGCATGAAGACCGCGGGCTGCACGGCCTTCGACATCGCTCGCCCGACCGGAGACAGGTACGACTGCTGGCTCTTCGGCCACGGGGACGTCGCCGGCAACGGCGGCCACGAGCGCTGCTATGTCCGCGGCGGGACCGTCGCGCCGCCTCCTCCGCCCCCGCCGACCCGCGACCCGGCCCGGGCGAAGCAGCTCAACGACGAGGGCAAACGCCTCTGGCTCCAGCAGAACGACCTCGCGGCCGCCATCCGGAAGTTCCGCCAGGCGACCGAGCTCGACCCCGATCCGACCTACTTCTTCAACCTCTGCTACGCGAGCCACCAGCTCGGACGCTGGGCCGACGCGCGCGCCGCCTGCGAGGAGACCGTCCGAAGGACCGACGACGACAAGCTCCGACAGAAGGCGCAGGTCGTCCTCGACGACGTCAGCAAACGGGGGCACTGACGACCTGCACGACGCGAGGCTCGGGTGACCTCGACGTCATCGTCGTCGAAGGCGGCGCCTCCTTGGTCAGGTGACGCCGGGCGCGGGGACGTAACGGTCGAGGATCGCCAGGAGGGCCGCGCGGGTGATGGGCTTGGTGAGGACCTCGTCCATCCCGGCGGCGAGGCACTCGGCGTGGTGGTCGGGCATGACGTGCGCCGTGACGGCGACGATCGGCAGCCGTCGCTGGTTCCGACACCGCACCTTTCGGGCCCGCGCCTCACGGGTGGCCTCGCGGCCGTCCATCCCCGGCATCTCGCAGTCCATCAGCACCAGATCGAAGCCCTCGACGCTCAGGAGCTCGAGCCCGGCCGGCCCGCTCGCGGCCTCCTCGACGGTGGCGCCGAGGCGCTCGAGCAGCCGCCGCGCGACGAGCCGGTTCACCTCGTCGTCGTCGACGACCAGCACGCGGGCCAGGGCGCCGAGCGGAGGACGCTCGCGCCGGGTGGACGGCGTCCCGGAGATGCCCAGCGCCTCACGGACGGCGGCGACCAGACGCCCACGCTGGAGCGGGCGCGGGTACGCCCGGCAGGTCGCGTCGAGGCCACAGACGGTGTCGAGGTGAGCCGACGGGCGCTCGATCACGACCGCTGGCGTGTCGCCGATCGAGGCCTGCAGAGCACCCTCGCCCACGAGCGCCTCGCGGTCGAGGATGACCACGTCGACGCCGGCTCGAGCTTCTGAGAGCGCCGCCTCGGACACGCACGCGACGACCTCCGCGCCGGCTTCGGTGAGCCACGTCGCGAGGGCCTCTCGCTCGAGATCCTGCGGCGCGAAGACCAGCGCGCGCCGGCCCGTCAGCGACGCGGGAAGCGTGGGCTCGGGGGGCGTCGCGACCGGCCGCGACGGGACCCGGAGGGTGAAGGTGCTGCCCCTGCCGACCTCGCTCTCGATCGAGATGGTCCCGCCCATGAGCGTCGCGAGGCGCGCCGAGATCGCCAGCCCCAACCCGGTGCCGCGGATATGGGCGTGGGCGTCTCGCCCCTGCTCGAAGGCGCCGAAGATGAGCGTGTGCTGCTCGGGTGGGATCCCGACGCCGGTGTCCCGCACGCTCATCACCAGGTCGTCGCCGCCGTCGCCAGGCTCGATCCGGGCGCGGATCTCGACCTCGCCACGCTCGGTGAACTTCAGGGCGTTGCCGGCGAGGTTCGTCAGGATCTGGCGGAGCCGCGTCGCGTCGCCGAGGACCCGGCGCGGCACGTTCGGCGCCGTGTGACAGACCAGGGTGAGGCCGCGCAGGTCGGCCGATACGCAGAGGAGCGTCGCGACGTCGTCGAGGAGCGCCTCCACGGAGAGCGGCTCGTCCTCGAGCTCGATCCGCCCGGCCTCGATCCGCGCCATGTCGAGCACGTCGTTGAGGAGCGTCAGGAGGAGCTCGCTCGAGCTGTGGGCGACGTCGGCGAGGTGGCGCTCCCGCGACGGCAGCGGCGCGCTCCGGAGGAGCTCCGTCGCGCCCAGGATCCCGTTCATCGGCGTCCGCAGCTCGTGGCTCATCCGCGTCAGGAACTCCCCCTTCGCGACGCTCGCCGCCTGGGCGTCGCGGGTCGCCTGCTCGAGCTCCTCCACCAGCGCCGCGTTCCGGATCGACAGCGCGAGGACGTCGGTGAGGCTCCGGTTGTGGACCAGGCTCGTCTTGATCAGGACCACCGCGTACAGGCCGATGAGCGCGCCGAGCGCCTCGCCGTGGTGGACGAAGGACGCCGCGATCGCCAGCGTCGTGGCGAGCAGCACCGGGACCGTGAACGCCAGGAAGACCGCCAGCACCTCGCCGAGGGTCGCCAGCGCACCGGCGGACAGCCCGATGGCGATGACGGCGATGAAGACCTGATAGGTGAAGCCCACCGCCGGCATCGTCAGCGCGACCGTCACCCCCCAGGCCGTACCGGAGATCAGCACCGCCACGAGGTAGCGGCGCCGCCACGCCAGCAGGTCCGCCAGCTCCGTCAGCGCGCGTCGCCGTGACGTGAGGCGCACGACGAACGGCGCGGCGACGCCGAGGAGCGGGGCGAGCCGCCACGAAGACCCCACCTCGGCCCACAGCATGCCGGCGGTGACCGCTGTCACGACCAGGTTGGCGAGCGTGCCGGCGAACCCCTGGCCGCGAAGCGCGCGGGTCTCGGTCGCCTGGATGACCTCACGCGGCGGCGGCGTGAGCGGCGGATCGAGGCTGCGGGGCCCTCCAGGCATACGCTCGATGTCCTTCTGGCGGGGTGACGGTGGAGCGCCCCGGGGACGCATCGTTCTGGTTACCAGACGTCGTCGCCCGCGCATAGTGCACCGCACATCGCTGCGCCGGAGCCGGTGAGGCCCGAGCTCCCGCTCGTCGACCGAGGCTCTTCAGCGGGTCGCCCCTCGACTGATGGTCAGCGCAGCCACGCCGAGTTCGACAGCAGCGGAGAACCGAAGTACTCGCCCGCGTTGCCGTTGTCGCGCGTGTTCACGTTCATGACCGGGACCAACAGGCTCCGGATATCGAAGATCGTCGCGTTGCCGACGGTCCCGCCCTCGCCGCCGTTGGTCTTGCAGCCGTCCTGGACGACCGTGATCGCGTACGGCTCGGTGCCGAGCGGGGTGTAGTCCGCGACACCCCGAGCGGTCTCGGTGCCGTCCCAGAACCGGAAGCCGAACGCGAAGCCATAGTCGTTGGACGACTGGTACCAGTAGTGCATGACGCCGTCGCAGAGGCCGACGTACCGCTGCCTACCCTCCGTCGAGACGGCCTTGATGGCGTCGACCTGGGCCGGGCTCATCGCGATCTCGAAGTCGTTCGGGAGGTATCGGACGACATCACCGTCCTCGGCGAACTGGTGCTGATACGGGAGGTCGGCGGCGTAGGGGATCTCGGTCCAGCCGCCGCCCTCGGTCGTCATGTCGCAGTAGACCTCGAAGGGGACCATGACGCCGCCCAGCCCGTCGGGATCGATGGTGTAGACCGCGTCTTCCGTGCGCCCGGCCTGCCGCCACTCGTTGCACGAGCGCAGCGGATAATCGCGCGCGTAGGTCTGGATGTAGTTCTGCCCCGCGCCGGCCGTCCCCGTGTTGAGGCCCAACGCAGCACCGAAGCCGCGCCCGTTCGACTCGACGGAGCCAGCGCCCGAGGCCGAGTTCAGCAGCGGTCCGGTCCCATGGTTGCCCGGATCGTCGAAGTTGCAGCCGTTGTTGATACCGACGTTCCACGACGGCCCGAAGGCGTCCTGGGAGCTCGTGCTGTTGCGGTCGAGGCATTGGGCGATCGACAAGGCGCCGCCCTCCTGATCGCCCAGGTTGAAGTACAGGTCGGTCTCGCACAGGCTCGGGTTGCCGGTCGTCGGCGCGATATCTCCGCCGATCAACGCGTAGCCCGTACTCGCGGCTGCAGGACAGCTGGGATTCGGCTCACCGTCGAGGAAGGTCCCGAAGTCCACACCACCGCTGTCGACCCCGTAGCGAGCGTAGGCGTTCGACGGCTGATGGCGGAACAGGAGCGACGTGAAGGGCAGCTCGTTGAGCGCCCGGCTCTTGTGGTCGAGGTGCGGCGACAAGGCGCTCCCCACCTCGCTCGTGCTGGTCGTCAGCAGCGCCCGGTTGTCGTAGGTGAACGTCGTGTTGCCGTCGTCGCTCGACGAGTACAGCAGCGTCCAGCCGCCCCCCTCGGTGGTCATGTCGCAGTACGCGGAGAACGGCGCGATCGGCCCGGCGAAGCCGTCGGGGTCCAGCCAGTAGACGCCGCTCGTCGCGCCCTTGTCGGCCCCCTTCCACTCCAGACAGTCGCGGAGCGGATAGTCGCGGACGAACACCTGCATGTGGTTCGCGGCCGTCCCGGCGGTCCCCGTGTTGAGCCCGAGGATGTATCCGAACCCGCGACCGGTGTTCTCGTTGGCCGGCGCGGTCCCACAGTTCGCGCACGACGACGTCGGCCCGAGGCTCACCGCGCCCGGGTCGTCGAAGTCACACCCGGCGTTGTTGCCCATGTTCCACGTCGGCCCCCAAGCGCCGTTCCACGCGCTGACACCCTCCTGAACACAGTGGGCCTGCCCCCCGCCGTCGTTGTCCCCGAGGTTGAAGTAGAGGTCCGTCTCGCAGAGCTCGCGCGGCGTCGTGGCGACCGCGAGCGTCCCGCCGATGAGCTCGTAGCCGAGGTTCGAGGACGCCGGGCAGTTGGGGTACGTCGTGCCACCGATGAAGCTCCCCAGGTCGACGCCGTGGCTGTCGACCCCATACTCGGCCCAGACCCCCGACGGCGCGTGCTTGAACAGGAGCGCCGTGAACCCGAGCCGATGGTGCGCCAGCCCCTTGTAGTCGTGCGTGACCGCCGCGACGCTGCCGATCAGGGTCTCGTCGCTGCTCATCCGGGTGGCGTGGTCGAAGTTCCACGTGTTCGTGCCGTCGTCGCTCGACGTCATCGCCAGGGTCCAGCCGCCCCCGTCGGTGTCCATCTCACAGTACGCCTCGAAGGCGCCGTGTCCGCCGGGCCCGTCCGCGTCGATCCAATACACGCCGGTCGTCGCGGCGGGATTGATCTCTTTGATGTAGCGACAGTTGGGTTGGTAGTTGCAGCTCGTTCCATCGCCGTAGCCCGCGCCGCCCGCACACGCACACGTGTAGGACCCCGCCGTGTTCGCGCACGCCGCGTTCTCGTCGCAGCCGTCCGTCCCGGCCACGCACTCGTCGATGTCCGCGCAGGTCACGCCGTCGCCGGTGTAGCCGCTATCGCACGCGCAGGTGAATCCGCCGCTGGTGTTGTTGCAGGTCGCGTTCGCGTGGCAGTCGTCGGTCCCCGACGCGCACTCGTCGACGTCCGCGCAGGTCACGCCGTCGCCGGCGTAGCCGCTGTCGCATGCGCAGGTGAATCCGCCGGTGGTGTTGGTGCAGGTCGCGTTCGCGTGGCAGTCGTCGGTGCCCGCGTCACACTCGTCGATGTCGGCGCAGGTCGGCGCCGCGCCCACGTTGTTGGTGCAGGTCCAGGCGCTCGCTGGGCCGCAGCCGCCGTTGCCGGTCGCGCACTCGTCGATGTCGCTGCAGGTGACGCCGTCACCGGTCCAGTACACGTCGCACGCACAGGTGAACCCGCCGGTCGTGTTCGTGCAGGTCGCGTTCGCGTGGCAGTCGTCGGTCCCCGACGCGCACTCGTCGACGTCCGCGCAGGTCACGCCGTCGCCGGCGTAGCCGTCGTCGCATGCGCAGGTGAATCCGCCGGTGGTGTTGGTGCAGGTCGCGTTCGCGTGGCAGTCGTCGGTGCCCGCGTCACACTCGTCGATGTCGGCGCAGGTCGGCGCCGCGCCCACGTTGTTGGTGCAGGTCCAGGCGCTGGCTGGGCCGCAGCCCCCGTTGTCGGTCGCGCACTCGTCGATGTCGCTGCAGCTGACGCCGTCACCGGTCCAGTACACGTCGCACGCGCAGGTGAACCCGCCGGTGGTGTTGGTGCAGGTCGCGTTCGCGTGGCAGTCGTCGGTCCCCGACGCGCACTCGTCGATGTCGGCGCAGGTCGGCGCCGCGCCCACGTTGTTGGTGCAGGTCCAGGCGCTCGCTGGGCCGCAGCCGCCGTTGTCGGTCGCGCACTCGTCGATGTCGCTGCAGGTGACGCCGTCACCGGCGTAGCCGCTATTGCACGCGCAGGTGAACCCGCCGGTGGTGTTGGTGCAGGTCGCGTTGGCGTGGCAGTTGTCGGTCTCCGACGCGCACTCGTCGACGTCCGCGCAGGTCACACCGTCGCCGGCGTAGCCGTCGTCGCAGGCGCAGGTGAATCCGCCGCCGGTATTGGTGCAGGTCGCGTTCGCGTGGCAGTCGTCGGTGCCCGCGTCACACTCGTCGATGTCGGCGCAGGTCGGCGCCGCGCCCACGTTGTTGGTGCAGGTCCAGGCGCTCGCCGGGCCGCAGCCGCCGTTGTCGGTCGCGCACTCGTCGATGTCGCTGCAGGTGACGCCGTCACCGGTCCAGTAGGCATCGCACGCGCAGGTGAATCCGCCGGTGGTGTTCGTGCAGGTCGCGTTCGCGTGGCAGTCGTCGGTCCCCAACGCGCACTCGTCGACGTCCGCGCAGGTGACACCGTCGCCGCTGAAGCCGCTGTCACAGGTGCACGTGAACCCACCGGCGGTGTTCGCGCAGGTCGCGTTCGTGTGGCAGTCGTCCGTCCCCGACGCGCACTCGTCCAGATCGTCGGCGCAGGTCGCCCCGCTGAACCCTGTCCCGGCGCAGTCGCAGGTTTCGGGGGCGACGCAGCTCCCGCCGTTCTCACACGGGGCCGTGCACACCGGAGTGGCGCAGGTCGCGCCGCTGTAGCCGGTGCCGGTGCAGTCGCAGGTGTCGGTCGCGACGCAGCCGCCGTGCGCGCAGGCCGGGTTGCAGATGGCCGCCGCCGCGCGGAGCACGATGTCGGCCTCGGGCTCGAAGCGCGCGTCGAGGTAGATCGGCGCGTCCCCCCAGGTGAACTGGTTGAGCGCCGGCAGATACCCGAGATAGCTCGTCTCGACGTCGCTCCCGGCCTCGTTGACGGCGTGCGTCTCGCACACGCGCCCCGACGCGTCGCTCAGCTGCACGCTCCAGTCGATGACCGGGTAGACGCTCCCCTCCGGTAGCGGGAAGCCGTCGACCTCCTGCGGGAACGGCTCCGACGAGGCCGTCGCCCGCCCCACGAGCGTGCAGTCCCCGGCGTCCTCGAAGGTCGTCTCGTCGAGGCCGAGGGCCACGTTCCAGTAGGCCTTGCCCGCGAAGCCCTCGACCCCGCGGAAGACGCTCGCGCCGAAGAGGTAGCCGTCGACGTTGGCGCTCGGCGCCGCGTTGGTGTCGAGGTTGCCGCGGCCGGTGGGGTCGATGCGCACGTCGAGGTCGAGCCCGGTGCAGCTGACCACCAGGTCGTCCATGTACAGGTAGGTCGACCCGCTCGGCGAGCCGGTACAGGCGAAGCCGAACACGGCGGTCAGGTCGCGGCCCCCCGTCGCCGGGTTGTGCAGCAGCTCCAGGTCGTCGCCCGAGCCGGTCTCGCAGTCGAGCTTGGCCGAGCAGAAGATGTCTTCGAAGCTCACGGCGACGTCGAAGAAGCCCTGCTGCGCCTGCCGCGCCACGGTCAGGTCGAAGGTCACGGCGACGTCGCCGTTGCTGACGCAGACGACCTCCTTCGAGATCGCGCCGGGGTTGTCGTACGTGCTCGGATCGAGCACCCCGGTGGCCGTGCGCAGCGCGTCGAGGGTCACGGTCACGGTGCTGACCCCGTCGTCCGCCGCGTCGCAGGTGCCGACGTAGGACAGCGACCCCGCGCCGTCACCGTAGCGCGTCGAGCTCAGCGCCTTCGTCCAGACGACCTCCCCTCCGCCGCCCGCCCCGTTGGTGACCGTCACCGTGTACTCGGCGTCGGTGAGCCCAGGCAGGGACAGCGGCGCGACGTCGATCTGGACTCGGCCCGCGTCGGCGGGGCCGTCGACCGGGGCGGAACACCCGACGAGCGCCGCGACGAACGCCGCTGTGCAGACGCGAAGAGTCGTCCTCATGGGGGACCTCTCGAGCTCCCCACGCCACGACCGTGGCTGTGTAGCGACGCAGGGATCTGGCGAATTCATGGCTGCGGCGGACGCCGCGATCCCACGGTATCACGCACCGCAGCATAGACAAGCCTCGGACGACGCAACCCGCGATCGCGCGCGCGCTACCGGACGAGGATCGAGAAGCGCCGCGTGTCGACGCAGCTCGCCGCCGAGTAGAGGCCGCTCGACGAGGCGCACCAGTCCCCGCCGGAGTAGTAGAACCCCGTGTACATCGGGAAGTCGAGGTAGCCCCCGGCCGCCGCCAGCGTGGTGTTGTTCTTGAGGCAGACCTGCCCCCAGGAGTTGCGGCACTCCTCGTCGCACTCGTCGCTGAACGACCCCCAGCCATACCGCAGGAGCTGCGTCGTCGTGTGCCCGTCGCTCAGGCGCGTCGCGTCGATCGACTCGTAGCCGCAGTCGACGCCCGCCATCGGCGTCGTCGACACGAAGACGGCCGGGGTCGGGAACTTCCACGCCTGACTGAGGCCATAGCTGACCGTGTTCGTGTAGGCGAACATCATCTCGGTCGACCCGCCGATGATCGGCGCCGTCCCGGTCTCGTACGTCAGCGCGTCCGAGTACGAGTTGTTTGCCCCCAGGAAGACCCGCGTCCAGCCCCCGCCGTCGGCGGTCATGTCGCACCACGCGTCGAAGGCGGGGTTGCCGCCTGGGCCGTCGGGGTCGACCTCGTACACGCCGCTGGTGGTGTTGCCCTCGGCGAGCAGGGTCAGGCACGTCGAGAACGACACGCAGGTGAAGCCCCCGTCGGTGTTCACGCAGGCCTCTCCGGCGCCGCAGTCGTCGCTCCCCGCGGCGCACTCGTCGACGTCGGTCGCGCAGGTCGCGCCGGTGTAGCCGGTGCCCGTGCAGTCACAGGTGTCGGTCGCGACGCACGCGCCGTGGGCGCAGGTCGGGTTGCAGGTCGCCACGGCCGCCCGCAGGGCCACGTCGGCCTGCGGCTCGTAGCGGGTGTCGAGGTGGATCGGCGCGTCGGCCCAGGTGAAGTAGCGGGTCTGGACGCCGCTCCCGTCCTCGTTGACGGCGTCGGCCTCGCAGACCCGCCCGTCGGCGTCGCTCAGCTGGACGCTCCAGTCGATGACCGGATAGACGCTCCCCTCGGGCAGGGGAAAGCCGTCGATCTCCTGCGGGAACGGCTCGGACGACGCCGTCGCGCGCCCGGTCAGCGTGCAGTCCCCGGCGTCCTCGAACATCGTCTCGTCGAGCCCGAGCGAGACGTTCCAGTAGGCCTTCGCCGCGAGCCCCTCGACCCCGCGGAAGACGCTGGCCGCGAAGAGGTAGCCGTCGGCGTTGACGTTCGGCGCGGCGGTGGTGTCGAGGTTTCCGCGCCCCGTCGGGTCGACGCGGACATCCAGGGTCAAGCCGGTGCAGCTGATGACCAGATCGTCCATGTAGAGCCAGGTCGTGCCGCTCGGCGCGCCGGTGCACGCGAAGCCCAGGACAGCGGTCAGGTCGCGGGCGCCGGTGTCGGGGTCGTGGAGCAGCTCCAGATCCCCCCCGGCGTCGTTCACGCAGTCGAGCTTGGCCGAGCAGAAGATGTCCTCGAAGCTGACCGCGACGTCGAAGAAGCCCTGCTGCGCCTGCCGCACGATGGTCAGGTCGAAGGTCACGGCGACGTCGGCGTTGGCCAGGCAGACGACCTCCTTCGACAGCGCGCCGGGGTTTCGGTAGGTGGCCGGATCCAGGATCCCGCCCGCCGTCCGCAGGGCGTCGAGGGCGACGGTCACGGTGCTGACGCCGTCGTCGCTGGCGTCGCAGGTCCCGACGTAGGAGAGAGACCCCGCGCCGTCGCCGTAGCTCGTCGAGCTCAGCGCCCGCGTCCACACGACATCACCGCCGCCGTCCGCGCCGTTGGTGACCGTCACGGTGTACTCGGCGTCGGTGAGCCCGGGGAGGGACAGCGCGGCGACGTCGATCCGGACCTGCCCCGCGTCGACCAGGGTCTCGCTCGGGGCCACGCACCCGACCAACGTGGCGAAGAGCGCCGCTCCGCAGCAGCGAACAGTCGTTGTCATCCAAGACCTCTCGAGCACCCCGCACCGGCCCTACCGCCATGCACCAGGATAGGGTCGCGTTACGACTTTTCGGCGACAGCTCGCCACAGGGTCAAGGTATCACGCAACGCAACATGTGTGAACGACCCTGGCGTCCCGACGGTGGTCGTCAGTGGAAGTGGACGACCAGGGCGAGGTGACCGACGAAGACGAGGCCGAGCACGTAGACCAGGGCGCCGACCTCGCGGCCACGACCGGCGAGGAGCTTGAGCAGCGGGTAGGCGATGAAGCCGAGGGCCAGCCCCGTCGCGATGTTGTAGGTGAAGGGCATGCCGACGATGACCAGGAACGCCGGGATGGCCTCCGTGAGGTCGTCCCAGGCGATCTCGCGGACGCCGCGCATCATCATCGCGCCGACGAGGATCATGGCCGGGGCGATGACCGGGTGGAGCGGCGGCCCGGCGGCCTGCGGCGTGCCCCCGCCGACCATCTGCACGACCGGCGCGAAGAAGAGCGCGAGCAGGAAGAGCGCGGCGGTCACGACGCTGGCCAGCCCGGTGCGCGCGCCCTCGGACACGCCGGCGGCGCTCTCGATGTACGAGCTGACCGTCGAGCAGCCGAGGAGCGCCCCGGCGGTCGTCCCGACGGCGTCGGACAGGAGCGCGCGGCCGGCGCGGGGGAGCGTCCCCTCGCGCATGAGGCCGGCGTGGTGCGCGACGCCGGTCAGGGTCCCGACGGTGTCGAAGAGCACCATGAGCAGAAAGACCAGGACCACGCCGACCATCGCCGGCTCGGCGAGCGCCCCGAGGTCGAGCTCGAAGGCGACGGGAGCCAGCGACGGCGGGGCGGACACGGGGAGCCCACCAGGCCACGTGACGATCTCGAAGGGCAGCCCGACGAGCGCGGTCGCGAGCATCCCGAGCAGGATCGCGCCCGGGACCCTGCGCGCCATGAGCGCCGCCGTCAGCGCCAGCCCGAAGAGCGCGAGCAGCGGGGTCCCGGCGGACAGATCGCCCAGGGTGACGAGCGCGTGGGGGTTGTTGACGACGACCCCGGCCTCGCTCAGCCCGATGAGGGCGATGAACACTCCGATCCCCGCGGCGATGGCGTGACGGAGCGATCCCGGGATGGCGTGGAAGATGCGCTCTCGGACCTTGAAGAGGCTGAGGCCCAGGAACAGGACGCCCGAGACGAAGACCGCCGCCAGCGCCCCCCGCCAGCCGACCTGCTGGCCCGCCACGGTCAAGCCGGCGACGGTCACGAAGAAGAAGTTCTCGCCCATGCACGGGGCCAGGGCGACCGGATAGTTGGCGCCGAAGGCCATCACGAGGGTCGCCAGCGCGGAGGCGACGCAGGTCGCCGTCATCACCGCGCCAGGGTCCATCCCGGTCAGCCCGAGCACCGCGGGCTGAACGAAGATGATGTACGACATCGTGAGGAACGTGACGGCCCCGCCGCGCAGCTCCCGCCGCGCCGTCGTCCCGTGCTCCGACAAGCGGAAGAGCCGTTCGAGGAGAGGCGCTCCAGCAGCCATGACACCCTCGCCGCGTCGTGGACGAACTCAGCGTAGCGCCAGCCCCGAGGCCGAGCAACCGCGCTGCCCCTCCGGGCGCGAACGACGCGACGGCGGCGGCGTGGGGGGCCCGCCCAGCCCTCGGTCTCCACCTCAGCGACGCCGACTTCCGAAAACGCGGGGGCGATGTCACAACGGGGGGCGGAACCTCGTCCACCTCGTGAACCCAGCCCCCGAGGAGGCCCAGCCCATGCTCCGCTGGCTCATCGAGAGAAAGATCCGCGCCTTCGAGCGCGACTACGACTACGACATGACCTACGCCCGCGAGATCCTCGACGCCGCAGGCCCCCGGGCGCTGATGCGCTTCGGCCGCGTCCAGGCGCTCGGGACCTACCGGGCCGACGTCCCCCGGGACGCCTGGTTCTGCGCGAAGGTCGCCGCCATCGCCGCCGAAGACTGCGGCCCGTGCACCCAGCTGAACGTGACCATGGCCGAGCGCGCCGGGGTCCCGCCCGAGCACCTGCGCGCCGTCATCGCTGGCGACGACGACGCGCTCCCCGACGACGCCCGGCTGACCGTCGACTTCATCCGCGCCGCCCACGCCCGGAGCCCCGACGTCGACGCCCTCCGAGACGAGGTCGCCGCGCGCTTCGGTCGGAGCGGCGTCGTCGCGCTGACCTACGCCCTGACCGCCGCCAGGATCTACCCCACGATCAAGTACGCCCTCGGCTACGGCCACGCCTGCACCCTGGTCCGGGTCGGGGATGGCCAGGTCCGCCGCGCAGGGGCTGCGACCGAGGCGGCCGCGTGACCGCGGCCATGACGACGGCCGAGGCGTTCGCCGCCCACCGCGGCGAGCTCCTCGGCCTCGCCTATCGGATGACCGGCACCCTCGCGGACGCCGAGGACATCGTGCAGGAGGCCTTCGTCCGCTTCGACGCGCACGCCGACGACGTCGGGCACCCGCGGGCCTTCCTGCACCAGGTCGTCACCCGCCTCTGTCTCGACCTCCTGAAGTCCGCACGTCACCGCCGCGAGGTGTACCCCGGCCCGTGGCTCCCGGAGCCCATCGTGGAGCCCCTCGACGGCGCAGGGCCGTCCTCGAGCGAGCTCACCGTGGGCCTCCTCCTCGCCTTCGAGCGCCTCTCCCCCCTCGAGCGCGCCGTCTTCATCCTGCGCGAGGCCTTCGACCACGACTACGAGACCATCGGCGAGCTCCTCGGCCGCAGCGCCGCCGCCTGCCGCCAGCTCGGGACCCGCGCCCGCGCTCATCTGCGCGACCAGCGCCCCCGCTACACCCCGTCGCGCGAGCGCTGCGAGCGCGTCCTCGGCGCGCTCATGATGGCCACGGCGACCGGCGACACCGACGCCCTGATGGGCCTCCTCGAGGAGGACGTCGTGCTCCTCAGCGACGGCGGCGGCAAGGCCAAGGCGGCGCTCCGCCCCGTCGTCGGCGCCGACCGCGTCACGCGCTTCCTCGTCGGTGTCTACCGGAAGCACCCGCCCGAGGCCGGCGCCCGCATACAGCTCGCGCGCGTCAGCGGCCTCCCCGGGGTCGTCGTCCTCGTCGGCGACCGCTGCGTCCAGACCCTCTCCGTCGAGCTGCGGGGCGACCGGATCGCCGCCCTGTACACGGTCCGAAACCCCGACAAGCTGCGGCGCGTCCGGCTCGCCGCGGCCTCCGATCCGGCGCGCGGATGACCGAGGCCCTCCGAGCGGTTCGGGCGGTCCCGATGGATCTCGGGAGCACCTCGATCGATTTTCTGGGTCTCCTGACTCATGTGTGGGTCGAAGGACATCCAGGGAGGTCGGGGCAGAGTCCTCCGAGGCGGAGGCGGAAGAGGAGGCGGAGGCGGAAGAGGGGCCCCGACTTCTCCAAACCGACAACGTA
>Ga0209692_10002085_pt1 | contig 23542 bp, 25 predicted proteins | sample tdDd472_FD_187129 | JGI IMG/M metagenome (GOLD analysis project Ga0209692, IMG submission 187129) | Marine sediment microbial communities from the Atlantic coast under amendment with organic carbon and nitrate - tdDd47.2 (SPAdes)... | ecosystem: Environmental > Aquatic > Marine > Coastal >... | reverse complement strand
TTCAGGATTGGCTTCGACCAACTCCGCAAGTGGCTGTTACACAGACCGGACAAGGCGGCTGACATATGGAATAAACAATTTCCAAGACGATTATCGAAACAAAAAATGCCGGGAGTCGTGTAGTGTGGGATTTTTCCCAGAATCGTATGGTTATTGAGCAAAATCAATGGGTTAATCTGTTTTGAGTGGGCTTTCGATAGGGGTTTTCTGCCTTTAAATGGGGTTTTACCGACAAGAATCTGTGTTTAACCGTCGTTGACTTGACCGCCCCTCGTTTGCGCGCCACATAGAGCGAACGCGCCCTCCAAGCTTCAACCTCCTAAAGGAAACTTTCCCGTTGAAAACCGAAGAACGCCCCAAGGGCAAAGACCTGCGCTACCTGTCGCGCATGGCGGGGTTTTTGAAGCCCTACAAAAAGCAAGTCGCAGCGGCAGCGACCGCGCTGGTGATTACCGCCGGGGCGTCGCTGGCCCTGGGGCAGGGGCTCAAGGTGTTGATCGACAGCGGTTTTGCCGGGGGCAATGAAGCCGCTCTGGATCAGGCGCTGATCTTTCTGTTGGTGCTTTCGGTGGTCATGGCCTTCGGCACCTTCGCCCGCTTCTATTTCGTTTCCTGGCTTGGCGAGCGGGTGGTGGCCGATTTGCGCCGTGCTGTGTTCGACCGGGTTTTGGCCATGCATACGGGTTTTTTCGAAATCACCAAGACCGGCGAAATTCTCTCGCGCCTGACCACCGATACGACGCTGTTGCAATCGGTGATCGGCTCCTCTGCCTCCATGGCGCTGCGCAATCTCCTAACGCTTGTTGGTGGCCTGATCATGTTGTTCGTCACCAACGCCAAGCTCACCCTGCTGGCTCTTCTGGTGGTGCCCATCGTGGTGGTGCCGATCCTGTTTTTCGGTCGTCGGGTGCGCAAGCTTTCTCGGACTAGTCAGGAAAAGGTGGCCGACGTTGGAGCCTTTGCCGGAGAGACCTTCAACGCCATTCATACGGTCCAGGCCTTCACACACGAACCCCAGGACAGTGCGCGTTTCGGTGGCGAAGTGACCGGGGCCTTTACCGCGGCTATCGAGCGTATTCGTATGCGGGGCTTCCTCACCGCCACGGTGATCATTCTGGTCTTCACGGCGATTAGCGTCATTCTCTGGGTTGGTGGGCGCGGAGTGATGTCGGGCGAGATCAGCGGTGGCGAATTGGCAGCCTTTATCTTCTACGCCACCATGGTCGCCTTTTCGGTGGGCATATTGAGCGAAGTCTTCGGTGAGCTTCAGCGTGCCGCCGGGGCGACGGAGCGGCTGATCGAATTGCTTGAGGCCGAGCCGGAAATCGTCGCGCCTGCCGACCCAGTGGTTCTCCCTGAACCTCCACAAGGTTGGGTTGCCTTTGCGGATATTCATTTCAGCTATCCTTCCCGGCCCAACCAAAAGGCGCTGGATGGTTTGTCGCTCGAAGTCGAGCCGGGTGAAACAGTGGCGTTGGTCGGGCCGTCCGGGGCGGGCAAATCAACGGTATTTCAGCTGTTGCTCCGCTTCTTCGATCCGGACCAGGGGCGAGTGTCAATCGATGGCGTTGATATCCGTCAGGCGGCGCCGGAAGCGTTTCGCAAGAGAATCGGTTTAGTCCCACAGGATGCTGTGATCTTTGCCGCAAACGGCTGGGAGAATATCCGTTATGGCCGTCCCGGCGCGACGGATGAGGAGGTGCGAGCCGCCGCCGAGGCCGCTGCGGCGGCTGATTTTCTCGATGCCCTGCCCGAGGGGTTCGATACCTTCCTCGGTGAAAAGGGGCTGCGGCTGTCGGGTGGTCAACGTCAGCGTATTTCCCTGGCCCGCGCTCTTTTGCGTGATCCACCCATTTTGTTGCTCGATGAGGCGACCTCGGCGCTCGATGCGGAAAACGAACGGTTGGTTCAGGCCGCGCTTGAAAAGCTGATGGTGGGGCGAACGACGCTGGTGATTGCTCACCGGCTGGCCACCGTGGTCAATGCCGACCGCATCGCCGTGATCGAACACGGTAGGTTGGTCGCTACTGGCACCCATGCCGAACTTCTGGAAAGCAGCCCCCTTTATGCCCACCTCGCGGCCCTGCAATTCGAGGGTGGGGTTTAAGCTTCCTGATTGAGACCCAGTTCCTTTTGCAGTTTCTTGGTCAAACCGAGAGAAACCAGCCGGTAGGATTCTTCGATGTGGCTTTTGAGGTCTCCGTCGCTCAAGCCCGGATCGGCGTAGTGCTGAATCCATTTCATGCCACGGCTGGCGAGATAAGGGGCGGGGCGGCAGCCGGGGGCGTCGCGCAATAGTTCGTAAACGGGGTCGGAGACCTTGAAGGTGATGGCTTCATGGTCGCCGTTGTCCCAGCCGCCGATGGCGAAGACCTTGCCGCCGATTTTCCAAACGTCCGATCCGCCCCATTGGACTACATGGGTGGTATGGGGCAGGGAGCCGCAAAAGGCGTTGTATTCGTCATAGGTCATCAAAAAGCTCGCGATGAAAGAGAAACAAAGCACCGTCCCGGGTTGCCGGGGCGGCGCAGAGTTGATGGGTTGCTCAGTTCTTAGTGTACCTTGGTTTCGTGGCCTGGGCCGTGCATTTCGTAGACGTGGGCGTAGTAGCTGTTGATCGGATTGCTGTCCAGATAGTCGATCAGTTCTTGCTCCCGTTCCTCGTTGATATCTTTGAGGATGAACTGCCAGACAGGTTGAAGGTTGCTATGCCGTTTGTCTCTTTCATTCATCGCGATATATCCGGCGAATTCGGCGCCGTAGTCGGCCAGATAGTGTTTGCCGTATTGGGCGAAGGCCTTGGGATCGTCGATGGCCATATCGCCTTCCGGCTCGAAGCAGAGTCTAAGGTCCATGGTGTCCTCCCGTTCTCAATATCCGCCAGCTTATATATAAGCTGGCAATATGGCGGTTTTAAGGGGGCTTTGGTCTCTTGAGGATGCTTTTTAACTCCTTGAAATAGCTAAAACCATTAACCACATTAAAAATCAGGCCTTTTAATGTCTTTTGCGTTGCGCAGACCTATAAGCAAAGCTATAAATTAGAAAATCAAAATATAAAAGGGCGGCAAAGCGCTGTTCGGCGCTTTTTCAGATGACTCCTATAAGACGGAGGGGGAGACCATTTCCTTCGCATCGTCCAGCAAGGACAAGGTGAAAGCCGTTAAGTCCTCAATCAATGCCAAAGCGCGGCTTGCGACGGTTCGCGATCGCATTCCATCGGTGCGCGCGCAAAAACTGCTGGCTCTGCAGTTCCGCCGCAATATGCTGGTTATTTGGGACAAGCGGTGGTTCATCATCGCCATGTTGGTCGGTTGGGGGATGATGCAGCTCCCTTTACCTGAGGGGCTTTCCCACCATGGGATGGTGGTGCTCGCAATGTCGGTCATGGCGACCATTCTGTTTGTTACCGAACCGGTGCCTTTACCGACGGTCGCGCTGCTGATTATTGTCGGGCAGGTAGTCTTGTTGGGTATCGATTCATCGGTGGTTGCCAAGTCCCTGATGAAGGATTCCGTGCTGTTCATCATGGGGTCCTTGATGCTCGCCGTGGCGGTGGTTAAGCAAAAGCTCGATAAGCGCTTGGCCTATATGATCGTCAAGCTGACCGGGACCAAGACATCACGGATCGCCTTTGGAATCTCTTTGTTTTCAGGGATTTTAGCCTCGTTTATCGGTGAACACACCGTAGCCGCCATGATGTTGCCGGTCGGGATCACCCTGATCACGCTGACCTCCAACGACCCCAAAAAAGTCCGCAATCTCGCAGCCGTTTTGCTGTTTTCCATTTCCTACGGCTGTTCGGTTGCCGGGATCGGTACGCCATCAGGGGGCGCGCGGAACGCCATCATGATCGGGTATTGGAAGGAATTCTTCTACGATCCGACCAATCCCGAGACCCTGGTCTATATCATCGACTACCTACGCTGGATGGAATACGCCTATCCGATTTTTCTCATCCAGCTTCCCTTCGTCACCTTGATCCTGCTGATGACTTTCAAACCGGAATTTCCCGACCTGTCCCGTGCGGTGGTTAAATTGCGGGCCCAGGTGCAGGAGGAAGGGCCAATGAAGTCGGCTGATTTCGTCGCCATCGCCATTTTCTTCCTGACCCTACTGGGGTGGATTTTCGCATCCGCCGGTCTTGGCATGGGAACCATCGCCGTCATGGGGGCTGCGGCTTTCTTGATTGCCGGTCTGGTCAAGTGGGAAGATATCAACTCGGGCGTCAACTGGGGTGTGGTGCTGCTTTACGCCGCAGCCATTTCGCTGGGTGTTGAAATGAAGGATACAGGCGCGGCCGCCTGGGTGGCGGAGAGTTTCCTCTCACTGCTTAAGCCCCTGGGTGCTGATACAGGAATTGGTTTGTGGGCTGCCGTTTCCGTCTTGACCACAGGCGTTACCAATACGATGAGCAACGGTGCAGCCGTCGCCGTTCTTGGGCCGATTGTACTCAATCTGGCTCAAGCTGCTGGGGAAAGCCCCATTGTCATCGGCTTTATCACTTCAGTTTCTTCCGCTTTCGCCTACCTCACGGTGGTTGGTACGCCCGCCTGCACCATCGTTTATGCATCGGGTTACCTAAAAACGACGGACTTTTTGATTGTCGGTTGGAAAATGGCGGTTATGTCGACCATTATGATGTTGGTTGCGGCATATCTGTACTGGCCGCTCATAGGCGTATAAAATTGGCTCGGGTAACGAGGGGAAGGGGTCACCAGTATGTCCGATAAATCAGAACGGCGCGTAGACGAACGGTTTCGAATTCTCGTCTGTATTGACGGTTCGGAGGAATCCTACCGGGGGCTGCGGTATGCGGCCAAGTTGGGCGGCGGCGTTGATGCCGATATTGTGCTTTGCTACGTGAGGCCCTTCGACCAGGGAATGCGCTCAGGCGGGCTTCAAGTCAATGTAGCGCGCGAGAATATGCTTAATTGGGGGCTGGAGCTTCCCGGCATCAAGTACCTCAAAAAGGGCCGCGATATGCTGGTCGATCTCGGCATCCTATCACTCGACTGGTCCGAGAAATACTACCATACGGATGTTGAGGGCGCTTCACTTGGTGATAACAAGATCGAATACATCTCGCCGGAAGGTAAAAAGATTGTCCTGAAACTCAAGGTCACCAGCAATATCGCCACCGGCATTCTCGACCAATGGGCGCTCGGCGAATACGATTTGATCATCCTCGGCGCATCCGAACGCTGGCGGAGTCGAAAGTCAAAATCTTTCTGGGATCCGGCTGTGGCTGAAAAGGTTGCTATTAACGCTCCTTGCTCAGTTATCGTTTCGCGTAGCATCACCGAAGGAAACGGTCATTTGATCTGTACCGACGGGTCCGATGTCTCACTGGAAATGGTGCGCCGTGACGCCTACTTGGCGAGTCGCTGCAATTGCCCAATTTCCATTCTATCGGTTGCGCACCACGAAAGCGCCAAGGCCGATGCTGAAGCGGCAGTTGAGCAAGCCGCCGATCTTTTGGCTGAAATGGATATTCCGGTCGTTGAGAAAATCATCAAGGTCGGTAACCCGGTGGAGCAGATTATTGAAACCGGCCCCGATTATTCTTTGGTTGTGCTTGCTGATTCCGGTAAGGGGGCTATCGAACGGTTTTTCATTGGTTCGACGGCATTCAAGGTGATGGAGCTCGCCTACAACTCGGTGATGATCGTTCGCTAACGGAAACTGCTCAGATGTGGCAGTAAAGTCCGTATAGGGTTTGGATTACTGCCTTACATTCTGGGCCGGCGAAAGAGTAGTATATCGAGCGGGCTTCACGCCGGGTCTGGACCAGTCCGTGTTGACGTAAAATTGCGAGATGTTGAGACATGGCCGACTGACTGAGGCCGATCCGATCGACCAACTCGGTTACCGTTCGTTCGCCATCCACCAACTGGCATAAAATCATTAAACGGGTTTCGTTGCCCATGGCTTTGAGCAGGGAGCTTGCCGCCCTCGCATTCTCTTCCATGTTTTCCAGTTGCACCGGAAGTCCTCCCAAATGCCCTTTTTATATAAGTATATTCTGTTTCTCTAATAATGTCTATTTGTCAGTAGGTTGAATGATATTAAATCGCAATTGTTCGAACTTTTCTTGACAGCCCAAAGGGAACGGGCGATATCCCGCTCACAAACTTTCACCAAGCACGCATTAGGAAGGAAACCAAATGGAGACGCCGGAACAAGGTGGTGAAGCACACTCTCCGCCCCCCCCTGAGATGCCTGATGAACCGCTCCGCGATCCCCGGGTCCTAGGATCTCTCATTATGTTTTGGGGAGCGGCCTATCCGGTAGTTTTGATGATCGGCGTGCAGTTTGCTGATTGGATGTTGGCACCGCACTATTACGACCTTCCGGCTGTGTTTCTCGGTCATTTTCTGTTTTTTATGGGAGGTTTCATCCTGACGAGGGAGAAAATTGGCGCTGGCAAATGGTTGACGGCGATTGCGGCGGTTATCGGCATTGCTTCGTCCGTTTTGGTTCTGAGCCTAATCCATATGATCAAGCCCCATGGCATCGCCGGAACATCCCTTTGGTTGATCCAGGGCTTTTTGTATGGGCTTCACGTCCTCTATCTCGCCGGTAATGTGTTCTGTGCTTGGGTGGTGTTCCGGATCAAGGCCTAAGACGATTGTAAGCCTGAACAACCGTGGCGCTATAGGCTAGCATCACGACGAAAAGACCGGCTGTCGTGATACTACCGACGTCAAATAGAAAGTGGATGGTTACCGCCGGGAGACAGGTTAGCAAGATCAACGGTAGCCATAACTTGTTAGCCGTTTCGATGCCCTCAAACCTGCCCTTGATCATATGCTGGCAATTGAGCATGGTGAAAGCGCAACCGATCAGTACGAGCACACCGCCTAACCACCACAAATACTCTGGCCAGACTTCCTGACAGGTAATCAGCAGACCGGTCAGGAAAGTCAGAAGGATCAGCAGTCGTGTGACGGCGGGAAGGATCATTAGCGGTTCATTGCATGATATTCCGGGTTGGGCATCATGTCGGTGGCGTGAGCCATTCGGTTTGTGTAGTTGAAAAACGAAGCCACGTCGGCGATGTCGAAAATGTCCTGGTCGGAAAAGCCCGCGTCGCGAAGTCCCTGGCGGTCACCATCGCCGATTTCCTGTGGGGTTTTGGTGAGCTTCCAGGCAAAGTCGAGCATGATGCGCTGACGTGGCTCAAGCTCGGCGACCCGGTAGTTCATCACGAGCATTTCGCCGAGTTGCGGGTCGTCAGAGAGTTGACGTACGGTTTGACCGTGAGCGACGAGGCAGTAGTAGCACCGGTTGGCTGAGGAGACCACCACGGCAATCATCTCACGTTCCAGCTTGGAAAGTCCGGAGGGCGCCAGCATGAGCTGGTTGTAAAAACGGGTGAAGGTGTCGAATTTTTCCGGGTTCATAGTGAAGGATTGCAAGACATAAGGGATGAGACCCAATTTCTCTTCACAAACCTCGAAATACTTTTTGATATCGTCGCTAAGGTCGCTGGCCTCCGGCAGTTCAAGCCGCATGATATGATTGGGTTGAGGCATCCTTTTTCTCCCTGTTCGTTCCTAAAGCAGGCCGTTTAACGACCCTAATTAAGTTGATGCTTATGTTAATTGACGTTTACGTAAACGTCAATTGGTGCTGCCGACAAGCGATAGGGCGGTCGTATATTGGAAAGGGGAAAAGGTCTGAGCCGGTTCAGCCGCACTGCGCTTTGTGGCGCAAAAGATGATCGGCAAGAACGCAGGACAGCATGGCTTCGGCGACTGGGACGCCGCGAATGCCGACGCAGGGGTCGTGACGCCCTTTGGTCAGAACGTCGGTTTCTTTTCCGTTTTTATCTACGGTTTTGCGAGGGTTGAGGATGGAACTGGTAGGCTTGATGGCGACCCGAACCACGATATCCTGGCCGCTTGAAATGCCTCCCAAGATGCCGCCTGCCTTGTTTGAGGTGAAAACCGCTTCACCGTTTTCCATGCGCATTTCATCGGCGTTTTCTTCGCCGGTGAGGCGGGCCGCTTCAAATCCTGCGCCAATTTCAACGCCCTTAACGGCATTGATGCTCATCATGGCTTTGGCGATGTCCGCGTCGAGTTTGTCGTAGACCGGTGCGCCGAGGCCTGCCGGAACGCCGGACGCGACGATTTCAAGGGTCGCGCCGACCGAAGAACCCGCTTTGCGGATGTCGTCCAGATACTCTTCCCAGTCTTTGGCAGCTTGGGCATCGGGGCACCAAAAGGGATTGTTCCCGGTTTCATCCCAATTCCAGTTTTCGCGGTTGATTTCTTTGTTTCCCATGCCGACCAGAGCGCCGCGAACGGAGATGGTTTCGCCAAGAACTTTCCGGGCGATGGCTCCGGCCGCCACTCGCATGGCTGTTTCGCGGGCGCTGGAGCGTCCGCCGCCGCGATAGTCGCGGATGCCGTATTTCCGGTCATAGGTATAGTCTGCATGGCCGGGACGATATTTGTCCTTGATATCGCCATAGTCCTTAGAGCGCTGGTCGGTGTTCTCGATTAACAATCCAATGGAGGTGCCGGTGGTTTGTCCCTCAAACACGCCGGAGAGAATTTTGACGGCGTCGGCTTCCTGGCGCTGGGTGACGAAGCGAGACGAACCGGGCCTGCGTTTGTCGAGCCAGACCTGAATATCTTGTTCCGTCAGGCTCAACCGCGGCGGCACGCCATCAATGACGCAGCCGATGGCAGGGCCATGGCTTTCGCCGAAGGTGGTAAACCGAAAGAGATGACCGAAGCCGTTTCCCGACATTTTAGCTTTCGTCCTGAGACTTGAAGCTTGCCAGCATTTCGGCGTTGGCTCCTGCCGAATCTGTGGCCATCATGCCGACCGAATGATAGCCGGAATCCACATGATGGGTTTCGCCGGTAACCCCGGAAGAAAGGTTGGAGAGCAGATAAAGCCCGGCACCACCCACGTCTTCCATGGTGATATTACGACGTAGCGGTGAGTTGTTTTCGTTCCACTTGAGGATGTAGCGGAAGTCGCCAATGCCCGAGGCGGCCAGTGTTTTCATGGGACCGGCCGAAAGAGCGTTGACCCGAATGCCGTCCTTGCCCAAATCTTCGGCCATGTAGCGTACGCTGGCTTCCAATGCTGCCTTGGCGACGCCCATGATATTGTAGTGGGGCATAACCCGTTCCGCGCCATAGTAGCTGAGCGTGATCATGGAGCCGCCATCGGTCATTAAGGCGGCCGCGCGTTTGCCCACAGCGGTGAAGGAGTAGCAGGAAATATCCATAGCCATGAGGAAGTTCTCACGGCTGACGTCGAGATAGCGTCCCTTGAGGTCGTCCTTATCGGAAAAGGCAATGGCGTGAACCAGGAAATCAAGCTTGCCCCATTTTTCCTCGATAGCGGAAAAAACGGCATCCAATTGATCCATGTCGGTCACGTCGCAGGAGAGCAGGGTGTCAGAATCGACGGATTCCGCCAAAGGTTTCACGCGTTTTAAGAGTGCGTCGCCCTGGTAGGTAAAGGCCAGTTCCGCTCCTTGAGCATGCAATGCTTGGGCGATCCCCCAAGCGATCGAGCGGTTGTTGGCGACACCCATGATCAGGCCTTTCTTACCGGCCATCAAACCTGCGGATGCGGTCATCTCTTTCTTTTCCTCCTCGGAAGCGTCGTCTCCCCAGGCTTGTTAAGCCATTGTCGACGCGGGGGTTAGGCAATTTTGCGGCATCCTACACGAAAGCCATTAAACGCAAAAGGCTCTCGAAAGATGGATAATGAAAAGCAATAATGTTGATCATGGTAAATGAGTGAAAGATTGCTGAAATGGCCGAAAAATCAGGGTTTCCCTGAAACAGACTGTCATAAAAAGTGAAGGCCGCTTGGGATGAATAGTGAAAAATATTGCCGAAAAAGCTTTGTCGGTTCACACTTTAACGAGAATCGGCAATTGCATTGGGAAAGCCCGTTTTGACCGATAGCGAGACAGAAAATACCGGATCGGAAAACACCGACGAACCAAATGAGACGCCGCCGCGCGACGTGGTCAATCAGGCCTTTGCCGCCCTTGGTATGTTCTGGGGGCGATTTCAGGAGGATCGTTGCTTAAGGGTAGCTGCTTCCCTGTCCTACACCTCGCTTCTGGCGCTTGTACCTTTTATCGCTATTACCTTCGCCATGCTTGCCGCTTTTCCGGTTTTCGAAGGGATGCGCGAACAGGTTCAAAGCTTTGTGTTTGAGAACTTCGTTCCCGAGGCGGGGCATGTAGCAGGAAAGTATTTGGACACGTTTCTGGACAATGCGGGCAAGATGACGGCCGTTGGGATTATCGGCTTGGCGGTCACGGCGATTATGCTGCTTGGCACCATCGAAGGGGCTTTCAATATTATCTTCAGGGTTCGACGCCCGCGTCGACTGGTTCCTCGGTTACTGGTTTTTTGGGCTATTGTGACGCTTGGGCCTTTGCTGCTTGGGGCCAGCCTGTCTCTTTCGACCTATTTTTATGCTGCGAGCGAATGGGTTGGGGCCGATATGTTTCAGGGAGTTGGCGGCTGGCTAACCAAAACGCTTCCGACGGTCATGGTTATGGCGGGTCTTACAGTTTTCTATCTGGTTATTCCCAACCGTCCCGTACGGTTCGTCCATGCACTGATTGGCGGCGTTATAGGTGGTTTGCTGTTCTCATTTTTACGGAGCGGGTTCGGCGCTTTCATGTCGGTTTCGACGACCTATCAGACGCTCTATGGAGCCATGGCTATTGTGCCGGTCTTTCTGATTTGGATGTATCTTACCTGGTCCGTTGTTTTGCTTGGAGGGGTTATCACCGCGGTGCTTGGCGAGAGGTTTAACTTCGTGCTTGGCCAGGGGGCGGGGTTGAAGGTCCGGCGAATTGAATTGGCCGTTACACTGCTAAAGGTACTTCATGAGCGCGCCAAAAGGGGTGGGGCCATGCCTTTCGCCGAACTGGTCAGAGAAGCAAATGCCGATAGCGGCGCTGTCGAGATGATTTTAGAAGAACTCTTCAAGGCAGGGTTTGTCGAATCGAATGAAGATAGCGCCTGGGTCATGGCGCGTGATCCGTCGAGTGCAACGCTATACGATGTCTATCAGGCCCTGGGACATACCCAGGATACGGAAAATATCGACCATGAAGTTGAGCGGTTTACCGAAATTGTAGTGGCGGCGGAGACGGCGCGCCGCGATGTTTTAAGTAAAACGCTTGCTTATGTGCTCGAAAAACCGACAGCCGCGTCTGATGACAAGGTAAGATCGATCAAGCCTTAGTCTTGCGCTTCCAGAAGGCTGTTTTCCCGCTATTTCGCCCTTTAACAAAGTCGATCAGGTCGGGGTCCGGTATATGGGGCAGGGCGATCATCAGCTTCACATACTGGTCGCCGAAGTTGCCGTTCTTGAGCGGTAGGCCTTTTCCTTTAAGGCGCAATACTTTTCCGGAACTTGAATTTTCCGGGACCGTCAGCGAGACCATGCCGGTTAGTGTTTCCACCTGAATTTTTCCGCCCAGGACGGCCGTTTCGAGAGAGATGTCCTGATCCATCCAAAGATCGGGGCCTTCCTGGCGTAAACGGGGGTGCTCGGTAACCCGAATCTCGATGAGAGCGTCGCCATCCACTCCGCCGCCGGTTCCCGGCATTCCCTGGCCTTTAAGCCGGAGAATTTGGCCGTCTTCCGTGCCCGCAGGAATCTTGACGTCCAGACGCTTGCCGTTGGTCATGCTGACCTGTTTATTGGCGCCAAGAACGGCTTCGGCAAACGTCACTTTCAGAATGTATGTGGCGTTTGACCCGTTGGCTCTTCGTTGTCCGGTTTTTTTGCGGGCCCAGAAGCGGTCGAAGGCGGAATTTCCGGTGCTTGATCTCGGACGTGCAGGATGGCCGTCCGCATCAATATCTCCGGCGTCGTACTGAGCGCGCTTGGTTTGATCGGAAAGCAACTCGTAGGCGGCTGCGATTTCCTTGAACCGTTCTTCGGTAAAGGCGTCCCCTGGGGCTTTGTCCGGGTGATATTTGCGCGCCAAATCCCGGTAGGCCTTTTTTATGGCTTCCGGGGGGGCACTGTGGTTGACGCCAAGAACGGTGTAAGGATTCTTCATCACGGTTTTATACTGCCAAAAATAACGGCGCGACTCACCATCTGAATCGCACCGTTAAATTATCGGCCTTCTTCTCTTGACGAAGGCTTAACGCAAATGCCGATTTACCGCTAGTTGACGATCCTCCAAGTGCCGTCCGGTTCGCGGCAGGCCGTGCCCACGGCTTCTTCGGTCCGGCCATCGATGGTAACGGTCGAGCGATATTCGCGGCAGGCCTGCTGGTCTGCGGTTTGGTAGGTCCGAATCGGCGTTGTTGTGCCTTTATAGCCGCTGTCTGGGTTGGACCAGGTCGAGGTGGTTCCCGTCTTGTTGTATTCCAGCGAATCCTGGGTCGTCCGCTGGGCTTTCAACCGGTCGGTTTCATCCATGTTGCGGCCGATAGCGCTGCCAAGCCATGCGCCAGCCAGGGTGCCGACCGCCACGGCCGCCAATTGGCCTTTGCCGCCGCCAACCTGTGCCCCGAGCACCGCACCGCCCACGGCGCCGAGCACGCCACCCACGGTTTCGCCGGGACTGTTCTGCATATCGGTTGCGCAACCCGCGAGAAGCGCCATACTTAAAAATGCGGCTGCCAGGGGTTTGGTGCTCATGTCTCTACCTCTTCATCTTTTTTCCTGCGTAAGAAATCGGCGCTGTGCCGTATTTCTGCCCGCTTAATGATTGTTAGTGGCCTGTGCCGTCTGCCGGGTTCACAAAAAAGTGGAATCGGTCTTGCCTCAAAGGTTGCGCCATTATATGCCAATGAAAACTGCAAATCGTTAACGCACCAGCCAATGGAACGTCCAAAGATGTTGATCAAGGAAACGGAAAATCCCATCAATCTTTTCGCCGAATGGCTGGAAGAAGCAGGCAAAACGGAGCCTGAATACCCCGACGCTATGACGTTGGCCACCTGCACTAAAGAAGGACGGCCCTCGGCCCGCATGGTGCTGTTAAAAGGATTCGATGACCGGGGCTTCACCTTTTACACGAACCTAGGCAGCGCCAAGGCTGGTCAGCTTGATGAAAATCCCATGGCCGCGCTTTGTTTCCACTGGAAGAGTTTGCACCGTCAGATACGTATTGAAGGACGTGTTGAAAAGGTTGGCGATGACGAAGCGGACGCTTATTTCGCATCGCGTCCTCGGTTGAGCCAGATCGGCGCTTGGGCTTCCAAACAGTCCCAACCACTTGAAGGGCGATGGGTTTTTGAAAAAAGGATTGCGGAGTTTACCGCCAAGTTCAACCTAGGCAACGTACCGCGCCCTGAATTCTGGTCTGGTTTTCGAGTGGTGCCTGACCATATAGAGTTTTGGCTGGAAGCCAAATTCCGCCTTCACGACCGCCTGATTTATGATCGGGTGGGAGAAGGATGGAAAACGGATCGCCTCTATCCCTAAAATCAAGCAACAGGAAAAAATATGGGGGAGAAGATAAAAGGAACGGAGCAGGCGGCGCGCTTAATGCGCTCGGCTACTTACGCCTCCGTCTCAGTGGCTTCCATTCTAATCGTCGCCAAGGTGGTTGCCTGGGTGATGACCGATTCCTTGAGCCTGCTTTCTACCTTGGTAGACAGTTTTCTCGACGTGCTGGCCTCTCTGGTCAATATGTATGCAGTGAGGCATGCGCTTGAGCCTGCCGATGAGGAGCACCGTTTCGGGCATGGCAAGGCCGAACCGTTGGCCGGTTTGGCTCAGGCCGCTTTCATCGGTGGGTCATCGGTCTTTCTTTTGTTGCAAGGGGCGGAGCGTCTGGTCAATCCGCGTACCGTTTCCAATCTTGAAACCGGGGTGGGTGTTATGGGGTTCGCCATTGTGCTGACTCTTATCCTGGTGACGTTCCAGCGCTATGTGGCAAAAAAAACAGGTTCGGTCGCCATTGCGGCCGATTCGCTTCATTATCAATCGGACCTTTTGGTCAATATCGGCGTGGCGGTCTCCATGCTCCTGGCGGTTAAGCTGGGTTGGACGCTGGCCGACCCGATCTTTGCCATACTCGTTGCTCTGTATATCCTTAAAGGAGCCTGGGAGATTGGTCGTTCCTCGCTTGATTTGCTGATGGATAAAGAATTTCCTGAAGAGGATCGACAGAAAATTTGCGATGTCGTGTTGGCGGTTGAGGGTGTGCGCGATCTTCACGATTTACGAACACGTTCCAGTGGTCCGCAATCGTTTATTCAGTTACATGTGGAAATGGATGGTGAGTTAAAACTACGCTCGGCCCACACCATTGCGGACAATGTAGAAAAAGCCATCGAAAAAGCGTTCCCGGATGCTGAGGTGCTGGTGCATCAGGACCCCGCGGGCCTTGAGGAACCGACCCCCCTACAACGTACGATTTAGGGGCGGAAATCCAGTAAACCGGCAGGGGCGCTAGCCTATTTTTATTTCCGGCTTTTGTGGAAATTGTGAAGCTTTTATGCAATACTGATAGCCGCTCGCAACTCTATATGGGAGGATGGTTACCATGAGCCTAGACGCGCATATCCAAGCTTTGAAAACGAAGCACCAAGACTTGGAAGCGAAGATTCAAGAAGAAAACTCCCGCCCTCTACCGGATGAAGATCTCATAGCCGGTCTCAAGCGTGAAAAGCTAAAGATCAAAGATGAACTGGCCGAACACAGTCTATAACGCTTGAAAATGAATATTTCCGATCAACAAGCAGTTACATTGACCTCTCCGCCTAACGGATAGATTTGTCTGGAAGGTTTGCTTCGACCATGAGCAAAGACCCCAGGCTTCAAAAAAAATCTTACGACGGAAAATAAAACCCCCGAAGGACCGCTCCTTCGGGGGGGGGGTTGTTCGTTGGCTTTTTTTGTTTTTTATGAGCCAGACTGCGCTTCAACTGCATTTTCGCGCAGTTTGAATTTTTGAATTTTGCCGGTAGAGGTTTTCGGCAGTTCTATGAAGTGAACCTCTTTCGGGCATTTGAAGCGTGCCATGTTATTGCGGCAGAAGTCGATGATTTCCTGCTCGGTGACCGTTTCTTCCTTGCCAGGAGCCAACTCAACGAAGGCGCAGGGGATTTCGCCCCATTTATCATCGGGTTTTGCAACCACGGCGGCGGCGAACACGGCCTCGTGTTTACAGAGCGTATCTTCCACTTCAATGGATGAGATATTCTCACCACCCGAGATAATGATGTCTTTGGAGCGGTCTTTGAGTTTCAAATACCCGTCTTCCTGCATGACGCCTAGGTCGCCCGAGTGGAAATAACCGCCACGGAAAGCTTCTTCGGTGGCTTTCGGGTTCTTGAGATAACCCTTCATCACGATATTGCCGCGGAACATTGTCTCGCCCATTGTTTCGTTGTCCCAGGGAACGTATTCCATGGTTTCCGGGTTCATGACGGTGAGTTCTTCCAGCATGTGGTAGCGCACGCCCTGGCGGCCTTTTTTGACCGTTTGTTCACCCATGGGTAGGTCGTTCCATTCAGGCTTCCAGGCGCATTGGGTCGCCGGGCCGTAGGTCTCGGTCAGGCCATAGACATGGGTGACGTCGAACCCTTGTTTTTGCATATTTTCCAGTGTTGAGGCGGGCGGTGGGGCGGCTGCGGTCATGGCGTAGACTTGGTGGTCAAAGTCGCGTTTTTCCTCAGCCGATGCGCTGATTACAAAGTTGAGCACGATAGGAGCACCACAGAAATGGGTGACCTTGTGGTCGGCGATGGCGTCATAGATGTTCTTTGCGTTCACCTTGCGGCAGCACACGTTGGTTCCCGCCACGGCGGCAATCGTCCAGGGGAAGCACCAGCCGTTGCAATGGAACATGGGCAGGGTCCAGAGGTAGACGGGATGATGTCCCATGTTCCAGCCGACGATATTGTTGGTGGCGTTCAGGTAGGCCCCGCGGTGGTGGTAGACGACGCCTTTGGGGTTGCCCGTGGTGCCGGAGGTGTAGTTGAGTGAAATGGCGTTCCATTCGTCGCTCGGCGTTTTCCAGTCATAGCTTGGATCGCCGTCGGCAATGAAGGCTTCGTAGTCGATAGAGCCGACCGACTCTCCGCCTTCATGCTCGGTGTCGTCGATATCGATCACCAGCATTTCCGGACGGTTGGCCTGTTTGATGGCTTCCTTGACCGTGTCGGAATATTCTTTGTCGGTGACCAGAACCTTGGCTTCGCCGTGATTGAAGATAAAGGCGAGATTTTCTGCATCGAGCCGGGTGTTGATGGTGTTGAGGACTGCGCCGGTCATAGGAACGCCGAAGTGACCTTCATACATTTCCGGGGTGTTGTTGGCGATGAAGGCGACGGTATCACCCTCGCCGATTCCTTTCTTGGAGAGCGCAGAGGCCAGTTGACGGGCTCTTTTATAGGTTTCTCCCCAGGTATAGCGTCTTTTTCCATGGATTATCGATACCCGATCCGGGTATACGTATGCCGAGCGTTCGAGAAATGTCAGGGGGGTTAAAGGTACGTAGTTGGCGGGTGTCTTTTCCAAATCTTGGTTATAGATATTTGTTGAGCTCATTCCTGAACGCCTTCCGGATACTTAAAGAGACTTGAATGACGCCGCGCCAGATGGCCTAAACGCCATTTTGTAAGAGCGAAATTTAGCCGTCTGGGCAGAGGGTTTGTCAATTAAAGGTTTCTAAAGAACGAGCCAGGGTGGATGGGGGCCGAGTTCGCCCATCCGAATTGAAGACCGCAAAGGGAGTGAAATGACCAATCGTCACGAAGAGGCATTAGCCAAATCACTGAACGATCCGGACGGTTTCTGGGGAGAAGTCGCTGAGGATCTGCACTGGTATAAAAAGTGGGACAAGGTGCTGGACGACAGCAACGCTCCTCTGTACCGCTGGTTTACCGGTGGCGAGTGCAACACCTGCTACAACGCTGTGGACTATCATGTCGAGAACGGCCGCGCCGATCAGACCGCGCTGATCTACGATAGCCCGATTACCGGCAAGCAGGCCAAATACACCTATTCCGAATTGCGCGATAAGGTGGCCAAGTTTGCTGGCTTGATGAAAGCCAACGGCGTCGAAAAAGGTGACCGGGTAATCATCTATATGCCGATGATTCCTGAAGCTGCCATCGCCATGCTTGCGACGGCCCGCCTGGGCGCCATCCATTCCGTCGTCTTCGGTGGGTTCGCCTCCAACGAGTTGGCCGTCCGTATCGACGACGCCGCGCCTAAAATGATCATCTCCGCATCCTGCGGGATCGAGCCGGGCCGGGTCATTCCATACAAGCCGCTGTTGGATGGGGCTATTGAGCTTGCCAAACACAAGCCGGAAAAGACCATTATTTATCAACGCGACGAAGTGACGGCCGATTTGATCGACGGTCGCGATGTGGATTGGACGGCCGAGGCCGATAAAGCAGAGCCTGCCGACTGCGTGCCGGTTGCTGCGACCGATCCGCTCTATATTCTCTATACGTCGGGCACTACAGGCCAGCCGAAAGGTGTCGTTCGCGACAACGGCGGCCATATGGTGGCGCTCAAGTGGTCCATGAAAAACGTCTACGGCGTCGAGCCGGGAGAAGTTTATTGGGCGGCGTCCGATGTGGGCTGGGTCGTCGGTCACAGCTACATTGTTTACGGACCGCTGCTCAACGGCAATACCACGATCCTGTTTGAAGGTAAGCCGGTCGGCACCCCCGACCCGGGCACTTTCTGGCGGGTGATCAACGAGCACAACGTCAAAACCCTGTTCACTGCACCGACGGCCTTCCGCGCCATCAAGCAGCAGGATCCGAATGCTGAATACTTGGATAAGTATGACATTTCCTGCCTGCGGGCTCTGTTCCTGGCCGGTGAACGGACCGACCCGGATACGCTTGAGTGGGCGCAGACCAAGCTTAAAGTGCCGGTGATCGACCACTGGTGGCAGACCGAGACCGGTTGGGCGATAGCGGCCAACTGTATGGGGCTCCACGAATACGAAGTGGTCCCAGGTTCACCGACCAAGGCCGTGCCGGGCTACAATATTCAGGTGCTTGATGAAAACTGCAACGAGGTTGCTCGGGGCGATATCGGCACCATTGCAGTTAAACTGCCGTTGCCTCCGGGAACCCTGCCGACTCTGTGGAACGCCGAACAGCGGTTCAAGGATTCTTACTTGGCCGAATTCCCCGGTTACTACACCACCTCCGATGCCGGGATGATGGATGAGAAGGGCTACATCTACGTGATGGCCCGGACCGATGATATCATCAACGTGGCCGGACACCGCCTTTCCACGGGCGGTATGGAAGAAGTGCTGGCCCACCACCCGGATGTCGCCGAATGCGCGGTTATTGGCGTTGCCGATGAAATGAAGGGGCAATTGCCCGTTGGCTTCCTTGTCCTCAACGCCGGGGTCGAGCGCGATGAAAAGGAAATCATCGCCGAGGTGGTTAAAATGGTTCGTGAGAAAATCGGACCTGTGGCGGCGTTCAAACAGGCTACCATTGTGCCGCGTTTGCCAAAAACCCGTTCGGGGAAAATTCTGCGTGGCACCATGCAGAAAATTGCCGACAAGCAGGACTATAAAGTTCCGGCGACCATCGACGATCCGGCAATCCTGGAAGAAATCGACGAAGCTTTGCGGGGTATCGGTTATTCCAGCGCCCGCGGCTAACGCTTAACGGCATACATAGCTAAGTAAAACGGGCCTCTGCCATGATCGGCGGGGGCCCGTTTTTCGTTAAAATTTATTTCTATTATGTGGATAATTTTTGACCAAAAGGATGTTGAAGTACACACCTCTCTCTCCTATATGGTTTGGTAGAAAAGGCGTAATAAAACTCGAGGGGGCTCTTGAGCGGCCAAGGACCGCGTTCATTTTCGAATGGAAGAGCAATGACCCAGTTAAATTTGAGCCAGCTTTCTTTTCTCGTCATCGACGACAATGCTTTCATGCGTAAGCTCTTGCGCAGCATGCTCAATGCTTTTCAAGTTGGTGAGGTACAGTCTGCATCAGACGGTGTCGATGCTTTCAAACTGATGAAGAATGGGTATGAGCCGGACCTGATTATCACCGATGCTAAAATGCCCGTTATGAGCGGTTTGGAGTTCACCCGCTGGGTGCGGACGACCGATGAGGTAAAGAAAAACGATATCCCCATCATCTTGGTAACGGCTTTCACCGAAGCGAAACTTGTTCGAGATGCGCGGGATGCCGGTGTCGATGAGTTCCTCTCAAAACCGGTTTCGGCCGACGATCTTCTGCGTAGAATTGAGGTAATCGTCCGCAAACCTCGTTCGTTTGTCCGCAGCGGTAAGTATGCCGGTCCGGACCGCCGCCGCAAACAGGTGAAAATAGGCAGATCCGACCGACGGAGGGAGGACGAGCGTTCGGAAATGAGGCAGCCACTCGTTTCCAACCGGCAACACCCTTCGGCGCATCGTTAGACGATGATAAAATCCTCGATGGCTCGGATGGTTTCCTCCGGTGCTTCGTGCATGACCCAGTGACCCGCGTTTGGAACGGAACGGAGTGTTAGGTTTGGGACGTAGTCACTTAAGCCATTCAGTTGGTTTGGAAGAAGAGCAGGGTCTTTTTCACCCCAAATGACCAGCGTTGGTGTTTTGACTGTCAACCCTTCAGGCGAGGGGGCGGGAAATCCCGGCTTGATATCTTCAGGAGCGGGAACTCTTAGCGGTGAGGCACGGTACCAGTTAAGCATGGCGGTAAGGGCGCCCGGTTGCCTCCAGGCTTCCAGATAAGCGGCTTTGTCGGTTTCGGTGAATACGCCTTTCCGTATAAGCGCATTGAGCCCGAAGCCATGCTCCCAGAACCAGGAAAAATCGTCAGCCGATATGATTTCTTCGGCCTGCTCGTCCCGAAAAAAGCGAATGTATTGACTGGCGAGATTTTGAGCTGGCGAACTGATCAGATCTCGTTGAAACAGGGCTGGGTGTGGAGCGTTGAGGATAATTAGTCGGTCAAGCAATTCCGGATAGGCTATAGCGAAAGCCCAGGCTGCGGCTCCACCCCAGTCGTGGCCAACGAGGATAAATTGCTCCTCCGTAAATTCCTCAGCAATCGTTTTGATGTCGGCGACTAAATACTTGGCCTTATATGGCTCAATTCCTTCGGGCTTTTCCGAGAGATTGTAGCCGCGCATATCAGGAGCGACCGTCAGGTGCGTTTTGCTGAAATACTCCATATGACGTTTCCAGGTTTTCCAGTAATCGGGAAAACCGTGAATGAACAACATCAGCGGACCTTGGCCGCAGCGAGCATGATGAATTTTCAACCCATTGATCTTGAGAAAACCCTTTTCGATGTTGCTCATGCTTGCTGTCTGTCCTCTTTCCTGTCACGCTTTCCTCTTGGTTGTGGAGGGTGGCATGGAAATCGATAAAGGAAAAGTCAAAGCCTTCGTTAAAGGTGTGCTTGGCTGCGGATGTGACGATGCTTTGTTTGAAGATGTCGAGGCCCGGGAAGGACTCCAGGGCGACGGGTTCGACCGGGAATACCTGATTGGCCAGCGCCTTTTGGTGCGCATGGTTTCGCCGTCGGACAAGCAGGCATTATTGAAAACGCTGCCCATGCTGGTCGCTGCGGGATTTGATGAGCGTGAGAAGCGCGCCCTCAACCGGTTTCGTTTAGTGGTTTTTTCGGAGCAGCCGAAGGAAATGGAGGCGGCTGTCCTGCCGCTGTTTGTCCGTCTCTCTCAGGTGGACGACCGGGTCCATCTGCATGTGCTGTCCCTGGACGAAAAAAAGGCCGTCGCTTAAACCGGCAACGGCCTTTTAATTTCTCGCCAATCCTGAACTTTATTCGATATCAGGAAGTGCCGGTGTTTCGTCGGACTGGGCTTCAGCCGGAGTGTCGGCTGAAGTATCGGCAGCCGCTTCGGCATTTTCCACATCGTCGGCGCTCTTGGTGGCCGCGTGGGTTGTGCCCGCCTTCGCCCTGGCGATGGCGATGGCCTTTTCCAATTCGGCGACGCCGCAAAGGCCCAACTGCGACGGGTTGCGCGGCTTGATGTTGGACGAGTTCCAGTGGGTTTTGTCGCGGACCGCGTTAATCGTCGGCTTGGTGGTGCCAAGCAGTTTGGAAATCTGCGCGTCGGTCATTTCCGGGTAGTTCTTAAGCAACCAGGCAATCCCGTCGGGACGGTCCTGACGTTTGGAAACCGGCGTGTAGCGGGCGCCTTTGCGCTTGTGTTCGATTTCAGGAATTTTCGGTGCGGCGATTTTGAGGCGGGCCGAGGGGTCGGCCTGGCAGCGGTCGATTTCTTCCTGGGAAAGTTGCCCATTCCCCACCGGGTCAAGGCCGCGCATGCCGATGGAAACTTCTTCGTCGGCAATAGCCTGGACTTCCAGGGAGTGGAGACCGCAGAACTCGGCAATCTGCTCAAAGCTCAATGCAGTATTTTCGACCAACCATACGGCGGTTGCCTTGGGCATCAGTAGCTGCGCCATAACAGCTCATTCCTTCTTGTCTAAAACTTTTTAAGGAGAAGTCCTTTTCTAGGGCATCACGTTTTGCCTGTATCGGACTGTCCCCATACCTAACTCACCCTCGGCGTCAATACAAGAGGATTGCTGCCGGGGATTAGATTTCTAAAACAATCTTCCCGATGTGTGTGCTGCTTTCCATAAGCTTGTGGGCTTCGTCGGCCTTTTCAAGCGGGAAGACGGAGTGCATGACCGGCTTGACGGCGCCTTTTTCGATGAGCGGCCAGACGGTTTCGCGCAGCTCGTTGGCGATGGCCGCCTTGACCGCCACCGGGCGGGCGCGCAACGTCGACCCGGTCAGGGTCAGGCGCTTGAGCATCACCGGCATCAGGTTGACCTCAACCTTTGATCCCTGAAGAAAAGCGATGTTGACCAACCGCCCGTCTTGAGCGAGGGACTTGATGTTGCGATCGGTGTAGTCGCCACCGACCATGTCGAGAATGACGTCGACGCCCTTTTTCTTGCCGCCGAATTCCTTGGCCGCGGTCACGAAGTCCTCTTCTTTATAGTTGACCGCCCGCTCCGCACCCAATTCGGTGCAGGCGCGGCACTTCTCTTCATTGCCTGCCGTTGCCATCACCTTTGCGCCCAGCTGTGAGGCGATCTGGATGGCGGTTGTGCCGATGCCGCTGGAACCGCCGTGGACGAGCAGGGTTTCGCCCGCTTGCAGGTGGGCCCGCTGGTAAAGGTTGGTCCAGACGGTGAAAAAAGTTTCCGGCAGGGCGGCGGCTTCGATAATCGAAAGGCCTTTTGGCACCGGAAGGCATTGAGCGGCAGGGGCAGGACAATATTCGGCATAGCCGCCGCCGGTGACCAGCGCGCAGACCTCATCGCCGATGGACAAGCCTTCCGCTCCTTCTCCCAAGGCCACAACGGTTCCGGCGATTTCAAGGCCTGGGATGTCCGATGCGCCCGGCGGCGGCGGGTAGCCGCCCATGCGCTGCAAAACGTCGGGCCGGTTGATTCCGGCGGCCGCCACCTTGATCAAGACTTCGCCTTCGCCCGGTTGGGGGACGGGGCGGGAGCCGGTCTTTAAGACCTCCGGTCCACCGGGGGCGTCGAATTCGATGCAGGTCATGGTTTCGGGAACAGCCGTGGTCATGGTGCTTAAATCTCGTCATATGGGATGGAAGAACAATGAAGTTGGCCGTAGTATGGCCGAAGCGACCAACCGTGACCAGAGGGGAGAGGGAAGGAAAATGGACTGGGACGATCTCGATCCGATCACCAAGAAACCCAAACCGCGTAATCTCGACGACGTGTCGGTCGATGCGCTCCATGAATATATCGCCGACCTTGAGGCCGAGATCGTGCGGGTGAAAGCTGAAATCGAGAAAAAGAAGGCGGCCATCGCCGGGGCGGAGGCGTTTTTTAAGAAGTAGTCGCAGTTTAATATTATTTTAATTTTCGGGCGCAATACTGGCATTGAGTGAGGTAGATGTCTTTTCCTCCTCACGTAAGTCCTCTTTTTGGACGCCTCCCTGTCGAACTCGCCGCTTCCGGCATATCAGGAAGCGGCGCTTTTTTGGTTTTAGAGAATGCGTTAGCGCGTTGCCGGTGCTGGTGATGTCGTTGGCTGCCGTCGAGGGTCAGGCTGTTTGCCGGAACTCACCTTTTTGCCCGGAAAACGACAAAAAATGCCGGTTAAACGACAGAAAACGCACAAAAACCCCCTAGTCGAAATCGACTAAGTATTTGATTTACCTGTAAAAGAGCCGAAAACGGAAAAAATCCTTATCATTTTTTATCATTTTCCCCGAATGCGCCGCCAAAACATCGGCAAAACAAAGTGTTAGATGAAATTGACGTGATAAGAAAATAATCATATTTTCGGCAATTTGTCAAGATGGCGCACAAAGACTGCGCCCGATCTCACCCGTATGGGGCGGAAAGCCAAACCCACTGCCGCTAAGGGCGGCTTGACGATGGCTAGGGAACCAATGAGAGAGACGGCTAAAAGTAAACTGTCATCTATGGACGCCCCCTTGATTGCAAGAGATTTGTTTGGTTCTGGCAAGGTGGGTTTGCAGTCATCTATCCGGCCTGTTTGTGCGGCATTTGACCGCTGGCCCTAATGGAATTCGTGGACC
>Ga0209692_10002084_pt1 | contig 23547 bp, 21 predicted proteins | sample tdDd472_FD_187129 | JGI IMG/M metagenome (GOLD analysis project Ga0209692, IMG submission 187129) | Marine sediment microbial communities from the Atlantic coast under amendment with organic carbon and nitrate - tdDd47.2 (SPAdes)... | ecosystem: Environmental > Aquatic > Marine > Coastal >... | reverse complement strand
ACATCGAACATGGAGTTCTTGACCGCGTAGCTGCCCACGAAGGCGACCGCGATGATCACGGGGAACAGGACCGCCTTGGGCGCGGCGATCAGCTTGACCCACAGCTTGTTGCCGAGCGTGCCGATCATCAGCATGAACAGGTTGCCCACGAACAGGCTCGCGAACAGCGCATAGACCAGAGTGGTGTTGCTCTTGAACAGTTCGGGGCCGGGCGTGATGTTGTGCAGGGTCAGCGCCCCGATCATGACGGCGGTGGCCGCGCTCCCCGGGATTCCCAGAGTCAGCAACGGCACCAGGGCTCCGCCTTCCGAAGCCCCCGCGGCCGCCGAAGGGGCCGTCACACCTTCGAGGGATCCCTTGCCGAATTCATCCGGATTCTTGCTCGAGCGCCGGGCCTCGCCATAGGCGATGAACGCGGCGATGGTCGCGCCCGCACCCGGTATGGCACCGACTATGGCCCCTATGCCGGCGCTCTTGAGGATGGTCGTCTTGAGCTTCCACATGATGTCCATTCCCGGCATCCTGCTGGAAAACGCCACCACGGCGCCCTTCACTTCCTTGAGCTTCTCGATATTCAGGAAGATCTCTCCGAGAGCGAACAACCCGATCAAGGCGGGAATGAACGAGAACCCGTCGAACAGGTTCGTATTGCCGAAAGTGAACCGCGGGTGGGCGTTGATGATGTCCAGGCCGACGGTCATGAACAACAGGCCGAGAGCGGTGGAGAAAAACGCCTTCATGCGGTTCTTCGCTTCCATCGCCGCGACGATGGTCAGGCCGAAGATCGCCAAGGAGAAGAAGGCCGGCGGACCGAATTGCAGCGCCACCTTCGCGATGGGGACCGAAAGGAAAATGAGGATGAGGGTGCCGACCATGCCGCCGGTCGTGTTCGCCAGCAGGCTGGCCCCCAGCGCCCGCCCCGGCTCGCCCTTTTTCGTGAGGGCATACCCGTCCATGGCAACCGCCACGGCCGCCGGCGTTCCGGGCGTGTTGATCGCAATCGCCGTGATCGTGCCCCCGTAGGCGGACGACAGGTAGATCGAGGCCAGCAGGATGATCGCCATCATCGGCTCCATGCCGAAGGTGAACGGAACCATCAACGCCAGGCCCGTGGAGGCCGAAAGGCCCGGCATGACCCCGACGAAGATGCCAATCGTGACACCGCACATGATCACCAGGCCCGGCTGCCACCAGGGGATCGTTTCGGTCCCCAGCAGGGCGACAAAACCGTCGATCAGATGTGAAAAAACTTCCAAAGTCCTATTCCCCGCCTAGAAGAGGCTGCCCATGGGCAGCGGGACCATCAGCACCTTGTAAAAGACGCCGTACATGAATGCGAGTACCGCCACTGAGGCGATGCTGATCACTCCGATTCTTCTGTAGCCCAGAATCACCATGCCTCCCACGAGCAGCATGAATGTCGCGGGAAAGAACCCGATCACCGGCATGAGGAAGGTGTAGGCCGTGGTCAGCGCGATCATCATGACCACCAGGCGGATCCGTCCGGATGCCAGACCCGGTTCGGGCGCGGACCTCATGGTGCGGACCAGGAGGATCACCGCCATGGCCGCCAGAAACAACGTCCAGAATTGCGGCACGGTCGCGGGGCCGACGAAGGTGCCCTGCCTGGGCGCGGGGAAAAAGAGACTCATGAAATAGAACAGACCGGCGATGGCCAAACCGGTGGCCGCAATGGCGATCGTCCCGTTCAGAGGAGCGTCGGCCCTACGGGTCAGGAAGAAGATCACCGCAAACACCAAGACCAGGACCCCGGCAAAAACCAGGACCGGGTAGGGGGCGCTTCGGGGAACGGTCCCGATCTTGAATCCGGCCAGTTCCAGGTACTCCCGGGCGGACTGCGTGTCCCGCGTGACCATTTCCGTGAATTCCTCGTTACGAAGAAAGACACCCTTCACCATGGTCTTCTCGACATAGCTGATCCAGAGGGGATCCTGGCTGCACTTCCACAGCAGATCCTCCAGGTAGCCGATCACTTCGGGCGGGGTGCCCTTTTTCACGGCGAACCCGCGCCACATGACGTTGTCGGTCATGTCGATGCCGAATTCCCTGAAGGTCGGGGAGTCCGGGAAGTTGGGCAGCCGCTCCTCACTGGCGACGGCCGCAATGTTCAGAATGTTCTCCCGGCCCAGCAGATCCTCGGGGTTTCCGATATAGACGTCGGAGTGCTGGCCCATCACGGACACGATCGAGGGTGCCCCCCCGCCATAGGGAATCCACTTCACGGAAATATCCGCCTTGTCCCAGATCTCCACGCCCGTCAGGTGATCCAGCGTTCCGCTGCCGGGTCCGCACCATTTTTGTTCACCCGGATTGGCCCGGGCATCCGCGAGGATCTGTTCCATCGTGACGATATCCGACTGCTTGTTGGTGACGATCACCTCGGGCGAAATGGTCATACAGGCCAGGTAGTGGAAGCTGTCGAGGCCAAAGCCGATATCGGTTGTCTGCAGGGGAGCCAGAAAGGCCGCGGGAAACGCCAGCAATGAATACCCGTCAGGCTTGTACTTGTACACGTCGGCCAGGGCCAACAGGCCCGATCCGCCGGGCTTGTTGATCACGACCAGGGGCTGATCGCAGTAACTCGTGGCCACCTGGGCCAGCTGGCGGGCCATCAGGTCCACGGCCCCGCCGGGTTTGGTATGAACGATGATCTTGATCGGCTTCGAGGGGAAATCGGCCCCCGAAGCGATCGTATTCATTGTCACCAGTCCAATGACGACAAGGATAAGCAGTGACCGGTTCATTCCTACCACTTACTGAAGGGGTGCTTGATCAGGTTTGAGCTGAAGTCCCTCGGATGCTGTTATCCCGAACCACTCTAACACACGATTTCTGAGACTTTGAGATCATTCTGGGGCCTGACCTGCGAAAAACCAACAGCTTATTCCCCTAAAAAATGGCCCCGCAGGCTGCCGTATGCGAGATGAAAATAAAGGGCGGGCAAGTACAAAGGCTTGAATGCAGATCGTTCTCTTCAAAATTGATAATCGGCTACTTTTGGGCGTCAAGAGTGGTGTTGAAGTACACGGTATTAGCGGCACCCTTGCCCATGTCCAGATTCGCGACGATGGCATCCAGATCACCATCACCATCTAAATCGCCCAGTTCACTGGCCAAACTTTTGGCAAGCCCTAAAGCCAAGCTGCTATCGCTAAAGTGCCCATTACCGTCATTTATCCAGACCATATTAGGCAACCCATTGCCTATGGGTTTCCCGCGAATGATGAAGAGATCCAGATCCCCATCCAGATCCAGGTCCGCGATGCGGATATTACTCTTATTGGTTTCACTAAACTGCTGTGTGCCTGCTTTGAATACGCCATGACCGTCATTAATCAGCAATACGGCATCCCCAATACCGTTTCCCAACAGAGCATCCAAGTCACCATCCAGATCCACATCAAAGAGGTTCACGCTGCGAGTTTCAAGAGCCGGCAGCGATTGTGAACCGGCACTGAATTGCCCCTGACCGTCATTGAACCAGACCTTGTCAGCAACGGGGGTAAAGGGCGGAGATGAGCGATGAGGTATCCCCACGTAGATATCTTGGTCTCCATCTCCATCAAGGTCACCAAATGCAATCGTAGACTGAGACCATCCTCCAAATGTCTGGGCACTTAGGGTAAATTTGTTGTGGCCATCATTCAGGTAGATACGATCTGCATTGGCGATAACATCTACGTGACCGTCATCATTCGAGTCGAAAAATGAGATGAGATAAGCCTCATTCCCACTGCCGAAGGTTTGGTCAGTGGGCACAAAATTCCAGCTTTTGTCGTTCAGGTAAAGCGTGCCACCCGCCACGGCATCCACAAACCCATCCTTATTGATGTCGAAAAAACAGATTGTTCCTTCACCAATTTGCCGTGTGCTTTCACTGAATACCCCGTGCCCGTCATTTAACCAGATTCGATCGTCGAGATAGGCATCCAGATCGCCATCACCATCAAGATCTTCCAAAGAGACGGTCCAGCTATCCGCCTGGCCCAAACGCTGACCACTATCCACAAAAAGCCCTTGAGCCATTAGCGGCTGAGACAAACAAACCACGATCATGACTACAACATACTTAAGAGCCGACATTAGAAGCCCCCCAAACGGGTATTTTTCGAAAACAATGAAAGCCTGCCAACATAGCTTTTGCAGCAGTCAAGACTCCTAGCTTACGGAGAGATCCCGGACAGGTTGCAGACACAGTTCTTATCCCCGCAGGCAGGCACTTTGGACTTCCTGTTCTCAGTCGTACTGGGTATGATCTCTTTTGCCCGTTGGGGGAATACATTGGACCAGAACAGCCGGCAATTTCTCGACCCGAGGAGACCTTCATGAAATGGACCCGTTTTGCAATTTTCATGCTGGCTATTACAGCCGTGACCTTCAGTCTGATGGCCTGCTCTGACAACGACTCACCCGGCAGCCCCACCCCTTTCTCCGTCACTATTTCAGTCACTGACACCGAAGGCTCGCCGGTGCAGGGCCTAAACCTTTACCTCGCCCCCGAAACAACTTTCTATGGTGAGAAATCTGATTTGCCGACGGACAATGAGAATCGACTGCACGGCGCATTCCCCAACCCCTTCAACCCCTCAACCACCATCCGCTGTGAGTTGGCAACCGAGTCACATCTGCGACTGTGCATTGAAGACATCGAAGGCACCGAATTGCGCCTTATTGACAATCAGATCATGCCAGCCGGCCCCCACGACTGGCGATGGAACGGCCTCGACGACGAGGGAGCCAACGTTCTTTCCGGTGTCTATGCAGCCCACTTGATCATCTCAGACGCCAGTGCCGATACGGTGATCCTGGACGAATCCCGTCTCATGCTTTTTGCCGCCTGGGGAATGGACCGCGCCACCATTGGCGTCTCCAACCCGGATGGCCAAATTGTCATCACGGACAAGCGGCTGTTTCCATTCCTTTACAGCATCGATGGTTTCAACGCCACCGACGAATCCGGTGAAATCATAGGCACCATCATGCTCACCGCCAGCATGCGCTTCTACCTCGAAGACCCCGGCTCGGACACCCTGATCCGTTATAATCGCGACATCACCGGCCCTGCCAGCCTGAATTTCTCCTGGGAGCCCTAGGCACAGGGACCAAGGGCCGAACCAGCCAGACGAAAGACGCCTTTCCCATCGCACCTCACTAAGAAAGATGTCTATACTAACGACTTCGCCTATGAAACAATTCTTTCTTAATGAAGGGGTCAAGCATGGCCCGGGCAACAGGAATCTACGAGACAACCAGCGTCGCAGATGAGAACGTCAAAGCGTTCGTCCCCAACCCCCTGCCGCCTACAAAGCCTGCGCTTCGCCTGACCGGCGACCTGGCCGTATCCCTGCAGCAGGCCGAAGCCGCGGTCGATCGGCTGGAGGCCGCCGGGCGCATGGTTCCCTCCCTCGACTGGTTCGTCTGAGCATTCGTACGTAAGGAAGCCGTGATCAGCTCCCAGATCGAGGGGACGCAGGCCTCGCTGGACGATCTGCTGGCCGTCGAAGCGAATGCGCCCTCACCCGCCGCGCCCGAGCATGTTGAAGAGATCCGTAACTACCTGGAGGCCCTGAACTACGCGCGGGGTCAGTTGAAGCGAAAGGGCGGGTTGCCGTTGTCCGTCCGTCTGCTGAACGGAACACACAAACGGCTGATGGCCGGAACGCGCGGTCACAACAAACAACCTGGAAAGCTGCGCCGGTCCCAAAACTGGATTGGCGGAACCCGGCCCGGCAACGCGCGCTTCGTTCCACCGCCGCCTCATCGAATCGACGAGCTGATGAGCGCGCTGGAGACCTACCTGAACGAGACCGATTGCCTGTCGCCGCTGGTGCGAGCCGGGCTGGCGCATGTCCAGTTCGAGACGATCCACCCCTATCTCGACGGCACCGGCCGGGTGGGCCGGCTGCTGATTGCGCTATGCCTGGAGGAATGGAAGCTGCTATCCGAGCCGCTGCTTTACCTGAGTCTGTTCTTCAAGCGTCACCGTGAGTTCAGCGGTGCGGATCTGTGACACCACACGGCCGACAGCCTCCAAGGCGATATCCTCGCTCTGCGAGGCTGACATCCTGGTGGAGACCAGCGGGAGGAGCCGGGACCGGACCTATGTGTACCGGGAATACATGGATCTGCTGAGGGAGGGAACTGAGATCTGATCAGTCAACTTCGTCCACGATAATCCGATAATATTTCAATGCTTTACCTCATCCTGAACTACGTGCGGGACCTCTTCCGTCCCAACCGCGATCTGCTGCTCGAAAACATGGACATCCAGGAGAAGGTCATCTCGGCGCGTTCCCCCTGGCAGAACGGCTACTATCGCGAAGCTGCGTAGGCGCTGCTATTCTTATTGAACTGGCGTCGGTGGGTTGGTACGTCTTGTTGTGGCGCCTGGCCGAAAAACAACGGGGAATGGGCCCCAATTTCATTCCGGCAATATACCTCAACGCCAGAAAATTTCCATCCTCAGCAGGCCAGCTTACTTTCAAAGGGAAACGAATGCCTCGGATGAAATTTTTGGTGGGCACAGCCGGTCACAGGCACGCGTCCAGCCAGCCGAACAGTTCCCGGTAGACCTTTTCCCGCACCGCCTTGCCGGACAGAACCAGATCGTGCATCCCACCCGGGATGCTCATTTTGGTCACCTGGTCGCCCAGTCCGTCGCTGTAGCGGGCGATGTCCTTGACGTCCAGCACCGAGTCGGTCGTCAGGAGCCTGTCGTCCCACTTGCTGGCCGTGCTGCTGGCTGCCGAATACATGACCAGGATCGGGCACCTGATATCCAGACCAGCGTGCAGTTTACCCTGGGCCTTGAGGATGGCGCGCATCCAGCCGGCGCGGGCGGGAAAACCCTCGATCGGCTTCCAGGTCAGGTCAAAGTCCCATTCCCCGTGATAATCCCGGTGCACACTTTGGCCGTACAATTTGGACAAGCCGCCGGGGATCTCAAGGAAGGGATAGGTCCTGCCGACGGTCCCGACCAGATTCAGCAAAACCTCCTTTGTGAACCAGTCCTCGTTGAACTGGAAAAACGGGCTGTTCAGGAACACGGCCTGGACGCGGGTGTCGTGGCGCAACTGGTGGGCATAGAGTGCCGCGATCAGGCCGCCGGTTGAATGGCCGCTCAACAGCAGTTTTTTGACCCCGTCCCGCTGGCGGATCAGCGTAATCGCCTGATCAATCTCTTCAAAATATTCGCCGGTGTCGCGGCAGAAATTCGGTGTCTGGTGCTGCAACAGGGAGCGTCCGTACTTGCGCAGGTCCAGAGCGTAGAAATCAAGGCCTTGGGCCAGATACCTGGCGGCCATTTCCGCCTGGAAAAAGTAGTCCACGTAGCCGTGGACATACAGAACAGCCTTGCGGTCCGCCGCAGAGGTCGGCGTCTTTTTCCGGACCAGGGTCGCCTCGACTTTTCCCTCGTAATCATCCCGCAGGGGTAGGGTTTCCTGCTCGAAACCGTTGCCCAAAATATCCTTCGTCATGTCACACTCCTCCGTGCCGAACGACCAGTTCCTCGACCGCCGCGGCCGCCTTGTCCCCGTTGCTGTACCTTTTCACGACCATAACATAAATGGCTGTTTAAAAATTGATCTTCCCTTTGTATTTCCGACATGATCTTGCCTTGGTGTTTCCGACATACAGTTAAGCACTTTTTCTCTGAAGCGTGTTTCCCAGCAGCCGGAGTGAGACAGAATCAAGTCCAAAATCTATGGGCACTTCTGCTAATCTGTAGCGATCGAAAGAGTGTGCCATGACCGAGCGAAGAGACCCCGAAATAGTCGTCCGCGAGATCAAGCGCAAAACCCGCCGCGCGGAAGCCCGCGGCGTGGCCGACCGGATCGTAACGCGCTGCGCCGACATGAACGCGCTGGACCTGGACGGCGAGACGGTCGACCTGGTGTGGGCTGAAGGGTCGGCCTACAACACGGGCATTCCTGAGGCGTTGAAGATGTGGCGGTCGTTCCTGAAGCCGGGCGGTGCGGTGGGCTTCACCGAACTGACCTGGATCGAGGACGGCGCCCCGGACGAATGCCGCGAGTTCTTCGCGGCCGAGTACCCGCCGATGACGGACGTGGCGACCAACCTGGCGACAATCGAGGCGTGCGGCTACGGCCTGGTCGGGCGGTTCACCGTGCCGGAATCCTCGTGGCGGATCAATTACCACGAGTCCCTGTCCAGGCGGTTGGCCGCATACGACCCCGCGGGTGACGAGGGGAAGCAGACAATCTTCGACATGTGTCGCACGGAGATTGAGATCTACCGCCGCTTCTCGCGGTGGTACGGCTACGAGTTCTTCATGTTGCGGAAGCGGGATTTACGGACTTGAACCGGAAGCCGAGGGTCACAGCGCGGCGCCGCACTTCTTGCAGTGGGCGGCGTCCGGGTCGTGGCCCTCGGCACTGCACTCGGGGCAGGCCTGAGTACTGACCACCGGGCGCTCGGCCCGGGAAAATTCCGAGGCCACGATACCCGTCGGCACGGCAATGATCGCGTAACCCAGCATCATCACCAGGGCGGCTACGGCCTGGCCGAAGGGCGTTTTCGGCGAGATGTCGCCGTAGCCCACGGTGGTCATGGTGACGACGGCCCAGTAGATACTGCGCGGAATGTTGTCGAACCCGTTCTCCGCGCCTTCGACCACGTACATCACCGATCCGAACACCACCATCAGGGCCGCCACCGTGAACATGAAGACGGCGATTTTGCGCGAACTGGCCCGCAAGGCGCGCATCATCACGTTCATCTCGTTCAGGAACTGGACCAGCTTGAGCACCCGGAAGATGCGCAGCACCCGCAGGATCCGGATCACCAGCAGGAACTGTGTGCCCGGCAGGATGAGGCTCAGGTAGGTGGGGATGATGGCCAGCAGGTCGACGATCCCGAAGAAGCTGGTGGCGTACTTCAGCGGCCGGCCGATGCTGGCCAACCTCAGCACGTACTCGATGGTGAAGATGATGGTGAAGAACCACTCCGCCGCCGTCAGGTAGGGTCCGTAACGGGCGCGGATGCCGGCCACGCTGTCGAGCATCACCGCGACCACGCTGATCAGGATGAACCAGATCAGGGCAAGGTCGAACCACCGGCCGAGGCGGGTGTCCGCCTCGAAGATGATCTCGTGCAGGCGCGCCCGCAGACCCTGTTCGGGTTTCTTCTTTTCGATGGGAATGGTCATGCCGGGATGATACGGGACGGGGGCGGGGCCGTCGACCGGGATTGTTTCCGGTCGGGGCCGCGCCCCCGTTTTCGAGAGTGTCCGCTGCGGACTAGTCGTCCTTCAGCAATCCCATCTCTTCGCTGATGTCCAGCGCGGGCATGGGGCCGTCCCAGGCGCTGCCGTCCATCAGGTAGTGGTCGAACCAGGCCAAGGTGCGGGTCACGTAGTCGGCGCGGCCCCAGCGCTTGCGGTTGCCATGGCCTTCGCCCAGGTACCAGATCAGGCGCACGGACGGGTGGCCGGCCATCTTCATGGCGCGGTACAGCTCCTGCGACTGGCTGGGGTGCACGCGGGTGTCGCTGTCGCCGTGCAGGATCAGCAGCGGGGTCCGGCTCTGGTCGGCGTAGCGGATCGGGCTGCGCTCGAGCATGAGGTCCCACGACTCGCGCACGGTCTGGCCCATGTGCACGTACTGGTCCTCGAAGGGGATGTCGGTGAGCAGGCGCTTCGACACCAGGTCGCTCACGCCCACCATGCCCACGCCCGCGGCGAAGCGGTCGCTGTAGTAGGTGGACATCCAGTAGGTGGCGTAGCCGCCGTAACTGCCGCCGGTCACGCCCACGCGGTCGCCGTCCACCAGGCCCTCGGCGATGAGGTGGTCGATGCCGTCGACGATGTCGTCGAACTCGGCGCCCGCCGGGTCGCCGTAGGCGCTGGCCGCGAATTCGAGGCCGCGGCCGGTGCTGCCGCGATAGTTGCTGAAGAGCACGCCGTACCCGTTGGCGCAGAAGACCTGTCCGGGGTTGGCGTAACGGCTCAGCCAGCCGGCGTTGTGGTTCGACTCGGGACCGCCGTGCACCTGGACGATCAAGGGGAAGCGGCCGGACTCGTATCCGACGGGCAGCATGAGCACGCCCTCGATCTCCAGGCCGTCGCGTGCGGTCCACTTGATGGCGCGCTGCTCACCCTGTTCGACGTCGGCCAGGTAGGCGTTGTGGTGGGTCAGGCGCTTGGCCTTGCCCTTGCCCTGCCAGGCGTAGAGCTCGCGGGGGGTGACGGCGTCGTGCCCCACGAAGACCATGGTGCCCTGTCCGGGAATTGCGGCCGGCAAGCCGGCCACCAGGCCGGAGTCCTTGCTGTCCCAGATCACCTTGCGTTTGGTGGGGTCCTTGCGGACATCCAGCAGGCTCAGCGTGGGCCACAGGCCCTCATCGGCGAAGATGAGGACGGTGTTGTGGTCACGCCAGACCAGGGACCGGATGTGGCCCTCGAAGCCGGCGGCCGTGAGGTTCACGGGGTCGGAGCCGTCGATGTTCGACGTGAACAGGCTACTGGTGGCGTGGTCCTCGCGGGTGGCGGCGCCCGTCCAGGCCAGGCGTTCGCCGTCGGGGCTGATGCGGTAGCGGCCCACCTTGCCGGGCATGTCCACGACCATTTCGTGGGTGCCGTCGGCCAGGTTCAGGCGGTACAGGTCCTGGAACATGTACTGGTGGTCCACCAGGTTCTTGCCGCTGGCGCCGAATACCAGCCAGCGGCCGGTGGGATCGGCGACGACACCCCAGACGGTCAGTCCGTCGACCAGGGTGACGGCCTCGCCGGGCGCGGTGTTCCAGGCGAAGTCGATCTTCCGCAGGATCCGGTGCTTCAGGTTCTCCTCGTAGAATCCGGGCAGCCAGCCCTTCTCCTTGAGGTCCTTTTCGCGCTGGGGCGCCTCTTCCGTTTCGGTGAAGAAGACGGTTCCTCCGTCGTGGCTCCAGGTCCAGGCGCTCACGCCGGTTTTACTGGCGGTGGCGGCCTGCGCCTCGCCGCCGTCCACGGGGATGACCCAGACCTGGGTCTTGGCGTCGTCCCCGCGCTTGGTGGTGAAGCCGATGAACCGGCCGTCGGGGGAGAACTGTGGACTGCCCACCGACACCTGGCCGGTCACGAAGGGGCGCGGTGCGCCGCCGTCGGTGCCGACGACCCAGAGTTCGGTCCAGGCGCTACCGGCGTCCTCGGCGAGGTCGCGGTTGCGGGACACGGTGTACAGGGCCGACTGGCCGTCGGGCGAGAGTTCGGCGCTGCGCACCTGTTCGATGTCCAGGAGCTGGTCGATGGTGAGACCGTCGGCCAGGGCCGCTGAGGCGAGCAAACAGAAAACCAGGACGGGCAGAAGCCGGAAGAGGGGAAAGCGGGGCATGGGGATTTCCTTGTCGAGAGGTGGCAGGGGAAACGAACCGCGACAATATAGCACAAAAGAGGCCGGGAGCGCTCAGAGGGGCCATAAAGCAAGTCGGCCGGTGTGCCTACCAATTAATCCGTCTCCATTATCCCTCAACAACTTAGAACATCGCCCGATATCGGTCATTATGCTTAAATTCGTCCTCATATTTCTGCTCTCGATGGTCAAATCTCGCCAATCGATGGCACTCGAAACCATCGTCCAGCCAGATACCGTGATCGGCTGGCATCGTTCAGGCTGGCGGCTCTACTGATCCTGCCCTTGTATCCCCGACATCCAGTTAGGCACTTGGGGAGTTGTTCAAACCGGCCTCGTGGTTAATGCGCCTGTCACCAGAGCAGAAGGCCGGGAATTCCAAGCCATAGAAAAACCCCGCCACATTCCTGCCGCGGGGCTTCACATCAACCCATGGGGTGGCCAACAAACCCACCCAGGGTATTATCACATTCGAGATGTCGGAAAAGGCAGGCAAGTACAGATTGAAGGAAGCGCCGGGACCACCGCAGGTCCCGGCGCTTCTATTGAAGATGATGACTCGATCAGTCCGCCCTGCGCATCAGGTAGAAGACGTAGCCGAACCAGTCCGAGTGCTTGCGGTAGTTTTCGATCTCGCCGTGGGCCATCTCCAGCATGGCGCGCGACTCTTCGCAGTCTTCGGCCGGCTGGAACCCCACCAGGCGTTCCTTCAGGTGCACGTAGAAGTTCTCCCACCAGGCGTGTCCGGGCAGGGTGAAGGTATCCACCAGCTCGTACCCGCAGTCGGCCACGGTCTGCTTCACCGCGTCGGCGTGAGGCATGTCCGGGCAGATGCCCGCGAAGAAGTCGCGGCACGCGGTGGGTGCATCGTCCTGCAGCCAGACCAGGTCGGTGAAGCCCAGGGCGCCACCGGGGACCAGCTGCGTCCGCCAGGCGCGCAAGGCCTGGGAAATGCCCATGACGAAGGCCGAGCCCTCGGCCCAGACCATGTCATACTCACCCTCGCCGTCGCCCAAGGTGTTCATGTCGGCGCAGAGGAGCTGAATCAGGTGACTCAGCTCCTCAGCCTGGGCGCGTCGTTGCAGTTCGTCCAGGTAGGGCTGGTGGTTGTCCAGCGCCGTCACCCGGCAACCCAGTTCCCGCGCCAGGCACAGAGTCTGGGAGCCGTTGCCGCAGCCCACGTCCAGCACGCGGAAGTCGCTGGACAGGCGCCCCAGGCCGCCGTTGAAGAGCAGGTCCAGGGCGCGGCGGGTGACGGCGTCATCGCCGGGGGCCAGGCGCGGCAGTGCGGGGTCGAAAATCTCGTGAATGGCGTTCATCATCTTGTCGTGGTTCATGGTGGGTTCTCTCCCGTTGAACAAGTAGGCCGGCATGGAGACACGGAGAGTCACCATGCTCGCGGCACGTTTCTCGAATCGATTTCATGTCACGGGGATGAGCAACGGCACGCTTAAGGGCGCTCCCTGGAGAGCGCAAACCCGATCAAGGTCGGGACGTGCGGTTGCCTAGAATACAGTCGTCATGTGCGGACAAAGATACGCGGTCAGAAGGCCCTGGGCAAGGTGTGTGCCTACCAAATATTCCATCCGCCCTGTCCCAGCTGCATTTCGCCCAAGCTACATTGCCCCGCGGTAACGCAAAACCGGTTGTCAACAGAACCCTATTGTGTTCATCCATGAAATTGATTGGGCGGGAGAAAATAGATTATCAGAATCGGGTGGTCGTTTCAATCGCAATAGGTTTTGAGTCCAGTTCTCAAATCACCCGGTCCCCGACCCCTGGGTGGGTTCACAGGCGGGTTCTAGGGACCGAGCCGGTCAGCACACGCCCCATATGGCAACATGGACTTTCCCCGGTTTCGCAGACCTAAAGGCAAATCCAAGGGCTACCTTCTATTAGGACTGGCTCCTCGAGTAGAACCGGAAAGGGAACTATTCCTGAGAAAACTGGCCGGCCAAGAATCACATCCGGCTAATCAAGCCTCTTCCACCTGGCCCCACGTCCCCGCCCGGTGAGCATGACCAGGCCCTCATCCTTCATGGCGCTTAGTTCCCGTTTGATCGTCGGAAGGCTGACCCCCGGGCATTCAACCTGTAACTCCGCCAAGGAAAACGGTTTGGTCATTTTTTCGATAGCCTGACGCACCTGGGCAGCCTTTCCACCCGGACCACGGTTCAATACGCCGACCCGTTCTGAAAATTCCGAGTAGGCACGGATGAGAATTCCCCAGAAATAGTCAAGCCATGGGTGCGGGTCATGGCCCCCTTCGTGCCATCCCTCCGAACTGAGCCGCAAAGCCTCGTAATAAGTCTCCTTGGATTCCTCGATGACCCGTTCAAGGCTGATGTAACGACCGACCTCGAGCCCCATCCTGTAAAGGAGCTGAAGGGTCAAGAGTCGCGAGGTGCGCCCGTTCCCGTCCGTGAAGGGGTGGACGCACAGAAAGTCGAGGATGGCCAACGGCACCACGATTAGGCCCGGACGCTGATCGGAGTGAATCGCCCTCTCGAACCCACGGACCAAATCCTCCATGGCCTGTGGAGTCCCCACGGCCGATATCGGGCGGAAGCGAATCACCCGGGAGCCATCCGGATTTCGCTCGATGATCTCGTTGTCCGTTTGCTTCCAGTTTCCACCGGGTTGGGGAAGATAGCGATACATCATGGTGTGGAGTTGCCGGATCACCCCGGTTGTGAACTCCATCTCCAAGGCTGACTCATGAATCAATGCCAGAGCATCGCGATACCCGGCTATTTCCTGTTCCGAGCGGTTTTCCGGATTGGTGTTCTCCAGTACCAAACCCTGAATGCGCTTTCGTGGGGCCTCAATCCCTTCGATCCTGTTGGAAGACTCGGCTGATTCCACCTGAGCAATCTTCCGCATGGCCTTCAGGGCGTCCGGCAATTGCTCCCCGTAGAGGGCCTGTTTCCCCTTGAACGAGCCGATTTCAGCCAGGGAGGCCATCTGCCGGTCGTTGAAACTGAGGGCGTCCAGGTATTTCGGGGTCAGTGAGGTCATGGTTTCCCCAATGGGCTCAAGAATGGATCAACTGGGCCTTATTGGCTCATTACTTCACACAATTAGCCATTTAGCGCCCTTTCCCCGGTTCGGTCAAGAGTTTTTTGGATATTTTTTGCGACTTTTTATCCATTTAATAGGGGTGTGATCCAATTCAACCGATCCCGGGAAAGAGACAAGATCGGTTAACTTCCAGCAAGTTAATCTGATAATAATTCAATGCTTTACCTAATCCTGAACTCCCTGCGGGACCTCCTCCATCCCAACCGCGATCTGCTGCTCGAAAACATGGGTTGCTGAACCCCGGTTCAAATAGGCGAAGCGCCCTACACGCTCGCCGTCAGGCCGTCGCTCAATGACATCCGGAAACTGCGGTAGGCGGGCAGCAGGCCGATCAGGATGCCGGCCAGCAGAACGACGAGGGCCAGGCCAAGCTCGTGGCCGCTTGGCCAGCTGATTGCCATAGAAAAGCCAAATCGCGTCATCAGGATCGGGCGCACGGTCAATGTCAAGGCATAGAGGAGGGCGAATCCCGCGACTATGCCGGCCGTCGTGACCAGCGCTGCTTCGCCCATGATTAAGCCGAAAACGTGGATCGGGCGTGCGCCGACGGACCGGAGGATCGCCATCTCTCGGCGTCGCTCGTTCAGGCTCGTCATGATCGCCACCAGCAATCCGCTCAGCCCTACGACGACGACGAACCCTGATATGGCCACCAGGGCCCTTTCCACGACTCCGACGATTTGCCAGAGCTCCTGCAGCGCCACCCCCGGGAGCGCAGCACTCAGCGGCTCTGCCTCGTATTCGTTCACCATCCGCTGTACGCCGAGTGCGGCCGACCGCGACTTCAGACCAACGAAGAACGCCGTGATCTGGTCTGGGGCGTGGTGATGGTGGTGCGCGTGGTTGCCGTCCGTGCCGGATCCATGGCCGTGAGACTCCTGTTCCGCGCGCCGCAATGCCGCCGCGAGAGGGTCGAATTCCTCTTCATCGAGTTCCCCCAGCATGCCGGCGTGGATGGTATCGATGCCTTGCAGGCTAACGTGTACGGAGCGGTCGACGGGCGTACCCGTGGGGGCGAGGATGCCCGTGATCATGAACGGGTGCTCGTCGTGCTCGATGAAACTGACATCTCCGGCGCCGTGCGCCACGACGACAGCGTCCCCGACCGCGTGGTCCAGCGCAGCGGCCACCTGCGAACCGAGCACGCATCCATCCGGATTCTCGAACCACTCCCCCTCACGCATGCGAAGCGACTGTTTGCGCCCATACCTGAGATGTTCGAAGTACTCACGAGTCGTCCCCACGACGCGGAATCCACGGTACGAGTCTCCCAGCGAAAGCGGGATCGACCACGCCACGGCCGGATGCGCTGTTATCGCTTCGTAACTTTCCCAGTCGATATTGTTCGATGCGTCACCCAACCTGAAGACCGACGAGAGAAGCAACTGCACCGGGCTCGTCCGGCCGCCGACGACCAGGTCCGTGCCCGAAATCGTGTTCGTGAAACTCGTCTGCGCCTCGCGTCGGATTCGCTCGACCCCCAGCAGCAACGCAACACTCAGCGCAATGGCCATGATCGTGAGGCCAACCGTGAAGCGGCGATTCCGGAGGGACTTGAGGGAAAGCACAAAAGAACTCATGGCATGGACTTCTCCGCGACCCCGGGTCCGGGGTTCAGGGAGATCGAGCGATCGAACAGCGGCGCAAGGGCGGTGTCATGACTGACGAATACCAGCGTGGATTCCGCTTCCCTGCATTCGGCAAAAAGCAGTTCGATGAAGCTTTCGCGATTGTCTGCATCCAGTGCAGAGGTCGGTTCATCGGCAACAACGACCTCGGGCGAACCGATCATGGCGCGCGCGGCGGCAACGCGCTGTTGCTGCCCGACGCTGAGATCCGTTACCGGCCGATGAAGTAGATCCTCAGTAAGTCCAATGCGTTCCAGCAGTCGTCTTGCCTCGTTTGCCGGGTGCTGTGCCCGAGCCTTCGTCTTATCTGCCCGCTGCTTGGAAAACCGCAGCGGCAGCGTGACGTTCTCGACCACGGTCAAGTAAGGCACCAGGTTGAATTGCTGAAAGATGTACCCGATATGATGCGCACGGAAACAGTCACGCTCCGGCCCGGACATGCGGTCGATCCGCCGATTCAGGATGGTGATTGATCCCTGCTGCGGCTTGATGACTCCCGCCAATAGGCTCAACAGCGTACTCTTCCCGCTGCCACTGGCTCCATGAACAAAGAGTCGTTCGTTGCTTTCCACTTTCAGCCCCGACAAGGTCAGCGCAGGTGTCTGCTGTCGTGGCCACGTGTAGCTGATGTTCGACACTTCGATCATGTCCTAGTGCGCGTCCCCTCTTCTCGGTACGGGCTGCTTGCCCAATTCCTCATACCGTTCGGCACGGCCGTCACTCACCAGGTAGCCAATGCTGATCTCCGCGGAGCCGTCTACGAGGAACAGGTCCGTGAACACGTCGTCAATCGCGAGCTTACCCGTGACCCAGACCGGCTCGAATTGGCTGCGAACCTCGAAGGCCTGCTCCAGGGTCACGTAGACGATCTGGTTGGAGGGAGGAGCAGGCGTATGGATACAGGCGCCGACCCAGGGGACGAGCAGGAACTCGGTCACCTTCTTGCCGTCGTACTCGAGCGGCAGCAGGTAGCCGGGAATCCGGATCTGCTTGCCGTCGAGGTCGGGGTTCGTGGAAACGGCGCGCCTGCGGTGGATCTTTTTGATCTCCTCCCGCTTGGCCAGGGTCCCCTCGATGTCAATGCCCTGTTCGATCAGCGAGGACCTGGCTTCTTCGGCCTCCTTCGCCATCTTTTCCGTAAATGCTTTCGGGACATTTTCCTGCATATAGGCCGCGTTTTCGCAGATGCTCAAGTTCAACAGCTGCGTGCGGGTCAGTTTCCTGAAGGGATCTTCGATCGAGGCCGTGTTTTTGAGATCGTCCCAGCCAAGGACCAAGGGCCCCTGATCCGCGCCGAAAGCCGGGTTCAGACCCACAACCGAGGCGAGGACGAAGACGGTAAGGGCAGCACTCGGCATCGTCTTGATGATCGACCTATATTTCACGTTGGATCTCCAATGCCTTTCCTGCTCGCGCACGTCCGCTTTCTCCTTCAGGGTCAGCCTCGCACGGACCCCGGCAATCCAGAACTGGTCCGATTCCTCGCTGATCGGGTGACTGTCCCACGACATTGTACAACTCCCGAAGCCAAACCGCCGCAATTGGTAATCGGATCAACACTACACATAAGTAGGATTCTCGGGATGTCGGAAGAAGGCAGGCAAGTACAGTTAACTTCCAGCAAGCTAATCCGATAATAATTCAATGCTTTACCTAATCCTGAATTACCTGCGGGACCTCCTCCGTCCCAACCGCGATCTGCTGCTCGAGAACATGGCGCTGCGGCAGCAGATCATCGTTCTTCGGCGCACCCATCCGAAGCCGCCGTTCTCCACGTGGGAGCGGGTCTTCTGGGTGGTTTTGAGCAAGGTCTGGTCCGGGTGGCGGCGTCCGTTGACGCTGGTGAAACCCGAGACCGTGATCACCTGGCACCGCATGGGGTGGCGCCTGTTCTGGCGACGGAAATGCCGGACCAAGGAAGTGGGCCGGCCCCGGATTCCATACGAGGTGATCGCCCTGATCAAGCGGATGTCACGCGAGAACCCCACCTGGGGCGCGCCGCGCATCCACGGCGAACTGGAGAAGCTGGGTTACTGGGTCTGCGAAACGACGGTGGGCCGGTACATGCTCAAACGCCGCGGCCGGCCCACCCAGAACTGGAAGACCTTCATCCGGAACCACCTGGACGAGATGGTGGCAATCGACTTCCTCACCGTGCCCACCATCACGTTCCGCACCCTCTATGTGTTCGTGCTGCTGTCGCTGGATCGGCGTCGCATCATCCACTTCAACGTGACCGACCATCCGAATGCCGAATGGACCGCCCTTCAACTCATCCAGGCCTTCCCGTTCGATGCCGCGCCGAAGTACCTGATCCGGGGCCGGGACGGGATCTACGGTGAAATGGTGGTGAAGGCCATCGAGAGCATGGGCATCGAGGAGAAGGTCATCTCGGCGCGCTCGCCCTGGCAGAACGGCTACTGCGAAAGGGTGGTCGGCACCCTCAATCGAGAGTGTCTGAACCACATGATCATACTGAACGAGCGGCACTGTTTCCGGGTGATCAAATCCTACCTCGAATATTACCACCGCGATCGCACTCACATCGGCCTGGGCAAGGACACGCCGGACGGACGACCGGTGGAGCCGCCTTCCCTCGGGCCGGTGAAACGGCGGCCGATGGTGGGTGGGCTGCATAGCCGGTATTACCGGGACGCGGCCTGAGCTCCGGATGGGATTCGGGACAAAGTTCAACGCCCGCGTCTGTTCAGCGAGCGCTTTTTATATCCGGACTCTGATTACCCCAGTCAAATTATCCAGATATCCGAATGGAGATCGGGCTTCGCCCTTATCGCGGCGGAGTCAGTGGTGGAATCGCGATGGATCAGGGTATCTGGTTGTTTCGGATGGGGTTTTGACTAGGGACACAGGGACGCACAGCGTAACTTTTCTAAGAGAGCAGAAGTCGTCTAGGTACAAAGTGGGACAATTTGAAATGTCGGAAAACGGCAAGCAAGTCCACCTCGTCAGCGCTCCTGCGGTTATTGGATTACCTTGTAGCTCACCGAGAGTAGAAACATTTCCTTGAGGAGCAAAACGGTGACATATCCGAGAACCTTTTCACATATAGGCCTGTCCGTCACGGACCTAGAGCAAGCCGTCGATTTCTACACCAAAGTCCTTGGCTGGTACGTCATCATGCCGCCTACGGAGATCGTCGCAGACGATTCCGCCATTGGCGTAATGTGCAACGATGTCTTCGGCGAAGGCTGGGGCAGTTTTCGAATTGCCCACTTGGCCACGGGTGACAAAATCGGTGTCGAAATATTCGAATTTCGAAACGCGGAGAAACGAGACAACAACTTTGAATACTGGAAAACCGGCGTCTTTCACTTTTGCGTACAAGATCCGGATGTTGAGGGCCTGGCCGCCAAGATCGTAGATAACGGCGGCAAACAGCGGATGCCGGTGCGCGACTATTACCCGGGCGAAAAGCCCTACCGCATGGTGTACTGTGAAGATCCCTTTGGAAACCTCATTGAAATATACTCTCACAGCTACGAATTGACTTATTCCGCAGGAGCATACCAAACCTCTCCCAGTGAGGCGGGGTAATTGGAAAATGTAAAGTTTCGGAAATCGAATGGACTTGAAGTGATTGATGCCAAAATGTTTTACAAACGACTAGACGATGGATCTAACAAATAGGGAAGTCGAATCATGACCCAATCAAACACCGTCAGCCGACAGATCGTGCTCGCTCAGCGCCCCAAGGGCGAACCCGACGACAATACACTTCGGCTGGAAACCGTCGATATCCCGAAACCCGCCAAAGACCAGATGCTGCTGCGCAACGAATACCTGTCGCTGGACCCTTACATGCGGGGCCGGATGAGTGACGCGCCCTCCTACGCCGCCCCGGTCGAACTTGGCGGCGTGATGGATGGAGGAACCGTTTCGCAGGTTGTGACCTCGGACGTGGACGGGTTTTCCGCAGGAGACTGGGTCGTCGCATTCGGCGGCTGGCAGGATTATGCGCTGTCCGATGGCAAAGGCGTCATCAACATGGGCAAGAACCCAGAGAATCCGTCATGGGCACTGGGTGTTCTTGGGATGCCGGGCCTGACGGCTTGGGCGGGATTGACGCAAATCGGACAGCCGAAGACTGGTGAAACGCTTGTGGTTGCAGGGGCGAGTGGGCCGGTGGGCGCGACAGTCGGCCAGATCGGAAAAATTCTGGGCTGCCGCGTTGTCGGCATCGCCGGCGGGGCGGAGAAGTGCCGCCATGTGGTTGAAACTTTGGGGTTTGACGCTTGCATCGACTACAAAGCCGAGGGGTTTGCCGATGCGCTGAAAGCGGCGGTGCCCGCTGGCATCGACATCTATTTCGAGAACGTCGGCGGTGCCGTCTTCGATGCGGTTCTGCCGCTGCTGAATCCAGCTTCGCGTATTCCGCTGTGCGGCTTGATCTCACAATACAATGCAACGTCCTTGCCCAAAGGCCCGGACCGGATGAACTACCTGATGGGGCAACTGCTGGTCCGCCGGATCACGATGCAGGGGTTCATCGTCTTTGACGATTTCGGCCACCTCTATCCGGATTTTGCCGGCCAAATGACCGCCTGGATTAAAGAGGGCAAGATCAAATACCGCGAAGAAATGATCGCAGGGCTGGAACAGGCGCCAGCAGCATTTGTCGGGCTCCTGCGCGGCGAGGCGTTTGGCAAGCGAGTCATCCACCTGAACGACTGATACGGACAAGAAAACAAAGGATACGATCCCATGAAAATACTGATGGTCCTGACTTCACACGACACGCTTGGGGATACTGGCGAGAAAACCGGCTTCTGGCTCGAAGAGTTTGCCGCACCCTATTACGTCTTCAAGGAAGCGGGCGCCGACATCGTTCTTGCCTCGCCAAAGGGCGGCCAGCCACCGCTTGATCCCAAGAGCGATGACGAAGGCTCACAGACCGAGGCGACGAATCGCTTCAAGTCCGACAAAGACGCCCAAAAAGCACTGGCCGAAACCTGCGTTCTGGCCGAGGTCAGCGATGAGGGTTTCGACGCCATCTTCTATCCCGGTGGTCATGGCCCACTTTGGGATCTGGCCGAGGATACCAACAGCAAACGTCTGATCGAAGGCTTTGCCAGCAGTGACCGTCCCGTCGGCGCCGTCTGCCATGCCCCGGCTGTGTTCCGGCACACCAAAGGCGTGGACGGCAAGCCATTGGTCGCGGGGAAACGCGTAACCGGCTTTACCAACAGCGAAGAGGCCGCTGTGGGTCTGACGGATGTCGTGCCCTTTCTGGTCGAGGATATGCTGACCGCAAACGGTGGCCAGTATGAGAAAAGTGACGATTGGGCGTCATTTGTGGTGACCGACGGCAAGTTGGTGACGGGTCAAAACCCGGCCTCCTCCGGCGATGCCGCCCACAAATTATTGTCACTGCTATAAAACTGATTTTTGGGTGCTTGAGGACCGCGGCTGTTATGAAGCAATAACGCCCCCCTTGGGGGGACGTTTCAGGCCTGGCTCAAAACTGGAAACGGCTGTCGGCATTGGGTACCGCTGTGGCGGGGCGGGGTGGATGGGGTTTTGACCAGGGACAGGGGTGTGACAGTTTCAAGTTGAAAATCCATGGACTGTAGCGGATACCGAACAATGATCGTATTGTATGGGCCCCTCATCATTGGACATCGGCAAGGAGAGCCTCACGTGCAAGCACGCCATCTACGTTCATCGGTTTCCATCGGCCTTCTGTTGGTCGCCCTCGGTGCGTGCAGCGACGACGGCACCGTCACCGCGCCCCCGTCCACCGGATCGACCACCATCCTGGTCGGCAACTTTGACGGCCCCGGAGTCGGCGACCCGGTGATACACCAGGCCCCCGACGGCACCATCATCAGCACCACAGCAACCGACGCTGCGGGCCACACGTCGGTGGAACTGTCGGGCGGGGACATGATCACCATAGCCAACAGTTGGCTGGAAGGGTCCATGTGGCTGCAAACGATTGTGGGTGTGGAGCCCGGCGACGACCTGCGGTTCTTTTGGGCCGAAGCCCCACCGACTGGGCCGACCGAGACAATCGTGACCACGGGTGTGATGCCTGAACCGGTCGACATGGTGTCCTTCAGCACCGGCTGTTGGACGGGACGCGGAAATTTCACCCTTCCGCGTACCTCCACGAGCAGCGACGCATGCGCGCCGAACACCGGTCTGCTGAATATGTGCTGGGAGACAGAGTTCGAAGACGTTAAACAGGCCTTCGCCTCGGTAATCGACATGCCCTTCGACCCCTCCGGCACCACCACGATTGATCTGACCTCGCGGTGGCGCACGGACTGGCAAACCGTGGAACTGGCACTTCCCAAGGTTCCCGACGGGCCCAACGCCGTTAGCCTAACTCCCTGGGAGGAGCGGGATGGCGCGACCTACAACCGCCTCGAAACCCTGAACACGTCCATGGGCGGGACTGTCCCCGCTGTCCACATGCTCACGATTCCCCGCGGGTTCCCGGAGTCGCTCAAGATCACCTTTTCGGTGATTGGAGAGAGCCAGTCAACTTATCTTGGTGAGCGTTTCACGCTGGGCGAGCAGACCGCCGCCCTGGGCTTCAGTGTCACGCCAGTAAAGGTAACGACGGATACCATCCAGTTCGCCGCAGCCGGACGACCCGCATTCTCATGGACGGCCAGGGGAGCGAACATCGACACCGACTACATCATGCTGGAACTGTCCTGGGTTGCCGACACTGAGCTGGTGTCGTGGACCTTCTACCTACCGCCCGGCATGACGTCCTTCCAGGTGCCGGAACTGCCCGGAGCGCTGACGGCATACCGACCGCCCGTGGCAAGTGTCGCAAACGAGATGGGCGCCTATATGATCCACGGCGGCGACACCGATCTCGAGGGATATGACCACTTTCGATCTGTCATATTCAGCTCGTGGCCGTTCGAAGAGAATGCCGGGGGGCAACCTGGGCGCTATTTTGAAACATCCAGGCCCTTCGACACTCCGTTCGGCAACAATGACCAGAAGGGCCCGGATCCCGGAAAAAATGCCAACCGTTTTTCCCGTCCGTACTAAAAGTTGATCTTCCCCCGCTTTCGCGGGGTCTCAGTTCAGTCCTAGCGGTGTTCTACTCGGACTTCTCTGGGTTCATATACGCCTGTGTTAACCAGGAACCCATTTCCGGGCCCAAAAAACACAAGATCCGAGACTCTGAGAGAGAAATCGGGGTTGTCTGGATGAGTTGTGTTAACCAATAGATTCTCAGAATTCCGCACCCCAAACATCCCGCCCCCGCTAACCCTTTGATTCCATCGGGTTATACGCACAAAAAATGCTGGTCGTCTTGACCTGCGAAAACCCAACAGCTTTTTCCTATTAAAAAAATTGGCTACTCTAACCCGTCCGTGCCGTCAAGCCACCGAGTTCGTTATTTAGTTTTCACACCCAGCCCAACGCTACCAGCCTGCAAGGTCACCGATTCTTGGCGCCTCGAAAGTGCTTCATTCCGGCTC
>Ga0209692_10002082_pt1 | contig 23554 bp, 18 predicted proteins | sample tdDd472_FD_187129 | JGI IMG/M metagenome (GOLD analysis project Ga0209692, IMG submission 187129) | Marine sediment microbial communities from the Atlantic coast under amendment with organic carbon and nitrate - tdDd47.2 (SPAdes)... | ecosystem: Environmental > Aquatic > Marine > Coastal >... | reverse complement strand
AGCCAAGAACTTTGCCCTAACAAATCTAGCCGCGGAGTAATAACCGAAACCATCTGCATAGCCATTGCATAGAATCCATAGCTATCAACCATCTCTGAATCAACTATTCCCAAGAGTTGTCCCATTAGACGCCCAAGAACATACACACCTAAGGTCGCCATAGTGGCGCTGGAAGCGCTTGAAATATACATCGAGAAAAATAACGCCGTATTAGCCATTATCATGGCCTCAAGCATAATGCTAATAACCCAAATAATGTGACCAAAGCCAAATAATTGCGGTGCAACAGCAAAGACACACGCACCAACACCTAGCCCCATAAACACAGATAAAATACAAAATGCCAGAGCAAAAGAAAATATAATGCTCAAACGCCCCACTGGCCGAGAAAGTAAATACTCTATTTCCTTGCTTTCAAATGCACGACGAATAAAGAACACAACAAATAAAACAACTCCGAGCACAAGAAGCATGCGTGAGCCAGCTCCAGCGAACACTAAAGTAAACAAACTTTTTTCAACAATTGCGGCACTCCCCAAAAATACAGCTAAGGAAGCGCTAACAATCAACACAATTGCCATAGCAAACATTAGCTTATCTCTTAAAGCCGCCATAATCACATATTTAATCAATGGAACTGAAAGCATCTATCATAAGCTCCTGAGTTACAAAACTACGTTACCAAAGCCAAAGCCACAGCAACCTAGCTGTGGCCCAAAGCTTACCCTAATAATTTCTTACATTTTAAGAGGTCTACGATCCCCTGAAAAGGTTTTATAAAGATCCCTATCTGTATCGTGAATAGTTTGATCACCCATGTCAATTAACGTAGCTTTCAAAAAGATAACAAGCTCGGTTTTGCTTATAGACCCCGAATTACTCTTAAACATGGCTCCAAACAACGGCACTTCTCCTAACACCGGAACGCCCTCTTGATTATTTACGATTCTATCTTGAAGCAAGCCACCCATAACAACTGGCTGACCAGAACGAACTTTAATTACAGTATCGATCTCTTGAATATTCACCTCAGGAATTTCTGAAACTATACCACTTGATCCAGCTACAAACTGAACTGCCGGATCTTTAATTCTACTCACAATACGCGTTATTGTTGGGCGCACAAGCATAGATATAGTCCTATCATCCAGATTTATAGAAGGCTGGACATTAATCAACACTCCTTCTGGAACAGACTTTATTTCAGTATCAACTTCAATTGTTACATTCCCAGTATCATCATCCGTTTCCTTATCAACATCCAATTCAAAGAAAACACGGTTTGTCGCAACGTTAAGAACAGCGGATTGATTATTAAGCACCGTCAAGCGTGGACTAGCCAAAGCTCTTACAGTTCCAAATCCAGACAATGCTTGAATCGCAGCTTGAAAATCATTGCCTAAAACACCAGTAAAGAAATTTGTGTTTGCTCCAGCAATAGTTCCCGTTGAAAGTAGTGCATTTTCAGTATCAAAATGAGAAAAAATATCTCCACCATTCATAAGCTGCCAATCAATACCATTTATGTACTCATCAAACAGGCTCACCTCAAATATCTTAGCTTCAACAAGCACCTGAGATGTAACAGAACGCCTCAACTCGTTTAGATACTTTTCAACCTGTTTTTGGACCTTTTCTGAAGCAAAAACGTTTATCATACCTGCTTGTTTATTCAAACTAAACGTCATTTCGTTTTCAGAATCACTACCAGAACCAGCAGCAGAATTATCACCTGCAGGATCTATTGGCAAAGACTCAACACGTAAAACCGCCTCAGGAGGTTGCACATTTACAGCCCCACCCTCAGAATTTTGCATCTGTGGAGAAACTGCAGCGACTTCTGGATTTTGCTCAACCGCAGAAATACGTGGGTCGTTCTTGGTTTTAAGCGCACCAGTGGAATCCCCGCCCAATATCTGCGTCAAGTTTAGCTCCAACTCCCCCCAAAAATCTGACGTACTATCTGAACTCGCAGAATATGTCGAACCAGTATCAGCTCCTTCGCCTGAAACAACTGACACATTTGTACTCACAGACCCGGCATTAGAACGAATAAAACTAAGGTAATCGATTTTATAAGTCTTTATATAAGGTGTATCGACCTCAACACGTAAAAACTGATCTTCAAATTTATAACGCAAACCTGCAACGTTAGCGATCCGCTCAACCACTACATCCAAAGGCTTATTACGTGCAGTAAAAATAATCGCGCCATGAATATTCGGATCCAACTCCAAATCATATTCAGCTTGCTGCGCTAGTTCATAAAGTACATCACGCAAAGGAATCGACTGATTAACAGAAACTGACACAAGCGGCATCGAATGCATATCCTCTGGTGTCAACGAAATATACGGCTGAAGCTCTGGAATTTCACCAGAAGCCGACTCGACGCCATCATTTTCAACTTCAGGCAGACGCTCTGCCAGTCCATCACGGAAGTCCTGAAACTCCATATTAGACGCCCTATCCGTCTTTGTATAATTCGCTGCTAAATCACAGGAAGATAGAGGAAATATTGATAATACAAACAAGAAAAACGTATAAACAACGCTACGAAGACGCATAGATGCACTCATATAGGAAAGCATGGTCCAGATTACTCCAAAAAAAACCTAACATAATTTCACGAAAAATACGGTGCGAACACACCGAAGATGATTCTACTTGGCTATTATAAGTGGAAAATAGATGAAACACCATGGTTTCTTGTATTTTTTTAACAATAAAAACTAAATATATGAAATACCCACGTATTACGCACCTTACCCAACGCCAAAGACTCAAACTAAAACACAATATTAGGTGATTAAAATATTTACATTACTCACTTAAATGAAGGCGCGAAGTGTCCACTGTCTCCAGTCCACTTTTGTGCCCCCTAGAGCGCTTAACCAATTCAGCCTGCTGAACTTTAATCTTCATGTCAGATGGCTTATCAGAGTTTGTTATAGCCGTATCCTTAGAGATAAAATCTTGTGCAAATAAACGCATTAATGATTGATCAAACGTAGACATACCAATCGAGTTATTCTGCTCCATAACATCATGGATTTTGCCAATATCGCCCCTCAAAATCAACTCACGCACCAATCCCTGATTGATCATAATCTCAATAGCAGGCACTAACCCGCCCTCTTTACTTGGTAACAACCGCTGCGATACAATAGCTTTGAGATTCATGGATAAATTAAGGCGAATTTGATTATGACTATCCTCAGGAAACAGATTAACCACTCGCTCAATCGCTTGATATGCATTATTCGTGTGAATAGTCGCCAAACATAGATGCCCTGTCTCCGTAATAGCCAAAGCTTGCTCCATCACTTCACGATCGCGAATCTCTCCAACCAATATAACATCAGGGCGCTGGCGCAAAGAATTTTTCATCGCCATAGCGTAGGATTCAGTATCAACCCCTACTTCACGTTGAGTAACCACGCACCCATGATGATCATGATAATACTCAATCGGATCCTCAATAGTGATAATATGCCCTCTGCTATTTTTATTACGATGAGCCACCATAGCTGCAAGCGTTGTGGACTTACCCGAACCGGTCATACCCGTCAACAGGACTAAGCCCCTTTTCTCCATCGCCATTTTTTCAAGAATTGGCGGCAAGCGCAACTCTTCAAATGTTGGAATTTCCGAGACAATACGCCTAATAACTAGAGCTGGATGCTGCCTCTGACGCAAAACATTTACACGAAAACGACCGTGCTTCCCCATATCTAACGCCGTATTAAGCTCCTTTAAGCTATCGAACTCACGACGCTGACGGTTGGTTAGCATTGACGTAAGTATCTCTTCAATCTCTTCATGGGTCATCAACTTATCATCAATCTTGATAAAGTCACCTTCACAACGCAACGTAGGAGGAAAGCCCACCGTCAGATAGATATCCGACGCTTTATGTTGCTCCATGGCACTTAGATACTTAAAAATCAATGGTGCATTCAAAACGCATACCCCTCTCCATTACTATTTCCACCTGCCGCACTGGAAGTATCCTCCATTTTGGCACCACCCAACGCACCAGCAGCATAATCCTCATCTCGTTCGTCTTCTTCATCAGACGTTTTAATAAGTGCTCGACGAGCTTCCTGTTTATCGATTATCCCGCCTTCTAGAAGAGATTCAATCGCATCATCCATTGGAACCATTCCATAACGCGACCCGGTTTGCATCATAGAATACATTTGCGGAATCTGATTCTCACGTATCAAGTTACGCACAGCGTTTGTCCCAACCAATATCTCAAACGCACCAACTCGCCCCGATCCATCGGCACGCCGAAGCAATGTCTGCGCCACAACCCCTTGAATAGAACTTGCCAGCATCGCCCGCACCATTTCCTTATCCCCTGTAGGAAACACATCAATCACACGGTCAATAGTCTTAGATGCGGAGTTAGAGTGCAACGTTCCAAAGACAAGGTGCCCGGTTTCAGCCGCCGTCAAAGCCAAAGATATTGTTTCGTGATCTCGCATCTCTCCAACTAAAATAACGTCAGGATCCTCACGCAAGGCACTCTTCAAAGCCCGAGCAAAACTCTTGGTATCCTGCCCGACCTCACGGTGATTAATTAAACATTTCTTTGACCTGTGAAAAAATTCCACCGGATCTTCAACTGTAAGAATATGTTTTGCATGATACAAATTTATATGATTAACAAGCGAAGCCAATGTAGTGGACTTACCAGACCCTGTAGGCCCCGTAACAAGTACAAGACCTTTTTCTAGCTCTGCAAAACGCCGCATGACCGGAGGCAAATCAAGTTCTTCAATCGTAGGGATCTCAGTTGGAATTGTCCGAAAAACAGACGCAGCCCCCAAACGGGTTGTAAATCCATTGACACGAAAACGTGCTTTTTCACCCAAAGCTATGGCAAAGTCGATCTCCATGTTTTTTTCATATTCTGCGCGCTGATCTTCAGTCATAACCGAATAAAGCATCGCTCGAATATCATCACTTCCTAATGGCTCACCTTTAACACGTTTCATCTGACCATTTACACGAATAATCGGTGGATTCCCCGCGCTAAGATGCAAGTCAGACGCACTGTTTTGCATTGTAAATGCTAATAATTGTGTAAGATCCAACGCTTTTGCTCCTTTAAACCTTAGTTTTCAAACATCCAGTAAGTCATAACCAACATGAAACTTACAGAGACTTTGCCACTATGTTCTACAGAAAGGAAGTGAAAAGAAAGTAAATATCTTATAAAAAATAATATACACCTCGCCCCCCTCCCTTAAGTTAAAATAATACCTTGATAGAATAACAAAATAAAAAAAGCCGCAATCAATGCTGGCCCAAACGGAAATACATTACTTTTCTTTGTACAATGCCATACAAAAGCCAAGCCAACAGCAACGCAACCTGAAATAATCATAAATAAAGGAAGAACCTCTAGCCCTAACCACAAACCAGCCATACCAAAAAACTTTACATCCCCAAACCCCAGACTTTCTTTTTTCAGCAACCTACTCATAAAAGCACCGGTTCCCCAAGACAGAAAAGTAAACACTAACGAAGCCAATACATTATTGATTAATATATCAAACCCCACAGCATTTGAGAAATCACTATCGATCCAAAAATACAACAGCCTCAAAGCACCTAAAAAAAATAATACTATAATCAGCTGATTAGGCAAAATCATATGCTTCACATCAATTAAGAACAGCGCTAATAAAAATGGTACTGCCGCATAAATAAATACTCCCGAAACGCTTAAACCATAAAAGCTATATACACCAAGGCATAAACCCATACACGCCAATTCAACTAATGGGTAAAAAGCAGATACGCGTGTCTTACAATAACGGCATTTCCCTTTATTTAAGCACCATGAAACAAGAGGAAACAAATCAAACACACCCAAAACCGTACCACAAGACGGACAAAATGAACGCTTTGCCCCCCAAGAAATACCTCGCGGCACACGATGCGCAAGAGCCGTCGTAAAACTGCCCAGAATCATCCCCAAGCATACGACCAAAATAATTTCACTTACAACTTCCATAAACCCTAACCGAGTTCCTAACTTGTGGGTTCTAACGGATTTGCGCTAATCTCTCATATACAGTGTCACGCGGGATACTACGCCCCCCCCCGTGAATGGTATCCACTTCCAGCGCCTTCTCATAATAGGTTACAGCTTGTTTCTTATCACCAAACCTATCAGCTACAATTGCCATATTATACAAATGGCTTGCATTATCGGGTTCCATACTAGCAGCGGCCCCCATATATCTTAAAGCCTCTTTCGTATCACCAAGTGCCGCATAACAAATTGCAATTTGCGAAGCCAGCCCAACATGGCTCTTATGCTCCTCACGCAAATCTAATAACCTGCGCAACGCAATAGATGGAAAACGCGTTGAAAGAAGCCCCAGCATATTTACTTTAACTTCCACATTATCAGGAACAACTTTTGAAAGATCTTCATACATCCCCATTGCTTCATCAAAACGCCCTAGCTTTTGCAACACGACAGCACGCCCCATAAGGACCCGCGCATCTTTCTTATTTTTCGCATAAAGCGCATCAAACATATCTAGCGAAGAATCGTAACGCCCGAGCTGCATTGCGCGTTCAGCAGCAACCAGATATGCCTCTTTAGAATCTGGTTTATGATTCTTTTTAACAATAACCAGCTTGGAAGCGGGCTGTGTAACAGGATTAACACGATTAGGCCCATGGCGAGACATCTGACCGCTAGGGACCATATCTTCAGCATCAAAGAAAGCCTCATTATCCACAGAAGCATTGCTCGGCTGCACTGAAACACCGCCCCTCAGCCCTTTTGCCATTTGCTCCCCAACTCCCATCGCTCCAGAGAAAGCATCAAGCCCTTCTTTCATTTCCCTCCTCTGCTCGGCACTAAGCTCTACACCATTCTTCTTAGCATCTACCTCAATAGCTCTAAGCATCTCCTCTTGCGACGGCATACTCTCACCGGCTCCCCACTCAATACTATTCCCCTGCGCCAAAGCTGGTGCGAGACTAACAACTTCCATAAATGCAAACGAAAATACAGCACTAAACAATACATAATAAAACACACGTGACACAGGCATAACCATTAATCTTTCAATGAATAAATAATGCGGGAATCCGCATAAAGAAATTGAAGAAGTAAGTGCACTAACGAATCAAATACACGCTACAACCACAAACATATTATCATACTCAACACGCATGCTCAATGAATTCAAGATATGCTTGTTCAAGATATCCTTTATTAGTGCGTTTTTTAAGCTCTGCCGGCGTGCCTATATAACGGATCTTCCCCTCGTGCAATATAGCAACACGATCACATATCTCATCCATATCGGCTAAAATATGAGAACTCAAAAATATAGTACGCTCAAGAGAACGCATGTCCATAATCATTCTCTTAACCAAAGCCCTAGCCTTTGGATCCAACCCACTCATTGGTTCATCTAGGATAAATAACGAACACCCGGTAAGCAACGTACCCATAAGACCAAGCTTTTGGCGCATTCCTTTCGAATATGTATTCATCCGCCGTTCAAGGGCTTTAGTATCCAGTGCGAGTTTTTGCGCAGCCTCAATAACTTCCTCACGATCAAATGAACGCTTGTACAGAGAAAGCGAGAACTTCATAAACTCCATTCCCGTTAAAAACCACGGAGGTTCAAATTTTTCAGGTAAATAAGCCAACCGGGCTTTACTTTTGCGCGATATATTATCCTGCCCATAAATTGAAATCGCCCCACATCGTTGCTGGCGCAACCCTAAAATGGCCTTAATCATAGTTGTCTTGCCCGCTCCATTTAAACCCATAAGGCCAAATATCTCACCAGAACGCACATCCAGATCAATTTCTTCTATCACTGGAACATCTGTATAAGCGACGCTTATATCTTTCAAAACAAGAGGCAATAGCACATTATTACTACCATCAACATTGGTATCACTATTAGTCTGCATCATCATGAGCAACAGCCCTGCCAAATATTAGAAATTTAAAGAATAAAAACGTAATGAAAAATGTTTAACCTGGAAGAAAAATTCTCATATCCATATTAAAACGTTGATGTGCGCGAAGACGCAACGGAAATATTGAGTTAGTGTATTCATCCAACCACTTCACTTCAATGTAATCCTTATAAACTTGTAAATCCATAACCTCTTTCGGCACAGCGCTAGGCGTCACGCGCTCCCCATTGAGCCATATTGTCCAGTCATCATCGCCTTTATATACAATACCACCCAAAGTCACATAACGCCGCTCTGGGTCAAAATCAAGATTTTCTCCGTCTTCTAGCGCTTTCAATTCAGCATCTGTCGGAGGGCGCACAATTCCATGAGATTTTTTGGCATCTATAATTGATTGGTGCTGCCAATAAGTGAAAAACAAAGATGGCATACGATCTATTGAGCGATCCCAAACCCTATTGATTTTTGCCATAATCTGCCCGGTTTTATTAACTTCCGATCCAGCCTGAGAATCTTCGAACAAACCGTCCACAAAATCTTTTTGTTTTCCGTCAACCTTTTCAAGGTCCGACTCAATAATTACATTACTGGTCTCATTATCTTGCGCAACCGCAGGAAGCACGCCCCCCCCTAAAGCAAGAGCGACAATCCCTAGAGCTATCAATAAAGCTAAACTTTTTAGCATATATCCCTTACGTTCCACGTCAATTCCTCAACTCTTATCTAACTCTAACGCTTTATACCAACTGCACCGATAACCTGATCCTGCTGTATCATTGTACGCCATAAAAATTCAACCTTTGCGGTAACAAGCTCTGGACTAGCACCACTAGATATTGCTCGCAATAAAGCCGCACTTACATCCTTATCCCGGCGAACCTCTATACGTTGCAAAGACACAACACCTGGAAAAACTTTCTGCACAAGATCAATATAATGATAGATGTCATTATCATCAAACGCTTTAATCTCGACATTCATTTCACTAACTAGGACTTTGTGCTTCGCTTTTTTTGCTTCCTTATCCTCTACAACAGCCCCTGGCTTAACACTAACCGATGCAGAGATCACGCGTGACTGCTTTTGTATAAGACTAAACATTTCCTTTGCATCAGCACGATCCTGAGCAAGGAGAAAACCATCTTTTTTAAGATCATCAAAACGCCCCTGCTGCTTATCCAACTGTGCAAACTCAATTTCCATGCGGCTAATATCTTGCTGCAATGAAGATAACGTACTTCTTTGAGCATTAAGCGTACGCTCAATCTTTTGTTTTTCTGGAACCAGATACATATAGATAGCCGAAGCCAACACTCCATTAAAAGCAAGCAAGATTACCAAAATAACAAGACGTTTTACGCCTATAATCCTAATCATCGACAATCGGCCCCTCTATTCCAATCTCTGCAACATAATCCTGCTCTGCAGCCTTAGCTAACGAATTACCCGTCTCCACTACAATCTCTTCACTATATTCATAATCTTCGAGTAACTTTGTCACCGTAACAACATGGTCAGGCAGCAGACTTTGCAAACGGCCATTTAATGCCCGCACTTCATCATTCCCCTTTTGGGCATCGGTATTACTAGGGAACGTCATCTGCATATTAGACCAAAACAAAGGGTTTCCCTTATTTTTTTCAAAGATTTTAGTTCTTTTAATATCCCTGCCACGCGTTAATTGTATCTGATCAATTCGCATATCTTTGCCTAAAGCTTCACCAATCTTGCCAAAAAGAGAAACAGCAGAAATACGTTTCTTAATTATACGATCATGCACAGCAAGGGCACTTTGTATAAGCTGAATATCAAAACCAAGATCCTTCTTACGCTGAACCTCCTTCTCATATTGTAGCTTAAGCTGCGCATAGCGCTGTTCTACATTTTCCAGATTATCTTTATTTTCAATAAGCTTCTGATAAAAATCTACAAGTTGATAACTATGAAAAGCACCACCAAGCAATAGTAAGACTATTGCAGCGACCGCAGCTTGACGAGGTTTAGACACAAGATCAATCTGCCTAGCTTTCATTGGCAAAATGAATTTGCCCTTCTTGCCAATCCACGCGACGTGCATAGCATCTGCTAAATAGTAATTATCCTGAGCGCCAAGATTCAGATGCATTATCCCTGCTGCATCATCAGCTGATATTGAATGAAAATTACATGGCACATCCAACGATGCTCCCACCTTTTCACCCACACCAGGCTCGGAGACCATAATAACATTCAGGCCATCCTCAATATCAAACCCAAAGCGCGAAAGATAACTCATCGTCGCCTGAAATTCCTGCTGGACTTCATTTGCCCAAACATCTGGATTTTCACCACTCTCAACAATCGGCGTCATACGCGTTAAAGCCAGATCTCCGTCTTTAATCACTATTTGACGAAGCCCTCCGCCATGATGTTGCCCCATAAAAATTGTCCAACGAGCGCTTTTTTCAGCCTTACCGCCAATTCTCTCCGCAAGTTTCTTCACCATATCCGATGATTCAACAGGCAGTAACACCACACCAACAATCGACACCAAAGATTTTGTCGCCGCAGCTAATGTTTTCTTAAAAGCATCCGTAGCAGGAACGGCTGCAAAAATGAAAACATCTCCAGCCATAGACTTGTCTGTCTTCTCAATCTTCTCCTTGAGAGGCAACGCAGCGCGAACAGCATAGTTAGGAAAAGCAACATGGAGTTTTCTATTCAGTACGCTTTTCTTGTCCAAGACACTAACGCGCGGAACTTTTTCCTTACGATAATGTTGCTCAACCATATCATTAACAATCAATACAGGCTTACCGCCGCATTCTTTGGAAATAATAAGCGCAACCTCGTCCTCAAAGTTATCTACCGACCAAGGGACAGTTTCTACCAACTTCACACCACGCACACCTATACTAAAGATAAGCAGCGAATCATCAGAGATCACAAGTACTGTTCTTGACGGAGTTAATACAGATAATGACATATCACAAACACATATACGAAAAAGTTATAATAAAAAGTTAAAAATCCATCATATTGCCCAGATTAATATATATCGGACCAAGAGCACCAGCAGCAATCCAGACAATAATCAACGCAAGTATAATAGTTAACGTTGGTTGAATCAGTTCAATCAAGGCATCAATAGCCTCATCCACATCTTTTGTATAGAATTCTGCGACTTGATCCAAGACCGAAGATAACTGACCCGACTCCTCGCCAATCTTAACCATACGCACAACCATGCTTGGAAACTCTCCCGAAGCATTCAACGAATCTGAAAGAGGACTACCTGTTTTTACGTAGTTTTCCACACTCTCCATAGCATCCAGCAACACCATATTACTTACAGTTTCTCTAGCTGCCTTTAATGCTTTAATCACATCAATACCACTAGCAAACAGAGCACTAAAAGTCTGTGCATAACGTGCAATCGTTATTTTTCGGATTAAATTTCCTGCCACTGGCATCCTAAGATAAAGCGAATCAACCTGATAAGCAGCCTGCTCAGATGAGCGCCGCACCCCTATGAATGCACCAAAGAAAAATACAGGCAACACAAGCGCAACAATTGTTCCATATATCGGTATCCCGAACAAATTTAACTGGGGCTCAATAAAGAAATTAGATGTAGCAATCAACCAAATCGTAAACCAAGGAAGCTCAATATCCAGATACTTCAAAAAGCCCACAATTTGCGGCACAACAACACTCATCATAAAAATCACAACAAAGACCACAACAAACGTCACTATCATAGGATAACGCGTAGCCTTCTTAATCTTGGATTGCATCGCATCTAACCACTTAAGATACTTCTCAAGTTGCAAATACGATGAAGTTAAGTCCCCGGTATCTTCCCCGGCTTTAATCAATGAAAGATACAGCGGTTTAAAAACCTTGGGATGCTTACCCATTGCCTCGGACAGCGAAGACCCATCACGTACATCGCGATGAATTTCACTCATCATATCGCGCATCATGTCATTTTCAGATCCATCACGTATATCACCCAACGCATCCAATAACGGAACACCCGCACTTTGCATTTGCTCCATATGAATAAAAAACTGAATCAGGTCACGCAATTTAATTCTATTAAGCGAGAACTTGGGTAATTTTGTATTCTTCTTACTCAAAGATGCACATTGAACAAGCTCCAATCCACCACTTTGAAGCTGATTATATAAATCAACCTCATTAAGAGCCGATATCACCCCTCTAACGGGCCGCCCTCTTTTATTAACCGCTCTGTACTTATAACGTTCGATAACCTTTTACCCTCTGCCAATAAAAAAAGAAGTTATATGGACCATGTGCCTATTTCCTTATATCCACAATCTTACTTATTGCAGAGATATCAGTAACTCCCTCAAGCACTTTTAGAATGCCATCGTCTTTCATACTTTTGAAGTCTTTTTTTAATGCAACCGCTTTTAATTCAGCTTTAGATTCATTACGCGCCAATAACTGATCAAGTTCCTCATCAAATAATAGAATTTCTACAAGCGCCACACGCCCTTTATAACCAGTGTTATTGCACATAGAACACCCACCACCATTAGCCTCATAGATTGTAGGCGGATTTGCCTTATCTATGCCAAGTATAGAGCACTCATCCTCATTAGGAGTATGCTCCTGCCTACAACTTTTACACAAACGCCGCGCTAGCCGCTGCGCAAACACAGCAATAATAGCCCCGGATAACATACCAGGCTTCAATCCAAGATCTAACAAACGCGGTATAGCGCCAAACGAATCATTTGTGTGCAGTGAAGTGTAAACTTGGTGTCCGGTCATTGCAGCCTTAAGCGCCATCTCCGCTGTTATATGATCCCGAATCTCACCAATAAAAATAATATCAGGGTCTTGGCGTAGCAACGCTTTAATCCCATCAGCAAACTCCAAAATCCCCTCACGCACATGCGTCTGACGGATCATTGGCAAAGAATACTCTACAGGATCTTCAAGCGTCTGAATATTGACTTCAACGTCATTAATTTCATTCAAAATTGAATAAAGTGATGTACTTTTACCACTTCCTGTTGGCCCGGTAACAATAATAATACCTTCAGGCTTAGATGTCGCAATCTTAAGCTTTTCAAGATTTTCCTCACTAAAGCCCAGAGCCTCCATCGGCATAATGCTTTCGCTCTTATCAAGAACACGAAGAACAATATTTTCACCATGCACTGTCGGCAAAGATGACACACGAAAATCTGCCTCCCGACCTCCAATATTTAGGTTAAAACGACCATCCTGAGGAGAAAACTTATCAGCGATATTCATCTCGCACATAATTTTTAATCGCTGTGAAATACCATTCCAATGCTGTTTGTGCAAAATTTGCGCTGTAAAAAGCACACCATCAAGACGATAACGCAACCGGACAAAGTTTTCTTCAGGTTCAAAGTGCAAGTCAGATGCACCAATTTTCACAGCCTCGAAAACAAGCGCATTCACAAGACGCACAATCGGGTGCATAAAAGCTTCTTTCTCGTTAAGAGAAGAAACCTCTTTTTGCTCTTTACCCTCTTCCAGCTCCGCTAAAATATCTTTGATTGAGCTTGCATAACCATAAGAAGCATCGATTGCATCCGATAAAATCGACGCCGTCGTCACCATTGGCTTGATCTGCAAGCTCCTACTCGGCATAAAACGCCGCAATGTATCAAGCGCCACAACATCATATGGATCAGACATTGCCACATAAATAGAATCTTCTGTAAATGAGATTGGTAATATCTGATGCTCCAATGCCACAGTCTTGGTCAAAATAGCAAGCGCTTCACCATCAACGATCGTATTACGCGGATCAAACACCCCAAAGCCAGAGCTCTCCGCTAGAAATAGCGTCAGCGTATCTTCTTCAATAAAGCCAAGTTCTACCAAGACCTCCCCGAGCATCTTGCCCGAGATTTTCTTTTCTTGCAGAGCCACATTAAGCTGGTCTTCGGTAATGAGCCCCATAGCGGCCATACGCTCACCCATGCGCCCTTTACCAATTCCAGGACCATCTTCGTGTTCATCTTCAGTCCCCTGAAGTGCCCCACCCATAGTCCTGAGCTCAGTTCCAGTTCCAGCACCTTCAGGCACCTCCGAAGTTACCGTTTCTGAAATAGAAACTAAATCTCCTTCTAACACTTCATCTTTACCAGCCTCATCTTCGACACCGACATCAGTATCGTCAGATTCATCAAAAAAATCGACATCCTCCTCCACTGCACCGTCCGAAGAAAGAGCATCTACAGAAGCCTCCTGCGCACTATCCTTTACATCTTCATCAGAATCTAAGATTTTGGCCTCTTCCATAATAAAACCTTATACAACCACACAAATAGACATCCGTCCGAAATCGCGGCAAAAAACCAACAAATACGGACACAACCGCTAATATATCAGAAAAAGCAAGCACGAGAAATACGCTTGCACCTCCAGTCGTTCGAAACTTCTGAACGAAGGTGAATCTATCATAATCTGTTTTAAAAAGTATTAATAGCCCTGTATTCATCCAAAATACTAAAAACATAAAAAAGCACGCAATAAACATCCACATGCGTGCCTTTCAAGCCTAAATATCAGATTAAGTAACATATATTAATACATACTAAACTAGATACAAAAAAACTTTAGTCCTACTCAGCCGCAAGCGCATATTTATTATCTTCGCGCGGCCATTCAGTAAATGCCATTAAGCTCTCATCAACACCACAAACCGTAGCAGAAATACGCGCCGACACAAGATACGGATCAGCATTCGCACCCGGACGTCGATCTTCGAAATAACCATAACCTTTTTGAGCAACCAACTGCGGAATACGGATAGAACACCCCCTATCAGCTACGCCAGATTTAAAGGTATTGATATCACAAGTTTCATGATGCCCTGTAAGACGGCGATCCAAAGCATGGCCATAAACTTTGACATGCTCTCGATGCTTCCTGGACAACGCATCAACAGCGGCGTCAATTGCTTTCATGCCGCTTTTTTTATCGCGCGTCGCCTTGGTAGAAAAATTGGTATGCATACCTGCACCGTTCCAATCCCCCTCAATTGGCTTATTATGCGTAGAAATTGTCACCCTGTATTCCTCTGCCACACGGTATAAAAGCCACCTCGCCAACCACATATGATCGGAAACCTTCAACACATCAGCGTTTTCTTTAGCATCGCCACGCCACCCAATTTGAAATTCCCATTGACCGGGCATAACCTCAGCGTTCAAACCATAATACATAAGACCGATATCAAGGCACATAAGTGCATGCTCTTCAACAATCTCGCGACCATATGCCTCATCTGCACCAACGCCACAATAATAAGGACCTTGCGGTCCAGGAAAGCCTATTTCCGGCCATCCCAAAGGCTGACGCCCGTCAAACATAGTATATTCCTGCTCAAAACCAGCCCAAGGCTCTTGCTCGGCTGCGCCTGCGTCTAAAATAGTACGAAGTTGTGCACGTGAATTAGACTCATGTGGCGTGCCATCCGGGTTTAACACCTCGGTCATAACAAGATAATTACCATCTCCGCGAAAGGGATCGGTCACAAAAGAAACTGGCTTTAAAATACAATCTGAATTCCGTCCTGTGGCCTGATTAGTTGAAGACCCGTCAAAACACCATTCAGGAAAATCCTCAATAGTAGGATTACTCCCAACATTAACTGCACGCGCCTTAGAGCGTACATGGCGTGTTGGAACTGCGCCATCCATCCATATATATTCTGCCAGTGTAAAAGTTGACATATTAATAAACCTCCATTACTCAACTGTTATGCATTATTTACGTGGCAGGGTTGCATATATTGCAGTGCAGTGCAATAAACTTAAAAATACGTTATATTTCAATGCGTTACAAACTCACAGATAAAAGATCCCTGCAAAACCAAGCGACTCACAGTGGCAATATATGAATCAGAACAATAGTCAAATTTGCATCAAACACGGACTTTCTTTATTATCTTTTCATAAGAACTAATAAGGAATACTCTAATGCCACTAGAACAACTATGCGCTTCGTGGAAGAAAGCCAACACCCTCCCAGAAGCAATGACACAAGAGCATATAAGCAACCTTGAAGAAGCAGAAAATTCCGGGATTAAAATAATCGAAGGACGCGTTCATATCGACGTTATGAATACACTTATTCAGGTAAATAAAAAAACAGATAAACACGAACTCATAAAACCCGTTCATGACATTGTCCTAGGACTCCTTGATGCCGAGAAAGATGTACGTTTAATCTCTTCGCACAATTCAGATACTGTACAAAACTTCTTAAATGAAGCAGGTGCCGATCCACGAATATTGGATTTGACAGTAATGGATCGATCGGATCTTTTCAAAGAAACCATGTTTGGAAGAAATGGTCATTACGAACTACTAATAGATGACAAAGAAGAACGCCCGGCAACCATGCATCTTACACATTTGCATCCGAAAGACATCATAGCACAATCTCAAATCGAACCTTCATAAAGACTGCTGCAAAATCAAACAAGTCGCAAGGATATAAATTGTAAGAGTTTCGCCTCAACCTGGCGATACTCCAGCAACACCCTTATCTTTGAGGACTTTTGCGTATGATCTTTTGCAATCTATGAGATCTTGTTTGCAAATCCCTGAAAACATTATGATCACTTTCTTCTATAACCAATCCCAAAAACAGCGGCTTTAATTGTTCCAAAACTGGAAAACGTGCAGATAAAAACAATGGGTTTTGCAAAACTTTTCTATAAAGTGAAATTGTAGCATCCACATTCTTCGTAATTTCAAAGCCAGCAAAATCCTGATCTATACCAGTTCCGGCACTATGAAATCTCCGCGCAATCTTCGCAGAAACCCCAAGCAAAAAAGCCAAAGGCAGCAATAACAAATATAATGGATAAGCATACGCAGGAAGAGATCCCCGAACATTCTTAAGGATTTTCAAAAACTCATCATAACTTTGAAACGTTGCTAACATGTCCCTTTGAAAATCGCTGTCCTTGCTTTTGATCCGGGCCAATTCATACGCAAAAAGACAACGCAATTCATTCACAGGCAAATCCAGCGCCACTTGAGACACCAACAAAGCGTAGTGTTTTCTTTTAAACCTAAAAGAAGAAATAGTAATTTGCGTATGCAAAACAGGGATCTCGAATATTTGTGGCGTTTTTATCGCTATTTGAATAGAAAGCTCTTCTAAAACGCGCAACACCTGATCACTCGGACCAACCTTCAGTTCTTTTGCTTGCAATGAATCAAGCGCCTCCTGCGGGTGCGTTACAAACAAACGGGTAATCGGAGTTCTAATCCCAGCCCTGAGGATAATAGGTACCATTATAATTGGAACAAGAATTTTCTGTGCGTCATAATCTTCCGGCAATAACAACAGCACAGGCAAAACAAGTGCCAGCACATAAAATGACCAAATAAAAATCTCGGTCAAAACAGCTAGAACATTAAGAGCCAATATCCGTTTGGTATTGTTCCAGCGTAAAGTCCTAAGACCTGATGTCTGTAACGCCATACTTTTATAGCCAACCTATCCGATAAAAAATTTGTACCGGATAACTTAGAATCAAAACTCTAAGTATCCAGAAAACTTCTAAGCTTACGTGAACGACTTGGGTGCTTGAGCTTACGCAGAGCTTTCGCTTCAATCTGGCGAATGCGCTCCCGTGTCACATTAAACTGCTGCCCAACTTCTTCCAAAGTGTGATCGGTGTTCATCCCGATACCAAAACGCATCCGCAAAACGCGCTCTTCACGTGGTGTCAACGAAGCCAAAACGCGGGTTGTAGTCTCACGCAAGTTCGAGTGAATAGCGCTATCAACAGGCAGAATAGCATTCTTGTCTTCGATAAAGTCACCCAGAGAAGAATCCTCTTCATCGCCAATCGGCGTTTCAAGAGATACAGGCTCTTTAGCAATTTTTAGAACCTTACGCACTTTATCAAGCGGCATATGCAAGCGCTCGGCCAGCTCTTCCGGCGTAGGCTCGCGGCCAATCTCGTGCATCATTTGACGTGAAGTACGCACCAATTTGTTGATCGTTTCGATCATATGCACAGGAATACGAATCGTACGCGCCTGATCAGCAATCGAACGGGTTATCGCCTGACGAATCCACCAAGTCGCATAAGTCGAGAATTTATAACCACGGCGATATTCAAACTTATCAACCGCTTTCATCAAGCCAATATTACCTTCTTGAATAAGGTCAAGGAACTGCAGTCCACGGTTGGTATATTTCTTAGCAATAGAAATCACAAGACGAAGGTTAGCTTCAACCATTTCTTTCTTAGCACGCGCAGCTTCTTTCTCACCTTTTTGAACCGTACCAACGATCCGGCGCCATTCAGAAATCGGCAACATAGCCTCTTCGGAAATCATGCCTATTTGATCACGCATTTTTTGAACTTGCGCACCATGCTTTTCACCGAAAGCTTTCCAGCCTTTAGCCTTAAGCTTCCCAACACGCTCCAACCAAGTTGGATCAAGCTCTGAGCCATAATGCATTTTCAAAAAGTCTTCACGCCTAACTTTAGTTCCCATGGCAAAACGCATAATCTTGCCTTCAATGCTAACAAGCTCGCGATTGATAGAATATAAACGATCAATCAACTGTTCAATACGCGCATTATTAAGGTGCACTTCATTCATGTGCTCAACCATTTCGTCTCTGAGCGCATGATATCTTTTATTTGTCTTCGTATCTGGCTCTTCACCTTTTTGCAAAACATCCAGGCGCGATTGTTGAACCTTACGCATTTTCTTGTAAGTCTTCTCGATCTTACCAAAGATCTCAAAAACTTTAGGCGCTAGCTCTTCTTCCATAACCGATAACGAGACGTTTACATCATCTTCTTCATCGTCTTCGCCTTCACTATCGCCCTCTTTGTTCTCATCGCCTTCACCGGCCTCAGACTTAGCTTTTTCCTTTTCGGCCTTTTCTTTTTCAGCTTTTTCCTCTTCAGCTTTCTTCTCTTCCTCGGATTTGACAATTGTTGCATCTACAACATTAGGCCCTTTATAGGTCGTATCAAGATCGATCACATCCCGCAAAAGAATGTCACCTTCTTTCAAAGCCTTATACCAGGCGATAATCGATTCAATAGCCAACGGGCTTTCACACATCCCGCCAATCATCATTTCACGACCAGCTTCTATACGCTTGGCAATCGCTATCTCACCCTCACGCGAAAGAAGCTCGACAGCCCCCATCTCACGCAAATACATGCGCACAGGATCGTCTGTACGCCCAGAATCATCATCCGAGATATTACCGCCAACAGTGTGCTCTTCTTTTTTCTTCTCCGCAGCAGTCTTTGCCGTAGTCTTCTTAGCAGCGGGAGCTTTTTTTACTTTAGTGACGCTCTCCTCGCTTTCAACAAGTTGCACGCCCATATCAGACAAAGCCGACATAGCATCTTCAATCTGTTCAGAAGAGAATTCTTTTGCAGGCAATGCTTTATTAAAAGAATCGTAGGTCACAAATCCTTTAGATTCGCTACCTTTAACGAGCTCTTTTAGAACTTTGCTCATTGCCCCGCCGATATTTTCACTTTGATTATTATCGTTTTGTTTTTTATTCACAGTCGTGCTTCCAACCATTTTTGGTATACCTATTATTCTTCCCAAAACCCCTATAAAAAATACAAGAAGATAATATTTTATCTAACGTATTATCTTTATGGATGGGATAGAGTTATGACGCATAGCGTCCTTATTTTACAACAAAAAAATGCGCTTACCCTTCACCTGCCTTCACAGATAAAAGAGACCTTAGCTTTTCCTCCTCCTGCTGAGAAGAATCCAAATAAGCGCGTTTCCATCCATCGTGTATTTCCTCTTCCAGTCCTGCAGCACTATAAGCATTCCAATATTCTAGCCAATTGCTAAGTATATTCTCTTCATTCGCGGACGGAGAACAAAACGATGCGTGAACATATACAGATTCGCAACAAATGTCACGGATTTCTTGTGTATAACCTTTTTCCTCAAGATAACGAGTTAATTCTTCACGATTTATTTCGTTTAATTCGCTTAGGTAAGAGCACACACTCTGGCGCAATTGTTCAAGTCTTGCCGCTTTAAAAGTAACACCGCTGATGACTTCTTCAACACTATCAAAAATAAAAGGATGATTAATTAAACCAGCCAACATTACTTTGGGAAACAAACTTTCTTTACGTCCACGCGTAGGTTTTTGGGGTCGCATAGAAACACCAGCACCTCTACCTTGAGGTTTCTTACCATATCCGCCATAACGCCCCTTAGCACTACCACCGCCATAACGCCCACCGCCGAACTGACGCGGAGGATAAAAAACCTGAGATATACGATCCCGCAAAGCAGAACGATACATATCCTGCACATCTTTATGAGTTATACGCGCGACCTCATTTTCGAGCTGCTTCTTGATACTGGCTTTTTCATCCGGTGTCTCAAAGCTCTGTCCTTGCGTATAAGAACCCCACAAAAAGTCAAACAATGATACAGCGCCACTGATCACGTCCTTAAAGCCTTGCACGCCAGAAGCCTTAATCAAGCTATCTGGATCTTCACCATCAGGCATAAAAGCAAAACGCACACTTTTCCCCGGCTCTAGCAAAGGCAAAATTCTCGCACATACCCGCCCGGCAGCCTTACGCCCGGCATTATCACCATCAAAGCAAAGGATCGGCACTTTGTTAAATTCAGGAATCATCTTCCACATTGTAATAATCTGCTCTTCGGTAACAGCCGTTCCCATCGGTGCAAGAGCTCCACCAATCCCGGCCTGCACACAAGCAATTACATCCATATATCCTTCAACAAGGATCAACACTCGCCCTTCAGCAGCTGCTCTACGGCCTGTCGGCTCACCATAAAGCATACGTCCTTTATGAAACAAAGGCGTCTCGGTAGAATTCATATATTTAGGCGGAACAAAATCCGAGCGCTGCGGCGGACGCATATGATCAGGCAAAGCGCGTCCACCAAAAGCAACAATACGTCCACGACGATCAGGTACCGGAAACATCACGCGATCACGAAAGAAAGCATAAGGATCTTTACTGTTTCCTTTTGCAGGCCTAAGCACCGCAGCCTTAATCATTTCCGCATCGCTATGCCCCTTCCCCTGCAGCATCTTGCGCATTATTTGCGGATCATCAGGAGCAAAACCAATACGAAAATCTTTAATCGTCTTACGCGATATCCCTCTATCCAACAAATAATTAATTACGTCGCTATTGTGAGAATCAAGCAAGCAGCTCTCAAAATACGCACAGGCATCTTCGAGCACTCCATGAAGATCTTTTTCTTCCCGCACCTTAGCGCGTTCTTGCCGGGTTTGTTTGGGAACCTGCATCCCGGCTTCAGCTGCCAATATCTCTACTGCATCCATGAAGCTAAGGTTATCGTGCTCCATCACGAACTTAATGACATCACCATGCGCCCCACAACCAAAACAATGGTAAAACTGCTTATCGTCATTAATTGTAAAAGAAGGAGTTTTCTCATGATGAAACGGGCAGCACGCTTTAAACTCACGCCCCGCCCTAGTAACCTTGGTTCGCCGCCCGATCACCTCCGAAAGTGTGACCCGATTACGAAGCTCATCTAAAAAATGTGACCCCAGTGTCATGCTTAACCCTTAACAGATACTTCCTTGTAGCACATAGACAAAAAAAAGCCATAAGCGATGCGAATTACCCGTAAAAATTAACAAAATGTTAATAAAGCAATGCCATACTGACAGTGCGATACAAAGTATTCTTTAAAAAATACTTAACAAAAGAGAAGAAACAAGCAATATGCCAAAGGTGTTCCTGAAGGATCAAAAAATTACCATCATCGAATATGGCGAAAACTGCCCGTCATTTCCTCTATGGGAAGAAGCAAAGAACAAACTCCTATCCATAATCAAAAGCTGGGAAAGCGTCGCTTAAATCGGTTTAAAAGTTATCCCAATCTTTCTTTAGCAATGGCACCAGCCTTACCCATATCAACACGACCAGCATATTCGCCTTTAAGAACGCCCATAACCTTGCCCATATCTTTGATATTGCTTGCGCCTAGTTTCTCAATTAACCCATCAATAACTTCGGCTATTTCCGAATCACTAAGCTGCTGAGGCATAAACTCGCGAATCACTTTAATCTCGGCTTCTTCGCGTTCAGCCAAATCAAACCGACCAGCCTCACTATAGGTCTTAGACGATTCAGTGCGCTGCTTGATCATAGATTGAAGCATCAACAAAATGCTCTCATCATCCACACCATCAGCCTGCCCCTTTTCTCTGACCGTAATATCACGATCTTTCAAAGCCGCGAGTATCAAACGAATTGTCGCCACCTTAACTTTATCCTTATTTTTAAGAGCTTCTTTAAGCGCCACACTAAATTTCGAACGTATATCCACTTTTTTTCCTTTTCTTTTTACCTAAAACATATTAGAAAACTTATCTCTAGCAGGTACATATAAAAATGTAAAAACAAGCCACACGCTGGAGCACACTATTAATGTCTGATTTATCTAGTACAAAACCCCCACAAAATGCAACCGCTGTTATTGTTCTATCTGATGGATCGGTATTCTGGGGCAAAGGTTTAGGCGCGCAAAAAGAAGCCGTTGGAGAAATTTGCTTTAACACTTCAATCACTGGATATCAGGAGATTATGACTGATCCAAGTTACGCAGGACAGATCATTACCTTCACATTCCCACATATCGGCAATACCGGAACAAATAACGAAGATATCGAATCCATCACCCCGGCTGCGCGCGGATTAATCGTTCGCGAGGATATTACTGAGCCATCTAGCTGGCGCGCTAACAAGCATTTCAATGAATGGCTAGAAAACCACAATCTAGTTGGTGTATGCGGAATAGATACACGCGCCCTAACCCGCCACATCCGGGATAACGGAGCGCCCAAAGGCGTCATCGCCCATAACAAAGATGGTAAATTTGACCTCGAAAAACTTTATAAAAAAGCTCAAAAATGGCCCGGACTTGAAGGGCTAGACCTAGCCAAAGAAGTCACCTGTGCAAAAAGTTACAAATGGGACGAAAGTTCATGGTCCATCACTAAAGGCTACGGCAAACAAAAAAATCCGACTTGCAAAGTCGTTGCTATAGACTTTGGCGCCAAACACAATATTTTGCGTTGCCTTGCCGCTGCAGGGTGTGACGTTACAGTCGTTCCCGCATCCACAAGCGCTAAAAAAATCATGTCATATAAACCCGATGGGATCTTTTTATCCAATGGCCCGGGAGATCCAGCTGCCACTGGAGTGTATGCTGTTCCGGTTATTCAGGAGCTTTTAGAAAAAGACATTCCCATATTTGGCATCTGCCTTGGCCACCAAATCCTTGGTTTGGCACTAGGCGCAAAAACCCGCAAAATGCATCTAGGCCACCGCGGAGCAAATCACCCAATAAAAGACCTTAAAACTGAAAAAGTAGAGATCACGTCTCAGAACCATGGCTTTGAAGTTATCGCTGATACGCTGCCAGAAAGCGCAGAGCAATCACACGTCAGCTTATTTGATGGCTCAAACGAAGGAATAACAATCAAAGACAAACCGGTCTTTTCAGTGCAATATCACCCGGAAGCATCACCA
>Ga0209692_10002081_pt1 | contig 23583 bp, 18 predicted proteins | sample tdDd472_FD_187129 | JGI IMG/M metagenome (GOLD analysis project Ga0209692, IMG submission 187129) | Marine sediment microbial communities from the Atlantic coast under amendment with organic carbon and nitrate - tdDd47.2 (SPAdes)... | ecosystem: Environmental > Aquatic > Marine > Coastal >... | reverse complement strand
TGGCAGAAATAAATAAGATGCCTTCATCGTTATAGTTAGGTGAAAAATGTGGCCCATCGATAATTCCGTAAACAACATTTTTTATTTTGCACACCTCCCAATGAACCGGGACCTTGCCTAGCCAGGGGACACCGGAGTCGCGCATGGGGGCGTTGGGGTTGAGGCCTTTGGTCACGGCATGGCTGATGACGGCTTGCCGTTTTTCTTTGAGCAGGGCAATCAGCTGTTCTTGTTTTTCGATCAGCCGATCCATCTTGGCGGTCTCGTGGTCGAGGAAGTTGGCGATTTGTTGTTGTTCGTCTTTTGATGGATTACAAATGTCGAAAGACCCTAAATCTGATGATGACAATTCCAGAAAGGTAGTTCCCTTTCCAAGGACATTTAATTGCTCTGTAGTGCATAAGAATTGATAATAAAGATATTTGCTATTGTAATCTTTTTTTGTAACAAGTGATTTGCATCCCTGGTTTGTACAAAGGGGGTTTGCCGCAATCCCAAGAGTACCAATCGGAGCTCTAGTTGAAAGAATGATTGCTCCCTCTGGAACCATGGATGCTCCACAAGAGTCATAACCTTCCAATGAAATATTTCTCTTTCCTCTGCTAATTTGAGATCTCCCCTTTTTCCCAAGGTCAGCAGGCGTTATCCATGATACATCACCGTCCCAATACCGCATTTCTGATGATTTGGGTGTGGCCCCGTTGAAAATATTTGCAACTCTCTTAACTGGAACTGTACTCCATCCGCTTGGGATACGACCAATGTATTTAACTTTGGAGCTTTTGTATTCAAGATATGATGAGCTTTTTGGACTTCTCATGTGTGGACCTCGCGAAGTAAGTTCATTATTTCTTCGCTAACTGCATCCAAATCTGCATCAATTTCAGCCAAATCCCGTGGCGGTTGATACTCATAAAAATGTCGATTAAAGGGAATCTCATAGCCCACAACACCCACTTCCTGGTCCTTGTCATCGCACTTTTTACCATCAATCCAGGCATCGGGAACATGCGGTAAGACTTCCTCTTTAAAATAGGCTTCATTTAGTTCATTCACGGTTTGGCTTGGATCAAGCGCCACATTTTCAAAATCGCGCAGCTCGCCATCGGGTTTGTATTCCACAACCCGTCCTTTGTCCTCAAATAAACCATACATGGGATTGGGTTTGACCTTGTGGACTTTTTTGATGACCTTTTCAGCCTCGGGGTTCTTCCAACTCACGGCAGCAAGGATTTGCTTCTTCTCATCGGTATCCAAATTGACGCCTTGTTCTTTGCAAGCCCGCTTCAGGGCAGCCTCGTATCCATTCATGTCGTCGTACTGATCGGTTCCAAAACTCGCCTGCAAGGCTTGTGCTTTTTCAAGCAACTTCTTCTGATTCATCCAGGTTTGTCGAGCAAGTAGGTCCTTGATTTGGCGTTCTTTTAAACTGCTGAAGTGTGCCTTGATATGAGCGCGAATCTCAACCACATGATCGGTCAAATCACCATAGTTGGTATCGTCCCAATCCTTGCCATATGCTTCATAAATCCATTTCATGGGTTCATTCAGCGGCTTTTTGGCAAAGCGCAACTCTTCAATGCGTTCATCCGAAAATTGAAAAGATTCGCGCAGCGGACGTTCGATTGTGATGCGCCGATAACCAAATTCATGGGTCTGGAAAATCTTGCTGGCAAAGGTTTTCGGTGCTTCCGCCTTGGCGTTTTCAGACTGCCTCCCCCGATTGCTTTTTGTTTCAGCAGGCTTATCCAATTCCCTGGCATCGACCGCCTCAAACCTTCCAAAGCAGCGTGTGATCGTCGCAATGTCGCTCTCATCCATCATGTTGCGTTTGGAACCCAGCGATTTACGCATCTTGCTGAACAGGTTCACGCCGTTGATCAACTGAACCTTGCCCTTGCGCTCAGGCGATTTCTTGTTCGACAGCACCCAAACATAGGTGGCGATGCCGGTGTTGTAGAACATATCGGTGGGCAGGGCCACGATCGCTTCCAGCAGATCGGCTTCCAGAATGTAACGTCGAATCTCGGATTCGCCTGAACCCGCTCCGCCGGTGAAAAGGGGAGACCCATTCAAAATAATGCCAATAAGAGCACCACCTTCATCCGATCCGCGCAATTTGCTGATCAGGTGCAGCAGAAACAGCAACGATCCATCCGAAACCCGAGGCGTTCCTGGCCCAAAGCGCCCGTCATAGCCCTTCAGTTGTTGTTCATCTTTGATGTCTTTTTCAATTTTCTTCCAGTCCACACCAAAGGGAGGATTGGAGAGCATGTAGTCAAATTTGTGGAAATGAAGCTGATCATTGGAGAGTGTATTACCCAATTTGATGTTACTCACATCCTGCCCTTTAATCATCATATCCGCTTTGCAAATCGCATAGCTCTCCGGGTTCAACTCCTGGCCAAACGCACGCATAACTGCCTGTGGATTCAACTCATGCACGTATTCCATGCCCGAGGATAGGAAACCTCCTGTACCGGCTGTGGGGTCGTAAATCGTGCGAATAATGCCAGGCTTGGTGAGGGCTTCATCATCTTCCATGAAGACGAGAGAAGTGGTGAGACGCACGATGTCGCGCGGCGTAAAATGCTCCCCTGCGGTCTCATTGGAACTTTCCGCAAAACGCCGAATCAATTCCTCAAACACCAGGCCCATATCGTAATTGGAAATCGCCTTGGGACTCAAATCGGTCTGACGTACGCGTTGCACAATCTTGTATAGCAAATTGGCATCGTTGAGCCGACCAATAAACTCAGCAAACTTAAAATGCTCAAAAATCTCGCGAGCATCCCGAGAAAACCCCTGAATGTAACTCTCCAAATTGTCCTTGATGCCCGATTCACCCAACGTGGAAAGATCCATCCGCGACATATTAAAAAAGGAAAGCCCACCTGTTGCTCGCAGTAACAACTTCTCCTGCGCTTCTTCAGGCAGCTCCATTCGTTGAACCTTCTCGTATTCAGCCAGAACCGCATCTTTGGTCTCAGCCAAAACCCCTTCCAAACGCCGCAAAAGCGTAAAGGGCAAAATAACCCGCCCATACTGACTCTGCTTAAAATCCCCACGAAGCAAATCCGCCAACGACCAAATAAAAGAAGCCAAATTATTGGGTGTCTGAGTCATGCATCACCTACCGATTGAATTGATTCCATTTATCTTACAGGAAATATCTTCGAAATCTTAGAAATTTAGCCCTCTGATTGCCAAGAAAATAAACAGTCATCTTCACTTTTCAGTTTTTTTTCAGGTCTAACCATTATCATGTCTGATCCATTATCATTCAGTTTTGCAGCACTAGCCGTTAACTTTGGAAGAGAATTAATTAAGGTCCTTGAAATTGCTGGATCACCCATTAAGCCAACTATTCGTAAATACTGGTTCCATTCAATAGCCCAAGACCAACATAAGTGGTCTGGATGTTTTCTTATTGCAGATTTAAAGAATCCCTTTGCCCCATTTCCAATCCATCTTATTTCCCAATTAATAACCTCTTTCATAAATGCAAGGTGAATATCATTTCCCCAATCTGATTGTGGTGCTTCCAAAATCGGATAGAATTTTCCTACTGGAAATTGACCAGTCCTTGATTCCTTGTTAAACGTGATGAAATAAAAAAAGGCAAGAATGTGCATTTTTGATAACTCAAAAACCCTTGAAGGCTGGATTTGTGGGGGTGCAATTAATTCTATCTTCAGATTAAAATCCTTGTTGATTGGACCTTCAATTTTTCCTTTTACGAAACTGTCTTTGACCGGCTTTTTTGTGATATTGCTTATGCTATTCTTTCCCTTTCGGTATGCCTCCTTTAGTAATATTTTTTCCATTTCAGTATTCCCGGCGTTTTCTGCTTGAAGCGTAATCGCAGAAATGTCGTTTTCCAGGTCAGCTTTTTTTGAGTTACACTCCCTGCACGCCTTTACTATGAGATTCCAACTCTGGTCCAAGAATCCTTTCGGTACAAATCTCCTGGCTATTACATGTTCTTTTGTGCTGATATGTGAGTTCAGCTTTTGATGGCAATATACGCAAGTAGAATTTTGTAGAATTATCGGATTGTTATTGGGTAACTCTTTTAAATCTGTTTGGGTATACATCAGTCAGACCTCGATTCCTTATTATTCACCTCTAAACTAACCGAAACTATTCTCCAATTTCCCTTTATAAAATCTCTGAGAGTTGATTCCCCAGTATCCGATATGAATATCAATCTGAATTTTCCAAGGAAAGAAAAAGAATCTTCCGTTTCTAGGGAAACAACAACTTCTGTGACTGCAGGAGATTCATCTGTAACCAGAACTATTTTGTGGCCTGAAATAGTATGAGGTGAAAACTGCTCGCGAACCACACGAACGTATTTTTCCCACCCTTGTGAAACAACTTCCCAGAAAAGCTCCGCCATCGCCCTATAATTCTTTTTTGACCAAAAATTTAAAAAAATTAGAACAGTTCCTTCCGGTATGTTTTCATTGGGATTTGATAACCTATTCAAGGCGAGGAGATTTTCATCAGTGAATTTTCTTGGTTTCCAATTACTCAACGCCTTTTTTAAATCCTCTGTTTCTGCGATCGAAATACTTAGTTCTTCAGCAGACGGCACTCGTTTTTTTTCTTCCAGCATAACCTTTCTGGATGATTCAGTTTTCCTTGCAATAAGCCAATCCCTAACAATAAAAAGGAAACACCCCCCTCTGTCAGGATAGTTGTCGCCTAGTATCATTAGATTGCTTAATGGGCTAAAGTGGAGACTACCCCAGCCTGGAGGAGCCCTACGGGCGACGGAAGGCTGGGGTAGTCTCGGGCCGCCAAACTTTGGCCCTCTAAGAAGCATCACCCACAACAACCAAGAGCGGGCATGACGAGGTTTTCATGAAATATCCCAATGAACGAAAGCAGGCCATCTTGAAAAAGATGATGCCTCCCAACAACAAACCCATCACTGAATTGGCTAGAGAAGAGGGCATCAGTACAGCAACGCTCTACAATTGGCGTCAGGAAGCAAGAAATGAGGGGCAACTGTTGCCTGACGGAGATTCTACTCCGGTTGGCTGGTCGAGCCGGGACAAGTTTGCTGCGGTTCTTGAGACGGCTTCGCTCAATCAAGCTGAACTCAGTGAATACTGCCGTGAACGGGGTTTATTCCCTGAACAAATTCATGAATGGCGTAAAGCCTGTGAACAGGCAAATGATTGGAATCAGGCTAAAACCAAGCAACTTAAAGCAGCACGCAAAAAAGATGGAAAACGTCTTCGTCAGTTGGAACGTGAACTGACTCGAAAGGAAAAAGCCCTGGCCGAGGCCGCAGCCCTTTTGGTGTTGCAAAAAAAGGTCAATGCGATTTGGGGGGAAAGCGAGGCCGAATGATTAGTGCCTCAGATCGCCGAAAAGCTGTCACGCTAATCAGATACACGTGCCGAAAAGGGGCAAGACTTGAAAAGGCTTGTGAGGTTGTGGGGATAAGCATAAGAACCTATCAACGTTGGACAAAACCCGACACTTTGCCACCGGATGGCCGTACGACAGCCAAAAGACAACATCCCACAAACCGTTTATCCGAACAGGAGCGCCAAGAGATTTTGGCGATCTGTAATGAGCAGGAACACAGCAGCCTGCCCCCGTCCCAAATCGTGCCGAAACTCGCGGACGAAGGGCGCTATATCGCCTCAGAATCCTCGTTTTATCGAATCTTGAGAGAGGCCAAGCAGTCGACCCATCGCGGGCGTGCCAAAGCACCTCACGGGAGCAAGCCACTAAAGTCGCATTGTGCCACCGCACCCAATCAAGTCTGGAGTTGGGATATCACCTTTCTGCGCAGCCAGGTCGCTGGAATATTTTTTCGGCTATACCTGATTCTGGATATTTACAGCCGCAAAATCGTGGGCTGGGAGATATTCGAAGAAGAGCGGGCAGAACATGCGGCAAGCTTAATATCCAAAGCCTGTCTTGCAGAAGGAATTGGAAGGGACCAACTTGTCCTTCACTCCGACAACGGTTCGCCAATGAAAGGGGCTAAAATGTTGACTACACTGCAAAGGTTGGGCGTGGTTCCCTCATTTAGTCGTCCATCAGTCAGTGATGACAACGCCTACTCAGAAAGCCTTTTCAGGACATTGAAATATACGCCATCCTACCCAGAAAAGCCTTTTGAGAAGGTGGACGACGCACGGAATTGGGTCCATCGTTTCGTTACATGGTACAACCACGTACACAAGCACAGTGGGATTAAATTTGTGACACCCCACCAAAGGCATACGGGAAAAGACATTGAGATCCTTTCGAGTCGGACGAAAGTCTACGAAGAGGCCAAGCACAAAAAACCATCTCGATGGTCGAGATCTACACGCAACTGGACCCCGGAAACGGAAGTCTGGCTCAATCCAACATCCTCTGAGAATGATAATGTCTTAGAACAATCTGCATAAAAAATGCGACAACTATATTGACAATCACCGGAATATTTTTCACGCGATGTGAATCGGAAAGTGGAAACAGCAGAGAAAATGGTAGATGGTGGATATTTGTTGATGATTGGGGAGGGGCAAATAGTTCCTTGTTCCATAAAATTTTGCGTTCAAAAAAGGACGTTATAGATAGATTGTTCCGGTCACAAAAAAAATAAAATTCCGTGTGTCTGCCGGGAATTGAGGCCAGGAATTACACTTCATAGTATCGAGGGCAACCTCAGACAGAAAATGCTAAGGAGTGAATATGTTATCTCAAGACCTTGGAACCCCCAGATCCATTAAAGAAGCTGCAAAGCGAATGGGAATCAGTACCCGTTTTCTATATAAGCTGACCAGTGAGGGCAAAATTCCCCATGTGAGGATTGGCTCAAAGATCCTTATTTTTGACCAGGATTCAGAAGACTTCATGATGAAGCGAAGGATTGGCGGTGCCGTATGACCAAAAAGAAAGAAACGGTTTCTGCCACTCGCCAAAGTCAACAGAAACCGCATAATCAAACCCGAGCAATTGATTGCTCTACTGACAATATAGAGCAACCAACAGTTTTTTGCACACACTTTTTTCATGAGGGTGAGCCGCCCAGAACCTTCCATGTGCAGAAGCGCATAAACCCATCCAAGACGCTTGAGTGTCCCTGTTGTGGGTCAGAGTTTATGCACCAGATCCAAGTAGACACGATGTGGCGTATCAAGGAGGACGGGCCAGGGCAAGGAATCACTTCTACCAAATACAAAACCGATCATTACCAACTTGAAAACCACCAAATTCCAGCGTCCGGGGATTACATCCAGGTTCATTTCGCGTGCGAGAAATGCTATCGGCGTTCAGTGTTGAGCTTCACGCAGTGCAAAGGCTTCACGGTATTAAGGTGGCATGTTGACGGTACGGTGTCTCACGAGGTGCTACATGGATAGCTTGACCATTCTCCGCGCAAAGGGCACCCGGCAAGTCAAAGGCTGGATGGGCCCCGAATACACACCACTTCAACCGCATAGAAGACGATATTTTGATCAGGAGGTCGTGGAGGTAAATGACATCTACGACCTTGCAGCGAAACTCAGGATTCTTGAGAAGTGCCAAGATTGCTTTGTCATTCGAGGGGAGTTGAAACCATGCCAGGGTGAAATGGTACGGAGGAAAAGCGTCTACGCAACCGACAATTCCCACCATTGGGTCTGCCTGGATTTTGACCTTGAGAAGGAATACAAGGACTGGAAAACGGATCCTGAATTCGTTTGTCATTCGATCATAGTTGAATATTTGCCTAAAGAGTTCGGTGGGTGTTCGTTTTTCTGGCAGTGGTCAGCTAGTCAGGGAATCAAAAAAGGGACAAGGCTTCACCTTTGGTTTTGGCTTGCTCAGAAAGCAAACTCGCAACAGCTTAAATGGCTGTTTGAAGGCAATGGTAATGTTGATCATGCTCTGTTCAACCTCGTTCAGGTCCACATCACAGGCAAACCACCATTTCTTAATGGTGCTGTTGACCCTTGCCCGGTGCGTTCAGGCTTCTTTCAGGGCCCAATGGATGCTGTTGATATTAAGATTCCAACGGGGCCAAAAAAACCTGAACTGGGGTGTGGTGAGTGGGTATCAGTGAAGAAAACTGAATATCATGGTTCAAACGTGATTCAGGAATTCAACCGAAGAGTGCCTGTGCCCCGCGCTTTGGAAAAAGTTGGATATAAACGCATTGGTGACAGATGGCTTCATCCTGCATCACAAAGCGGTGTTCCATCGGTGATGCTAACTGATTCTGGCAAAGCATGGAGTCATTCTCCAAATGACCCTATTCACGGCGAAAAGGCTTGCGATGCTTTCGACATATTCCGAATCTACGAAGCCGATGGCAGCTATCGAGTGGCCGTATACCTCGCGGCTGAAATGCTGAAGGGGGCATAATGAACAGCACGGCACTAGCACATTCGCGGCCGGGATCAGCTATCCGCGAGTTCCCGCCAGACCTGTTAGATACACTTAAGTTGACCGAAAAGGGGGTTGTTAGGAACCTATCTTCAAATCTGGTATCAATCTTCAACCACTGCCTTGCGGACTGCCTCAGGTTTAACGAACTAACTCAACAGGTTGAATACAATGGTAAATCGGTCTGTGATGGGAATTACTCTGAACTTCAGACTTGGTTATCCACCCACTTCACATTAAGCACGGATTTTTCAATCGCAATGATTGACCAAAAGATACGAGATCTATCAAAAAGGGACAGCTATAACCCTATTATCGAAATGATCGAGGAATGCCCTTGGGATGGCATTCCAAGGCTCGGGGTGTTCCTTCGGGCTGGTGATGATGCTGAATACATCGAGGTGAGTGAAACTCATTCCAGTGCATACCTTCACTTTGTTATCAAGGCATTGTTTGTTGGTGCAATAGCCAGAGTCTATAAACCTGGATGCAAGTTAGACACAATGCCAATTTTTGAGGGCTTGCAGGGCTTAAAGAAAAGCACGATGCTTCAATCGTTAGCATTGGGGCACTTCTTAGACAACATGCCGTTCGGTTCAAATGGTGAGAATTCAAAAGATACCATCATTTCAACACAGGGAAAGTGGTTTGCTGAGATTCAGGAGGTAGACAAAGAGTTAATCAAGAACTCTGATGGCCTGAAGAAGTTTCTTGGCAGGCAGATTGACACAGTTCGAATGCCTTACGAGCGAAATGCTGTTGATCTGCCTAGACGGTTTATTGTAATAGGAACCACGAACCAAAACGAATACTTTACCGATTCAACAGGTAATCGGCGCTACTTGCCAGTGAAGGTTCTTAGCGTTGATCAAGCAAGGATCGAACGTGACGCCCTGCAATTATGGGCTGAAGCAAAGGTCTGGTTTGATCGAGGTGAAAAGTGGTGGTCTGATGCTGATACAGACTTCATTCTTGAGGAGCAAAAATCAAGGAAGATGCTTGATCCTTGGGTTGATCTGATATTGGAAACCATCGAGAAACACAATCTTCTGACTACTGTTGAGGAAGTGGAAGATTTTAAACGGATCAAAAAAGAAGCTGGCATTACGTGGTTTGAGGGAGTCAACAGAGGTGACTTGTGTCCAAGTGCAAGGTTGATTCCGCTAATTACCTACGAATCCATCAAGGGCCTTAATGCAGACCTTCAAGTTGGGTTTAACATGAAGGATTCAAGGCGATTCTCACACGCAATGGCGTTTCTTGGCTTCGAGCAGAGACAACCAAAATTCAAAAAGAAGAATGGCCGAAACGATCCGATAAGGGCTTACCTTGAGCGTGAAAAATCAAAGAAGTTAAACGCTGCGAGTAGTAGCAAGGTGTAGCAACATGAACACTAAACCTTGCTACTCTTTAAGTCTAATGAATTCATTATTTTAATATTAGTGGTAGCAAGGTAGCAACATAGATACATAAAAAGACTTATGAGATTAAATAAATGGCAATGTATAGTTCATGCACAAGAAAAAGTCTTTTGCCCTTTCTATCCTGCTACCTTGCTACCTATTCGTAAAGATTTGAAAATAGATGCCTTAATCTGGAGCCATTAAAAATACAACCTTGCTACCTACGTTGCTACCACCACACCCACAGTTCAGGTTTTTGAATACCAATATGTTAGAATCCAACCGCGACAGGAGGAGATTATGAGATCGATTGCTATTCTATCTATCGGGTTTATGTGGATGAGTGCAACCGCACAAGAAAGTTATGTGGCTAACAGGTTCTACGAAGGGCTCCCGCATTGGGCTCAAGAGATTACGGTGCAGGATTTAATATGGGCGCTGATTCCGGCTCCTGTGCCCCAAACGGGGCAAATTACTTCCTATGATGTTGGAGATGATGGCGATCTGAAATCAGGTGTGCCATGGCCAAACCCTAGATTTACTGATAATGGGGATGGGACGGTGACCGACAACTTAACTGGATTGATTTGGTTGAAGAATGCGGATTGCGGAGGCATAATGAATTGGGCCAATGCGCTAAGTTACTGTAGTAGTCTAGCGAATGGACAATGCGGACTTTCGGATGGTTCGAGCCAGGGTGATTGGCGCCTACCCAACGTTCAGGAGTTTCGAAGTCTAATTGATTACGGGTTCTACGACCCAGCGCTCAGTAATGCCGCTGGTACAGCCAAGTGGGCCGAAGGTGACGCGTTCTCCGGCGTGAAGAATAGCGTCTATTGGTCGTCTACTACCCACGCCTACTATACCGACACCGCGTGGGAAGTGCACCTCAACCACGGCTTTGCACACGACCTCAATAAGTTGTACAGAGCCTTTGTGTGGCCGGTGCGAGGTGGACAGTAGGGCCAGAACCCGGTATTCCCTTATTTTTGGATTGAGCTTTCAAATAGAGCTTGGCAACGATTCATTTTTTGCGAGTCAACTTCCTGGTGAGTATTTTTTTAACCTTAAAAGCGTAGCTTATGAATGCCTGTATTGTTTTTCCGAATCAAGTCAACAACTTAGAAAAAAAGGTCTGTCATATCTTGGTTGCATATCTAGCGGGGACCTGGCGATCTACTAGAGAAAATTGATGTAAAAAAAAATATATTGTTGCCAAGCTCTATTTGAGCGCCAAGACCAGAAATAAGGGAATAGGGGTCCAGACACAAGAAAGCCCAAGTCTTAGCTTGGGCGACTTGGTTGCGGAGTTGGACCAACAGTTAATTTAGGCCGTGATCGCTCAAGCCTTTTTGGTTTTTTCCACTGGCAGCTAGTGCCTTGAATGGTGCGACCTTGGCGACTAGTGCCTCATAGTTTACTTGGTTCTCACAGGACTCGATTGAACGCGGAAGGTCACGCACGTAAAGCCTGTGCCCTGTTTCGGTGTCCTCGAAATATGGCGCCTTGAAATCCTCAAAGAAGAAGATTGAACCACATTCGACCACGTATTCAGTGCCACCAGCAAGCGCGCCTTTCTGGAAGCGCTTGGAAACGACAGGGATCTCATGAACACTGCTTGAATTGGCGAACTGGTAGCCGCCAAAGTCGCCATTGAAGTTTGTTTTCAATAAGTGAATCCTCATGTTTTGCTCCTTAGCTGGCAACCGTATCGCGAAGTTTTTGCTCTTGATCGGCTTTCTTGGCCCAGTAGTCGCGGCTTGCATTGGTCTCATATTCAGAAATAAAATTAGCTTCAGACTGGATAAGCACTTGGCCGTTCAATCTGGCCTCTTCCATAAGCCGCTTGTATTCCTGCTGTGCTTGCATCCGCGCTTCACGTTTGACTCTTGATCTTTCTGCGGAGTCGCGCATTAGCTGTCTGATATTTTCATCTGAAAGATCTTTCTTTCGCTGCATATCTGCAAACTGTTGGCTGAGTTTTTCTTTTTTGAGGCGTTGTTTTTCCTCATGGACATCGCGCTCAAAATCGTTCATGTAACCAAGCTCTTTCAAGGCAGCTTCACGGACACGGCGACGGTATGCCATGTCATTCCGAACAGATTCGGCTTGTACGGTTTGAGTGTCTTGCGACGTGTTGTCTTTGTGCAGCTCGCGCTGATACCAAACTAAGTGAGACAGCCTTTTTGCATGGCCTGAAATGCTGCCAATTTTCTTAGTGAACGGTGCCCTTGCTTCGATTTGTTGAATGAACTCTTGTGTGCTGAATGAGCTGCTGCCATCGATCAAGACCGGATCCTTAAACTCAGGCCGAACGGATTCAAACGGCTTCTCAATTGAATGCGCGCCTTCAATGGCTAAGTTTTCGATTGCGCGCTGATCGGTTGGAAACGAGACACCAAGCAACGACATTTCCGCATCGATCGCATTGCGCAACTCCGCAAAGAAATTGTTGTTAAGCGTGTCTGTGTCGTGAAATTGTGGGGCATCTTCCTTGGCCCTTAAAACCGGATCTTGAGTTGGGTCGGCTTTGTCTGCCTTGATTCTTTCTTCATTTATTTCTGAAACGGTTTTGGCTTTCGCTTCAACCTGTGACTTACGGTCATCAAAAATTTTCATGCTAATAAACTCCTAAGCAGGTTTTTCACTCGCACCTTGTTACCTCTCCGGTGCCAACCCGGGTGGCGCAAGTTGCGCCACCCGGGAACCTCATGGAGAGCATGAAACACTCGGCACAAGCGTTACCTTTAATATAGAGCTAGTGACAAAAATTGTCACCATTAAAAATTAAAAAAAAGAACCTTAAAAGCGTAGATTAATTTTATTTTGTGACCTATATTCTATATAACCACTATGTCTTTATGACGGCACAATTTCTAGTGGAAATCACTTAATTTCAGGGAGCACAAGCATGGCAACTAAAAAGCATAAGTCGGTCGCGGAGTTTGGCGCAAAGGATAATGCGTCCAGGGTTGTAACGGCATACGCTGAACGCGTACAGAAGCAACTTAATAAAATGGGCAGTAACTTTGAGAAGAATTCAAAAGGTATCAGGCGAGATACTAAAAAGATTTCAAAGTCTGCTGAACAACTTGGAAACTCATTAAAGCTTGTCGGAACGTCTGTACTCGGATATTTCTCAGCCTCAACAATCAGCGCTTTTACAACTAAGTCAATTGACGCATTTAAAAATCAAGAAGAAGCGGTTATTAAGTTCAACTTAGCGTTGAGAAATGCTGGCGTTTATACAGGCGAGGTTTCACAGAAGCTTCAGGCATTCGCAAGTGAAGTTCAGGGCGTCTCACGGTTTGGAGACGAAGAAATCCTGCCAATGGTCCAACGCTTTATACAAATGGGCCAGTCTGTTGACCAAGCAAAAGAGAGCGTACGCGCTTTAGTTGGCCTGGCAACAAGTCGAGGGTTTCAGAGCCTTGAGCAAGGCATGGAACAGTACCTTACAGCCTCAACAGGATCTATTGAGGCAATGAACAAGCTTGGCATTGACATAGACAAGAATGCAAGCAAGACAGAGCGATTCAGTCAGTTAAATCAGCAACTTCTTTCAAAATATGAGGGAATGTCAGAAATACTTTCAAAGCTTACTACCACAGGTCAAATGCAGCAGGGTGCAATGGCAGTTGGCGACATGTTTGAAAAGATCGGTGGGGCATTAACCGGATCTGGTGCGGCTATTGGCGCAACAGACCTATTAACTCGACTTGCAAAACTATCGGATAGATCATTTGGTGATTTGAGCCAAGTTCCAATCACATTGAGCGAGATAAATAAGCAAATCGATAAATGGGAGAAGCGACGGGAGCTGAGCCAAGCATCAAATGAACAAAGCGCAATCGCTAGTATTCCCTTCTTCGGTGCGCTTGCCAGTTCTTTGACAAAACACGGCATTGAAACAAGGATTCAGGATCTAACCGACACACTGTTAAAGGAAACCGACCGAGCTAGGCGCAGGCTCATGCAGGGGCCTGGAGACAGGACAAGCCTTGAGCCGACAATGATTGGAACTGCCGAGAAGAGCGTCAACGATTTTTGGGAAAAAGTATACAAGAAAGACGGAAAAGACACAGACCCAATGTACAACCTTCAGCATTCGTTAATGAAGGCAACTGAGTATTTGCCAATCATAACCGACCAAATGCGCCAAATGTATATTCAGGCACAATTGATTGGTGAGACAAACTTTGTTCAGCGCATGAACGGTTGGGACGTTTCCACGTTGCCTTCAATTCCTGAAGTCCTGGATCCGGGCGATGCGACTGGTGACGTTATCAAAAAAATGGAGGACCTAGCGTACGCTCAAGAAATGCAATACCGGACGCGGCAACAAATGGCGAGTGCCGCAGGTGCAATGGCGTCAAAGTTCCTTGGCGCCGAGTCCAAGATCGTCAAGGCAATTGCCGTATGGCAAATGGGCCTTGAGGTGGCAGAAGCATCCAAAGCAGCAGCAAAACACCAATGGTGGGAAGCGAGCCAGCATGCACTAGCGGCGACACAGTTTGCTCAAGTTGCCGGTCAATCAGGTGGAGGCAGTGCGGGGCGTGGTGGTGGCATGCAGTATGATCCGTATCAAAGGCCAACCAATGACAACAATGTAACCGTTGTGAATCACTTGGTGGCAAACTTTGATGAGAACGGATTCAACACTTCTGTCGAGAATACGGTTTCTGATAACATTCGCAATCAGGGCCGGTTGCTTGATCAGATTAGAAAGGCGCTTTAGGGCACGTTCTGCTAAAATCCTTTACTGAGGTATTCGTTATGAGAAAGAAGGCAAAGGTTTGGCTTTTCCTGGTTCTGTGTGGGCTCCTGGCGCTTGTTTGGTTTGGACCAGGGCGCGAGCCTGTTGAGCTGAAGAATAGCGGCCAGTTCACCGATTTGAGGCGATAGAACTAAAAGGTAGAAATCCACCATTTACTGCGACTTCCTAAAAAAAAGGCCAGATTTGAGGTCTGACCCTTTTCGGATTTCAAATCTGAGTTGGCTGCCAACTACTTGCTCCACAGTTTTATGGAGCACCTTACCCCACCACAGTTCAGGTTTTAACTTGCCAATTTATGGGTGCTGAAGAGATCGTCCTTCAGTATGTTCACTGAAAGCTTGAAGTGTGCGCCAGGATTGCCAACTGAGTGTGGAGGGTATGGCAATGGATCAACTTCGATTTTGGCCCCAAATAGGCAGGGGTCTATAGCGTAAGCCACAACCTCTAATGGAGCTGTTGGCGCGGGTGAGGGGTGAAGCCAGCCTTCATAGATGACCTGATCTGGTGTGGTGGCCATTTTCATTATTTCAAGCGATCCTATTTTTAGGAATTCAAGATGCTCGTCTTTTCGGTCCTTATATTCTCCAAAGGTTTTAACACTTGAGATTTCCTGGACGATCATTTCTTGTTTTGAGATTACTTGTGTCATGGTGACTCCTTAAGTTTTTGTAAAATTTGGTAGCCAGGAGCTTCACACAGGCTTAAGGACCTGCCCATAGTATTGAGTATTCCTATGGACTCCTGGCCATATCTAGGGACACAAAAAAGCCGTCAATAACGGTGACGGTTGCCGCCTTAAGAGAGGTTGTGAAGCCTCAATTAAAGAATACGCCTTTGGCAGGGGAGAGGCAAGGGGAAATGATTACGGGTAATTTTTTATGTAACAGAGTCTGAGGGAAGAAATATAAGTCCGGTGCCGATTAAAAATACTTTAGGTGTTTTTTGCACCCCATTTGCACCCCGAAACCCCTTCATTTTTGCTTGGTCTGTAAGTCGTTTAAAATGAAGGACTTGGTACACCCGGAGGGATTCGAACCCCCGACCCTCAGATTCGAAGTCTGGTACTCTATCCAGCTGAGCTACGGGTGCACCTCAAGCACGCTAAACTAGCGAAATCCCAATCCGCTGTCAAGTGAAAGGTCAATATGGAAGAGTTATTTCCAAAGAAATGGAGAAATAGTTGACGGAAAGCAGTTACCAGAGATCGATGTTGGTTTCCTCTTCTTTTTGCTTGATGATGGTTTTTTCCCAGTAGGTGTGTTCTTTTTCGTAGATTTTTTTCTCATCCGTGATGCGTTGAATTTTTCGTGAATAAACCGCGAAATCATGGGTGTCAAAACGTATGACGCGTCCCGTTTCACCACCAAGCGAATGCGATTCGAGGGGAATGTTTTCGAGTTCCAGGTAATCCAGAATAAACTTTGAATTCACTTTGCCAACGCAAAAGAAATTGTCTTTATTGATGGTGGGTAATACGTTGCCTCCACCGAACGCTTTGGCCTTGATGTACCTTTTATTGGCACCACGATGGATCATCTTATTGATTAAGAGTTCCATGGCATGAATGCCATAACGCCCCGCTTCTGATTGAAAGATGGGGAGCTCCTTACTGTACCTGCGGTTACTGAGAAGAAAATGATTCATGCCTGCAATGCGATTTACCGGATCATACAGGCACGCTGACACACATGAACCCAGGAGGGTAGACATGATAAGGTTCTCCTTAGAAACGAAATGGTCGCCCGGGTCTAATGTCACCCATTTTCGCCCATTTTTATGTGTCACATGCATTCTAGTTTGTCCGCCAAAAACAGCATTGAAATCCTTAACGAATTACCCTAGTTATTCTATTCCATAAAAAGGGTTTGGGCAATTAAAGAGCTTGGGGTTCTATTGCACGTTCCCAAAGCCAAGAAGCGTTTATCCGAAGATTGCACGGAGAATCACAGATGGGACGCAACCATTAAAGAGTAGAATCTTTTGGGGGGATCCAAAATGTCAGCACCACATGCTGAACCGTAATCTACGGTGACATCCTTACCTGTATACGTGTTTTAGAAATGCGAGGATATGCCTGGTCTTAAGGGATGGCAGCAGCTATTTTTTTATGTCGGCTGTCTATTTTGGGGACACCTCGTTGGTCTTTTTGGGTTCCTCGTGTAGAATGGGACCAAAGGTTGTTAAAGGAAACACACCTGTTTATGAATACACTCATTTTCATCGTCGTTCTAATTGCAATCACCTATGCGCTCACCTCAAAACCAAAAAAGGAAATCCCCAGGAAGAAAGCAGGTTCGCCCAAATCTGGCCCCTTTCAGAACACAGGCAGCTCCGCATCTTCCGGGCCCTTAATCGACAAAGGTGATATGCTGCGATGCCATAACTGTGGCGCCTTTTTCCCCTCTGGGCGTGCGGTTCGCAGCCAGGTACAAGATGTTGAACTCCATTTTTGTTCCCAAAACTGTAAGGTCCACTTTAAAGTAGACTGAGTGCGTTGAGATGTCTTCCGAAACCAAACCAAAACGAGTTGTAGTAGGCCTCTCTGGAGGCGTTGATTCGGCCGTTGCCGCCTTGTTGCTAAAACGCCAGGGTTACGAGGTTCTGGGTGTGTTTATGAAGAACTGGGAAGATGACAGCCCACAGTGCACAACCGAAACCGATCAGCGCGATGCCCGGTTGGTCGCCGACACACTCGGCATTCCTTTTTACACATTCAATTTCGTTAAAGAGTACTGGGATCGGGTGTTCACCTATTTCCTGGAGACCTATGCAGCGGGTCAAACGCCTAATCCCGATGTGCTCTGCAATAAGGAAATTAAATTCAAAGCTTACCTTGAAAAAGCCATGCAATTGGATGCCGACTACATCGCAACGGGTCATTACGCTCGAATTGAGCGAACGGAACATCGCACACGCCTGAAAAAGGGTGTCGATGGAGCTAAGGATCAGAGCTACTTCCTTTATGCGGTCCCAGAGCCGGCCCTGGCCAAATCACTATTCCCACTCGGTGACCTGAAAAAAACAGAAGTTCGTGAGTTAGCCAAGTCTGCTGGACTTCACAATTGGGATCGCAAGGACTCGGTGGGTATTTGCTTTATCGGAGAACGGAAATTTAAATCTTTTCTTGAAGGCTATCTGCCAGGAAAGGCGGGGGATATGGTTGATCCTGACGGCCAGGTTGTCGGACGACACGACGGCCTAATGTTTTATACCATCGGACAGCGTCATGGCCTTGGGATCGGCGGCCCTGGTGAGCCTTGGTTTGTCGCCGGGAAAGATCTTGACAGCAACCAATTGAACGTGGTTCAGGGCGGCGATCATCCCAGTCTATTCGGTGCTGGGTTAACCTGCCATTCTCTCAGTACCATATCCGGAGCGGAACTCGAATTGCCCTGGAGAGGGACGGCCAAAATTCGTTACCGGCAACCTGACCAGCCCTGTCAAATCATCGCCAGAGACGAAAATACTTGGCGAGTTCAATTCGATACGCCCCAAAAAGCCATCTCACCGGGCCAGAGCATCGTATTCTACGAGGGTGATATTTGTATCGGTGGGGCGGTAATTGAAGAACCTATCCAGGCATTCTAGACTTTTTTGTGGTCGAGTTAAAAGTGGTAAAGGGCTTAGCTTCTGCGACCTGTTCAATCGTCGCAGGCAATGGTTGCCGAATAATGGTGTTCCATACGGCTCGCAACATTTTTAGAGTGAGCCTTGTCTTTTTGATCGGTTATCATAGCTAATGGAGGCGTTATGAAGAATTCGGTGTCCCATACATTTTTGGTGCTGCTTTGCCTTGGATTGCTGTTTAGTTGTGGAGAAAGGACGGAAAAAAGCGCTGCAGCGGAACAAAGTCCGGAGAAATCGCTACCCTCCATTCTCTTGATCACCATGGATACGACTCGCGCCGACGCGATGGGCTATGAAAAAGCGCATGGACAAACACCCTTCCTGGATCAAATGGCCAAACAAAGCCTTGTGTTCTTAAATGCCTACGCAACGGTTCCGATGACACTTCCATCACATACATCGATGTTCACCGGGCGCTATCCCAGCGATCACGGTGTTCATGAAAACGCACGCTACCTTGATCCAAACATGGAATTACTCGCAGAACGCCTGAAAGCCAAGGGCTATGGAACGGCCGCATTCATTGCCGCCTACCCACTGTCGAAGCAATTTGGCTTAAGCCGTGGTTTCGATGTGTATAATCAGGACTTTGAGGGTGGAGCTTCTGAGCGCAATGCCGCAGAGGTCAATCGCGAAGTGCTCGAGTATTTATCTACAGCTTCGACTGGGAAACCTGCTTTTTTATGGGTCCATTACTTTGATCCTCATGCCCCTTATCATCCGCCTGAGCCGTTTCACACTCAATTCAAAGATGATCCCTATCTCGGCGAAGTTGCCTTTATGGATTTGCAAATTGGAATCCTAGTTGAACGGTTCAAGGCAATCGAGGGTCAGCGAAATCGGGAACCGTACGTTATGGTATTGGGCGATCACGGAGAAGGGCTTGGCGATCACGGCGAAGCTCTGCATGGTCACCTGATTTTCAATTCAACCATGCGAGTTCCTCTTATGGTTGACGGTCCAGGCATCCAGGCTGAAGAATCAAAGAATGCAGTGAGTGTGCGTCAGGTTTTTCACACGATATCATCATGGGCCGGATATGAGACGGTAGATTCCTTGCTGGATGATTCGAAGTTGAAACCCGTTTTTGGCGAAGCCATGAAACCTTACCTGCAGTATGGCTGGCAACCTCAGAAAATGATGGTGCTTGGCTCCAAAAAACTCATACATGCAGGGGAGTACCTGCTTTTCGACCTGGAAAAAGACCCAGAGGAGCTGAATAATCTCATTCGGAACCAAGAGGCCATTGGCGAGTTTATCCCTGAACAGTGGGTCGAATGGCTCAATGGATATCCATTGCCGGGTTTAAGGCCAGCTGATACGTCGACCCTAAGTCCTGAGGAGTTGGAACAATTGGCATCCTTAGGATATGTTTCATCTGATTTGGCGACAGTCCCACTCCAGGATGGTCCCATACCACATCGGAGCTTGAATTTTCTTGAAGACCTCGATGAGGCGTCCTCCTTTTTTGTGACGGCTGATTATGATCGAGCGATTGAGAAATTTGAAGAAATCCTTGTGGCAGATCCAAAGAATTTCATGGTGTGTCTCAGGTTGGCAGCATCCCATAGTCTGATGGGCAGAGAAACACAGGCAATGTCCTATTTTGAAAAAGCAGTGAAGATTCGTGGCGATTCTATGGATCTTAGGCATTACCTCGCTATGCACTATTTGCGCTTTGAGCAAGCAGAAAAGGCAGAACCCTTGCTTGAGGAAGTTCTCGAATCCTCGCCGCATCGATTGACGACACTACAGGCTTTGGCGGGTATCAAAGAGCGGCGTGGCGACGCATTGTCGAGTCGTCAACTCTTTGAACGTATCTGGGGTCTGAATCAATCTGATCCTTCTGTGGCCTTAAAGCTTGGTGCTTTATGCATGATGGATCGACAGAGCGAGCGCGCGGTGCGTTATCTCGAGGCCGCAAGGGATCTTCAACGTGATGGTTTTAAACACGGTTTAGACTTAGCCGTATGCTACATGGACCTGAAACGTTTCGAAGAGGCACGAGAGGTGCTTGACCAGGAGATCAACCGACAGGGACCTGCTGATTCTTCCTTCGCCATGGTTCTTTTCAAACGAGCCCAAATTGCCTCTCTGCTTCATGAGCCAGATCTTCAGGCGAGAATTGAAGAGGCTCGAACCTACGCAAATTCACGGACGCGTGTCCTTATTGAAAGAGAGCGTCTTTTTCAGTAACAATCTACGCGATTTGTCAGAGAGCTGTTCCCGAAAAATGAGCCTTCGACGTCTCTGGTAGTTCCATTTGTAACCAAAATCACAAGGATTCGAACCAATTGGTTCCACATTGCGTAATAACCATGTAGGGTAATCTGGCCATAGAAGTAGGTTCTTCTTTGTGTTAATCTTGCGCCAGGTCGTGTAGGCGGTTATTGCCGAGCCAACAGGCCCATTCTTCGTCGATCAGGTATAGAGTCTCTTTGTGAGATGTACCATGCCAATGCTGAGAAGAAGGGCGAGTGTCGTTTCAATTGCAAAACGGTCCGAAATGCCTACGGAGTTACCACCATCCAGTTTGAGGAGATTGAGTTGAAAAACAAGCAACAGAGCCTGCTTTTCCTGGTCCTGGTATGTGTTTCCACACTCATTATTTGTTTAAGGCAAATTATAGATATCGACCTGTGGTGGCACATGGAACTCGGGCAGGCATTTTTAGAGTCCTTAGGCAAGGTTGACCTCACAAAGTTTTATTTCTCCCCAGTTAGTAGCCCAGTTTACGATCTCAGGTATACCTGGCTTGGTGATATCATTCTATTTAGTTTCCATAAAATGGGCGGTGAGTTTGGATTACAAGTCCTCAGGCTGATCCTGGTCGGAGTATCTCTGTATCTTGCATGGGATTTGTCTGGCAGGAAGGTTTCGCCTTTCCACAGTCTACTCATGCTAATTTTTCTTCTCGCATCCTACCAGATTCAAATTCTCCGCAATGCCATTTTCAGCCTTCCTCTTTTTACGATGCTATTTTGGCTTTGGTGGAAAATGGAAACGACCAACCGTTGGGTGTGGGGGTTCCCAATAGTTTTAACGCTGTGGAGTTTTCTTCATGGTACGTTCATGCTCGGGGCGGTTGTATTTTTCCTGCTGGTCTTTGGGAAGACATATGAGTTTCTTGGTTCGACCTCTCGAGAACCCCAAGTAAAAAAGGGTAAAAAGAAGAAAATCAAAAATGTTCCGACCGAAACCTCACCCGTTGAAGATGTGTTGAAGAAGCGCTTTGATCAATTAAGGCTCCTGTTCGTTTCCCTGCTCCTTTCCTTTATCGGGACTGTCAGTTTCAATAGAGCTGCCACGTTTCAATTGAAACAAACGCTTGGGTCCGCCTGGTGGTTATTTGTGGTTTTCGGGGGCATTCTCATCGGAATTATGGCGTTTTACTCTAAATCATACGAGTGGGCGCTTAAGATTAGAAAGCCTCTTTTTCGGGTGGTCCAGGTGGGGCTTCTTCTTTGCGTTCTTGGGTTCATCGTCATTATGTTCCTTCGTGTGGGCCTGAAACAGGATCCGATTTACCAGGTTGATCTGCGGGATCCTACTCTCAGAAGCCAGCTATACACCGACAGTGTTTTTGACCGGGTTAAAGTATTCTTCAACTCACTTGTTTTCAAGGGAGGAGACCAGGACCTTGTTTCATCGGACTTCCTTTCACCGTTGGATCATTTGGATGAAGTTTACATTGCCATGTCATTCATATTGGCTTTGTTATTCCTTTTTTCATGGAAGTTCATTCATCGCCATGCATTCTGTCTAATTTTCCCGTTCCTGCCAGTGTTCGTTCTGGGGCTTGGTTATAAACGAACAGCCGGTTACCTTGGCCTCCTGTCTGTAATTGGATTGCTGCGTGTATTGGGGCATACACCATTCACACGATTTACATCTAATGTGTGGCTATGGCCGGTGAACATCGCACTCATTCTATATATTGGGAGTGCTGCGATGTTTCGTCCCCAAATGGCGGGACTATGGGAGCACCATGTCTTCGGTATGGGGCGCGCACCTTACTTTTCATCGTCCTGTGCGGAGATCCTTCGCCAGGACTATTCGGAGGAACCCACGTTTACCTCATTGAGCAGTGGCGGATATCTTCTTCACAAATGGCATCCTCAAAAAAAGGTATTTGTAGATGGGTTTTTTGCGCCACATTACGGAAAAACCTTCAGGGTCTACCTTGACGTGCTTAAGCAACATACCCCAGATCGACTTTTCAACGAGTTTGGGATTAAGTCGGCAATTCTGACCCATCGTGACCTGGCCTGGATCAGTCTATTCAGCCGTAGTCGCCACTGGTATCCACAATACCTCGATCAGGGTATGATCGTTTTCCGTTATATTCCCGATTGGGATCAGGTTGGTCCGGCGGAGGTTCTATTTGATCGTCAAGCATGGGACCAAGTTCCCGAGTATTTCAGGCCCATGCTCGCCAACCGTCTTTTTGAGATCCCCGCATCCATGATCGCGAGGGGAAGAGTGGTCGAAGCCAAGGCCTATTTAGATAAATATGACGAACTACTGGAAAATGCAAAACCTTATGCGGAGTCATTTTCGATTGAACAGCTGGATCGCAACCTGGATGTGGCAATGTCGCGCTATGGAGGCCACAATAGTCCGCTTCTCTACGACGAATTTGGGCTCCAAAGTGCGCTTCAGGCCGAAGATTATCCGAGAGTCATAGAATGTGGCAACCGTTTATGGAGCTATTCGATGGATATCGATTTGGGACTTGAATTAGCACGTGCCTACCTCGAGATGGATGAATTAGACCGAGCATCCCATCTATTAAGCGAGGTCCAGTCGATGGTTCTCAATTTGGAAGTAGAAACCGAACGGGCTAAAATGGCGGCTTTCATCGGGAATCTAATGCAGAGACTAATAGTTTCCTATGAAGAAAAGGGCCTGTTTTTTAAGGCGATTGAACGCGTGCATGGGTACAGCAACCTTTCACCCGAGTCGCTTACCGAAACCATTCAAGTTCAAAAGGGTTTAAGCTATTTTCAGAAATTGCGAGAAGCCCAAAAGGTCGATGATGCCTATGAGTTGTTGCTGGCAATGCGACGGCTCTATCCGAATTCCCCCTTTGTTCTCCATAACCTTGCCGTTCATGTCTCGGACTTTCACCAACAACTCAACCTCAATCTCGAGATGGCACGTTCCTTTGAAGAACAAGCAGTAGCTTTAGGGGAACGTCAGAAAATTGAAAGGCTTGACATTCTTCTGACAACTCTGGCGGGCATTCATCGCGACCTGGGCGACCTGTCAAAGTACGATGAACTCATGGAGCGCGCCCGCTCTTGGAATAAGTCCATGTCTGAAAAGGGTGAGAGGTAATTGTCGTGAGTGAAAAAACGCCCTATTTGTCTGTCGTTATTCCCATATTTA
>Ga0209692_10002079_pt1 | contig 23607 bp, 21 predicted proteins | sample tdDd472_FD_187129 | JGI IMG/M metagenome (GOLD analysis project Ga0209692, IMG submission 187129) | Marine sediment microbial communities from the Atlantic coast under amendment with organic carbon and nitrate - tdDd47.2 (SPAdes)... | ecosystem: Environmental > Aquatic > Marine > Coastal >... | reverse complement strand
TGATTATTATGGCAGGTAGTATGGCAGGAATTTTAGGTATGGTTTTGGCGATACCAACTTATACATTACTTCGTGTGATTGCTAAAGAGTTTTTTAATAAATACAGGTTTGTTAAAAAGCTTACCGGAAATATCTAATCAGATTTTAAATTATTAATTATCTACTTTTATTTAAATGAAGTATTCAGTAAAATTTTTAAAATACATTTCATTACTAGTTGTTGCCATTGCTCTTTTTTCATGCAATTTTGAAAGTATGAAGAAAGTGTCCGAAGATCGATTTTTTGGTGTTTGGGAATTGCAAGGCAGATCAATGCTAGAAGGAATTAAAGTTTCAATAAAGAAGAATGAAAATGGAGTTTTGGTTGGTAATGTTGTTGAAATTAATGAGAATAAATATGTGAAATTGTTCTTAGAGCCAGGTGAGAAATTCATTAGTAAAATTAAGAGATCTTCTAATTTTGAATTTAAGATAACTGAAAAGAAGATAGGAGGCCAATTATTCTCAACTTATGGTTTGAAAACAAGTAAAGAATATAAGGTAGTTTTTATTGATGAAGATACAATTGATTTTGGATCTGGAGTATTCTACAAAAGAGTAAAATAATAATATCGTATACAAAAAAAAGGATGACTCGAGAGAATCGTCCTTTTTTTATGTATAAACCAATCGCTAATATCATATACTCGATGTCTCGAAATGATTTTTAAGTGCATTTAATTCTTCTTCGAAGCTCAACCTTTCGCCATCGTACAGTTTCATAATTCTACCATCTGTTTTTACCATTTGCTGAGGTAATTCCAAGTGTTGGTTGGTAAATATCATTTCCATATCTGGATTTTGAGATTGCATTACTTCAACCAAATCCATTATCGATTTGTTGTAATCTACTAAATTGTACACACCCGAATCTAACTTTCCTCCAATAAGATTCGCTAAAATAGCAGATGCTTTTTCCAATGAAACGAAAGGACGCTTTTGATTACCGCTCCCATGAATTGAAATTCTTCCAACAAAGTAAGAGTCGAATTGCAAGCGATTCACAATGCTTTTCATTTTCATGCTAACGCCATATCCGAATACATTAGCCAAACGGATAATTTGCGTATTAATTTTTGGCATAATGCGTTCTACATGTTGCTCGCCTCTTAGTTTAGAACTGCCCAATGATGTGCTTGGCTCGGGTAAAGTATAAACATCAAATTCCTGATCGGAATATCCATAAACGGCAGTGGAACTTACATAAATCAGTTGTTTCACATCACTTTCTTCAATGGCATAAATAAGCTCTGCAGTTCCCCAATTGTTTACCTGTTCGTGCAAATGGTGTAATTTATCGCTATCCGAATTTTCAGCTGCAAGATGATAAACCACATCAACATTTTTCACAATTTGATCCAGGGTTCGTGAATCAAGTAATTCGCCTTTCACAAACTTTACTTTTCCGGGTTTAATTTGTGAATGCAAAAACAGATTATAATTGTTTTGACTTAAATTATCCAATACGGTAATTTCTTTCACTTCAGGATTCTGATTTAGTTTTATGCACAATTCAGTACCTATATAGCCAGCGCCTCCAGTAATTAATACTTTCATGGTAATGTATTTATAGTGAAGATTAAAATCATTAGAAATTAGGAGTAAGCTCCCTCAACTCTCTATTCTTATAAAGTTACCAATTATCTTTCTATGCCACCAAATCTGTATTCAATCTATATTTGTTTTTCGATAAGAATAAATTAATTATAATTAAACAAAACATTTATTCAACATAGTTTGATAGTGATTAATACTCGATCATTATATGATTCGTATAAAATTTTATATTAAACGTAAAAAATATTTGCTACAGGCTTTATCTTATCTTAAATTAGTTTATTATTAAATTATTAATGTGCTTGATGAAACTGGTGTTTAGGATTGAATATTGGTTTCAAATTAAAATAACTTGATATTAATCTCTCGATATAACCTTCTATTAAACGATATGAAAAAAATAATCTTGTTGATTTTTGTATTGTTTCTAACCGGAAACACCTTTTCTCAAAAGAGTTTAAAAGTTCCAAAGTATAAAAATCTGGACAGTTTAATGATGGATTTAAACAAGCTTATTGTTGATAAAAGTAATTCCGATGATTCGGAAAGAGCAATAAAATTGGTAGTTCGAAACAGAAAACTATTTAAGGGAGAGTATGGCAAATATTTGTACCTGTTGCGCCATAAATTAGAGAAGAAAAATGACAGTATTAATTTACCCGAAATTTATTATCGCTTAGGTGTAAATCACAGATATCAGCATGTTTACGATTCTGCAAAATATTACTACAAAAAGGCACTTCCCTTTGCTCAGGAGAAGAAGGATTACTATCAATTGGGAAGAATTTACAATGAATTGGGTGTTGTTTGTCGGAAAACAGATTTAAACCAAGAGGCAATTCATTATTTTGTTTCTTCAATTAATACCACCGAACAAAGTGGCAATTATTACGGAAAGGCAATTGCCGAAAATGGCATAGGAAACATCTATTTGGTACAAAAAGAGTATGAGAAAGCACTTTCTTATTTTAAGGAGTCGATGAAATATGGTATTGAAAGTAAGAAGAGTTTTCATTTGGAAATTAGCTATGGAAATGTAGGTGAGGCATACATGTTTTTGAACCAACCGGATTCTGCGAAGTACTACATTATTAAGTGTTTGGACTTGGCAAAAAAAAGAGAATATCCTATGAGTCAGGGAATATGTTATCAGCTGTTGGGACAAGTTGATATGTCTTTGAACAATTACGATCAGGCTTATGCCAATTTTGAAAAATCCTTAGCAATTCAGCGTGAAATTAAAGATAAGCGCTATTTGAGTTCCATATTGATTCATTACGGAACGGCTTGTGCCAAACTTAAGCGCTATAAGGAAGCAGAGAAGAATTTACTTGAAGGGAGAGCAATATCCAGAGAAATTCATTCAATAGACAACCTGATACTTTGCAATCAAACCTTATATGAAATTTATTATAAAACAGAAAAATACAAGGAGGCGAGTGATGCCTTGTTGCTAACCAAAAACTTTACCGATACACTTTACAATTCAGCAAGTACACAGGTATTAAACGATTTGGAATTCAAATATCAATCGGAGAAAAAAACACAGCAAATTGAATTGTTGAATACGAGAAATCAATTGATTGGCGAATCGAAGAAAATGCAGCGAAATCAGTTTGGAGTATTGATATTGCTTTTTGGAGGATTGGCAGCATTTTTCTATTTCAGATATCAAACCAAACAACGCGTAACCAGAGAATTGAAGAATATCAATCAAATGAAATCGAAGTTCTTTAGTAATATTTCACATGAATTTCGTACACCATTAACTTTGATAAAAGGTCCATTGGAGAAACAGTTGTTCCGATCGAAAAATAAAATTCAGCGGACAGAGTTAGAATTGATTCTGCGCAATTCCAACAGGCTGCTATCATTGGTTGATCAATTACTGAACATTTCAAAAATTGATGCTGGACATTTTACAGTTTCGGCACAAGAGGGAGATTTGAGTACCTTGTTGAAAGGCATTTCCAATTCCTTTAATTTTCAGGCACACGAGAAGGAGATTGATTATAAAATCGAAATTTCAGAAACCGGCCAAGTTTGGTTCGATCATAATATTGTGGAGATTGTTTTAAGTAATTTATTATCTAATGCTTTCAAATTTGTTCCCGAAGGAGGTCAGGTCAAATTAAAAACTATACTCCTAAATAAACATGTAAAGATTGAAGTTAGCAATTCAGGTTGCACTCTAAATTCAAAAGAGCTGTCTCATATTTTTGATCGTTTTTACAGGGCAGGAGAGAATGAAGTACAAGGAACAGGTATTGGATTATCTCTGGTTAAAGAGTTGTGTTCTTTATATCGAGCATCAATTAAAGTTGCTTGTACTGATGATAAAATTATAAAGTTTGAATTGGAACTTCCGCAATCAAAAGAACATTTTAGATTGAATGAAATTGTAGATATTCCCCTAAATCTGGATCTAAAACGCGCAGAGAAAAAGAAGATATCACTAAATAATAAGGATGTAGAAGAAACTTTGGATAAAGTTGATTTACCTGTATTGTTAATTGTCGAGGATAATCTTGATATGCGAAAATATATAGCGACCTATTTTGAAAAGCGTTATAAGATTTTAGAAGCGGCAGATGGTGAGGAAGGTATAGCCATTGCAATACAGACAATTCCTGATTTAATTATTTCGGATGTTATGATGCCTAAGATTGGAGGAGTTGAGTTGTGTTCTAAATTGAAAAATGATATCAAAACCAATCACATCCCAATTTTATTACTTACTGCAAAAGTAGGAGACGATAATGAACTGGAGGGATTAAAATCGGGTGCTGATGATTATATTATAAAACCTTTTAATGCTCAATCACTTATTGTAAAAGTTGAACGATTAATAGCTACAAGAAAAGCTATACAAGCTAAATTTCAGAAAGAATTGGTTATGAAACCTCTCAATCTGGTTATGCAATCAGAAGAAGAAAAATTTGCTATCACATTGCAGAAAGTATTAGAAGAGCACATCGCAAACCCTAATTTCACAGTGGATCAGTTTTGCGAGGCTACTGCCATGAGTCGAACGCAATTGCATAGAAAATTAAAAGCACTAACAGGTTTATCTGCCACGGCATTTCTACGTGCCCAAAGAATAAAACTAGCATCGGAAATTTTACTTCAACCCGAAGTTAGTATTAGTGATGTTTGCTACACCACGGGTTTTAACGATACATCATATTTTACAAAGTGTTTTAAAGATATTCATGGATGTACTCCTACCGAGTATGTAAAGAAATTTTCAAATTAGAAGTTTCTCAACTAAAATTTTCTTTGGATTGAATTAAAATCCAATTTAATTCAATACTGTAATGCTTGAATTTAAAGGGATGGAACATGATTGATAAATTTTGGAACATTTGTATTAATAGCTGAACTGTTAAATTAATTTTTATTCCCTGTATTTCTCTTATAAATATTTCTGCAATAAGCTGATATATAGACAATATAAGCTCATTTCGTGTTGGTTTTATGCAGTTAAAATCGATTTATTTATTCGTATTATTCTCCTTATTAAGTTTTAGAATCATTTAATTTTTGCAATTGTATTGTGCAGTAAGTGAGTGAGATAAACATTTGTTGTACTTGTAAGAACATAGTTACTATTTATAAATTGGATATCGACCTAAATTTATTTTAGAAATCGAAACCAATTTGTAAACAGATGAAAAAACTACTAATCGTAACAGTATTACTTACACTAGGATTTGCACTTGTAAATGCGCAGGTGGTAGACCCTAAAAAAGTTGCAAAAAAGCAAGGAACCAAACGTACCAATACTAAAATTGAGCAAGGTGTTGATAAAGGTTTAGATAAACTGGAAGAAGGCATTGGAAGATTATTTGGTAAAAAGAAAAAGAAGAAGAAAAAAAATAAGACTAATTCGACTGATCAAGTTGCAGAGACACCAAATCAATCATCGGAATCAAGTAATGATAGAAACAATTCTACAGAACTTGAAAAGAAGAAGCCAAATGTAGTTTGGAGTCGTTTTGATTTTGTACCTGGTGATGTTGTGATTTTTGAAGATGGTCCAGACCTAATGGAAGAAAATGGTGAATTCCCAAGTAGGTGGGATTTGGAAAAAGGACAAGTTGAAATTGCGAATGTTGATGGCGAAAATGTAATGATGTTTATTGATGGATGCCCAACTATAATTCCCTATCTGAAAAATTCCAAAGAGGATTATCTACCCGAAGTGTTTACAGTTGAATTTGATTTATATCGACCTGCAAATGGAAATAGATTTACAGTATATCTGTATGATAGGAAAAATCAGAAAAATAGTGGTCAGGAAATTGAAATTGGTTATAAGCATGTATCTGTTGACAATAGTAATGTAAAAGGGGAACATCCTGATTTAGATTATACTTGGAATGAGAAAGGACGTTGGCAGCACATTTCAATTGCTTACACGAAAGGGAAATTGAAAGTATATATGGACGATGCCCGATTGATTAATATACCACATTACGAGGCTAATCCTACAGGAATTAGTTTGCAAGCCTACTGGGCGGAGTTAGGAGCAGACAAACCATTTTATGTGAAAAATGTGCGCATTGCAAAGGGGGGAGTTAAGTATTACAAAAGGGTACTTCAAGATGGTAAAATCATTTGCAATGGCATTCGCTTCGATGTAAACAAGGCAAGTTTAAAGCCTGAGTCAATGGGTCCAATCAATAAAATTTATCAATTACTACAGAAGCAACCAAATCTTAACTTTAGTGTTGAAGGTCATACCGATAGTGATGGAGATGATGTTTCAAACAAAAAGTTATCGGAAGCAAGAGCTAAAGTTGTGATGGAGAGATTGATTCAAATGGGAATCTCTTCGAACAGATTAAGTTATGCTGGTTTTGGTGAAAGTAAGCCTTTAGACAATAATAGTACTCCCGAAGGAAAAGCCAACAATCGAAGAGTGGAGTTCGTGAAAACAGAAGGAAACACAGCTTCTTCAAATACAATTGGCAATGGTGGAAATTCTACTTACGATAAAATACTTGCCAATAATATTGATAAGGAGTTCGATAAATTATCAGATGAATTCTACACGCCAATATCAGGACCTAATGGCATAGTGAATGGTAAAGGAACCGTATTCTTATTCTTTACATCTGAAAAAAACCTTGGGAAAATGGAAATTTTGGATGTAGATAAAGATAACAATTATAGGCTTACGATTAGATATGCTACTTACAATCGGTCTGGCGAGACAGTTAGTGAATCGGAACATTTTGAAATAGAAGGAACCTTTGCTTTTGATTTGGATAAAGGAAATGCATCAGATGTTTCTCGAGATGATCAGGATTTTATTTTGAAAGTTGGCAGCAAAACAAATTCTTCTTTTGCTTTAGGCGGAGAGAATATTGCGATTCGAAAACATCAATAAGTAATAATCCATTTTTCTGATTAAAAAGATAGCGTAATGAAACAAGTACTTACGATAGTATTTTTCTTTCTGTCAATCTCCTTTATTATGGCTCAAGAGAATAATGAGACAAATAAGAAAGAGAAATTCGATGCAATGATAGAAACCTATATGAAGGCAAATAAAGAATCGATTGACACGGCAAAACCTTTAATTGACTTTTTCTTAAAATATGAATCGAAAGATAGTTTGAATGCACCTAATCAGAAAGATTTTGATCTTTTACTAAAAGAAATGGGCGTGTTTGATGAGATTGAGAAAGACAAAAGTGGTTTAACCAAAGAAGATGCGTTTCAATTCATAAATTCATATATCAAAGCTGATAAGGCTATTGGTAATGACACCATACCACATTCAAGTTCAGCAGAAGAAAGCATTCTAACTAAGGAGATAAAAAAAGCGGAAGAACAGTTCCAAGATGCAATGCCTGAAATAGAAAAAATGATGAAGGCAGCAGAGAAGGAAGCAAAGAATATGAATCTGCAAGCAGATGTAATTTCTTACGATGAATTTAAAAAACGAGCGAAGTTAAAGAAACCAAATGCTAGCGAAAAGGAAGTAAAAGCAGCCTATTCTGATTTGATGAAAGTTTTAGGTAGAACAAACTAAATCTAAAAAAAATGAAAAAAGCAATATTAGTATTGATCGCATTACTGGCTTTTGTTAGTGCAAATAAGGCTCAGGAGAATAAGATTAACGGAAGCTGGTTAGTGGAAAAAATTGAAGTAGGTGATAAAGTTCACGAACCATTTTTCATTCTAAATTTTACGAAAGATGGAGCAATTGTAACTAGCGATATTAATGTTGGAACATGGAAGTACAATCCAAATTCTGATCGGTTAATAATGAAATCTGAAATGGATAAGGATTTCAGAGGAGAGTGTAGAATTATCACTTTAAATAAAAATCAGTTGGTATTTGAAAAAGAAGACCAGAAATGGTCATTCTCGAAGTTAAATATGGATGAGATTGTACAGCAGAATGAAGAATCTGGTTTTATAGGAACTTGGGAGATACCAAATGAAATGAATCCTGATGTTTTGAGATGGATTACATTTGACTTGCCAAATCTATATACCATTATCGAAAAAGGTTCTGGTATGGAGACTAAAAATAGTGGCGAGTGGATGTTTAAAAAAGATGAAAATGTACTTTATGTATTTGGTAGAATTGAAACCATAGGTGGGAAAAGTAATCTGATTAATATTAATGATAGTGAATTGAAATTGGAGAACAAGGGTAGTTTAATCACACTTAAGAAGGCAAATAAAAGTTCTAATAGGATTGAAAGATTATCCTTTACCGAAGCTGATTTCTTTACTGAAAATGGAGATTACAAATATGATCGTGAAGAAGGAAAACTACCTTGGAGCGATCCAATGGAAATGATGATGTCTTTTATAAATACAAGACAATTGGAATATAATTTTTCAAGTTTAGTTGAGGATACCGAGGTTTTTGAAACGAAACAATTGCTTGCCGATGTAAATGCCAACAAAGAAAATCCAAGTTTAAGTGTTGATTATATTTTTTACGGATACGATAGATATAATTTGCCAGAAGATACTGCATTACCACCTAACAATCTTGATATGAGTTATGGCAATCAATTTTTTCCCTTAAAAGAGAATTCTTTTAGAGTTGTTGGAGAGGAAGAGATAACGATTCCACCTGGAACTTACCAATGCACAATTGTTGAATCTACTGGAACTTCGGAGGAACGCTATAAGCTTTGGATGATAAATGAAAAACCAGGTGTTTATGCCCGAATTATTGAAGATAAAGAAGGGGCATTTGGACATTACCATGTATATGAATTGAAATCAATAATAATAAATAATTAAAAGATGAAAAAGACACTATTTACTTTAACAGCCATTTTAATCGGATTTACCTCCTGTGATTCTGTTGATGATTTAAAAACTAAAGATTTTAACGATATAGAATTATCAAGTCAAACGCTAATTACTGTTTCAGCTCCTGAAAATCAAAGTGTAAAAATGGATGAAGATTATTCATTTACAAAGGAGATTAATCTTGATTTTAACGATATCAGCGAATTAAAAGACTATTTGAATAAACTGGAAGATGTTGATGTGAACTCAGTGACATGTAAACTTACAAATGTTACTGGCGGAGAAGTTATTTCACTACAATTAAGTGTTCCTGATTTAAACTATGAAGTTGAAATTCCTTCAGTAGCTCCAAATCAAGATCTTAGCGTAAATTTTACAAGCGAACAATTAAATACAATATCAACCGAATTGCTTCAGTACAAGAAATTGAAAGTTATTATTTCGGGTACAGTTAGTGATCGTCCTTTAAGCTTTACCATTGAAACAACAGCATTATTAGATGTTGAAGTAGAGATTATATAACCTGTATCAATAAGCAACTCTTTTTAATAAACCACGAAGAACTTCCTGTGCTTGTATTTCAACTATTTACTTACAACCACAACCTTAAAAACCACTCAAGTACGGGAAGTTTTTACTTACTTAAAAAAAACGGACTCATTAATAAAACAAAAAACTATGAAACAGATATTCTTGATCATCTTAGGATTGATATTAACTCTAACAATCAATGCTCAACAAAAAGCAAAACAATATGCAGTGAAATCTGGACATATTGAATACAAATTAACTGGAAATACAACAGGCACAAAATCTTTGTGGTGGGATAATTACGGACAATTGAGTTATACAGAAACAAAGGCAACAACTGTGACCAAAATATTTGGAATGAAGAGTGAGGATAAAGCTCATACCATTCAAATAATGAAAGGTGATAAATTTTGGACAGTGAATGTACTCAATAAAACCGGACAAAAAGGTACAATTCCTGCTTACAGTAAGCTTCAGAAGATCAGCGAAAATATGAACGAAGAGGAGAAAAATCAGATGGGAAAGGATTTGTTAACTGCTTTTGGAGGTGAGATAATAGGAAGCGAAAAAATACTTGGTAACACTTGTGAAATTGCAAGTTTAATGGGTGCAAAAGTATGGATTTATAAAGGAATCACCTTGAAATCGGAAGCCAAAATTTTGGGAGTAGAAGCGAACGAAATTGCCTTGTCATTTGTAAAGAATGCTTCTGTTTCATCATCAAAATTTAACCCACCTTCGAATATTAGTTACGAGGATCAAAGTCAGTATCAGCAGGCTATTTTTGGAGATATGGGTGATTATAATGATGAAGAGGAAATGGATTTTGATTTGTATCCTATAAAATATCCATATCAAAAATTCAAGGAAGTTATCAATGATTTTTCTTACAATGGTTACAGAAAACTGACTGTTATGAATTCAAAGGATACGTATTCTGCTATGTTTATGAAAGGTATGTCAGGAAGTCTTGCAATAGCAGCTACATCTAAGAAAAATGGAAATCCTGCTCAAGAAGGTGGATTTGAAACATTTACACATAATGGTGTTAAATGCATGTATGGTGCAATGGATGAGGATGACGGTGTAACTCTAATTGTAGATATTCCTAGATATGAAACTTATATCATTATTGCCGCTGATCCGGTGATAAGCAAGAATGATATGCTTGGCATGCTTGATAAATTGAAATTCTAATTTTTGTAAAGGTTTAGATATGGAACATAGACAAAACTCACCTATAGGCTTATTCATATTTGCATTAGTATTTATTGTGGGAGGTTGGCTGTTTTATAAAAATATTAGCGAATCGATCGTTAAAGAAGCTGAAGATTCAAAAACATGGCCTAGTGTCGAAGGCGTAATAAGCTATTCAGATCTAAGAAGAAGCATAAGCGATGGAGATGAAATGTTTGCTGTAGATTTAGAGTACAATTATTTTGTAAAGGGTGCAAAGCACGCCGGAAATCGAATTTCTGCAATAGACGGAAGCAGTAGCAACAAATCTGGAGTAATAAGAGATTTACAGGAATATCCTGTGGGCAAAAAAGTGATGGTATTTTACGATCCGGAAATTCCTTCCATTTCTTTATTAAAACCAGGTGCCAATCTGTTTACCTACTTCGTTAAATACGGACCACTACTTTTTTGTTTTATTGGTGTGTTGATGCTCTTTCAAGTAATTAAGAAAATAATTGTATTTGCAATTGCCTTGTTTGTAGGGTTAAAAAACTAGCTATAGATATTTATTCACTTTAAAACCAAACCTCATTATGAACTCACACGAAATAGATTATAAAATTAAAGGACATGATATTCAATTGGTAGAAATTGAATTGGATCCTAATGAAACCGTAATTGCGGAAGCTGGAGCAATGCTTTACATGAAAGAAGGAATCGATTTTAAAGCAAAAATGGGTGATGGCTCAGAGCCAGATAAAGGAATTTTTGGAAAATTAATATCAGCTGCAGCCAGAAAAATAACTGGCGAATCAATATTTATAACCCACTTTACCCACCAGGGACAAGGTAAAAGCCATGTTGCCTTTGCCGCTCCATATCCTGGAACAATTGTTCCTTTGGATCTAGCGGAATTAGATGGATCTGTAATTGTTCAAAGAGATGCTTTTTTATGTGCTGCACTAGGTACTAAAATAAGCATGCATCTGAATAGAAAATTGGGTGCTGGATTTTTCGGAGGTGAGGGATTTATACTTCAAAAATTACAAGGAGATGGAAAAGCCTTTATTCATGCAGGAGGTACGCTAATTGAACATGAATTAAATGGCGAAACGCTAAGAGTTGATACGGGATGTGTTGTAGGGTTTCAGGAAGGAATAGATTTTAGTATTCAGCAAGCAGGTAATTTAAAATCGATGGTATTTGGTGGCGAAGGCTTGTTTTTGGCAACACTGCAAGGTACAGGAAAGGTGTGGTTACAATCAATGCCATTCAGAAAATTAATTAGTCAGTTGAGTACAGGTAGTTCAAATAGTCAGAAGGAAAGTAGCGGAGGAATTTTGAACAGTTTATTAGAGTCATAAATAGGTTTAGATTAGTTAATTGATTGGTAGTTGGGTGTTTCGATATTTTCGGAGCACCCTTTTTACTTATAGGTAAACCAATTCAACACTTTAATTTATATCCTTATTTAGAAAATTCACTTTTTTTAAAAAAATTCTAGAATCGTGAATCCCTTATAAAATCTAATAAAAGACAAGTAAGTCTTTTAATGAATTGTAAATTTTTGTATTTCCTTATGTGAAAGGACTGTGATTTAATAGTTTAAATTGTTATATTTGGTAGAGACCGAGTTACTTACGAAAAATTACTGGTCGGATTACTTCTTGAAATGATAATGAATTGTAGGGTTGAGGAGAATTGAAGTAATCATTTTGACATTGCACAATTGCGTTTTTGCTATTATATAACCTTATCTGTACTAAATGCCTAACCTATGAGTAAACCCTACAGATTACTATGTGCCTTGTTTATTAATCTGTTGCTTGTAATTCCAGTGTCACTTATTGCTAGTGATGCGGATTCTATTGCTTCAGACAATCATGAGAGTCATTTCGATTATTTTCTAAACGGTGAGAAACGTGGAGAAAGATTGTTTAAAGGATTAACGAGAATTAAAGCCGACTGGCAGTCTTGTGTTTCATGCCATAATTTAGTGCCAAGTGATACCTTAAATTGGAATCCTTCTGCTGTCGAGATATCTAGAACCTTTTCTGAGAAAAGTATTGCAGAATTTCGTTCGGTTCTAATGACTCCTATAGGCAAGAAAATGGAGGAATCTCATGTCGGATATACATTTTCCGATGAAGAGATTGGCTATATCAAATCCTACCTTCAGAAGCTGAATGGTGATGTTCTATACGAGCAGAAACCAAGAGTTAATAACATTATTATTTTCTTCTTTTTAGGTGCTTTAATCACTTTAGCGTTGATAGATCTGATATTTACCAAGAAGATAAAATATAAAATTATACCTATTTTGGTTTTTATGCTTGCTTTTGGATATCAAATTCAGATGCTAGCCGAGAGTGCAACAGCATTAGGAAGAAAACAAAATTACGCACCCGATCAGCCTATTAAATTCTCACATAAAGTGCACGCAACCGATAATAAGATTGATTGTCGTTATTGTCATACCACTGTTGACGATAGTAAGTCAGCTGGAATTCCTCATGTTAACCTTTGTATGAATTGCCATGTTATTGTAAGGGAAGGAACTCATTCGGGAAAATTCGAAATCAATAAAATACACGCTGCGATTGAAAACAATACACCAGTGGAATGGATTCGTATTCATCAACTGCCAGATCATGTCTATTTTAATCATGCACAGCATGTAAATGTTGGGAAACGAGATTGCCAAGAATGCCATGGACTTGTGGAAGAGATGCATGTGGTGAAGCAGGTTGAAGATTTATCAATGGGATGGTGTTTGGATTGTCATGATAAAACTGTCGTTGATTTTAGAGAGAACGGTTATTACTCCGAAGGATTTAAAAAGCTACATGAAGAATTGGCAACAGGAGCAATTGATAGTGTTAGAGTTACTGATATTGGAGGAAGAGAATGTGCTCGTTGCCATTATTAGGCAATCATTCTTACTACTCTAAACCAATTACTGAACTTTTTACTTTGACATACCTATGAAGAAATACTGGAAAAGCCTTACCAAACGTAATAACGGACAAGATACAAGCCCTGAAAATCAACCAGCGAAAGGAAATCTGGAACAAATTCTGGATATTTTCGATGGAGATCAGGCTGATTCGAAAAAAAGTAATAGAAGAGATTTTTTAAAATTATGTGGATACAGTTTGGCAATTAGTACTGTTGTGGCAAGTTGCGAAAATTCTGTGCAAAAAGCCATTCCATATCTGATAAAACCCGAAGAGGTTACTCCTGGCAAGGCAAATTATTATGCGTCTACCTTTGCTAAAGGAAGTGAATATTGCAGTATTCTTATCAAAACAAGAGAAGGTAGACCGATAAAAATTGAGGGTAACGATTTATCCGGAGTTACTTATGGTGGAACAAGTTCCAGAGTTCAAGCCTCAGTTTTAGGTTTGTACGATACTAGTAGATTTAAAAATCCTAAAATTGGAGATAAAAAATCTACTTGGGAAGAGTTAGATAAACTTGTTGTTAAGGAATTGGAAGATTTACGAGATACAAAGGCTCAAGTTGTTCTGCTTACTCCAACAATTTACAGTCCTACAACAATAGAACTAATTGCAAATTTTATTGCGAAGTATCCGAATGTAAAATGGGTACAATACGATAGTCAATCTGCTTCAGCTCTGATTCAAGCAAATGAATCCTGTTTTGGAGAAGCTGGAATCTCGGATTACAGATTTGATTATGCCGATATGATTGTAAGTTTCGATGCTGATTTTCTTGGGAATTGGCTGATGCCAGTAGAGCATATTCGCCAATATGCAAAAAAGAGAAAATTGAGCGATGGAAACACATCCATGTCAAGACACATTCAGTTTGAATCAAGAATGTCTTTAACTGGAAGTAATGCCGATCAGAGAATTCCTGTTAAGCCATCGGAACAAGATGGATTAATTGCTCAATTGTACAATGAAATTCTGAAATTAAAAGGAAGTACAGCTTATCGAATTACTGAAGGTTCTGCAGACTTGAAAGCAATAGCAAAAGATTTATGGGCGAAAAAAGGAAAGTCATTGGTTGTAGCAGGTGAGAATGATCTTGGCATACAAATATTGGTAAATGCTATCAATTTTGAGCTTGAAAATTACGGAAGTACCTTAAGGGTTGATAAAAAACTAAATACCCTGCAGGCTGTTGATTCAGACATGGAAAATCTTTTATCAGATCTAAAATCAGGTAAGGTAAAAGGATTAATTACAGCAGATGTAAACCCGGTTTTTGATTATTTCAAGGGAAAAGAATTTGGGGAAACCATACAGAAAGTTGGCTTTACATTATCAATGGATGAGGCTCCAAATGAGACCTCGAAACTGATGAAAATATCAGCACCTGACAATCATTTTTTGGAGAGCTGGAACGATTTTGAACCAAAGACGTCTCGTTACAGTTTAATGCAGCCAGGAATTCGCCCTTTGTTTGATACACGACAGTTTCAGGCTTCATTGCTTACCTGGATAGGAGAAAGTACTGACTACTTGCAATACCTCAAGAATTACTGGGAAAAGAACATGTATCCGATGCAAGCTGCCTATCCAAATTTCATCACATTTTGGAACAATACCTTGCAACAAGGAATTTTTGAACCATCGGTTAAATCAGCATTTAATAAAAAGTTGAATGTTGAAGGAATTAATCTTTTGATAGAAAAAATTGTAAAAACACCAAAGCAGACTGGTATAGAATTACAGGTTTATGAATCTATTGCAATAGGAGATGGTAGAATGGCGAACAACCCTTGGTTGCAGGAATTACCAGATCCTATCACTAAAGTTTGTTGGGATAATTATCTAACAATTTCACCTAAGCAGGCGGAGGAGATGAACCTTGAAAATGGGGATGTTGTTGAGTTGAACACAGGACATCAATTGCCGATATACATTTTACCAGGACAAACATACAATACTGTTGCAGTAGCTTCTGGTTATGGAAGAGAAGTTTGCGGCGTTGTTGGTAAAAATGTTGGTGTAAATATAAATTCTTTAAAAGAGCTTGATAAAAAAGAAATTGAGTTAAAGAAAACAGAAGTACCTTACGAATTGGCAATGACACAAACTCATCATTCGATGGAAGGAAGAGCCATTGTTCGAGAGGCTAATTTGGATGAATATAAAGATAATCCTGCGGCAGGAAATGAAGCACATCACAAATTTGAGAATGCAAGTATATACGAAAAACCAAAATTTCCAAATCATCATTGGGGATTGGTGGTTGATTTAAATTCTTGTGTTGGATGTGGTGCATGTTCTGTAGCTTGTCAGGTTGAAAATAATGTGCCAGTTGTTGGTAAGAAAGAGGTTATTCGTGCTCACGAAATGTCATGGATTCGTATCGATAGATATTTCTCAGGCGATGACTTTAATCCAGATGTATCCTACCAACCGGTAATGTGTCAGCATTGTGATAATGCACCATGTGAAAATGTTTGTCCTGTTGCGGCTACCAATCATAGTTCTGAAGGATTGAATCAAATGGCTTACAACAGGTGTATCGGAACCAGATATTGTGGGAATAACTGCCCTTATAAAGTACGTCGCTTCAATTGGTTTGATTACACTAAAGCCGATTCAATTCCAAATAACTTGCACGATGTAGCTGAAATGACAATTGATTTGAAACGAATGGTTCTTAATCCGGATGTAACCGTAAGAGCAAAAGGAGTGATAGAGAAATGTTCCTTATGTGTGCAGAGAATTCAGGAAGGCAAGTTGAATGCGAAAATAGAAGGAAGAAAAGTGAATGATGGTGAAATTAAAACGGCTTGCGAGCAAGCTTGTCCTTCCGGAGCCATCATTTTTGGAGATTTAAATGACAAAGAAAGTAGGCTTGTGAAGGAGACTTCTAGTAAGCGAAATTACCATCTTCTAGAGGAAATTCATACTCTGCCATCGGTTAGTTACCTGACCAAAATTAGAAACAAAAAGTCGAACCAATCATAAAATCGCGCCTATGTATGTGTCGCCAATTAGAGAGCCTCTGATAACAGGGGAAAAGACTTACAAAAAAATTACAGATGAAATATCTGCTCCTATTGAGGGGAAAGCCGGGAAAGCCTGGTATGCGGGAATTGCATTAACCTCCTCAGCCTTATTGCTTGGTTTAGCTATGATGGCTTACACCATTTGGGAAGGAATAGGAACCTGGGGCTTGAATAAAACCATTGGATGGGGTTGGGGAATTACCAACTTTGTTTGGTGGGTTGGTATAGGTCATGCGGGAACATTTATTTCTGCAATATTACTTTTGTTTCGACAAAAATGGAGAACAAGTATCAATCGTTCCGCTGAGGCAATGACACTTTTCGCTGTAATGTGCGCAGGACTGTTTCCATTAATACATATGGGACGACCACTTTTGGGTTTCTTTGTATTTCCATATCCAAATACGCGTGATTTATGGGTGAACTTTAACTCGCCACTATTGTGGGATGTGTTCGCAATTAGTACTTATTTTAGTGTATCACTTCTATTTTGGTATGTAGGCTTAATTCCTGATATCGGAACTATACGAGATAGAATGAAATCTAAATTTAAGAAAGCAATCTACGGTTTCTTAAGTTTTGGTTGGACCGGATCTGCAAAACATTGGAGCAGACATGAAACCATTAGTTTAATTTTAGCTGGATTGGCAGCACCTCTTGTACTGTCGGTTCATAGTATTGTAAGTTCCGATTTTGCAACATCGGTAATTCCAGGTTGGCATACCACCATATTTCCACCCTATTTTGTTTCCGGGGCAATATTCTCGGGATTTGCAATGGTGCTTACTTTGTTAATTATCACACGTAAAGTGTTGAATTTAGAGAACTACATTACGGTTGGGCACATCGAATCGATGAATAAAATTATTATTGCAACAGGTTCAATTGTTGGTATTGCTTACATCACCGAGTTATTTATTGCCTGGTATTCGGGTGTTGAGTATGAGCAATATGCATTTCTAAATCGTGCTACCGGACCTTATTGGTGGGCTTATGCTATAATGATGACATGTAATGTTATTTCACCACAATTGTTATGGTTTAAAAAACTACGTCGAAACCTCGTGTTTACATTCATTCTTTCCATTTTCATAAATATTGGAATGTGGTTCGAACGATTTGTGATCATTGTAACCTCTTTGCATCGTGATTATCTTCCTTCAAGTTGGTCTATGTATGAGCCAACATTTGTTGAAGTTGGAATATTCATTGGAACCTTGGGACTATTTTTCACCTGTTTCCTACTATTTATTAGGGTCTTCCCAGTAATCGCGATTGCTGAGGTGAAGAGTGTTTTGAAAAGTTCAGGAGAAAAGAAAGCTGTAACCGATAAAAACGAATCATCATGAGAAGATACATTTCAGCCTATTTTGAAGATGAGGAAAATCTTCTTCGCGCAGCTAAGGATTTGAGAGAGAAAAATATCTCTATACAAGATGTTCTCACCCCATTTCCTGTGCATGGTTTAGATCATGCTTTAGGATACAAACGATCGAATTTACCAACTGTGGCATTTATCTGTGGCGCTATTGGTTTGGCTGTTGCTTTCGGGTTTCAAACCTGGGCATTTGTGGTAGATTATCCTTTGTTTATTGGTGGTAAGCCACATTTTGCAATTCCTTCATTCATCCCAATTACTTTTGAAGTAACGGTATTGTTTGCTGCATTTGGAATGGCATCAGCCTTTTTTATTGTCTCGAAATTAGGTCCTGGAGCCAACAATGTAATTCATGATGAAAGAATTACTGATGATCATTTTGTGATTATTGTAGATCTGGATGAGCAAGGAAATCAGGATGAGAATGTAAAAAGTATTCTTTTGAATGAAGAAGCGCAAAATATACAGATAAAGGAGATTGAATCATAAACAATACAAACCATTTGATTATGGATAACAATTATACATTTTCCCGTAAAACTAGAACCTTCTTAATGGCTTTAGGCGGTATTGGAATCGTTTTAATGCTATTGGGATATTTCATCGAGTCGCCTAATGGACAGAGGTTATGGACAAACTTTTTAATAAATAATCTATATTTTCTTTTCATAGCTTTATTTGGTGTTGTGTTTCAAGCATTACACAAAATTGCTTATTCTGGCTGGCATACCTCATTGCAAAGAATTCCAGAGGCAATGTCTGCCTTTCTACCAATATCAGCAGTTTTAATGTTTCTGTTGTATTTCGGGATGCATGATATTTACCATTGGTCGCACGAAAATTTACACGATCCTATTTTGGAAGGAAAAGCAGCCTATCTAAATATCCCATTCTTTTTTATTCGTATGGCAATTTACTTTGCGGGCTGGATAGGTTTAGGATATTTGCTAAGAAAAAATTCTCTGCATCAGGATTTATCAACGGATGTAAAATATTACAAGAAAGGGAAGTTATTGGCAGCTTTATTCATGGTATTCTTTGCCATTTCAAGTTCTACAATGAGTTGGGACTGGTTAATGTCTATTGATGCTCATTGGTTCAGTACACTTTACGGATGGTTTGTTTTTATTGGTTTGTTTGTTAGTGGAATTGCCTGTATCATTTTAATGATTAGCTTTTTAAAATCACAAGGTAAATTAGAATTTATAAACAAGGAGCACATTCACGATATGGGTAAATATTTATTTGCCTTTAGTATTTTTTGGATGTATTTGTGGTTCTCCCAATATCTGTTGATTTGGTACAGTCACATTCCAGAGGAAACAGCCTATTTTGCTCCTCGGTTGAATGATCATACCATTTTATTTTTCACCATTCTGGTTATGAATTTTTTAATTCCATTTCTGGGATTGATGACAAGAAATTCAAAAAGAAATTTGAAATGGCTGAGTTTTATGGCTGTTATTGTTCTGGTTGGTCAGTGGTTGAATATATACCTATTGGTTATTCCTGGTACTATTGGAAAAGCTGCTCAAATTGGGATAGTAGAAATTGGATTTGTATGCTTGTTTTTAGGAGGATTTCTTTATGTCGTTTTTGCATCATTGGCAAAAGCTCCTTTATTGAGTAAAAATGATCCATTGTTAGAAGAAAGTTTCCATTACGAAACCTGATTAAATTATTAGCTATGAGAAAATACTTAGTATATACTTTCGGATTAATTCTACTTTTAGGTGTATTCACTTCATGTGATGAGGATCGCAATCATCCGGGTTACTCTTATTTTCCTGATATGATGAATTCAAGAGCCTATGAGCCCTATTCGGAGAATCCGCATTTTAAAGACGGTCATACTCTACGGTTACCTCCAGAAGGAACAATTCCTCGTGAAATGATCCCTTATGATTTTGAGAAAACTCCGGAAAACAGAATCTGGGCTGGTGAAAATGTGCTAAATATGATGAAAATGACAACTGAAGATGTTCAAAGAGGAAAAGAATTATTTGGAATTTACTGTATCAATTGTCATGGAGAAAAAGGTGATGGGAAAGGCTTTTTATATACTAGTGGTAAATACCCTTATGAGCCAAAGAGTTTAATCACAGAAGTGCTTAAAACGACTCCACGGGGTGAATTTTTTCACGTGATTAGTGTTGGTTATGGTGTTATGGGAGCTCATGGAGCACAGATTAAACAGAAGGATCGGTGGAAAATAATTGAATATATAAAAGTTGAATTACAAGAAAAGTAACTGAATAATATATCGAATAAAAAAATGCTCATCGTAAAATGAGCATTTTTTTTTATTTCGTTACCGCGTATCCAACAGTTTCAATTTTTTGAGCTAGTGCCTCTCGATTTACTTTATCTTTTTCAATCTTAATTGTGACTTTGTTGTTTTTGTGAGATGCCCGAACTTCTTTAACACCATCAACCTGCTTAAGACCATTCTCCACCGTTTTTTCGCAACCGGTACAAGTCATTCCTGTAACATTAATCTCTACTTCTTCATACTCTACCACTTGTGTTGTAGTTGCAGAATTGGCTTTATCGCCCTTTTTTGCAGTGGACTCACATGCAGCAAAGAATCCTATTGCAAGTATTAGAATGATTATTCTTTTCATATCTATACGGTTTAGTTGATATATAAAATTAGAACAGTTTCACGTAAAAGTCTAGATTGTAATGATTAATAACATTAAAATAACAATTTAAAAATAGAACTTATCTACACTTATCATGATCATGATTAACAAAAAGTAAAAGTTCAATCGAAGGAATAATTTTCGAATATTTAGACGCTCACTACCTTTTAAGAGAATAAAACTATTGGGAATAATCAAAAGAGATAATGCCAGTAAAACCCACATTAAAACTTCAGATGAAATTACTCTGAAAGCTGGAAGAAGAAGGGCTACAACAATTGTTGCCAATATCCAAATCAAAGTAATTTTATGAATTTGATTGCGACTAAAAACATCTGTTAATACTTTGAATCCTGCTTGCTTGTAATCCTCTCCATATAACAAGAGTAGAAGCCAGAAGTGTGGGATTTGTCCAATAAAGAAGAAGAAAGCCAAAGCAAGAATGGGAGGAGCAAACGCATCACCTCCCGCAGCAATCCAACCAATCCATGGAGGAAATGCACCACTTAAAGCACCCGGAACAACTGCAAAGGCAGAGAATTGTTTAAGTGGAGTATAAACTAGATTGTACCAAAATATGGATAAAATCGCTATCCATAGACTTGTTACATTTCCACCCCATACTAAAAGACCACAACCTGCTAATAGAAAAAACACACTCCATCGAACCGCTTCTGAAATGGATATTTTGCCAGATGGTATTGGACGAAACTTTGTACGATTCATCATTGCATCTTTCTTGTGCTCCTGTACATGGTTTAATGCAGAAGCTCCCATTACAATAAGAAATATACCAAATACTACATAGAGTAATTCAAATGAAAAATCTGGTGTATAGAGAATGTAACCAGTAAAACATGAAATAGCAATTGGAAGAGCAATTTTAAACTTCCCTAATTCAAGAATTACCGATAATTTAGCAGATATTTTACTCATTCAACAGTTTATTAGTTAATAGAAAAATAGTAGCGTTATTCACTAAGTGTCTTCATGAATTCAATAATTTCACCGATATCATCTTCAGTTAATTCATTTTTATAGGATAACATTAAACCTTTTTGAAAGCCTTTAACAATGTCATCGTTCGGATTGTAAATTGAATTCAATACATAAGTACTGTCAACGATTTGTTCTCTGGTTTTTCCTCCACTTTTAACAGTTTCGGTTTTACCAAAAAGACCTTTCCACGTTGGACCAACAAGTTTAGATCCATCAATGGAGTGGCATGCCAAACATCCATTCTTTTTAACAATGGAATAACCCAATGCGCCAGGTCTATCGGCAATTAGAGTTACCGTTTGAGTAGTATCTATGTACCAACTATCAAATTTTTCCTGAGGCATTACAATTACAGAGGTTTGCATATAAGAATGCTGCAAACCACAATATTCGGTACAAAACAGGTCAAATTCACCTTCACGACCAGGAATAAACCACATCATTTGTTCTTGTCCGGGAACAACATCTTGCTTTAGTCTAAATGATGGAATGTAAACACTATGGAGAACATCCAGAGCAACTAAATCAAGTTTTACTGCTCTGTCTTTAGGGACATACAAGGTATCCGTTGTTTTTCCATTTTCGTATTTAAATTGCCAATTCCACATTCTACCTACAGTTTTAATTGTAAATGCATCGTCGGGCACTTCTTTCATAGGTTTATAGCCCATCCATCCGTAGTAGAACATCACCATTACCAAGGCGGTAGGGATAACTGTCCAAAGAATTTCCAGGCTAACACTTCCGTGGATTTGCGTTGCTTTTGGATTTTTTTCTTTTCGATAACGGAACACAAAATAGATCATGGTTGCAGTTATAGCAATTAAAAAGAAAAAAATAATTCCCAGAATTATCTCGAAAGAAGTATCTACTCCTTTTACAAAATTCGACGCATCAGGTATTGCATTGGTAGTCATAAGCTATCGGTATAAATAGTCTAAGAATGTAATTATAATAACACAGGCTAGTAGCAGAAATACACTTGCTACCATTATGCCATAGAACTTCTTGTCGAATTTCAAATGCATAAAAATCAATAAAACCAACACCGATTTAATACTCGCTAAAAGTAATGCTGTTGAAACTGTATATGGACCTAAATCGATCTCTGTAACAGCAACGGACAAGAATGTCATAATTAGCAAACCAATTAAAACATAGATATAGGTTTTATATTTTACAATGTGTGTATGTTGATCTTTTTCCATAGCTATTGATTTAGGTAATCAGATAAAATAATGGGAATAAGAAAATCCAAATTAGATCGACTAGATGCCAGTACAATCCGCTATTCTCTAGAATCACAAAATTATCGTGCTGTACTTCATCTTTAGTAACCATTCTCATTACATAGGCTATAAAAGCTACTCCTATAATGATATGTAAGGCATGAAGACCTGTCATGGCATAGTACAATCCAAAGAATAAGATTTCTCCTTGACTTGCTTCCATTAATGTTGGACTTCCAGGATAAATACCATGTGCGAATTTACCGCTCCATTCGAAGTATTTATTCACCATAAAAATTAGAGCTAATAGAATGGTAACTCCCATTAAAATTAAAGTAAGCTTTTTATTTTTGTACTGAATTGCACTAATCGACATGGCAATAGTCATACTGCTTACCAGAAGAATTACAGTATTAACTGTTCCTATAAATGTGTCAAGTTCTTCTGCAGCTAAATGAAAAGCTAATGGATTTAAGTATCGGTAAACTGAATAGACGATAAATAGACCACCAAAAAGTAGTAGCTCCGTAAAAATAAAGATCCACATACCGGTTTTAGCACCTTCATCATCTCTATGTTCGTCAATATGTACGTGATTACTCATAGCCATAAGGATGTTGGGTTACAGTTGGTATTTCTTCAAAATTCTCCAGACTTGGAGGACTAGCGACTGTCCATTCTAAAGTTTTTCCTTTCCAAGGATCAGCTTCGGCTGGAGAACCATGTTTGGCAGAACGAACAAGATTAGTGATAATGATAATTAAGCCA
>Ga0209692_10002077_pt1 | contig 23638 bp, 23 predicted proteins | sample tdDd472_FD_187129 | JGI IMG/M metagenome (GOLD analysis project Ga0209692, IMG submission 187129) | Marine sediment microbial communities from the Atlantic coast under amendment with organic carbon and nitrate - tdDd47.2 (SPAdes)... | ecosystem: Environmental > Aquatic > Marine > Coastal >... | reverse complement strand
ACGGCTTTTACTGCAGCATTGATGTCGTCCGGGTTAGAGACATCCACGAGTACCGCCATCGCGTCACCGCCGGCCGCGTTAATCTCTGCCACATTCTCTTCAACGCCTTCTTTAGAGCTCTCGCGACCCGTTAGGGCGACTTTTGCACCCTGTTCAGCCAGTTTTACCGCAATGGCTTTGCCAAGCCCTTTGCTTTTGGTGGCGCCGGTAACAATGGCGACTTTTCCATCCAGATTAGCCATGTGGACTCCTTGATTTAAACTTGGTTTATGAGGCTATTTCTATGTTCGATGCATTTATTTCTGCGCTTCCCAATCAGCTCGCAGGCTTTCTTCAGTCCAGCCATGACGACCAGCCTGGGTTTTAAAGTATGGCTCCCAGTGACTGGCCAATACTTCCACTTCTTCGGCATTCGATTTCAGGCTTTTGTAGCCGCTCGCGCCGGGCATGCGGCAACCGCGGCCATCGGGTAGTGGCTTGGTGTCTTCGATGGCTTGCGCGAAGCGGTCAGATTTGGCAATGACATCCCCCAGTGGTCCGAACTTTGAGGGGTCGATACACAAGAAATAGCTGCCGCCCACCGAAGTGCCTTCTGCTTTGTCGTCAAGGATGTCACCGAGAGAGGGAACCTCGGGGGTTATAACGCCGCGCGGATTAATGATTGCTGTCATTAATTCGTTCCAGAGGTTCAGCATATAAACCCGTGGCTCATGCAGCGCCTGAAAGCAGGTTTGATCATAAACGCGACCATAACCGGGCACGGGTACTGCGTACGGCGCCAGATCATCGCTGCGTTCGCCCGTGTCAGGGTCAATAACCGAGTTGTATTTAACCTTTGTGCCCTGCAGGACAGCCTGGGCAGTATCTGCGTCATACCACTCACAGAGTTTGGTGCTCATCCAGACCGGCGGTTTGTCGCCACTTGGGCCGATCGCATCAAGTGGAGGTACCGCAATGGTATTGCCCATGCCACCTAGCGGCGAACACATGGGTACTGAGTTATTTGATGTTTGTGCGACACAATTTTCCTCATGGGCCATCCAGGTATAAGAACCAAAGCTGCCTGCATCGTGATGATTAGAGCCGAAGACAATCGCAATACCGTGTTCTTTAGCTTTAGCAATAGCGGTTTGCGCAATCTTGGTCATCGTGTAATAACCAGTCGACCGCTTGCCGTCATAGACCGCCCAAGTTGGGCCTTCGTCAACAATCTCCGGGGTGGCCTTGATATCCATCAGGCCTTTCTGATTGGTCAGGTCGATAGCTTCATAGACGCCCAGACCCTGATTAAGCTTTCCCTGACGGATCCCGGTCATTAGCGCATTGGCAACGGCATCACCATGTTCTTCGCTGGCACCTTCGGCCATCCAGGTGCGTTTCAGGCAATAGCGCAGAAAATCGGCATTGGTGGTTTTTGTTTCGCCTTTGGCTCCCATGGGAGTTCTCCTTAAATTATTAAATTGTGTGTTGGTTATGTGCCAGCCAGAGTTTCGTAGGCGACCGGACTCATGCCTGCCGAGAAACCGCCGTCTACAGCAATCGCCTGACCGTTCACAAAGTTGCAGTCGGTGCTGGCTAGGAAATGAATCATGGCCGCAACTTCTTCGGGTTCCGCGATACGACCTAACGGCACCGCTTTGCGTTCCATGTTCAGCTGGGGCTGACCTTCCGGCGTGTTCGCCATTGGTGTGTTCACGGATGTCGGGCAGATAGCGTTTACACGAATCGAACGCTTGCCCAATTCCATCGCAGCGGTGCGGGTGATGCCTATTACTGCCCATTTCGAAGCAACATACGGTGAAAGATTGAAGGCACCTTGCAGGCCCGCCATCGATGACACGTTGACGATGCGGCCGCCGTCGTTCATATGCGGCACGCCGAACTTGATGCCGTGTACGACGCCCTTGGTGTTGATGGCGAAGTTCTTGTCGAAGTCGGCAAGCTCCGAGTCCATTAGTTCGGCGTAACCGAAGTTGGCGCCGGCGTTGTTCACAACGATATCGATCTTGCCGTAGGTGTCTTCGGCAAACTGCATCATCGCTTCAACGGACTCGGCATTGCCAACATCGCACTGCACGAACTTCGCACCGATTTCATCGGCGATGTCGGTGCCGTCTTTACGACCCGAGATCACTACTTTGGCACCGGAGGCGATAAAGCGTTTGGCCGCTTCGAGGCCGATACCCGAAGTGCCGCCGGTAATGACGGCCACCTGATCTTTAAGAGAGAAAAAGTCACTCATGGTTCTATCCTTTAAACAGAAGCTTTACCGAAGGCTTGTTGCCAAACGGTTTCGCGAGCTTCGCCGTTGCGCTTCGCCGTCAGATCAGCCAACCAGCACACGAGTTTCCAACTGATGCCGGCCAGGATGTAGCCATCGGCATTGCTGGGGTCGAGGTACGGTGCGTACTCCACAACATCAGCACCAACCAGATTTACTTTGTTGGTTTTGCGTACTTTGCGGATGATGTCCCAGATCTGCCGGGCCGAAAGGCCGAACGGCTCAATGGCGGAGTTGGAAGCATTGTCAGTAGCATCGAGTGCATCACAATCAAGGCTGAAATAAACCGGGCCGTCGCCAACTACTTCAATAATTTTGTCTACAACAGCATCGACACCCATGTCCCAAACATCATCTGCCGAGAGCACGGTGTTGCCGAAGTTTGCCGGATGCCCGCCAACCAGCCCTGACATTCGGCCCCGCACGCCCATGGTGATCATGCGTTCCGGGTCGAGGTTGCCATCTGCCATTGAACGGGTGAACTGACTGCCTGAGTGATACGGGTACGGGAAGTCTGCGTAGGTGACCATGTCGTAGTGGGCATCGAAATGAATCATGCCGAGCGGTCCGTAGCGTTCGCCCAGAGCTTTCAGAGGTGGATACGAAACCGTGTGATCGCCGCCCCAGCTAAACGGGGTGATGCCATGGTTAACGACGATGTCGTGAAACACTTCTATGCATTTTTCGACTTCATCGGTCAGGTCGAATCGACCGTAGGTATCAATGTTGCCGTAGTCAATGATGCGACACAGGTCGAAGGGTACATCGAAGCCGCCGTCCCAAGGTTCGGTGGTGCCCATGCCGTTCTTTGATAGTCGACGGAGTTCCGATGGCCCGTACTTATGAGAGGCATTCATCGGCGCTGCTTTTTCAAGTGGCATCCCGACAATTGCGAGATCAGCTTGGCTTAGGTCATGCGAGTAGGGTGCGTGAAAGGCGCCGAGATAATCCTTGTTCAGGTTACCGATTAGCTCGATACCTGCTCCATCTCCCTGCTCGGACATTCTGATCAGATGATTACGGACATTCTCTGCAACGCCATCGATGCTTTGCGAGTTTTCAAATAGATCCTTATAGCGTTTGCGGCGCTCTTCGGGCATTGGCGGGTGTTTTTTTATGTCAGCCATGATGTAAAAACTCCTGAGATTGATGATGTCGTTGATTTGGGTGGCAGTGCTATTGGCGTGGTGCCTTAGCAGCTGATTGTTCAAGAATGTCTAGTAACTCGAGTCTTATTTCGGATTCGAGCGCGCGATACTCACGGATTCGTTTTAAAGGGGCGGGTTCGCTGTGGCTTGCTTCTTCGAGTACCAGCAAGCACTCGACATAGTCCATGCAGGCTTCTGCGAGTTGCGAGTTGTGTCGGACCAGTCGGTCCAGCTCGGTGGAGCGCAGCGAAAGGCGGTCGGCTGCCACAGACAGCCAAGAGTCCGGAAGTACGCGCGCTGGTTCCATATCTGTTTCCATTCGCTTTGAAGACGCAAGACAGAAACTATTAGGAATACTGATACTTAGACAGGTAACACGGGCATTGTTACCGTAACAAAGATGTGAAGTTCTTGATTTATAAAGCGTCGGATCGGTCTGATATAACGGCGGTTTTTGGTGTTAGACTGTTTGCAAGCTCGTGAAGCACCGTCAGCTCTGATGCTGCGGAGTTACCCGGCAAAAATAATAAAAAACGAGACTCTATGACCTCTGCAGCCAACTCTAACCGTCATGCTGACGGGCAAACATTCACCCCGGTAGATACTGCTTTGGGGGCGGAAGCGGTGCAGCGCCAGTTAGACAGGATTCTCGCGGAGCCGCCTTTCGCAAGTTCGGCACGCCTTGCCGAGTTTTTGAGTTACGTAGTTGCAGAAACATTGGCGGGCCGCGGCTCCCGCATCAAGCAGTACACCATCGCTGTGGAGTTGTTTGCACGTGATGAGACCTTTGACCCGCAGGCCGATCCGATAGTCAGAATTCATGCGGGTAGGGTGCGGCGCGGGCTGGAAACCTATTATTCCGGACCCGGCAAAGACGATGAACTGCTCATCTCTATTCCATTGGGCCGCTATCAGGCAGCGTTTGAGACCCTCGACCCGGTTCATGATGATTCAGGAATTGAAAAACAAAGTAATCCGCAGCGGGCACCTGCTGTCGTCATTCTGCCGTTTCTCGATCAGAGCATCGACAAGGTGGACGAGTATGTGCTGACCGGGATGGTTGAGGAGTTGTCAGCGGAGGTTGCGCTGTTCCCTGACTTCAGGGTGATTACCTGTGGTCGCGGTCAGATAGAACCTGAAGATGCTTCGCCGGGCCAGCTGGCGGAAAACCTTGGTGTTGATTTTGCTCTGGTGGGCACTGTCAGGGTCGGCGGTGATTCGATGCGACTGACGTTGCATCTTTATCGTGCGGGCTCTAACCACAAAGTTTGGTCTCACCGTGTGGAACGCGAGTTTACCGGTGCCAACGAAATGTTTGCCGACTTTAAGCTGGTACGTTCGCTGGCTTCCCATGTGGCAGATACGTTCGGAGCGGTGCGCCGCATCCATCACAATGACTTGCGTGAACTCGGCCGCAAGGAACAGCCGGCGTTCCAGGCAGTGCTTGCCTTTCATCATTATCAGTTGACGATGGCACCGGACGCTTATGAACAGGCGAAGACTTTGTTGGAGCAGGTGTATCAGGTGTCGCCGGATAATCCGGCAATTAATGCCAAGCTTGGTATGGTTTATCTCGATGCCCATGTATTCGGCTTTCCGGCAGACGATGATTTGCTGGAAAAGGGCTTGAAACTGGCACGCCGGGCCCGTGCACTTGATCCGATGGATCAGCAGGCGCATTTCACGATGGCCTTTGCTCGCATGATCGAGGGTGATGTTACCGGGATGGTAGCCTCGGCGGACAAGATTCTGGAGATCAGCCCCAACAGTGCCTTTATGACGGGTGCGGCTGCGTTCTTCGTTGCTTTGGGCGGGGACTACGAGCGCGCCAAAGAGTTGTTCGATGAGTCAGTCAGTCTGAATCCCTTCTATCCGAGCTGGTTCCACTTCGTCCCGTTTCTGTGGGCGTTTAACCGGCAGGACTACTCGCGAGCATTAAGTGAGGCGCGCGATTTTCTGATTCCCGGTTTCTACTGGTCGCACATAGTCGAAGCAGCTGCTCTCGCTAAGACGGGGGATGTGGAGCGTTCGCAGGTAGCCTATCGGGAATTGCTTGCGGTATGCCCCGACTTTCCGGATAGGTCAGAGAAGTTGGTGCGGGCGATGGTGCTTGAGCCGAATGTGGCTGGCGATATTCTGAGCGGCGTGTACGCCGCAGCCGGCTGATCGGCTAGTCAGCCATTTGATCCGGCGCTTCTTCGGGAAAGCGTTTCGAAATCCAGATATTTGCCGGGATTGTAAGTAACAGCACGATGTAATAGCCCCAGCTTGAGTAGAGCGCGAACGGAATCGACAGCAGCGCAAATACCGGTTCCGGATAGCATTCATACAACAAACGTCTAGCCGTCTGCTTCGGCAGATCGGGATCTATAAGTTTCTTCTTGTACGCGTACGACCAGTTCGCGAGGCTGATCAGACCGATTATCGCCCATAAGGCGCTGAAGGTGATCTGCGCGGCGGAACTGCCTGGATAGTTGCCCAGTAAGTTTTCGGCGAAGGGGTATAGACACAAAGCGGCGAGGTACAGCAGCCAGAGTGCCAGCAGGCCATTGTCGCAACGGGCCATGTGATGCAGCCGCCCGACAAACTTTACCCAGAACATCGCAAGAAAAATGAACGCCACTGAAAAGTTCAGAATGCTGTTCAGGTTGTCCGATAGAAGCTGAAACAACTGCGGTTCGTTCATTCCTTCGGACGCGAAATCGATTTTCAACACCGAGGCAAACATGCACAGGGCAAACATGACGTTTGCCAGAATCCGGAAGTTTTCCAGATAAAAGTCTTCGCGTTGTCGTTTGGGCTTATTCATTGCAGTGCAGTTTTACCAGGGATTAATTACCGTATGCCGCCGAGCCAATGATCAGCGCGTTGACGATTACGTACAAGCCGCCGCTAAGTAATGCAGCCCGTTTGTCGAGTTTGCTGAGGTCGTAGCCACGCTCCTGAACAAACGGGACGCGATGGAGTATCGCAACCAAGGACGCGGCAAATATGAAGAACATCGCAGTCACGTGGATCAAATCAACCAGCGTGAATGACTCAACTCTGCCCAATACCGTTTCTGCTACCCGCTGGTTAACCAGTACGGCAAATAGTGTACCGACGAGTAGCCCCATTCGTGAACCAATCTCATCGCCAAGAAAAAAGGAAAATAGAGCAAGCGCGAAAGAAACATATACGCCTGCTGTCAGTTTGAAAAAGCCGATGGTGGTTTCCCGTTCTATTGATGTGTTGATGGCCATCCGGGCGTAGTCGCTGGTTTCTTTGCCATTAACACTGGGGTCACCGAATGCGGTGTCGTAGTTGTAGATAAAGCTTGTCACATCGAAGCCGGTTATTCCCCAGCCATCAAGTTCAATATCTTTGCCCGGCTTTGAGCCTTCTATATCCGGCATATAGGTGAACTCATTTGCCGGTGCTGCCGTATGTTCTACTTCGATGCTCAGTATTTGGCGGTCGAACGGAAAGTTACTCATATCCCAGTCGTGACGGAATACACCGGAGACTTTTACGTATGACCAGTATTTGCCGCTACGATAGTCAGTGGCCGACAATGATGTTTGTATCTGCTTTGCTGTAGGGAAGTCCATAACATCTAACGGACGAAGGTCTTGCTCGCAGGTAGACCAGAACCACAGGTCTGCTCCGAACGAGTCTTTCGCCAGGTCGATGTCGTGCAGGGAAATAATATAAGCGCCCACTTCGCAGGTGCCGTCCGCCGCGTATACCGCAGGGCTTATAGATAAGGTCAGGCCTAAAGCGAAGCCGGTCAGATATCGGAGCATAGGGTCGGGGTATCCAGGGTATCGATGCGTTTCTTCAGCTATTGGAGCCTGAGTTCTTCATGTGCACATCACGCTGCGGGTAAGGAATTGTAAAGCCGGAATCGCTCAATGCCAGTTTTGCTTTGCGGGTAATGTCCCAATAAGTATCCCAGTAGTCACTGCTTTTCACCCAGGGGCGCACCGCGAACCGTACTGATGAATCGGTCAGCTCGTGAACTTTCACTACCGGCTCCGGTTGTTCCAGCACTGTTTCATGCTCTTTTAGCAGGTCCAGCAACAGCTTCTCAGCTGCGGGTAAATCATCGTCGTATGAAATGTCGAAAAACAGATCGACGCGCCGCCGGTCACGGGCGTAGACGTTGCGAATTACATCGCCCCAGATTTTGCTGTTGGGCACGACCAGTTTCTGGTTGTCGGGCGTGAGAATAACGGTGGACACCAGACTCATATCATCCACAGTGCCGAGAACGCCTGCGGCTTCAATCATGTCGCCGGTGTCGTAGGGGCGGTAAATCAGAATCATCATGCCGGAAGCGAAGTTACCGAGTGTGTCTTGCAGGGCAAAGCCGACGATAAAGCCTATGACGCCCAGACCTGCAAGTAACGGACCCAGAGAAATGCCGAGTTGCGAGAGTGCAACGAGGATGCCCAGGAACAGCACGACATTGGCGGCAACACTCACGACCATCTGATTGAGAAGTTGTGAAAAGTGCAGGCGGTCAACCGCCGGTTGCACTATGCGTCGTGTTAAACGCGACAGCATAAGGGCAACGAAGCCAATGAGCAGGAACAGCAGCAGCTTTACGAAAAAGTTTGGTCCGTTGTCGCGGAACCAGTCGCGGAACTTCTTGGTCCACTGGCGCAGCAGGCTTTGCACCACGCCAACTGACAGGGCGCCTGTTGAAATGTCACCGGTCACAATAATGACCAGGCTGCGATAGTCGGCAGTGTCCAGCCCTGCCGAGTCCATGATGTCTGCCGTGTCGCTTAGAGTGCGCGCCAGATACTTGCGCTGAAATGCCACTACCTGTCCAGCCTGCTCAAGTTCGGCATCGTCCGGTTGGATGTTTTGCTGGAAGCGGATCGAGCGGGATTGTTCGATGCTTAATGCAATTGCACTGGCAATCATCTCTGCCAGTTCGGGAAGCTCGTTCGCAAGAAAGGTCTCGGTCTGGTTGTTGTCGAGACCGAGCTTTTTGCGGCTGTTGTTTATGTCGGCGGTGTGCTGATACCAGTCAATCAGTTTATTGAGTTCTGTATCAATAGTGACTTCGTAGGCCAAAGCCCCTGTTGCGGTAAGCGCGGGAGCTTCCATGGCAAGTGCGAAGACGAGGCTCTGTTGGCGGCTGGCACGCTCCAGTACGACATCGGTAAAGCGTTCCACCAATGCGATGGCCTGAGCTACTGCTGGATCAGATGTATCTGTCGAGCTTAGAGAGTCGACATACTGATTGAGCAGCTTCAGTATCCTGCGTTCTTTTTCAGCGCGCCGCAGTTCGAAGAGTGCTTTCAGGTCACCCGATGACTCTTCAACCAGCGGGTCGATGCGTCGCGCTTCGGCAATCAGTTGTTCGATTTGTGCGGCGTAGTCGGGCGTCGACAGATGATCGCTTGCCCCCGTCGCTGCGCAAAACAGCAGAAGGCAGGCTGCGGCAATGCCAGGCAGGGCAAAGAAGGAACGCTTCATCGTAGTTGGTCTCCCGCAAAGGCTTAACCTAACTATAACCAAACTCTGTTATTCCGTGGCAATTGTTGCCGCTGGCATAGTGGCGGCGGATTGCGCTATAACTAGTGAAACACGAATTAGAAGAATAAATGCAGGTGCTCCCAATGAAAGCTTTCGTCACGTTGCTGGCAGCGATGTTCGTCACTTCAGGATTACTGCCGGTTGCAGTTGCCGCAGACTCGCCGGCGCCACCACAGGTGATGGCGCAGCAGAAGCCCGGTCAGTTTGAGATTCTCGAAGGCTCACCGTTGCAGTTGCGCGTCACGCCGCCGAAGTCGGACAGTCCGGTGAAGTCCTACAAGTGGAAAATCGTTTCGGGTAAGGGCGGTAAGCTCATTGATCCGAAAACACCCGATGCTGTTTTCTATGCGAAAAAGATTAAAGAGCAGACGGAGCTGTTTGAGTTACAGCTGACCACCAAGTTCGAGAACCGGAAAAAAACCAAGGCCAGTATCCTGGTGCAGGTACACAAGCGTCCGGACAAGTCCGAATCGGGCAGTAAAACAGTCGTGCACCGTCGCGCCGGCCCGTGGATCGGTTTCGGGTTAGGTTTCGGTTTTGGCTACCTGTGGAACTATCCGATTTACGTACCGATCATTATTCCGGTGCCGCCCGAGGAAGTCTGGCCGCCGGGCGAGCAGCTGCCTGCCGAGGCTTATCCGCTCGACGAGACCGACATAGGTGAGCTGCCGGATTCGTTGCAGCCCGAGCAGCTGTATGGCGCCTCCGATTTCGAGGCCTTCGAAGATGATTTGCTGGCACCGGATGCACTGGAAGCCGAGCTGGCTGCTGAAAGTTTCGAGGCTGACCTGCCGGTTGCCGACGATTACGAAATGGGAATCGAGGCCGAAACAATGGACGGTTACGACGAACCGGTTATTGATGCTGAGCCTATGGAACCGATGCCCGAACCCGAGCCGATGCCCATGGACGATTATGGCGGCGGCTACGATGACTTCGGCGGCGGTTTCGACGATATGGGTATGATGGACTACTAGTTTCCGGGAAGACTTTAAGGACAATCATTGGACAGCGCAGCGGAACGTACGTATCCCTATAGCCCCTGGTGGGCGATGGTCTTTATTGCCGCCTTGATGGGGTTGATCATGGTGCTGGCGCCGTTCGAGACCTTCCCGGTGCTGGAGCGCAAGTTTGCCTTTGATTACCCGTGGAAGCTTCCCGATCCGACACTGTTTACCCGCTCGGTCGTCTGGACGCTGTACGCCTGTCATCAGATAGGCATCTGGTATCTGATCCGCAAAGCGCAGACGTCTGATCTGAAGTACACCAAAGGTTTGCACAGCGTGAACGTGCAGGCACTGCTGTTGAATGCGGGTTTTGTGCTGATCCATCTGGCGCAAACCAAGTGGACTTATGACGGTCTGGCGCAGGATGTACCGGAGCCGACCGCACTCGCATCCGTCGCGTTGATGCTGTTCGCGATTATCATTATGGAGAATGACCGCCGCGGCCTGTTCTTCGGCAAGAAGGTGCCGTTGCCCATGGGGTTGGGCGCGACAGTGCGCAAGTATCACGGCTATTACTTCGCCTGGGCGATTACCTATACCTTCTGGTATCACCCGTTTGCCACCACGCCCGGACACCTGATGGGCTTCTTCTATATGTTCATGTTGTTCCTGCAGGGCAGCCTGTTTATGACGCGGGCGCACGTGAACCGCTGGTGGACCGGCTTTATCGAGCTGATGGCTGTCTTCCACGGCGCAACGGTAGCGTGGTTTGCCGCCGAAGGGCTCGGTTCCGGCTGGTGGAATTTCCTGTGGGGCGGATTAGGTGTGTTTCTGATTACGCAGATGCACGGCATGTCCTTTAAGCGATGGCAGAAGTGGGCGCTGGCGGTAGTCATCATCGGCAGTGTGGTGATATACGGTTTCTATCACTTCGACAACGCCATCGGTATTCCGCGGGTCTGGCTGGTGCGCTATACAGCAGTGTTCGTCACTGTGGGGCTGATCTGGTTGATCATGCGACCCTTTATTTTTGCAGGGAAACTGGATCCGGCGAAGCCTTAAACCCCTGGAATTTATGCAACCCGAATCTATACAACCTGGCCTGCCGCGACGGCAGATGCCCAGGCCCACTGAAAGTTGAAGCCGCCAAGGTGACCGGTCACATCGACCACCTCGCCGATGCAATACAGTCCCGGCACTTTCTTTACTTCCATGGTTTTCGATGACAGTTCGTCGGTATCAATGCCGCCAAGGGTGACCTCGGCGGTGCGATAGCCTTCGGTAGCGGCCGGCTTCAATGACCACTGGTTTAGTGTGTTCGCAAGTTTCTCAATTGCACCGCCGGGAATTTCTGCCAGTTTCATTTCGGCAAAATCAGGCCACAGTAATTCCTGCAACTCCAAAACCAGAGCGCGTGGCAGGTGTTCTGAAAGAATCGAGCGCAGTAGCGACTTCGGCTGCTCCTGCTTCGCTGTTTGCAGCAGTTCCGCAGCATTCGTTCCTGGCAGCAAGTCGACATCGATGATCTCGCCGGGCTCCCAGTAACTCGAAATTTGTAAGGCTGCAGGGCCGCTTAGACCGCGGTGGGTGAACAGAATGTCTTCGGTGAAGGAGGCTCTGGCGTTGCTTAAAGTGGCGCGCAGGCTGACGCCGGACAGACGGTCGGTCAGGTCGTGCATGATGCCGGTGAACGTAAACGGAACCAGACCCGCTTTGGTCTCCAGCAGGTTAAGCCCGAACTGTTTTGCGAGTTTATAGCCGAAGTCCGAAGCCCCCATTTTCGGGATCGATAAGCCGCCTGTCGCGATTACCAGAGAGTCACAGGTCAGTGCGGTGCGGCTGCAGTTGAGTGAGAAGCCGGTTTCATGCGGTTTCACGTCGGAGATTTCACTGTCCAGCCAGATGGTGACATTGGCATCGGCACACTCCTGTTCAAGCATTGCGAGGATGTCTTTGGAAGACTTCTCACAGAACAGCTGACCTTCGCCTTTGTCGAAGTAGGGGATGTCGTGTTTGACGACCAGATCAATGAAGTCCCACTGCGTGTAACGGCTGAGTGCGGATTTGCAGAAGTGCGGGTTGGCAGACAGATAGCGGTTCGGCTCGACGTACAGATTGGTGAAGTTGCAGCGCCCGCCGCCCGACATCAGAATCTTTTTACCGATCTTGTTGGAACCTTCCAGTACCAATACGTTGCGCCCGCGCTTGCCTGCGGTAATCGCACACATCAGGCCGGCAGCGCCGCCGCCAATAACAATGACATCGTAGTGGTTCACGGTTGCATCTTAACTTGCGGGCTTCAACAAAGGCGAAAAACCCATCCAATGAAAACTGCTCAAATAAAAAAGCCCCGGCAACTTGGGCTGCCGGGGCTTTGGTATTGCCGGTTAAGTGCTTCTGCGGGTGTCTTACGGCTCTACTTCATAAAGAACCAGACCTTCACCGATCACACCGCTCTCACCACCACCGCTGAAGCTGATCTTGGCGATAGCAAAGGCCTCATCGCTATGCGTCTGTGCGTCAACGCTGCAGACCGATGCGCCGATGCCAGCACCACATGGTGCGCCATCTTCGATCGCCTCATCAATAATCTCGCTCAGGATGCCGGACTTGTTGACCAGTGCTTCAAGGTTGCTGGTGTAGGTGCCGTCTTCGTAGTTACAGGTTGTAGTGGCTGTCATGCGGTAGACGTTGTAGTTCTCATCAATGGTTGAGAACTGACCGGTCATGTCGCAAAACTCATCATCATAGCCGTCCACCATTTCAAAGCTGCCGTTCTCGTCTACTTCGATGAGGGCCCCGATGCTGACCGGGCCGAACAGCAGTGGCTCGATAACCCAGTAGCCTTCCCAGTCGCTGACATCCGACTCCAGCTCGTATTCGCCGATCAGATCGGCAAAGCTGCCGCCATAAAGACCGTAGACTTCTTCAACTGCTTCATCGCTGTTGTAGTCCTGCAGCGCAGCCGCACAAAATGCTTTGTAGACGCCTTCAGCGGTAGGATCGCCCGGATCGACTTCTTCCGGATCGAGCAGATCAAATACGCCGTAGAACAACGATTCCTGAAAGTCTTCCGGCTGGGATTCTATTGGGCCATTGGAATCGGCAAATGAGTAGCAGGGATCGTCTTCCAGTGATTCCAGCGGACCGGTTTGCAGGCTGACATTCGCCAGCAGGCCGGTGTCTTCCTCAAAGGAAATGGGCATGTTCTGCAACAGCTGGAAGTTGCCCGACAGGCCGGTCAGGAACTCGACTTCGGTTGCCGGTGCTTCAGGCAGTTCAGCCGGTTGCTGAGCCGAGACATTGCCCCAGTAAACGTAAGAAACCGGGCCATAATAGACTTGTGAGCTAACGCTTTCATCGCCGAAAAAATCCCCGACATAAATGAAGGCAGCCTGACCATTGGCGGCAACGATTCCTACGCCACCCATCTCTTCCGGGGGCAGCTCAATATCAAGATCCTGTGAACCGACATTGAAGATATCGAACTCCTCAGACAGTTCAGCCTCACTAACGTAAAGACCCGCAGCAGGTCCGGCGCTGTTGTCGGCGTCGTCACTGCAGCCGCTGACAAAGACCGCAGCAGCCAGTGCTGCGAGCCAGGTGATTTTTTTCATGGTCGTAACTCCCGATTACCGGATTGGTGTGTTGTTTTTAGTTCTTGCCGACATGAAATCCCCTCATGTTCAGCGTATTTAAATGAACATACCCTGATGTCGTTGTTGCCGCAACAGTTCCACCCTGTGTTACATCGGGAATAAGGTAAAACCAAAGAAAAGCCCCGCCTATCATGCGATAAGCGGGGCTTTGTTATTGCTGCTGTTTTAACGCTATTTGCTAGCGACCGGATTAAGCCTAAAACTCGGCTTTCTCCATTACGAAGCCAAGACCGAGTGTAAACGTCTGACCTTCGGCACTGATGGCGAGTTTACCTATGGCAACGCCACCGTCTTCACTAACCGTTTGTGCGTCTAGGGTGACGGGGCCGGGTGAGCCCAGCGCAACGGTTTCTGCAAAGCTTTCAGATAATGTAAACAGCATGTCCAGACTGGCGGTGCCTTCGATTTCTGCACCACAGCCGCTCTCGCCTCTCAACCGATAGACATTGTAGTCGGCGTCGATGATTTCGAAGTTGCCGGAAATTATGCACTCGACGCTTTCATCCACTAACTCCTCCAATTCGAAGCTGCCATCCTCATCAATATCCAGAACGGTGATGACATCGCCACCGCCGAAAAGACCCAATCCGAGGAAGCTCACGATCCATTCGCCACTCAGCGCACTAAGGTTCGATGGCATTTCGTATTCATCGATGAGAGCTTTATCACTAAAGCCTTCAAATCCGAACGGGCCTTCTTCGGTTTCACCGTCAAAAGTGAACATCTGGTCGACTTCGGCACAGAAGGATTTGGAGAAGAACTCTACCGGGGAGTCTCCGGGCTCAAGTGTTTCCGGGTCCAGAACATCGAGGTCTGCCATGAAAATTGATTTCGGCAGACCGTCTTCTGCTCTGGATGGCGAGAAGCAGTAGTCATCCGGGTTTTGAATCGGGTCTGTATTGATAGAGCCGGCTGCAGTAATGAATCCGTCAAGCTCTTCTTCAAGAAATCCCAGGAGAAAAAGAAATACTTCTGAGTAGATATCAAAGCTGCCGGAGAAGCCTGTTTCCACCAGGACTTCTTCTTCAGGACCTTCGGGTAGCTCGGGTTGCTGGGCGCTGACATTGCCCCAGTAAACCGATGTCAGAGGGCCCGGAATAAACTGTGGTCCGACGGATGCTATGTCGAGGCCTTCGCTTTGATAGATAAAAGCAGCCTGACCGTTGCCGGCAACAATGCCGTAGCCTGCCATTTCGTCGAACCCGGGAATGGGTTCGATTTCGTCATCCACCGGACCACCGTAGCTAATGTACAAACCACCGGCAGGACCGGCGGAACCGCCGTCGTTGTCGCTGCAACCACTTATCAATACCGCAGCGAAAACGGCTGCTAACCAAAATTTAATTTTCATGATGACTCCCGTACCCTCGGTGCATGAATATACGTTGTTATTGTTGCCGGTTAGTGCCCCTCGCATGCTTCAGACCGATGTCAACACAATACGCCTGCATTGCGGCTGCCGCAATACAATATGGGAGGGTCTGCGTGCTAATCTCTTCGCTCGTAATCACCATCGGTGTTTCCCGTGTCTCTAAATATTTCTGAAACTACTGAACAACTGTCTGCTGCCTTGCTGGAGCAGGGCAAAAAGCTGGCCGTGGCCGAGTCCTGCACCGGTGGCTGGATTGCTAAAACACTGACCGATCTGCCGGGTAGTTCTGCCTGGTTTGAATATGGCTTTACTACCTACGGCAATAACGCCAAGACTGATTTGCTTGGTGTGGCGCCGGGCTTGCTCGAGGCTTTCGGTGCAGTCAGTAAAGAAGTGGCGGAGGCGATGGCGGTCGGTGCACTGGACCGCAGCGGTGCGGATTTGGCGGTTGCTGTGACCGGCATTGCCGGTCCGGACGGGGGTAGTGACGAAAAGCCCGTCGGCACCGTGTGGTTTGCATGGGCTGTTAAAGATGTGGGTTTGCACAGCGCCTGTCATCAGTTTGATGGCGACCGGAATGCCGTTCGCGAACAGACAGTGGCGATGGCTTTGCAGGGTGCCTTGCCGATGGTGGGCGGGTGACCTTAGCTGACAGCAAACGTCTGTTTTTTGCCTTATGGCCCGACGACAAGTTGCGGGTGCAAATTGAAGATGTCACCCGGCCGCTGCGCGACATTTCCAGCGGCCGTCCGGTGCCGTCGGAAAACTTCCATATCACGCTGGAGTTTCTCGGCAATGTGGCTGCTGCAGATTTCGATGCAGTGGTTGCTGCTGCGAAAGACGTCCGCTTTGCGCCGATGGCATTCACGCTTGACCGTTGGGGATGTTTTGCCAAACCTAAAGTTGCGTGGCTGGGGCCTTCATCGTTTCCTCCTGCGTTAACGACATTGGTTAAAGATTTGCGCGGCGTGTTGTCGCCCGTAATCAATTTGCAGCCGGAACGTTTATACACACCCCACGTCACGGTGCTCAGAAAACAGCCGGTGCTGCCCGAATTGCCACTGCCGCGACAACTAGTCTGGAATGCGGATTCATTTGTGCTGGTGGAATCGATCTTCGGCGAGGGCAGGGCAATCTATAACGTGCTGGAAACCTACAGCGCCTGTTAAGAACCCGGGCGGAGATATCGCTGCACAGAGGTTGCTTTGCAGAGATGGCGTTTGCGCAATTTCTCCGGGGTTCTGTTCGCGGCCTTCCTATTTCGTTTCTGAGACTGTGCAGACAAGCTTCTGAAATTTAAGCGGCTGCTTTTTTCAAAATGAGCAGCTCCGCTGCGGTGAAGATTGAGTGGTGTCCTGCTCTATAGATAATCGGAGACGGCAGGGAATTGGCGGGCGTATTCGTTTCCTGACAAAAAATGCATTTTCAGGGGTTGCAGCCCGCCCTGTTTGTGGTACTGTATATCCATACAGTATGTATACAGCCTTCATCGGGGAAGGCTGAAACCGTTGATACAGGTGGGTTTCATGGACGACAACAAGAAAAAGGCTCTCTCGGCCGCTCTCGGACAGATCGAAAAGCAGTTTGGTAAGGGTTCAGTCATGCGGCTGGGCGATTCGACCGCTGCCCGCGATATTGATGTGATTTCGACCGGCTCTCTGGGGCTGGATATTGCTCTCGGTCTCGGCGGTTTGCCGAAAGGCCGTGTCATTGAAATCTACGGTCCGGAGTCTTCCGGTAAAACCACCATGACGTTGCAGGCTGTTGCCGAATGTCAGCGTCAGGGCGGCACCGCCGCATTCGTCGACGCCGAGCATGCGCTGGATCCTGTGTACGCTGCGAAGGTCGGTGTGAATGTTGATGACCTGCTCGTATCCCAGCCGGATACCGGTGAACAGGCACTTGAGATTACCGACATGCTGGTACGTTCCGGTGCGGTTGATCTGGTCATTGTCGACTCGGTTGCAGCGCTGACTCCCAAGGCTGAAATCGAAGGCGACATGGGTGACTCGCACGTAGGCCTGCAGGCACGACTGATGTCTCAGGCACTGCGTAAGCTGACCGGTAACATCAAACGCTCGAACACGATGGTTATCTTTATTAACCAGATCCGTATGAAGATCGGCGTAATGTTCGGCAGTCCCGAAACCACCACCGGTGGTAATGCGCTGAAGTTCTACTCCTCTGTCCGTATGGATATCCGCCGTATCGGCGCCATTAAGAAAGGCGACGAAGTGGTTGGTAACCAGACCCGCGTTAAAGTTGTGAAGAACAAAGTCTCGCCGCCGTTCAAGCAGGCCGAGTTCGAGATTCTCTACGGCCATGGCGTGTCCCGTGAAGGTGAGCTGATTGATCTGGGTGTAGCGAACAATCTGGTTGAGAAATCAGGTTCCTGGTACAGCTATAACGGTGAGCGTATCGGTCAGGGTAAAGAGAACGTCCGCACCTATCTGCTGGAGCATCCGGATATGGCGAACGAGATCGACACCAAGCTGCGCGATCTGCTGCTGCCGAAGGCAGTCGAAGGCGAAGAGCCCGATGCAGATGATGCTGCCGGTGAAGCCAGCGACGAAGCTCTGGCTGAAGCATAAGCATTCTTCATTTGCATATCTGTGAGCTCCGGTAACCGGAACAACACGAAGAACGACCCGCAGGCCTTCAATTCTGAAGGCCTGTCTTCGTTGGGCGGCATGGATGAGTCGGCCGAAGCAGCAATCGAAGCGCCGCGCAAACGGAAGAAACGCAGCGTCCGGTCGCCCCGGCACATTGCGATGGACCTGCTCGCCCGGCGTGATCACACCCGCCATGAGCTGTATTCCAAGCTTTTTTCCAAACTTTCTTCCAAATTAGAGGCTAAAATCCCTGCTGACGGCTTGTCGGCTGAATATTCTCAGGAATTTCTCGCTGATGAGATCAATGAGGTTCTTGATGAGCTTGAGGCGGACGGTCTGCTGAACGAGTCCAGATTCGCTGAAAGCTTTGTGAACAGCCGTATCCGGCGGGGCCTCGGGCCTGCGCGGATTCGACGGGAGCTCGGTGAGAAAGGCGTTCGGGGTCAGGCGGCTGACCTGGCCTTTGAAGCAGCCGAAGCGGACTGGCTGGAGCAGGCTCGCGCAGTTCGCGAGAAAAAGTTCGGTAATGAGCTGCCGTCAGAATATAAGGAGCGCGCCAGGCAGGCGCGTTTTTTGCAGTACAGAGGTTTCACCAGTGAGCAAATCCAACGGGTGCTCGGAGGTGACGATTAAGGAATAACGACGTAATGAACGCCGCTGAGATTCGACAGGCATTTTTAAACTACTTTGAGGAGAACGGTCACCGCGCTGTGCCGAGTTCACCTCTGGTGCCAGGTAACGACCCGACATTGTTGTTCACCAACGCGGGTATGGTGCAGTTTAAAGATTGCTTCCTCGGCAGCGAGCAGCGTAGTTATAACCGTGCGACCAGTTCCCAGCGGTGCGTCCGTGCCGGGGGCAAGCACAACGATCTTGAAAATGTCGGGTATACCGCGCGTCATCACACTTTCTTCGAGATGCTGGGTAACTTCAGCTTCGGCGACTACTTCAAGCGTGAAGCTATTCAGTTTGCCTGGACTTTTCTCACCGAAGTAATGGGGCTGCCGGAAGAACGCCTGTGGGTCACCGTTTACAACGAAGATGACGAAGCCGCAGATATCTGGCTGAAAGAAATGGGAGTCAGCGCCGAACGGTTCAGTCGTCTCGGTAAGAAAGACAACTTCTGGGCGATGGGCGATACGGGTCCGTGCGGTCCTTGCACTGAGATTTTTTACGATCACGGTGAAGACGTGTTCGGCGGCCCTCCGGGATCCCCGGATGAAGACGGCGATCGCTACGTCGAGATCTGGAACCTTGTGTTCATGCAATTTGATCGCAGCCCTGACGGCACGCTTACGCCGCTGCCGAAACCGTCTGTTGATACGGGCATGGGTCTTGAGCGTATTGCGGCTGTCATGCAGGGCGTGCACAGCAACTACGACATCGATCTGTTCCAGCATCTGATTAAAGCCGCTGCTGCGGTGACGTCGACTGAAGATCTGTCGAACAACTCACTGAAGGTGCTGGCCGACCACATTCGTGCCGCGTCATTCCTGATCGTTGACGGCGTGCTGCCGGGTAACGAAGGTCGCGGTTATGTGTTGCGCAGAATTATTCGTCGTGCGTTGCGTCATGGCTATGAGCTGAACACCCGTGACCTGTTCTTCTACAAACTTGTCGAGCCGCTCTGCGAAGTGATGGGCGATGCTTACCCTGAATTGCTCGAGAATAAAGATCACGTAGTGCGCGTATTACGCACCGAGGAAGAGCGTTTTGCTGAAACGCTCAGCCAGGGCATGGGCATACTTGAAGATGCTCTCGATAACCTCGAAGGCGGCGAATTGCCGGGCGAGCTGGTCTTCAAACTCTATGACACCTACGGATTCCCTTCAGACCTGACCGCTGATGTTGCACGCGCCCGCGAACTGACGATTGATGAAGCCGGTTTCGAAGCGGCTATGGAAGCACAACGCGACCGTGCCCGCGCAGCCAGCAAATTTGCTGCTGACCACGGCGGTATTCAGCTGGAAGATAAAACCGAGTTCACCGGCTACGAGAGCGCAGAAGGCAGTTGCAAGATTGTGCGCCTGATCAAAGACGGTGCCGAAGTTGAGTCACTCAGCGCAGGCGATGCCGGTCAGGTAGTTCTCGACAGCACACCGTTCTATGCCGAAAGTGGCGGTCAGGTGGGTGACTCGGGCGTGTTGCACGCCGATGGCGCAGTGTTCCGTGTTGAAGATACCGTTAAGAACGGTGATGCCCATGTACATCTGGGTACCGTTGAATCCGGTGAGCTAAAAACCGGTGCTGCTGTGTCAGCCCAGATCGATGAAGACGGTCGTTCAGCGACAGCTCTCAATCACACGGCTACGCACTTGTTGCACGCAGCATTGCGTGAGGTGCTGGGCAGTCACGTTACGCAGAAAGGTTCATTGGTCGATCCTGAACGCCTGCGTTTCGACTTCTCCCACTATGAAGCTGTAACTGCCGATGAGCTTGAGCGTATCGAGAATCTGGTTAATGAGCAGATTCGCCTGAACGAACCTGTTGCAACAGAGTTGATGTCGCAAGAAGATGCCGCAAATGCAGGTGCTATGGCGCTGTTCGGTGAGAAGTACGGCGATGAAGTGCGGGTGCTGCGTATCGGCGAATTCTCTATGGAGCTGTGTGGCGGTACCCATGCCGCACGCGCCGGTGATATTGGTTTGTTCAAGATCGTATCCGAGTCTGGTATCGCTTCCGGTGTGCGTCGTATTGAAGCTGTTTCCGGTGCAGGCGCCCTGGCGTCCGTTCGTGAAGCTGAACAGTCGTTATCACGAATCGGCGGACTGCTGAAAGGCACCCGCGCTGACGCAGAGCAGAAAGTTGAACAACTGATCGGTCGTTCGCGTGAGCTCGAAAAAGAAATCAAAGCGCTGAAGCAGAAGCTAGCGAGTGGTGGCGGTGAATCCGTCGAGGCGGTGGAGATTTCCGGTATCAAAGTACTGGCTCAACGACTGGCTGATGATCTGGATGCAGACACACTGCGTCAGTCTGTAGACCGTTATAAAGACAAGCTGGGTACTGCCGCGATAGTGCTGGCGGCGGCAACCGCCGACGGTAAAGTGCGTCTTGCCGCAGGCGTCAGCAAGGATGCAACCGACCGCATTAAAGCCGGCCCGCTGGTGAATCACGTCGCCTCGCAGGTGGGTGGTAAAGGTGGCGGTCGTCCGGACTTCGCGCAGGCCGGTGGCAGCGATGCTTCGCAGCTCGATGCTGCGCTGGCTTCGGTGGCCGACTGGGTCGGTGAGCAGTTAGCTTAGTCCGAACGGGTCAACGGGCCGGCAGTCCGACCAGAAACCTATATCTAATAAGGCTTTCAGCTGTCATCTGATTGGATGACGGTGCGCCCGCTCTGTCTCGCTAGACGGGTCCGTCATTATGTGAGATGGTAGCGGCTAAGTGACGGTGACGCATACCAAAAATAAGCGCCGCACTTGTACCACCCACCACCGCCCGGGCGCGAAGAAAAATAAACACTTCTGGATGGTGGAAAACAGCTGCACTGCGATTCACAGGGGTATCTGCGGATTCGACTGGCAGTCACAATAACAACAAGGACAGGGGGTGACTCATGCTGATTCTGACCAGAAGAATTGGTGAAACGGTGATTATCGGTAACGATATCGATGTAACCGTGCTCGGTGTTAAAGGAAGTCAGGTACGTCTGGGCGTTAAGGCGCCGTTAGATGTTTCCGTGCACCGCGAGGAGATTTTTCAACGTATCAGTCAGGAACGTGCGGGCGCCGCTTCAGGCTCTTCGACGCATCTGCGACAGGCTGCATACAAGTAATCTCGCCGAAACAAACGGTTAGCTCGGATTCTGAGCGGCCGCCATGACAGCCCGACCGCAGCTGAACAGAGCTGCCAGGTGGTGCTGCGTCCATAAAATACCCGCTAATAATTGGCGCGGGGGCATTTTGCCCGCGCGAGTTTTGCTGTACTCTATGCGCCCTCAAGGCAGGTCGGTCGACCGCCAAGACTGAAAACCGAAAGTGTTTTCCGGTCACAATTGGTTTCTAGGATCACGGAGAGATGGCTGAGTGGTCGAAAGCGCTCCCCTGCTAAGGGAGTATACGTTAATAGCGTATCGAGGGTTCGAATCCCTCTCTCTCCGCCAACAAGAAAATGGCGCCCTTTATGGGCGCCTTTTTTGTTGGCAAAGAGAGAAGTGGATTCCAGAACCCTTGGTTCGACCCGGGTCCAGATGGCGGCCTTCAGGCCGTCAGATGGGGAGGGCGAGGAGGAACGCAGTGACGACTCTTTCGGTTGCGTCAGTCGACGTAAGTCGATTGACGCAGAGACCGCGCATAGCGCGGCCATCCCTCTCTCTCTTGGCAGCGTGAAACGCTGCCAAGATCTCACCGCTTAACAGCGAGGCTGTTGAATGCGGTTCGAAACCGCCAACAAGGCAATACCGGTCCTTTTCCTGTTTTCGGACACCCGTCCATATCCCGATAGCCCCTGGTCGCTACAGCGCTATACTTGGCTTATAGCTTATTCACACCAATATTAAGAACAAAAACCTGTAAGGAACCCATCATGAAACTCTACGGTGCTTTGGCGTCACCTTTTGTCGCCCGTGTAGTCCTGTTTGGCAAAATCAAAGGTATCGAGATTGAGCCGGTACCGACGCAGCCGAGCTCAGAGGAATACCGCAATTTCACGCCTATCGGCAAAATTCCTTCATTGGAAGTTGATGGCAAATGTATTGCGGAATCAGAAGTGATCTGTGAGTACATCGAAGATGCTCATCCGGAGCCGTCAGGCCTGCCGGCAGACGCTTACGGTCGTGCTCAGTCGCGCGAGATCTCCCGTATCGTCGACTTATACCTGTCACCGGCAGCTTCCAAGTTTGCCCGCCAGGTTAATCCTGAAAAACGCGATGCAGATGTTGTCGCCGGTGCTACCGCCGAACTGGAGAAGGCATTTGCTTATCTGGCGCACTTCATGGGTGACGGACCTTATGCCGTTGGTGACAAGCCGACGCTGGGTGATTGCACGCTCGCACCCTACATGCAGATGGTGAAGATTCTGGTGTTTGATAACTTTCCTGAGATTCAGGATCCGACTCTTGTCGATGGTCGCCTGAAAGTCTGGTGGGATGCCATCCAGTCGGACGAAATCTTCAAGCCTTTGATCGACGATTACGCCGAAGCGTTTGGCGCGATGATGCGCTACTTCCAGAACATGTAAGTCTGTCGGGAGCCGTTACGTGTCACTAAAACTCTGGGGTTCGATTGCTTCGCCGTACGTTGCGCGGGTAACCATGTTCGCCCATCTGAAGGGTATTGAGCTGGACTCAAGCCCGGCACCCGGTGGACTGGGATCCGACGAGTTCAAGAAGATCACACCCACAGGCAAGATTCCGGCGCTTGAGCACGATGGCAGGCTGATTATCGAATCCGAGGTGATCTGTGAGTATCTCGATGATGTGTTTCCTGAGTCACGGATCACACCCGTTGATCCGATGCTTGCGGCGCAGTCGCGGCTAATCTCCCGCATCACGGATCTTTATGTAGCGCCGCACAACACACCGCTACGGCCGCATAAGGATCCTGCAAATCGCGATCAGGCTGTCGTCGATTGGGTTGCTGAGGAGTTTAGAAAAGCGTTCGACTATGTCGAATACTTTATGGGTAATGAGAGTGACGGCCCGTTCGCTGCCGGCACTGCGCCTTCCATCGGCGATTGTTCATTGGCGCCGTTCATCGGGATGTTGCAGCAGACGGTGTTCCCGTACTTTGATGAGATTCCGGACCCGACAGTTAGCCGCCCGCGCCTGAAGTTGTGGTGGGAGGCGTTGCATGAACACCCGGGGACTAAAGCCGGCGTTGATGAGTACCAGCGGGAACTGGAAAAATTTCTGGCTTATCTGGCCGAGTTGATGGCGAAGCGGGGGCTTAGTTAGAAGCAGCATCGGCTGCTTTTTCCACGCCTTCCGGCAATGCATCCCCGCTACTAAGCGGTTGCAGCTCCGGCTCGCCTTTACGCTCCGGGCCTTCAAACATCGGGTAACGGCGAAAGCCCAGTTGCACGACCCATTTCTCTGCGCGTTCTTTGAGCGGCTGCGCCGAATGCTTCGATAGCATGTTCACGCTGCCGTCG
>Ga0209692_10002073_pt1 | contig 23642 bp, 24 predicted proteins | sample tdDd472_FD_187129 | JGI IMG/M metagenome (GOLD analysis project Ga0209692, IMG submission 187129) | Marine sediment microbial communities from the Atlantic coast under amendment with organic carbon and nitrate - tdDd47.2 (SPAdes)... | ecosystem: Environmental > Aquatic > Marine > Coastal >... | reverse complement strand
CCTAGTCCGGCCGGCCATTGCCGAAAGGTGCCGCTTGCCAGGACTCCCTGCGGTCCCGACTATGCGGCCGGCTGCGCCGCCGGCGGAAAAACGCGGGCGGCGTCGCTTTGCAAATAGTCGTTACCGCGCCGGGTCCAGTGCCCATGTTGCGGTGCATATAGATTTTCGATCCATCCAACATGATCGGCGGAAAGAGCTCGGCATGACCCACTTTGTCTTGAACGTCACCTGCACCTCGTGCCGCGGCATCGTCGCCGCGATATCCGGCTATCTGGCGGGGATCGGCTGCAACATCATCGACAGTGCGCAGTTCGACGACCTGGACACCGGCAAGTTCTTCATGCGGGTCAGTTTCATCTCCGAAAAAGGCAGGGACCTGGACGCGATCACGGAAGGCTTCAAGCCGGTCGCCGAGGAATTCGGGATGGACGCGGCGATCCGCGACGCAAGTCAGCGGATGAAGGTCCTGCTGATGGTCTCGCGCTTCGGCCATTGCCTGAACGATCTTCTCTACCGCTGGAAGATCGGGGCCCTGCCGATCGATATCGTCGGCGTCGTCTCGAACCATTTCGAATACCAGAAGGTGGTGGTCAATCACGACATACCCTTCCACTGCATCAAGGTGACGAAGGACAACAAGCCCAAGGCGGAAGCCCAGTTGATGGAGGTGGTGGAGCAGACCGAGACGGAACTGATCGTGCTGGCGCGCTACATGCAGGTCCTGTCGGACGATCTTTGCCGCAAGATGTCCGGCCGCATCATCAATATCCACCATTCCTTCCTGCCCAGCTTCAAGGGCGCGAACCCGTACAAACAGGCCTATGAGCGCGGCGTGAAGCTGATCGGCGCGACGGCGCATTACGTGACGGCGGATCTGGACGAAGGCCCGATCATCGAGCAGGACACGGTGCGCGTCACCCATGCGCAGTCGCCGGAGGACTATGTTTCGCTGGGCCGGGATGTCGAAAGCCAGGTCCTGGCGCGCGCGATTCACGGGCATATCCATCACCGCACCTTCATCAACGGCAACCGGACGGTCGTCTTCCCGCCGAGCCCCGGTTCCTACGCCTCCGAACGCATGGGGTGATCTCCCGGGTTCCCGGCACGGGCGTCATCGCGGTCCCGGCAGATCCTTCTCCATGATCAGGATGTCAAGGGATTGCCGTCCGTCGGCCGTGTCGATTTCCTGAACGCCTGGGCGGGCGACCCGCCAGCCCATTTTTTCGTAGAACCGCTGGGCGCGGTCATTGCCTTGCGTGCATTCCAGGACGGCGGTTACGACCCCGGCCTCGGCCAGGCGGGTCTCCGCCGCGCGCAGCAGGCGTGCCGCGACGCCGGTCCCCCGGTGCGCGGCCGCGACGAACAGGTCTTCGACCGCGTGTCCTTCCGTGGTGACGAAACCGCAGATCGCGTCCCGGCCGTCCTCGCCGGCGCCCGCCTGCACCGCCACGATCATATGCGGGATCAGGCCGGGCGCGCGCATCCGGAAGTTTTCCCGACTGCGGTGCCGCCGCCAGGACGGCGAGACCAGGTCGCCATGGCCGTCATGCCAAGCGTCATGCCAGACTGCCGCCACGGCATCGGTATCGGCCTCTGTCGCCGGGCGCAGGATGATCGTCATCATTTTATTCCGCATTTCATTCCGCGGCGGTCGGGGGCGCGCCGGCTTCGTCGTCGATCAGGGACTCGCCCGGGCGCACGATGGAGAAATCGACCGGCACCATGTCGAGCGACAGGTCCCCGTCCTTCGCGACGATACGGGTAAAGGCCGTGGTTTCCAAATCACCGGTTTCGGGAAAATCTTCACGAAAATGCGCGCCGCGGGAATCGTTCCGGGCCAGCGAGGCTTCGGCGATCACGCGGGAAATCTTCAGAAGCGAGTCCAGGTTCAGCCAATCGTGCCAGGTCAGATTGAAGGCCCGGTCGGTATCCGGCAGGCCGACATGCTCCAGTTCCTCGGTAAGCGCCGCGACCGTCGCGCGCCCGCGTTCCAGGCCGGCCTGCGTCCGGATGATGCCGACATCGTCCCACATGGCCTTCCACAGGCGCTCCCGCAGGCCGCCAAGATCGGCGGCGGGCTTGGTGAAGGGTTTTTCGGCGCGGGAAATGGCCCTGTCGATCGCCTCTTCGTCGGGCGTGCACAAATAGCCTTCCTCGGCGGCGAAGGACGCCATGGTGTCGCCGGCGATGCCGCCATAGACGGTGGAATTGGCGACGCCGTTGCCGCCCAGCCGGTTGGCGCCGTGCACGCCGCCGCAATCCTCGCCGGCGGCGAACAGGGCGGGAAGCGCGGTCGACCCGTCGATTTCGAACTCAATCCCGCCCATCATGTAATGCGCGGTGGGCACGACCTCGACCCGGCCGCCGGCCAGATCGAAACCGCAATCGGCGCAGCGCGTGACCATGCCGGGGAAGCGTTTGGCGACGCTCTCAGCGCCGAGATGCTTCATCTCGATATAGACGCCGCCATAGGGCGTGGTGCGGCCGTTCCGCATCTCCTCGTAAATCGACCGGCTGACGATGTCGCGCGTCGCCCTCTCGCCGCGCGGGTCGTAACGCTCCATGAAGCGTTCGCCGTCGCCGTTCAGCAGATAGCCGCCGGCGCCCCGCAGCCCTTCCTCCAGCACGGTGCCGGTCATGCGCGTCTCGTGGCCGGCGAGCAGGCCGGTCGGGTGGAACTGCACCATCTCCATATCGCGCAGCGGCAGGCCGAGGTCGAGGCCCATCGCCATGCCGTCGCAACTCTTATCACCCGACGGTGTGTGGTAGAGATACATGGTCGGCCCGCCGCCGGCCGCCAGCAGCACGGCCTTGGCCTGCACGAAACGGTAGCCGCCGGTCCGCATGTCGATGAACAGCGCCCCCGACAGCCGCGCCCCGTCCTTGGCCGGGATCAGGGCGATGGCGCGGTGTTCCTCAAGCCGGTTGATGCCGCGCGACCAGACCTGCTCCATCAACCGGTTGATGATCTCAATCCCCGTCAGGTCGCCCTTGTGCACCGTGCGGTCGAAGCTCTGCCCCGCGAAGGCCTTCTGATGCAGGGTGCCGTCCGGGTTGCGGTCGAAGAAACAGCCGATCTCGTTTTCCAATTCGTGGATGCGCTCCACCGCGCCTTCCACCAGCCGCCAGGCCAGATCCTGCCGCGGCAGCCATTTGCCGCCGACGATCGTGTCCATGAAATGGCGTTCCAGCGAGTCCGTCGCCGCCATCGCGGCGTTGTAGCCGCCCTGGACCATCCGCGTGCAGCCGGACTTGCCGAGCAGTCCCTTGACCGCGATCGTGACGTCCAGGTCGGGATTGGCCTTCAAGGCGTGCAGGGCGGCGAACAGCCCCGCGCCGCCGGACCCGATGATGAGGATGTCTGTCTTGTTGCGTTCGATCTGCATTTTCGGCCCCTACAGGACTTGAACGGCAAAAGCGGCGCCGATCGCGACCGTGCCCAGGGCGCCGGCCACGATCAGCCCCTTGCGGCTGTCGCGCCAGGGAAGGAATTCCAAGGCCAGCACCCGCAGGCCGAAGCCCAGATGCAGGGCCAGCAGCATGACGAGGCCCCATTCCGCGACTTTCACCAGGGGCATCTCGGTCAGGCGCAGGAAACCGTCCAGCGCTTCGGCATCTTCCAGGGCAAGGCCCAGGACGAGGAAATGGAACGGCAGGAACAGGATCAGGGCCAGGCCGGACAGCCGGTGGCCCAGGGCGGCCCAGGCGCCCGGATGTTTGCCGGATCTATGCATTGCGCGCATTCCGATATCCCCTAAATCAGCGCCAGCACGGCGCGCAACCCCAGGCCCGCCAGCAGCACGCCGAACAGAAACAGCGCGACGTCGACAGCGCGGCCATGCAATCGCAGCCATTCGCGCAGGATGTTGCGCAGGCCGAGCGGCGCATGCACGGCGGCCGACAGGACGAACAGACTGTAGAAGGCGGCCCAGCCCATATTGCCGCGCGTGCGCGACAGGATTTCCTGCGCGGTCAAACCGTCGGCGACCGCATAGAGGATCAGGCCGAGATGGATCAGCACCAAGGGGGCCAGGATCATGGCGGTGATGCGCTGCGCGGCATAAAGGACGGCTTCGGTCATGGACGGGCTCCGAACCGTTTTGTCATGCGATCGGCTGCGATACCGGCGAGCGCGACGATGAGGACGGCCAATTCCAGCGTGACGAGTGTATGGCTCAGGAAGTGGTCGCCGACCGCCATCTTGTAAGCCCCCATCGTGCCGCCGATCGCAAGGGCGGCGAGCGCGGCGCGGGTTTTCGCGGAAGCCGTTTCCACAAGATAGACCAGGGAGAAAAGCGCAAACCCGCCGCTTGCATGCCCGGCCGGGAAACAGCGCTGAGGGGCCGCCGGGCGGGCGCCCTCGGGATAGGCCTGCAGCAGGGAGAGGTCCGGCAGCGGCCCGCCGTAGCGCTGGGTTTTCGAAGGGCAGGCAACATTCGTCGCGGTTTTCAATGCACCGACGATGCCGGGCGTCAGCGCCAGGGACAGAACGACCGCCAGCAACCCTTTCCGATGGGCCCTTGCCCAACCGATCCAGGGCGAAGCGATCAGGGCGAGGATGCAGCCGATGCCGAACAGGGCAAGAGCCGCCTTCGGGCCGTCATAAGCGATGAGGCGCATGACCGGCTCATCCTTGTCGAGCAGCCAGACCCCTTCGGCCGGCCGGAAAAGCAGGTCCTGAACGGCGTGGTCCAGCCCCGTGCGGTCGAATACCAGCACGGTGAGGAGGATCGACAGGATCGAGAGGCCGATGATGTGACGGGACAATCGCATGGTGCTTTTCCGCGCCGGCGCACCGGCGCTAGTTCCCTCCCGACCAAAGCAGTTGCAGGACGGAGCGGCGTTTCAAGCCGGCGATCCCGGCCGTCGGGTTCAGCCCGACCGGACAGTGTTCGACGCAGCTTCCATGGCTGTGGCAGGAATGGCAGCCGCCGCCTTGGGAGACCTTGCGCAGCGTTTCCCGCCGTTCCCCGTGGCGGTCGTCGTTCACCAGCGTCCAGGCCCGGTTCAACGCGGCGGGACCGAGATACTCCTTGTCCCAGCTGACGACGTCGCAGGCGGCGTGGCAGACCCCGCAATTGATGCATTCTATGGCGGCGTCCACCGCCCGCCGGTTGGGGCTGGCCGGATCGATTTGGGCCAGCGGCGCCGTGCGGTCCGCGGTGCCCGCGAAACGGCCGCCGGCCTTCTGCCATTTCTCGAAAAACACCGTCATGTCGACGGCGAGGTCCTTGATCCGCGGCAGGTTCCGCAACGGTTCGATCGTCAGGGTCCGGTCGTCGCCGATGACGTTGGACACATGGGTCCGGCAGGTCCAGCGCGGCCGTCCGTTGACGGTCATGGCGCAGGAACCGCATACGCCGACGCGGCACGCGAAGCGGTAGGACAAGGCCGGTTCGGCATGGCGCTGGATCCAGGTCACGATATCCAGGACCGTCTGATTTTCCCGCAGCGGAACCTTGAAGGTTTCAAGGCTGCCATGGGCGCCTTTTCCGCGCGCGACACGCACGGTCAGCCAGTCACCGTCGGCGGCGGAAGGGGAGGCGGGCTTTTGCGGATCGGTGCTGGTTGCCATGATGGGATGCTATGGACCGCTCGATGCAGGGACAAGCAAGCGTGCCAAGGCAAATGCGCAAGGCAGCCATGCTTGCCGGGGGTGAAAATCAGTCGATCGTATCGACCGTGATGGTGTAGGCGGCGGCTTTCTGCGTCTGTTCGTCCGGCAAGGGGACCGTCTTGCTGTTCTTCAGGCTGGCCTGAACCGCCGTGACGTCGCTGGTGGCCACAAGGTCGCCGGTCTCGACATCGAACATCCGGTGCAGGAAGCGGAAGTGTTTTTTGCCGACGGCGATGAAGCCGCTTTCGATGCGCACCAATTCGCCGCCGCGCAACTCGCGGACATACTGGAAGACCTGGCGGACGACGGCGATGCGGCGGCCGTTCGATTTGATCGTGCGCGGCGTAATGCCGATGGCGTGCATCAGGAACCATGTCGCCTGGTCGAAACGTTCGATATACAGGCGCGAATTCATGGTGGATTCGGGGTCATACTCGGCGGCAAGCACTGCGCCCTTGAAGGTTTCCACCCAGTTTCCGCCGCTTTCCTTCTTAGTCATCGCGTTTCCTCGCCGGCTGGTTTTCTTTTTCTGTTCTTCTTGGCGGCAGTCTAGCGCCAGGGCGCGCGGTCCCGCCATTCAAATCAGGATACGTTGCGCGCAAAATCAACTTCATGTATAAATATTTTATATATAAAGTAAATGGTGTGCCATGTGGAAACCTCCTCAGAAAATCCAGTTCAAACCGGCTCCCGGCAAGGCTCCTACCGAAGCGGAGGCGGCGCGGTCCCAGCTTTTTTCGCCGATCCGGCATGGCTGTTTTGCCTTGCAGAGCAGGACATGGGTGCCGGCGATGGTGCCCTGGCGCGCGACCGACGAAGGGGAGGTCACCCGCGACGTCCTGGACTGGTACGAGGCAATCGCCAAGGGCCGGCCCGGCGGGTTGGTGATCGAGGCGACCGGCATCCGCGACGTGCCGTCCGGCCCCTTGCTGCGGATCGGCCATGACCGGTTCGTGCCCGGCCTGCTGGAATTGTCGAACCGGGTCCGCGCGGCAAGCCACGGCGAAACCAAGCTGTTCATCCAGTTGATCGACTTCCTGTCCATCAAGCGGCGGCCGGAGAAGGAGAAGTTCATCAATCGGTTCCTGGCCGTGACGGAGGGGCTGCGGGCGCGGATCGGGGGAGAGGACTGGCCGGAGGAGAAGGTGAGGGATCACCTTCTGGAAATGCCGGACGAGGCGCTGGACGCCATCCTGGACGAGAGGACGCGGGAATCCCTCCGCATGGGATATCGCGAGCGGGTCACGGATATGGACCTGCCGCATATCGCCGACTTGCCGAAGGTTCTACCCGGCCTGTTCGCGGATGCCGCCATACGCGCGAAACAGGCGGGCATCGACGGCGTCGAGCTTCACTACGCGCATGCCTATACGATGGCGTCCTTCCTGTCGGCGAAGAACACGCGCGAAGACGGCTATGGCGGGTCGCGGGAAAACCGTGTCCGCCTTCCGCTGGAGGTATTCCGCGCGGTGCGGGAGGCCGTCGGCGGCGACTATCCCGTCGGCTGCCGCTTCCTGGCCGATGAGTGCATCGAGGGCGGCGGCACGGTCGAGGACGCCGCCTATTTCGGCGTCGAATTCGCGCGGGCGGGCATGGATTTCCTGTCGACCTCCCGCGGGGGCAAGTTCGACGACGCCAAGCAGCCGGGCGTCGGCCAGGCGGCCTATCCCTATACGGGGCGCAGCGGCTATGAATGCATGCCGCAATACATCTCGGACGAATTCGGACCGTTCGGGCGGAACGTCGCCCCGACGGCGGCAATCCGCGACGCGGTCCGCGCCGCCGGGTTCGAGACCCCGCTGATCGTCACCGGCGGCATCCACGGTTTCCGTCAGGCGGAAGACATCCTGCAGGCGGGACAGGCCGACGTCATCGGCTCGGCGCGCCAGGCGCTCGCCGATCCGGTCTGGTTCCGCAAGGTCCGACTGGGCCGGGGGGACGAAGTGCGCGTCTGCGAATACACCAATTACTGCGAAGGGTTGGACCAGAAGCACAAGATGGTCACCTGCAAATTGTGGGACCGGGTGGATCTGGACGACGGCGGACCGCGTACACCGGATGGCAAGCGCCGGACGATCGCCCCCGACTGGATCGAGTGACCGTCCGCCGCCGCGGCAATGAGGAAGGGGCAGCGGTGAGGAAGGGAACACAACCGGCATGACGGGTCTGATGCCCAGTTTCGGAACGGGTCTTCGCGTCGCCGTCATCGGCGCCGGCGGCGGGATCGGCGCGGCTCTCGTGAACGCCTTGGCCGAAGACCCCGCCGTGGCGGAAGTGCATGCCTATTCGCGGGCCGGCGACATCCCGCCGGGCCAGAAATTTAGGTCCGGGCAAATCGATATCCTGCGGGAGGAAAGCATCGCCGCGGCGGCGGCCGGCATCGGCGGCGACCCCCTTCATCTGGTCTTCGTCGCCTCCGGCTTGCTGCATGACGGGGCAAGAGGACTGTCGCCGGAAAAATCCTGGGCCGCCTTGGATGCATCGGCGCTGGCGGCGCTCTTCGCCGTCAACGCGACCGGGCCGGCCCTGGTCGCGAAACATTTCCTGCCGCACCTGGCCAAGGAACGGAAAACCGCTTTCGCCGCGATCTCCGCCCGGGTCGGCAGCATTTCGGATAACGGGCTGGGCGGATGGTACGGCTATCGCGCGTCGAAGGCGGCGCTGAACCAGTTGATCAAGACCCTGTCGATCGAACTGGCGCGGAAAAACCCGTCGGCGCTCTGCGTCGGGCTGCATCCCGGCACCGTGGCGACCGCGCTGTCGGCGCCGTTTCAGAAGGGCGTGCCGGAAGAAAAGCTTTTCACGCCCGATTACTCGGCCCGCGCGATGCTGACCGTGCTGAACGGGCTGGACCGCGACGACAGCGGCGCCCTCTTCGCGTGGGACGGGAAACCGATACCGTTTTGATCCGCCCGCGGCGTCGTTATTTCTCCAGCACCTTGAGGATGACCGGCCAGTAGTTGTCGCCATACCCCTGTTCCGTCGCCGCCTCGAAAAGCCGGCGGACGTTCTCGGCGCCGGGCATGGTCACGCCCGCGCTTTCGGCCAGATCCAAGGCGTAGTCCAGATCCTTGGTCGCGTAGATTGTCGAGAAGGCCTGTTCCGGGAAGTTGCCGGGCAGCATCGCCTTCATGCCGTGGTTGCGCAGGGCGAAACTGTCCGCCGATCCGTTGCTGAGCGCCTTGAACAGGACTTCGCCGTCCAGTCCGGCCTTGCGGGCCACGGCGAGGGCTTCGCCCAGGGCGGCCACGGTCTGAAACAGCACCATGTTGTTCAGGATCTTCACCATCTGGCCCGAACCGGAGCCGCCGCAATAGAGGATATCGGTCGCGAAGCAGCGCAGGATCGGCTCGATCGCGGCGAAGGTTTCCTCCGACCCGCCGACCATGATGGCCAGCGTGCCGAGCTCCGCCGCCTGCCGGGTGCGGGCCACCGGGGCATCCATGAATTCAATGCCCTTGGCCGCGAATTTCTCGGACAATCTGCGTGTCAGGGCGACCTGGGTGGTGCTGAGGTCGATGATCACCGCGCCGGGTTTGACATGATCGTACAGGCCGCCGGGGCCCGTGGACACGGCTTCCACCTGCTTGCCGCCGGGCAGGGACATCAGGATCATGTCCGCCTGCTCGACGAGGTCGATGACGGTTTCGGCGATCTCCACCCCTTCGGCCGCCATCCGCTTCAACGGTTCCTGATTGAGGTCGAAAGCGATGACGCGCGGGCTGCCTATATCGTTCCGCCGCACGGCAAGATTCCGGCACATCGGTTCGCCCATGACGCCAAGTCCGATGAAGCCGATGGTTTTTTGGGTGGAAGTCTCTGTTGTCATACGCACGATCCTATACTGAACACTGTAAAGTAGAAATATCAGACGTCGGTCACGATGCGAAACCGTCTTTCTTGGCCAGCAATTCCTCCCGCATGATTTTGAGCCGGGTGCGCTGGGCGTTGCGGATGTGCTTTCGGGCCGCGGCTTCGGCCGCTTCCGGGTCGCGGTTCGCGATGGCGGTCACCATTTCGACATGTTCTTCATGCGCGGTCTCATACCGGCCGGGAATGCCCAGGGTCGTTCTGCCCAGCAAGGCCATCGAGTCCCGCAGGCCGAGCAGGGCGCGTTCCAGGAAGCGGTTATGCGCCGCCCGGATCAGAACCGAATGGAACAGCCTGTTAAGGTCGGCCAGTTTCTGCGGGTCGTCCCGGATCGGGACTTCGTTGGCGACCAGTTCCTCCAGCTCGGCGATTTCCGCGGCCGAGGCATGGCGGGCGGCGAAGGCGGCCGCGGTTCCTTCCAGCACCTCGCGCAGATCGTAGAGCTCCATCGTCTGCTGGTGGTCCAGCTTCGAGACGACGGCGCCGTGATGGGGGACGAAGGAGATCAGGCCGTCCGCCTCAAGCCGCCGTATCGCTTCACGGACCGGGGTGCGGCTGATGTTGTATTTCTCGGCGATTTCGGTTTCGCGAATCCGGGTGCCGGGTTGCAGATCTCCCGTCTGCATCGCGCGTTTCAGCTGCTGATAGGCCGTCTCACTTCGCGATGCGTCGGCTGACACCGGCTGGCTTCTCCCGTTGGTCAAGGTAGCGCGTGGCCGCGCCGCCCGATCATCCCCGATACTGTTCCCGGATCATTGTATGCATTTGAATACTTTAGTGTAAAGCGATGCCGAATTTCGGCTTGCCCGCGGCGCGGGCCGTCCGTTTCGAAATCGGCCGGAAGACAATCCGGCGTCAGTTGTAGATCGCGACTTTCTGTTCGGCGCCCTGGCTCATGATCTTCGCGTGCTCGGCCATGACCTCGTCATAGAGGGCCACGGCGTCGCGCGCGAAAGCGCTGACGGGATCCGGGATGTATTCGAAATGGCGGTAGGGATCGTCGCCGCAGACGGTCATGGCATAGTCGCGGCCCGGATTCTGCTGCTTCATGTCCGGCGTGATGTAGCGGATGACCAGGCCCATGCGCCGGTCGTCGGATGTGTTGGGGCCGGAAGCATGGAACATGCGCCCGTGATGCAGGGACATCTGGCCGGGCATCAGCACGACCGGAACCGCATCGGCCTCATCCACCTGAACGGTCATTTCCTGGCCGCGCGACAGCAGGTTGTTTTCGGCGAAGGTATCCACATGCGGAACGATCTCGCCCTTGTGCGAACCGGGCACGAACTTCATGCAGCCGGACGCCTCCGTGGCGGGGGACAGCGCGATCCAGGCGGTGACTTCCTGGTCCCCATAACCCAGCCCCCAATAGGTCAGGTCCTGGTGCCAGGTGACGACCTTGTCGGTATGCGCTTCCTTGGTGAAGAACTCGGCGCCCCAGCACAGAAGGTCGGGGCCCAAGGCTTCCTTCACGGCGGCGACGATCTTGGGATGGCGCACCAGCCTGGCCACCGTCGGCAGGACGATATGGACATTGGTGCGCAGATATTTGGCCAAGGGGCGGGTCAGGCCCGCCGGCGGGTCGGCTTCGATGGCTTGAACCTCGGCCCGAATGGCCTTTGCCTCATCCGGCGTCAGCACGTCGATCGGAAAGGCATAGCCGTCGCGCCAATAGTCGTCACCCTTGAAATCCGACACTTGCATGGCTTTTTCTCCCTCCAATCAGTTGTCTGACAATGCCAGATTTCGCCAGCAAATACAGGGGGAATTGATCTGACCGGAGGGCGCGCGCGAATACAGGAAGAGGAAGGGAGTGACCGACCATGCCGAAACTTTCGACAAAGGCGCTGCTGATCGCGGCCGTTTTCCTGACTTTTCCCCTTGCCGTATCGGCGGCCGATCTCGGTCTGCTGAAGGGCACGGGAACGGTGCTGATGATCCGTCACGCCTATGCGCCCGGCACCGGCGACCCGGATAATTTCGATGTCGCGCGGTGCGAGACGCAGCGCAACCTCAACGACCGGGGCAGGGATCAGGCGCGGGAATGGGGCGACCGGTTGCGGGGCGCCGGGATTGAGCCGAGCCGCATCCTTTCCAGCCAATGGTGCCGCTGTATGGAGACGGCTGAACTGATGGCGGCCAAATTGATGGAGGCCGGATTGATGGAGGTGGGGCCGGTTGAGCCCTTCTGGCCGTTGAATTCCTTCTTCACGGCGCGCGAGGACCGGGAAAAGAACCTGTCGGCGCTGCGCGGCGCGTTGGCGGGCCTGCCGACGGATGCGGCTGTCGTCGTCATGGTCACCCATCAGGTGACCATCTCGGCGATCACCGGGCGCGGGGTGAGTTCGGGGGAAGGCTGGGTGTTGAAACTGAACGGAACGCGGGAGCCCGAGGTGATCGGCTCCATCCCGGCGCCCTGACACGGGCGGTCAGACCCCGAGATAGCGTTCCGTCAGTTTGCCGTCGGCCATCAAGGTCTTGGAATCCCCGCTCCAGACCACGGAACCCTTTTCGACGATGTAGTGGCGGTCGGCGATGCGGGCCAGATCGGCGATGTTCTTGTCGATCACCAGGATCGACTGCCCGGCATGCTTCAGCCGTTCCAGCACGTCCCAGATATCCTTGCGGATCAGCGGCGCCAGGCCTTCGGTCGCTTCGTCAAGGATCAGTAGTTTCGGGTTGGTCATCAGCGCCCGGCCGATGGCCAGCATCTGCTGCTCGCCGCCCGACAGCAGGTTCGCCATGCTGCTGCGGCGCGATTTCAGCGACGGGAAGAAGGTGAAGATCGCATCCAGCGTCCAGGGATCGCCGCGCCCGGAACGGTTCGCCGCCGTGGCGACGAGGTTTTCCGTCACCGTCAGGTTCGGGAAGACCTGCCGCCCTTCCGGCACCAGTCCCAACCCGGCCTGCGCCATCGCGTAGGAAGGCTGGCCTGTCATGTCCTTGCCGTCGAATTCCACGGCCCCGCTGGCCGGTTTGGTGATCCCCATGATGGAATGCACCGTCGTGGTCTTCCCCATGCCGTTCCGGCCGATCAGCGTCACGACTTCGCCGGCGTTCACGTCCAGCGACATGCCGAAGAGCGCCTGGCTGGCGCCGTAATAGGTTTCGAGTCCTTGCACGCGCAGCATGTCAGGCGGCCTCCTCACCAAGATAGGCGCGTTTGACCTCTTCGTTGGACCGGATCGCGTCCGGCGTGTCGGTCGCGATGATCGCACCGTAGACCAGGACCGAGATCCGGTCCGCCAGGGCGAAGACCGCGTCCATGTCGTGTTCGATCAGCAGCATGGTCTTGGAGCCTTTGAGCTTGCCCAGGATTTCCACCATGCGGCTTGATTCTTCCTGCCCCATGCCCGCCATCGGTTCGTCCAGCAGCAGCAGCTTGGGTTCCGTGGCCAGCGCCATGGCGATTTCCAACTGTCTGTGCTCGCCGTGGCTGACCGCGTTGGCGATGCTGTTTGCCTTGTCCTCCAGGCCGACCTGCGCGAGGTATTCCATGGCCGGTCCGGTCAGCGAAGCGTCCTTCGCCGACGGCTTCCAGAAGCGGAAGGAATGTCCCTGATGCGCCTGGATCGCCAGCGCCACGTTTTCCAGCATGGTCATGTCCTGGAACACGCTGGTGATCTGGAACGATCGGGCCAGCCCCATATGCGACCGCGCATGCATGGGCAGCTTGGTGATGTTCCGGCCGGCGAACAGGATCTCCCCGGAATCCGGAAGCAGTTCGCCGGACAGCTGGGAGATCAGGGTGGTCTTGCCGGCGCCGTTCGGCCCGATGATCGCGTGGACCTCGCCCTCGGTGACCTCAAGGTTGACATGGGCCGTCGCGTGGACCCCGCCGAAGCTCTTGTTCAGGTCGCGGATTTGCATCAACGCCATCACACCGCCCCCTTCTTCCTGGAGAACCAGCCGCGCAGCAGGCCGGCGATGCCGCCCCGGACGAACAGGACGACCAGCACCAGCAGCAGACCGAAGATCAGGTGCCAATAGGTGGTGATGGAGGACAGGACCTCTTCGATCACAAGGAAGGCGAGGACGCCGTAGACCGGTCCGAAGATCGTCGCCGTTCCGCCCAGGACGACCATGAAGATCAACTCCCCGGAGCGCGTCCAGTCCATCATTTCCGGGCTGATGAATTCGGTGAAGTTTCCGAGCAGCGCGCCGGCATAGCCGCAGATCGCGCCGGAGACGACATAGGCGGTCAAGCGGTAGCGGTAGGTCGGGTGGCCCAGCGCGCCCATGCGGCGTTCGTTGGACTTGGCGCCTTTCACGACCATGCCGAAGCGCGAATTGACCAGGCGATTGATGATGAAGAGCACGACGGCCAGCGATATCAGGCATACATAGTAGAAGGTCGTGTCGTCATACAGGTCGATCAGGCCGTTGAAATTGCTGCGCTCATAGATGATCAGACCGTCGTCGCCGCCGTATTCCTCGAGCGAGACGAAGCCGAAGAACATCATCTGGCCGAAGGCCATGGTGATCATGATGAAATGGACGCCCTTGGTGCGCAGGCTGATCGCGCCGGTGATCAGCGCGTAAAGCGCGGAGAAGAAGACCGCGAAGCCGATATGCAGGAAGCCGCCATATACGTCGTAATAGGCCGGAATGCCGACGCAATAGGCCCCGATGCCCAAGAAGGCCGCATGCCCGAAGCTGACCATGCCGCCGAAGCCGAGGATGAGGTTCAGGCTGGCCGCCGCGATCGCCAGGATCAGCATCCGCGTGAACACGTCCAGCCAGAAGGCCTGGTCCAGTGCCGCGATGATCGGCGGTGCGACGGCGAGCAGCGCCATGACGACGATGCCGATCTGAAGCCAGCGGGGGGCGGAGAGGATGGGGTTGGGACGAGATGACATGTTGGGCGAACCGTTCATCGTACTTTGGGCGGGAAAAGGCCTTGCGGACGCACGGCCAGGACGATCGCCATCAGAATATAGACGAGCATGGCGGAGATGGCGGGGGCCGCCGTTTCCGCGTTTTCGGCGCTGATGAACAGCTTCAGGAACTGGTCCAGATAGGACCGGCCCAGCGTGTCGATGAGCCCGACGATCAAGGCGCCGATGAAGGCGCCCTTGATGGAGCCGACGCCGCCGATGATGATCACCACCAGGGCGATGATGATGATCTCGTTCCCCATGCCGATGCTGGCTTCTGTGATCGGGGAGATCATCATGCCGGCCAGGCCCGCGATGGCGGCCCCGGCGGCGAAGACCAGGGTGAACAGTTTCTTGATGTCAATGCCGAGCGCTTCGACCATCGTCCGGTTCGAGGCGCCGGCGCGGATCAGCATGCCGATCCGGGTCTTGGTGACGACGTAGTACAGGCCCGCCGCCACGGCCAGCCCAACCAGGATGATCGCGACCCGGTAGGTCGGGATGACGATGTTCTCGGCCGGGCGGATCTGGCTGTCCAGCCATCCCGGCAGGGGGATCGCCATGCCGCCCGCGCCCCAGATCAAATGCACCCCGGTATCGAAAATCAGGATCAGGCCGAAGGTGGCCAGCACGTGGTCCAAGTGGTCACGCTGGTAGAGCCGTCGAATGACGGTCAACTCGGTCAGGTAGCCGACCGCGAGCGTCAACGGAATCCCCAGCAGCACGCCGATCAGGAAACTGTCGGTCAGCGCCGTTACCGTGCCGCAGACATAGGCGCCGATCATGTAGAACGACCCATGCGCGAGATTGATGAAATCCATGATCCCGAACACGAGGGTCAGACCCGCGCAGACCAGGAACAGCAGCACGCCGAGCTGCATGCCGTTCAGCAATTGGGTTATGACTAGGGATGCGTCCATTTCGGGCTCTGATACCGGCTCGTTCGTCAGGAAGGGTTTGGGGCGTCGGGGGGATGTTCCGCGACGGCCGTCAAGGAAAGCGGCGGGGCTATGAGGCCGCCGCCGCCTTCTATCACGGTCGCGAACCGACTACATTTTGCATTCGGACGCGTAGACGTCCTGATGCATGTTGTAGACGGTCGAGACGATCTTGGTCGTCCACTTGCCGTCCGCATCGGCGACCGTTTCGCGCAGATACAGGTTAGAGATCGGGAAGTGGTTGTTGCCGATCTTGATGTTGCCGCGCGTCGGCAGATAGGTGGTTTCTTCCATCGCCTTGCGCAGCGCGTCCTTGTCGTCGAGATTGCCGCCGACCTTTTCCACCGCCTGTTTGATGAAGTACATCGCATCATAGGCCTGTGCGCCGTAGAAGGACGGGTATTCGCCGTGCTTCGCCTTGAAGTCGGTGACGAACTTCTTGTTTTCCGGCGTGTCGAGGTCCGGCGACCAGGTCTGCGTCGCGAACGAGCCCAGAACCCCTTGCAGTCCGCCTTCCTGCAGACGCGGCAGCGACAGAGCATCGACCGTGAAGACGGTGTAGAGCTTCATGCTCTCGCCCAAACCGGCCTGCTCGAACTGCTTGATGAAAGCGCCGCCGGCCTTGCCTGGGTAGAAGACCCAGATCGCTTCCGCGCCCGAGGCTTTGGCCTTCGCCAGTTCCGCGGAGAAGTCGAGCTGCGCGTCCTTGCCCCACTTGGTCAGGTCCCGGCCCTTGATCTCGCCTTTGAAGGTGCGCTCGACGCCGGCGGCCATGTCCTTACCGGCGGCATAGTTCGGCGCCATGATATAGACGGACTTCACGCCGTTCTGGTTCAGCACTTCGCCCAGCGCCATCGGCGTCTGGTCGTTCTGCCAGGAGACGGAGAAGAAGTTCTTGTCGCAGCGGTCGCCGGCCAACTGGGACGGGCCCGCATTGGCGGAGATCAGGAACGTGTCGGAATCCAGCACCGCGCGGGAGGAGGCCAGCAGTACGTGGCTCCAGATGAAGCCGGTGACGAAATCGACTTCGTCCTGCTTGACCAGTTTCTCGGCCTTTTGCTTGCCGGTTTCCGGCTTGAAGCCGTCATCCTCGAAGATGACCTCGACATCGAGGTTGCCCATCTTGCCGCCCATATGCTCGACGGCCAATTCGGCGGCGTTCTTCATGTCGTTGCCGATAACGGCGGCGGGCGTCGTCAGTGTCGTCACGAAACCGATCTTCACGCTGTCCGCCAGGACCGGTGATGCCAACATTGTCGCGGCCAAGGCCGCGCTCATCAAACTCTTCTTCATAAGTTTTCTCCCAGATGCCAGAGCGCAATCTGCTAAGTTAATAGACCCTGTTCCCGCGGCCTTTCCGGCCGTCTTATTCTCGGTTCCTAGGAACGCTTCTTTGCGGGCCAGAATGGCGCATTAGCGCCTGTACTTCCAGCCCGCGTTTCCGGAATACTTTATATATAAAATATTCCTATGTGAAGCTTCCCCTCTCCCGAGCGTTCATATTAGAAGTCAGCGGATTTCCTACAGTTCCGCGTCTTCCTAATCCGTGTAGCGGACCGAAATCTCTCCCAATCCGTCGACTCCGCCTTTCAGGATGTCGCCCGGTACGACAGGACCGACACCGGCCGGGGTACCCGTGTAAATCAGGTCACCCGGATGCAGGCGGTGAAACTTGGAAAGATCGGCGATCGTCTCTTCGACATTCCAGATCATTTCCGACAAATCGGCGTCCTGGCGCATCTCGCCATTCACCGAAACCCAGATCCTACCCTTGCCCAGGGCCGGGCCGCCGTCGGCCTTGGTGATCGCGCCGATCGGCGCGCCGAACTCGAAATTCTTGCCGTTGTCCCAGGGACGGCCTTTCTCGCGCATGGCGATTTGCAGGTCGCGGCGCGTCATGTCCAAGCCGACCGCATAGCCGTAGATGTAACTCGCGGCTTCCTCCAGCGGGATTTCGAACCCTTCCTTTCCGATGGCGACGACCAGTTCGATTTCATGGTGGAAGTTGCTCGTCTGCGGCGGGAAGGGGATCGGCACGATCTCCCCGTCCGGGCAATTCACGATGCTGCTGCGGCCCTTCTTGAAGAAGAAGGGCGGATCGCGGTCTTCGCCGAAACCCATTTCCTTGCGGTGTTCCCAATAGTTCCGCCCGACGCAGTAGATTTCGCGCACGGGGAAGGCCATATCCGTGCCCCGGATGGGAACGGCGGTGGTGTAGGGCGGGTCGAAGCAAAAGTGCATTATCGATTTCCTCGGTTTCGGCGTGTTGTTGTTTGGAACCCCAACGATATTTTAGCCAAGAACTAGGCGTTGTCCCGTTGTTCGTTCCAGATTCCCAATTTCTCCTGCATGCCCTTGTCGGAGTAGACAAACAAGACCAGGTCGTCCTGGGCTTCGAACTCGTGTCTGTGCCAGCTGGGGATGACGAAAATGTCGCGCGGTTTCAGGTCGTAGGTGACGTCGCCGATGACGGCCTTGCCCTTACCTTCGACCACGGTGGCGACCATGGAATCGGTGGCGCGGTAGCCCGCCGTCTTGAACCCCTTGGGCAGCATCTGCACGAAGGCGGCGATCGTCGGCATGACCGGGCCGCCGTCGGCCGGATTGATGAATTGCAGCTTCAGGCCCAGATTCGGGTCCCATTCGGTTCCGGCCCGCATCTGTTCCAACGCCTCGCGGTATTCCGCATAGGGATAATGGAAGACGGGGGAGGACTTGGTCGGCGGTTCGAACCCGACCGGCAGCATGTTCGACCCATAGCGGCGGCGGCTGTCGCCCGGCGGGCGGCGGTCCAGCTGATATTCGTCATTGCCCTGCTGGGCGAAGCTGGCGTCGAAGAACCGGATGGTCGGAATGTCCAGCCCGTCGAGCCAGACCATCGGGCCCTGGCTTTCGTTGCCGTGGTCGTGCCATTGCCAGCTCGGCGTCAGGATCAGGTCCCAGGGTTTCATGATGGCGCGCTCGCCGTCGACGGCGGTATAGGCGCCGTCGCCCTCCATCACGAAACGCAGGGCGCATTGGGTGTGGCGGTGGCAGGGCGCGATCTCGCCCGGCATGATCAATTGCAGCCCGGCATAGAGCGATTGGGTCACCGCGGATTGGCCGGGCAGGCCGGGGTTTTCCAGGATCAGCACCCGGCGCTCGGCCTCCTTGGCGGTGATCAGGTCGGCCGAGGCCATGACATAGGGCCGGACGTCGTCATAGCGCCAGCGCACGGTCTTCACCGGGGTGACCGGCTCCTTGGCGACAAGCGCGTGCAGCACTTCCCATAACGGCGCCATGTTGTGCGGCCGGATCTCGTCGTAGAAGGCCTTGCGGTCGTCGGGTATCGCTTTTTCGGTGCTCATCCCTGGTCCCCTAATTCTGAATCGATTGGGTTGAATAATCGTCGACCGGCAGTTTGCCGACGGTGCCGCGCTGCTTCACGAAGTCGACGAAGGACTGCGCGTAGTCGAGATAGGTGTTCAAAGACCGTCCGTCTTCCGTCACGGTCTTGAACGCGGCGTAGCCGTCGCGCCCGGCGGCGATATAGTCGTTGGTGATCACCTTGTAGGCGCGCGCGGGGTCGAGCGGCGCCCAGCCGGCATCCTTCGGCCCCTTGTATTCCAGGCCGGTCAGGCGGCTGCCCTTCGCAGCGCCGAGCCGCACGTTCCAGCGCAGGCCGGCGGCATAGGGATAGGCGCCGGTCGACCCGTCGGGCTGCAGCGCGTAATCCAGCGCATCCTCCAGGACCGCATGGATTTCCGCGCCTGTCATGGTCAGTTCGACCAGGGTGTTGGAGAAGGGTAGCAGTTCATAGGCCGTTCCGATGCTGATCGGTCCCGCGGGCAGGTCGATGCGTACGCCGCCGCCGTTCTGGATCGCGATTTCCCCGGTCTTGGACATTTCCCGGAAAGCATGGGCGACGAGCATGGTGATGTCCGAGCCGTGCCCAGCGGTTTCCGACTTGTCGCAGATTTTCGACCGGCCCTGGCCGGGAATGCGCTCCAGGCACAAATCGTCGCCGGCGGCGCCGATAACCTTGGCCTTCCGTTTGTCCACCACCGCCGCGAATTCCTGCAGGGCGGCCTTGGCCGCCGCGTCTTCGGCGCTCAGCGTCAGATAGGGATGCGCCGCAACCGCGGACAGCACCGCCTGCCGCGCTTCGCCTTCCAGTTCGACGCGGTTTCCTTCGGCATTCTTGCGCTTGAATGTGTCCGCCAGCGGCAGGTGCGGCATGCCGGTGCAACTCGCCACGGTGCCGTCCGGGTTGAAGTCCACGTTCAATTCGCCCAGGACGCGGGAATATTCCCAGGCCTGCGCGACACAGACCGTGTTGCCGTCTATCCCGGAAACGACGGTCGGGTAGGGACCTCGCGCGTTCAGGCCGACGGTCTCGAAGGCCTCTCCCAGCAGGGTATGGCTGTCGCCGCCGATGATCACGTCGACGCCGCGCAGGCTTTTGGCGAGGTCGAGGTCGTTGGAATATTGGATATGGGTCAGCAGGACGATGCGCTCGATGCCGGCGGCGGTCAGTTCGTCGATGGTCTTCTGCGCCGTCTCGGCCTCGTCCAGAAAAAGCGTCGTCGGGTCCGGGCTTGAAGACTCCATGGTCTTCTTCTTGATGTCGATCCCGATGATCCCGACCTTCGCGCCGCCGACCACTTTCACGGCATAGGGCAGAATGTAGTCGTTCGGGCCGTTCGGGGCCAAGGGCGAGACACCGGTTTCGGGGATCACGTTCGCGGCCAGAACCGGGGTGCCGCAGTCGCCCTTGCGCAGGAAGTCGATGAAGTTCTTCAAACCGGCATCGCCTAGGTCGAATTCATGGTTGCCCAGCGCGAAGGCGTCGAAACAGATGGCATTCATCAGGGCCGCGTCGGCCTCGCCCTTGAACAGCGTGAAGAAGAGGCTGCCCATCATCGCATCGCCGGCGTGAAGCTTCAGCACGTTCGGCCGGTCCGCCGAGAGAATGCGGAACTGCTCGGCCAGCATCGGGAAACCGCCCCCAGCGACGCGCGTGCGTTCCCCGGCGAGGAGAAGGTCCATCCCGTCATCCGCTTCCAGATGCGCGTGATGATCGTTGATGTGCAGGATCGTCAAATCCGCCGCCCATGCTTCCGTCGTGGGGGCGGAAAGAGCGGCGCTCATCGCCAATCCGGCGAGGGCGCCCGTCAGGACCTGTCCCGTGCGCGTGAAGGTCATCGCCGAATTGCCTCCTCAAGTGACTTTTTGCAGGCCTGCCGGTCGATCTTGTCGGTACCCGTCTTGGGCAGGACGTCCATGTAGATCACATGGCGCGCGTATTTGTACGGCAGCAGCTGCTGCTTGGTATAGGCCTTCAATTCCTCTCCCAGCGCGTCGTCGCCGCTGACGCCCGGCATCGGCGCGACGGCGGCGGCCAGCGTCATGCGGCCATCCGCCATGGGAAGGCCCATGACCGCGCATTCCATCACCTTCGGGTGCTCGTTGAGGCAGAGTTCGACTTCCAGCGGGTAGACCCATTGGCCGCTCACCTTGATCAGGTCGTCGGCGCGTCCCTTGAAGAAGTAGAAACCGTCTTCGTCCATCACGAAGCGGTCGCCGGTCCAGATCCAGCCGTCGCGCATGGTTTCGGCGGTCTTGTCCGGGCGGTTCCAATAGCAGGGCGCGTTGGAATCGCCGCGCACCCAAAGGATGCCTTCCTCGCCGGCCGCGACCGGATTGCCGTCCCGGTCGGTGAGTTTCATCTCGTAACCCGGCACGCGGCGGCCGGCGGAGCCCGGCTTCTGTAGGTCCGGGCTGTTGGAGAGGTAGATATGCAGCACTTCCGTGGAGCCGAGCCCTTCGACGATCCGGTGGCCGAACCGCTGCTCCCAGGCGCCGAAGACGTCCTGCGACAGGATTTCGGCGGCGGAAATGCACCGCCTTACGGAGGAAAGATCCGCGCCGGCCGCTCCGCTTTGCGCTTCGGGCGCCTTGATCAGCGCGGTGTAGACCGTCGGCAGCGCGAAGAACAGGGTCGGGCGATGGCGGGCGATCTGCTCGAAGATCCTGTCCGGGGTGGGCCTTCCGGCGAACAGCATGGTGCTGGCGCCCGCATGGAAGGGGAAGGTCAGGCTGTTGCCGAACCCATAGGCGAAATAGATTTTCGGAACGGAGAAGCAGATGTCGTCCCGCGTCATTCCCAGAACCCGCTCGGCATAGGAAATCGCCGTATAGAGCATGTCGTGATGCAGGTGCACCACGGCCTTGGGCCGCCCGGTCGAGCCGGAGGAATACATCCAGAACGCCATGTCGTCCCGCCCGGTATCGGCGGCGTCCAGCCGCGGGGAGGCGTTCCGGATGGCGTCCGGTCCCAGAACCGTCACCCCCGGGATCGTTTCCGATCCCGTGCCGTCGGTCAGGATCATGGTTTCCAGCGCGGTGTCCGACCAGTCCTCGGCCCCGAAGGCGTCCAGGAAATCGGTTTCCGCGATGCAGGCGCGCGCGCCGGAATTCTCGGCGAAATAATGCAGCAGGTCGGGCGTCGACTGGGTGTTCAGGAAGATCGGCACCAGGCCCGCGCGGATCGCGCCGAAGGCGGCGGCGGGGTAGGCGGGCCCGTCGTTCAACACGACGAGCACCCGGTCGCCGCGCGTCAGGCCCAGCGAGAGCAGCGCGTTGCCGTAACGGCAGGCATCGTCGCACAGGGCCGCATAGGTCCTGTTGCCCTCGTCGCTGAAGACGGCGACCTTGTCCGCCAGCCCCTTGTCCAGATTGTCGAACAGGATCGCGGACGCGTTATAGGCGTCCGGCACGGCAAAGCCGATCTCCCGGGCGGCGCCGCCGTCGCGCGGGACGAGGTCCTCGATCTGGATCGTTTCCTGTGTCGCCATCTCGTTCATCGGGCGGCTCGCTGCTTGGACGCGTCGTATTGCGCCATGAATTTCGGGGCGCTGGCCCGCAATCTGTCGTCATCCAGCCGGCCGGCGCGCTTGATGTAACCATGCGCGAAATCGAGCGGCGGCAGCTCCATATGGGCGATGAACTGCTCGTACCAATTGGCGCTTTCCTCGGCCGCGCGGACCAGTTTCGCGACGATCGGCTTGCGTTCGTCCTGATAGGCCTGCAGCGCCGCCGGCAGATCGCCCGGATGTTCCCGGACCGATTTGGCCAACGAAATCGCATCTTCCATCGCCAGCCTTGTGCCCGACCCAATGGAAAAATGGGCGGTGTGCAAGGCGTCGCCGATCAGCACCTTGTTGCCACTATACCATTTCTCGTTCCAGACCTTCGGGAAAACCCGCCAGATCGATTTGTTCGAGATCAGCGGGTGGCCGTCCAGGACATCCGCGAAGACCGTTTCGCAGATCCGCCGGCTTTCCTCGTCGCCGGCCGTGTCCAGCCCGGCCTTGCGCCAGACCTCCTCGGTCGTTTCGACGATGAAGGTGCTCATACCCGGCGCATAGCGATAGTGGTGCGCATTGAACGGGCCCCATTCCGACCGCCGGAAACTTTGGGTCAGGGTCGGGAAGGTCTTTGTGGTGCCGTACCAGGCGAACCGGTTGGTGAGGTGGTCTAGTTTCGCGCCGAACCCGTCCGGGTCGGCGTTGCGGATGACGGAGTTGACGCCGTCTGCCGCGATCACCAGGTCGGCCTTGTCGGTGTCGCTCCTGTAGGCGTCCGGCGCGCTGTTGAATTTAATAGTCACGCCAACGGCTTCCGCGCGGGTGGTCAGAATTTGAATCAGCTTCAAGCGGGCGACGGCGGCGAAACCGACGCCGTCGATGGCGGTCTTTTCGCCCATCAGGTCGATGGTGATGTCCTGCCAGGTTTCAAGCTGACCGGCAAAGGCGCGGTAGGTATCCGGGTCATCCGCTTCGAGGAAGGAGAGCGCCCGGTCGGAGAACACCACGCCGAATCCCCAGGTCACGTCTTTTGGGTTCTGTTCGTAGACCGTGACATCCCAGGATGGGTTGTCGCGTTTCAGAAGGGTGGCTGAATACAGGCCGGCCGGCCCGCCGCCTAGAACGGTGATCCGCATGGTCGCTCCCTATCGGTTTTCGGTTCGCATTCCAGCCCCGCTTCTGGCGACGGGGTTTGGTGTTTTCCGAAATATACAATAAATTCCTCTTTGTGCAATTCACAAGGATTGCACGAGGTTTTGGCGGACCGGGACGGATGGATGCTTGAGCCTTCCGCGTAAGGGACATATCGATATCCCCTGGACGAACTGTTGGGCGATCTTTTGGGCGTTAGCGGACGTATTGCGGGGCGGAAGTAATGGGAACGAAAAAAGACGTGCCGGAAAAAACCGGCACGCGGCGTGGAATTCAGTCTTTCGACATCGGCCTTTCGGTTCTGGAGGCCTTCGTTGCGGCCAAGGGGCCGCTCACCCTC
>Ga0209692_10002071_pt1 | contig 23666 bp, 17 predicted proteins | sample tdDd472_FD_187129 | JGI IMG/M metagenome (GOLD analysis project Ga0209692, IMG submission 187129) | Marine sediment microbial communities from the Atlantic coast under amendment with organic carbon and nitrate - tdDd47.2 (SPAdes)... | ecosystem: Environmental > Aquatic > Marine > Coastal >... | reverse complement strand
TGATGCGCCAGCATCACCGCGCGAACCTTTCCTTGCCAGTGCTTCTTCAAGACAGTCATTAATGCCATCTATTTCAATTCCAGGTGACTAGGGTCAGGACCCATTAATTTGATGCAATTCTGTTCCTTCTATTTAACCGAGGGCAAGGAGACAGGGCGCAGGAAGGGTCATTCCCTTTCAAGACCTTTCGACGCTGATCCTAGAATGAACCCTTCGGGCGCTCCGCACCTTTGTGCCGGGGCGCAGAATGGATCGGATTAATGGGTCTTGACCCTAGGTCAGAAAGGGGTTCGCAAGCCTCTGGAAAGCCTCGCCAAATGGGCGTGAACTGTGTAGGATGCCAAGCATAATTATAACCAATCGGGGAAAGTAAAGAGGTCTGCTTTGAGTGGGAGCGACGGAAATACGTTGCGGGGGATCGAGCTGCTGTCGGGCTTGCCGACGGAAGAGCTGGAAAAAATTGAGAAGACCTGCCGCTGGAAACGATACGATAAAGAAGAGCAGATTATTGATCGGCAAAGCGATTCGCGCGATATCTTCTTCATCGTCAACGGACGTGTGCGGGTAGTGATTTATTCGCTATCGGGCCGCGAGGTTACTTTAGACGATAACGAAACCGGAAGCTTTTTCGGCGAGTTGGCCGCAATCGACGGCTACCCCCGATCAGCCAGCGTTATGGCTTTAACCGAAACTCTGGTTGCGTCTCTGCCGCCACAGCAGTTTGCCGACATTTTGTCCCGTCATCCAGAAATCGCAATGAAAGTCATGCGACGTCTGGCCTGGGTTATTCGTTCGGCCACTGAAAGAATTATGGATCTTTCGACTCTTGGGGCGAACAACCGGGTTCATGCCGAGTTGATTCGCTTGGCTTCTGCTGATCTTGATGAAGATAGCAACTTCGCCGTCATTTCTCCCATTCCAGTGCATAGCGAAATCGCCAGTCGGGTGAGCACGACTCGGGAGACTGTCGCCCGGGTGTTGAACGAGTTGGCGCGGCAGGGGATTGTTCAGCGTCAGAAGTCCAGCTTGATGATCGCCGATATGGACCGTTTGCGGGCTATGGTTGAAGACGTACGTGGTGAATAAACCGTTTTTTTCCTCCATTTTTTAATGCGATACTGATCCTCGCTGAATGGCGACGGCTTCTAAAGTTTTGTTTTCTCGGTTGAATTTCCTCTAATTCGCCTGCTCCTTTGAGTGGTAAAAAAATGCTGGTTTCCCAAAAAGGTTCAGAGTATACTTTCGTATATAAGTTAGCTGCCGACCCGCGGACTTAAGCGGCGTAAACCAGGATATCGGTTGTCGGTTTTTTACCGCGAGGCAGTGACGATTCCCTCAAGAGCAAACTCAGGTCGCTTCGGCGACCTTTTTTTTGTTTGGCGTGCAGTTTCATAACTCTCTGTTTTGAAGTAGATTTTTTTGGTCGGTCGTTTGACACAGACTTGGGAATACTTCATGATCCTTCTGCGCGGGAATGTTTGGGGGTGTGCAACCAGAGGGGATACCCCCTCCTCCGCCAGAACCGTAGAAATATTCAAGTTTCTAAGAATCACGTTCGGTTTTCATTTTGTAGATGATAAGGTATCCCTCCAAACGGAAGACCTGCTTTTGTAAGGGCGTAAAATGGCAAAGAAAATTCTGATCGTTGAAGATAATGAATTGAATATGAAACTGTTCAACGATCTTCTCCAGGCACATGGGTATGATACGCTTCAAACCAAAGATGGACGGGAGGCGCTTAAATTAGCCCAGGACAACCGTCCAGATTTGATTTTAATGGATATCCAGCTGCCGGAAATTTCCGGGCTTGATATTACCAAAATGATCAAGGCTGATGATGACCTGAAAGCGACCCCGGTTATTGCCGTGACGGCGTTCGCCATGAAAGGCGATGAGGAAAAAATTAGGGAAGGCGGTTGCGATGGGTATATCGCCAAGCCGATCTCGGTTCCTAATTTTCTTGAAACGGTAGCAAAGTTTCTGGAATAACGCGGCCCATTTTCTGGGACCGTCAATGACAAAAAACCGCTCCTTTTGGGGCGGTTTATTTTTTTATTGATATATTCCAACAAATGAACGCCGCTCTAAAAAGAGCGGCGTTTTAAAGTATCAAGTCGGCGCGGGCCAAAGAGCCCACAGGCCTTACTTGATTTTTTGTTCCTTGAACAGGACGTGCTTGCGCGCACGCGGATCGTATTTGCGGAACTCCATCTTTTCAGTGGTGTTGCGCGGATTTTTCTTGGTCACGTAAAAGTAGCCCGTATCGGCGGTGCTGACCAGTCTGACCAAAATGGTGCTCGGCTTAGCCATGGTAAGTGTCCTGTTGGCGAAATGCTTTAAATCAGAGGCGGCAAAATAGCGCTCCTGACGTCAGTGTCAAGAGGATTTGCTGAAAACCAAGGAAAGAAGCTAAGGGTGCTTGGCTGTTTGCTGCGGTGCGCTGCCAAGAAGGAGGGTCCTGTAAAGTTTTGGTGATTGGAGAAGACGAGTGGCAATCTCCATATGGGGCCCTTCTTTCTGCCGTTTTGCCGGACAGGTTTGGCGCAGCAAATCGCGCTCCACTTCTTCTTCATAGGATAGCTCGCGCCAGGATTGGGCTTTTAAATGCAAGCTATCGAGCGTCGCAGGGATGTTGGTCAGGGCATGGTCGACATCGATTTTATGCGTTATCCCGGACGAATCGGCGGGGTTGGTGCAAACAGTCGGCAGGACGCCCAGGCCATGCATGATGTAGCCGGATGGGGGAATGAGGCGCGACCAGGTGAGGGTGAGTTCACCGTTGTTGACCAGCCGGATGACTGTTTGGACAGTGCCTTTTCCATAACTTGACGTGCCCACTGCGACGGCTCTATCGCGGTCCTGGAGGGCCGTCGCCAGAACCTCCGCTGCTGAGGCGGTGCGTCCGTCAACCAGCATAATGATTGGCAGACTGGCGAAATAATTATCCGAATCGGCTTCGTAAACCTGGGTGGAGCCGGGGTGACGGCCTCGCTGCGCAAATATCCGACCTTCGGGAAGAAAAAGATCGGCAACCCGAATCGCCTGCTTGAGGAGACCGCCGGGGTTTCCGCGTAGATCCAGAACAATTCCGGCTAGCTGTGGATGACCGGATAAGGCTTCGAGGGATTTCCGCATATCCTCGGCGGTATTGCGGTTAAAGCCGATAATGGTTATGTGAGCGACATTGTCCTCAATTCCCCAGGAAACTGTCGGAATGATGACTTTCTGGCGTGTGAGGGCAAAGCGCAGGGAAGGTTTGTCGGTCTCACGGCTGACGACAAGCGTAACGACTTGCCCTCTTCGTCCGCGCAACATGTCTTTGACTTGTTCCTGGCTTAATCCATCGGTGGGAACGCCGTCGATGCGTGTGATCCTGTCATCTTTCAGAATACCGCCTTGTGCTGCCGGGCCATCCTTAAAAACCTCGGTGACGATAACCGTGTTATCGGAAACCTTAAAGCGTAACCCAATGCCCCCATATCCATTGCGTTTGGCACGGTTGTCTCGTGCTTTTTTGGCTGTGGAATAGCGCGAAAACCGGTCGAGTGGAGCTAAAGCGGTTTCGAAAATAGCTTGGTAGACTCTCGGGGCGTCAGCAGCGGCGATTTCGGGGGAAAAGGTGCGTGCCGTGTTGTAAGCGTCGAAGGTCAGGTCGGCCCACCCCTCCACATCATTTTCAGCGGGGATAGAGAAGCTTTCTTTGGTGGAACCGTCGTGTGAGACGGTTAGCCATTCTCCATCCAGTGAAGCTGAAAATCCCTTATCGATGCGTGAGAGTCCGTTTAAGCCGTTGATGGCGATATCGGAAACCTTAAGCGGTTCAATGTATTTGCTCGTGATTGTTCCGTAGGCCGTGGCGAAGGTTTCCTGACCTTCCATTCGTCCGATGGGCGCTGCAGCTTTATTCGGAGCAGGGGGGAGGATGGCGCAAGCGGAAAGTCCTGCAGTCAGGGCGACGGCAGATAATAAAATGCGTAGGTGATTTCTAAGCGATGGGCCCAATGCCAACGAAAACCTTCCCTCAGAAAGATCGCAAAATTGAAAATATCAGCCCCTATTGTCTACGGTAGGGGTGAAAAGGCGGTTAACCCCGGTTCTTGCGGCTTTTGTTTCGGTTTTTACCGGATTTCCCTTTTCCGCCCTTGCGAGGACGCCCTTTACGCCCACCGGATCGTTTCGGCGGAAAATAACCGCTTGGCTCGGGAACCTCGCCATCCTCCATGATGTTGAGCACCATGCTACCGGTAATTGGGTTGGCTTCGGTCAGCTTGACCTCCACGATGTCGCCCAGGCGGTATTGTCGTTTGCCGGAGCTGCCGACCAGACGGTGTCCTGCTTCATCGTGCTCGTACCAATCTCCGGGCAGAGAGCCGATGGGAACCAGCCCGTCGCCGCCACTTTCATCGAGTGTGACGAATAGGCCGAAGCGCGTGACGCCGGAAACCCGTCCGGTAAATGCGCCGCCTACATGATCTGCGAGATATAGTGCCGTGTAGCGGTCTGTCACCTCCCGCTCGGCCACTTGGGCGCGCCGTTCGGTGATGGAGATGTGTTCACCCATCTCCTCGAAATCTTTGTGATCAGGCTCTAGCGATCCTTCGCCAAGACTAAGGCCGTGGATTAGCGCTCGGTGGACCAAAAGATCGGCATAGCGCCGGATGGGTGAGGTGAAGTGCGCATAGCGACGAAGCGCCAGGCCGAAGTGTCCCAGGTTGTCGGGGCTGTAAACCGCTTGAGCCTGACTTCGCAAGATAACTTCGCTGACCAGTTGGGCGTGTGGCGTGCCCTCGACCTTTTTAAGAATTTGATTGAACTGCGTCGGTTTGAGTACTTGGCCTTTGGCCAGCTTCATGTTCAGGCTATCGAGAAATTCCCGTAGGGCTGTAAGTTTCTCCTGCGCCGGCTCATCATGGACGCGGTACATGCAGGGCATGTGTTTGCGTTCCAGTGTTTCCGCCGCAGCCACGTTGGCGGTGATCATAAACTCCTCGATCAGCCGATGGCTGTCGAAACGTTCGCGTTCCTCCACGCCGGTCACATTGCCCTGATCGTCGAGGAGAATTTTTTTCTCAGGCAAGTCCAGTTCAAGGACGCCACGCCGTTTGCGGCTCTTTAGCAAGGCCTCATAAGCGCCGTAGAGGGGGGCGATGACTGTTTCGGTCAGTGGGGTCGTCGTTTCGTCGGGATGGCCGTCACGGGCTTCCTGAACCTGTGTGTAGGTGAGGCGAGCGGCCGATTTCATCAGACCGCGAACGAATTTGTGCCGTTTGAGGGTTCCCCCGGAGCTGATCCACATATGAACCGCAAGGCAGGGGCGCTCTTCGTGAGGCACAAGAGAGCACCAGCCATTTGATAGGGCCTCGGGCAGCATGGGAACGACCCTGTCGGGGAAATAGACCGAATTGCCCCGTTGATAGGCGGACTTATCGAGAGGCGAATTGGGGCGCACATACCAGGCGACATCGGCGATGGCCACCATGATATGCCAGCCGCCTTCATTCTTTGGGTCGGTATCGGGTTCCGCCCAGACAGCATCGTCGAAATCCCGGGCATCTTCACCGTCAATGGTGACGAGGGGGATGTCTCGCAGGTCGGTGCGATCATTCAATTGGGCTGCCTTTGCCGCTTCTGCTTCGGCGATGACCTCCGATTGGAAATGTAAAGGGATGTCGTGGGTGTGAATGGCGATCAGGCTGACCGACTTGGGCTCTCCCATTCGCCCGAGCCGCTCAACAATACGCGCCTTTCGCAGCCCATAGTGTTTTCCGGGGAGCACCTCAGCCGAAACCAGGTCGCCGCGCTCGGCCCCACGTCGGTCTTCGCCGACGACGGCAAGCTCATACTTGCTTTTGCGGTTGGTTGGCATGATCCGCCCTTCGCCGTCGACTTCCATAAAGATGCCGATAACCTGCGAAGCCGTTTGATCGATGCGCTTAATAACACGCGCGTTGTAGCTGCCATTCCGGTTTCTTGACAGTCGCGCCAACACTCTATCGCCCAGCCCTGCCGTATTGCGGCCTCTTTTCTGGCGGGAGATGTAGATGGTTGGGGGACGTTCGTCATGTTCCCATCGATGGGGGCGGGCGATCAGTTCGCCTTCGACATCCAGCTCGTGAATGTCGAGAACCGTTACTTCCGGCAAAGCGCCTTGTTCGGTAAACCGCCGTCCCTTATGGCGGTCAACCTGTCCTTCCGCCTCCAGTTCCTTCAACATTTGTTTCAGAACGATTTTGTCGTTTCCGAAAATATGAAAGGCTCGGGCGATTTCACGCTTGCCCACCTTGCCGCCGTTGGAACGAATGAACTCCAGCACCTCTTCCTTGGTTGGGAAGGGCGTTTGTTTCTTGGGAGGCTTTCTGCCGACCATGTCTAACCGGAAGCTTTCTTAGCGGCTTTCTTTTTTGCCGGGGCCTTTTTCTTCGTTCCGCCCTTACCCTTGGTGTCGAGCAACTTGATGGCTTCTTCGAGGGTTATGTCTTCTTTGTTCATCTTCTTGGGCAAGGTCGCCTTGACCCGGCCGTGCTGAACGAAAGGTCCCCAGCGGCCAATGCGTAGGGTGACCGGTTTTTTATCCTTGGGATGCTTGCCTATGAGTTCGGGAGGTGTTTTGCCCGAATCGGCAAACAGGGTAACGGCGCGATTGAGGCCAATGGAGACAGGATCGTCGCCCTCCTTGAGGGAGAGGAACATCCCCTGCATCTCGATATAGGGACCGAACCGCCCGATTCCCGCCTTGATAGGCTCGCCGCTTTCCGGGTGTTTGCCGATTTCACGGGGCAGGGTCAGGAGACCAATAGCCTGTTCGAGTGTGATGGATTCGGGGTCGGTGCCGGGCGCCAGTGAGGTGCGCTTTGGCTTGATCTTCTTCATCTTTTTCTTGCCGCGGACCTCGACTTCGACTTCTTCTTCCTCGCCCAACTGGACGTAGATGCCGTAAGGCCCCCGACGGATGGAAACCTGCTTGCCGCTGTCCGGCTCGACGCCCAGCGCTTTCGGCTTGTCCAATCCGTTTTCGCCATTCCCACCGTTTCCATTGGCCCCTTCGCCTGTCAAAGGACGGGTGAAACGGCAGTCGGGATAATTGGAACAGCCGGCGAATGCGCCGAATTTACCAAGCTTGAGGCTTAACCGCCCTTCACCGCACTCGGGGCAGAGGCGAGGATCTTTGCCATCGCTTCTTTCGGGGAAGAAGTGCGGACCCAACTCTTCATCGAGCGTATTGATCACATCGGAAACGCTTAAGTCCTTGGTGCCATCTACCGACTGGGAGAAGGCGTTCCAAAAATCGGTCAGTACTTTTTTCCAATCAATTTCGCCATTGGAAATACCGTCCAACTGGTCTTCCAGATCGGCGGTGAAATTGTATTGGACGTAGCGACTGAAGAAGTTGGACAGGAACGTCGTGACCAAACGGCCCCGGTCTTCGGCGATGAAGCGCCGTTTGTCGAGGCGTACGTAATTGCGATCTTGAAGCACCGAGAGAATGCTGGCGTAGGTCGATGGGCGACCGATGCCCAGCTCTTCCATTTTTTTGACCAGACTGGCCTCGCTGAAACGAGGTGGTGGCTGCGTGAAGTGTTGTTCCGGGCTGACTTCGCCCAGATGCAGCGGCATTTTTTCCAATAAGTTCGGTAGACGCTTTTCCGAATCCTTGTCGTCAGCATCGTCCCGGCCTTCCTGGTAGAGCTTATAGAAGCCGTCAAACACAACGACCGACCCGGTTGCCCGGAAGGTCGCCGCGCCGCCGGTCGAGACGATGTCGACGCCGACTTGCTCAAGTTTGGCGTTCTCCATCTGGCTCGCCACGGTGCGCTTCCAGATCAATTCGTAGAGGCGCTGTTGATCGGTGTCGAGGTATCTCGCCATCTGGGCCGGCGTGCGGTCGGCTGAAGTGGGCCTGATCGCTTCGTGGGCTTCCTGAGCGTTTTTCGCCTTGGTCTTGAACTCACGCGGATTGGTCGGTAGATAGTCGCGGCCGAAATCCCGATCAATCAGGGTTCGTACGCCTTCAACCGCCTCGGCGGCCAGGGTAACGGAGTCCGTCCGCATATAGGTGATCAGGCCGACCGTTTCACCGCCCAGGTCGATGCCTTCATAAAGACGCTGAGCAATCTGCATTGTCCGTTTGGTCGAGAAATGGAGTTTGCGAGCCGCTTCTTGCTGCAAAGTCGAGGTGGTGAAAGGCGGTGAGGGTTTGCGGCTGACCTGTTTGCTCTCGACCGTTCCGACCGAATAGCCCCCGGCCATAATTTTTTCGACGGCTTGTTTGGCTGCGCTCTCATTGGGCAGGGCGAATTTGCCGAGTTTTTCGCCATCCAGCTTGCTTAAGTTAGCTGTGAAAGGAGTCTTGTCGGCTGTTTGGAATTCTGCCGATACGGTCCAGTATTCTTCGGCGATGAATTTTTCGATCTCTGTTTCCCGCTCACAGACCAGCCGCAGGGCTACCGATTGAACGCGTCCCGCAGAGCGTGCCCCCGGTAGTTTGCGCCACAGGACGGGAGAAAGCGTGAAGCCGACCAGATAATCGAGCGCCCGTCGAGCTAGGTAGGCGTCCACCAGTTCCTGATTGATGCTGCGCGGATTTTCCATGGCCTCGGAAACGGCCTTCTTGGTGATTTCGTGAAAAACCACCCGCTCCACGTTGATATCTTTGAGAGCCTTCTTTTGCGCTAATACCTCGAGAACGTGCCAGGCGATGGCCTCTCCCTCACGGTCCGGGTCAGTCGCCAGATACAGTCTGTCGGCTCCTTTAAGAGCCTTAGCGATATCGGTTACGTGTTTCTGGGAGCGGGATTCTACTTCCCAATCCATGGAAAAATCATCGTCGGGTCGGACCGAGCCGTCCTTAGGCGGCAGATCGCGGACATGACCGTAACTGGCGAGCACCGTAAAATCGGAGCCTAGATATTTGTTGATGGTTTTAGCCTTGGCAGGCGACTCGACGACAACGACGGCGCTCATCAATAATCCCGGACACTAATGTATTACCCCAGAGTGCGACCGGTTCAGATGAAACCACAATTCGTTTTCAGCCAACACGTCAATCGCCCACACCCACATTATAAAGTAGAGGCGGTTCCAAAAAATTGCCACGAGACAGTGGAATTAATAACCCTCTACTTTGAGCGAAACCCGGTTCCCCGGATGGCGCTCAAGCCGTCCCGAAAGCTCCATTTCTAGAAGAGCTTCAGAAAGAGCGGCAGGGGAGAATTGGCATTCACGAACCAGTTCGTCAACAGGAACTGGTGTTGATGAGAGATATTTTTCAAGTTCGCTTGGAGGCCGTTGAGGGGGGCAATAGGGGGTGGTGTTGGAATAAAGCTCTTTGTTATCAATTTTCTGCGCATGTTTCTTTAAGTTGTTTATGCGTTGTGTTTGATGTGTTGGAGCTTCAGCCAGAATATCCTCTGCCGATTCGGTTAAAACGGCTCCACTACGCAAAAGGGTGTTGGGACCGCCCGCTCTGGGATCGCTCGGCCAGCCGGGAACGGCGAAAATTTCACGGCCTTGTTCGAGGGCCATGCGGGCCGTGATCAGCGACCCGGATCGTTTGGTCGCCTCGACCACAAGAACGCCCCAGGAGAGACCCGAAATGATCCGGTTCCGCCGAGGGAAATGACCCGCTTTGGGAACCGTGCCGGGTGCGCATTCTGAAATCAGTGCGCCGCTCTTTTTGATCGCATCATATAAAGACTGATTTTCTTTAGGGTAAACGTGATCGATCCCGCCTGCCAGAACGGCGATTGTTCCCGTGGTGAGCGCGCCCTTATGGGCTTCGGTGTCAATGCCTCGCGCCATGCCGGAGGCCACTACCCACCCAGCAGCCCCCATATCGGCAGCGATTTTCCGGGTCAGACTACGCCCGTTGGCTGAAGCGTTACGGGCGCCGACGATGCCGAGACAGGAGGTGTTCAGTAAATCCACATCGCCAAGAACTGAAAGCAGGGGTGGGGGATCGGGAATATAGGAGAGCGGTTCCGGATAGTCAGGCTCTCCCCAGGCTAAGAGGCGCGCCCCAAGCTTTTGCAGAGCGGCCATTTCATCCTCTGCTTGCGCCATTGTCACAACGCGAACGGTTTTGCCCTGCCGTTTAGCCAAATGGGGAAGCGCTTCAAGAGTGGCTTCGGCCGAACCAAATTTATCAAGGAATTGAAAGAATGAAATAGGCCCCACGGACTGACTGCGAATAAGCCGGAGCCAGGATAGCTTTTCTGAAGAAGAAAGGAGTCGTTCCATACCTGTTGAGTAAACACCTAAAGGGTGTTTGCGTCAATATTATGCAACTCTATTTGGGTTTACCGGTTTCTTCAGGCGTTTTCTTTTTGCCGATCTTTGGCTCTTCGCCCTTGAGCAGCCTTTTGATGTTTTCGTGGTGTCGTCCGATACCGAGCAGGGCGAGTAGCACGATGACGGTTGTTGTTTTTTCATCGCTTAGCCAATAGGCGTAAAACGGTGCGGCGGCAAAAGCCAGAAGGGCGGAGAGAGAGGAATAGCGGAGAACCAGGGCGACGACCAACCAGGTGCCGCAGGCTGCGAGCCCCACTTGCCATTGCAGTGCGATCAGAACACCAAGCGTCGTTGCGACCCCTTTGCCTCCCTGGAACTTAAGCCAGAGCGGGAAGTTGTGGCCGATAACCGCGAACAGACCGGCGAGAAGCGCATGTTCCTGCCCCCAGTAGGAAGCGATTAGGGCGGCAATGGCGCCCTTGCCGGAATCGAGCACTAAGGTCGCCAAGGCAAGCCCTTTGTTGCCAGTCCGTAGAACATTGGTTGCGCCGATATTGCCCGATCCGATCTCGCGGATGTCCCCTAAGCCTGCTAAGCGGGTGAGAACCAGACCAAACGGCACGGAGCCGAGAAGGTAGCCGAACAGGGCGGCTAGTTGATGATATTGGGTCAGTTCCATAGTTGGCCCTAGGCCTCGGCGTCGTAGACGGTGCGTCCGTCAACGACGGTGCGTAAAACCTTGCCTTGAACGGGCTTTCCGTCAAACGGTGAGTTTTTGGATTTCGAGAGGAAGGTGTCGGGATCGACGCGCCAACCTATCTCGGGATTGAATACCACCAGATCGGCAGGTGAGTCTTTTGAAAGCTTACCCCCCGGAAGGCCAAGCAACTCGGCGGGACGGTGGGTCATCAGGCCGATAACGTCTAGCAGTGGCACTCCTTCGCTGTGGTAGAGCGAAAGTGAGGTGGCCAGCAAGGTCTCAAGCCCGACGCCGCCAAATGCGGCCTGGGCGAAGGGAAGGCGCTTGGCGTCTTCGTCCTGGGGCGCATGATCGCTGGCGATTGCCGTAATGGTGCCGTCCTTAAGGCCTTCGATAACGGCACGGCGGTCGCTTTCAACCCGCAGCGGTGGGGAGAGTTTGGCAAATGTCCGGTAGTCGCCCACTTCCATTTCGTTGAGACAGAAATATGGTGGGGCTGTATCGCAGGTCACCCTTACGCCCCGATCGCGGCCCTTGCGGATAACTTCCAAGGCGTTGGCGGTGGAAACGTGTGAGATATGCAGTCTTGCGCCCGCATCTTCAGCCAGTCGAATGTCGCGGGCGACCATGATGACTTCGGCGACCGATGGAATGCCGGGCAGCCCGAGGCGGGTTGCCGTTTCTCCGCCGTTCATCGCCCCGTTGTCGGCGAGATTCGGTTCTTCCGGGTGCTGCGCAATGAGCAGATCGAAGGTCCCCGCGTAGGAGAGGGCGCGGCGCATGGTTTTGGCGTTGGCGACGGCCTTGACGCCGTCCGTAAAAGCGACAGCGCCCGCTTCAGCCAGCATGCCCATTTCAGCCAGTTCTTCACCCTTGAGGCCTTTCGTGACTGCGCCGTAGGGATAAACCTTGGCCAGTCCCAACTTGCGCGCCCGGCGGGCGACGAATTCCAATACCGACATATCGTCGATCACAGGGTCTGTATTGGGCAGGCAAACCATAGACGTCACGCCGCCGACTGCAGCGGATTGGCCGGCTGAGGCAAGGGTGCCCTTATGTTCTTCACCCGGTTCGCGCAACTGCACTCGCATGTCGACCAGCCCAGGTGCCAAACACAGCCCTTTGCAATCGACCACTCGGATATCGTCGGGCACCCCATCGGCAAAAAGACTGGGGCCAATATCGGCGATAGCGCGGCCCTCGGTGAGCAGGGCGCCGGTTTCGTCCAGGCCACTAGCCGGGTCGAGCAGACGGGCGTTGATATAGGCGGTTTTTCCGCTTCCCATCACCCGATCCCTCCGTTGATGGCGTCTTGATTTTTCGTCAGCAGCTCCAGGCAGGCCATGCGGACGGCGACGCCCAGTTCCACCTGTTCGCGAATGACGCTTCGGTCGAGGTCGTCGGCCAGGGTCGAGTCGATCTCAACCCCGCGGTTCATCGGTCCGGGGTGCATGATCAGCGCATCGGGTTTGGCGTTGGAAAGTTTTTCTTCGTCGAGACCGAAGAAGTGGAAGAATTCGCGTACGGAGGGAAGGAAATTCCCTTGCATCCGTTCCTGCTGAATGCGCAGCATCATCACGATGTCGCAGTCCTTCAAGCCCTGGCGCATGTCATGAAAAACCTCGACGCCCATTTTGGCGATTGGGCCGGGAACCAAGGTTTTGGGTGCGATTACTCTGACCCTTGCTCCCATGATATTTAAGAGGTGGATATTGGAGCGTGCTACCCGGCTATGCTGGATATCGCCGCAAATCGCCACCGTCAAACCGCCCAACGTTCCCTTGCGCCGCCGGATGGTCAGGGCGTCGAGAAGGGCTTGGGTGGGGTGTTCGTGATAGCCGTCGCCTGCATTGATCACCGACCCTGTTACCTTTTCCGAGAGCAGTTTGACGGCCCCGGAGTCGCCATGCCGAACCACAAGGGCATCGGGATGCATAGCGTTGAGCGTCATCGCCGTATCGACCAGGGTTTCGCCCTTTTTGATCGAACTGGTCGAAACCGACATATTGATGGTGTCGGCCCCGAGGCGCTTGGCCGCCAACTCGAAGGAGGTGCGGGTTCGGGTGGAGTTTTCGAAAAACAGGTTGATGACCGTTCTGCCTTTCAGCAGATCGGTCTTTTTGTCGGCCTTGCGGTTTTGCTCCACATAGGCATCTGCGCAATCGAGAATCTCGATGATCTCGGGAGGGGTGAGCCCCTGAATTCCGAGCAGGTGTTGGTGCTTGAAAAAGCGTTGTGCGTCCCCGGTAGTCATGGGGGCGAACTATACGCCTGCCAGCGTCTTGCGGCAACACCTCCCGCCGATAATAATTAGTAATAATTCGCTGGTCTTGGCGGTCAAAAACGGCTAAACGCTGGGGTTTATTTTCATCCCCGCCAAAAGAGCCATGGTCAGCATAACCGACTCAATCGCCCAGCGGCGCACTTTCGCCATCATTTCTCACCCGGACGCCGGTAAAACGACCCTGACGGAAAAGCTTCTGCTGTTTGGGGGCGCAATCCAGATGGCCGGCGCTGTCAAGGCGCGCGGTGAGCGCCGTCGGGCCCGCTCCGACTGGATGAAGGTGGAGCAAGAACGCGGTATCTCGGTCGCCTCGTCGGTCATGACCTTCGACTACGGCGGTTGTACCTTCAACCTGCTCGATACGCCGGGTCACGAAGATTTCAGTGAAGATACCTACCGGGTGCTGACGGCGGTGGACTCCGCAGTCATGGTTATCGATGCGGCTAAAGGCATTGAGGAGCAAACCCGCAAGCTGTTCGAGGTCTGCCGTCTTCGCGATGTGCCGATTATGACTTTTATCAACAAAATGGACCGGGAAGCCCGCGATTCCTTCGAGTTGCTCGATGAGATCGAGCAAACGCTCGCTCTCGACGTAACGCCCGCCAGTTGGCCCATCGGTATGGGGAAGCAATTCAAAGGGGTTTACGATCTTTTCCAGGACAAGCTCGTTCTGATGGAGCGCAGCAAGGAAGAAAAGCCCGATGATGGCGAATCCTGTGAAGGCCTGAATGATCCAAAGCTCGATGAATTGCTGCCCTCTCATGCCGTAGAGCAACTCCGTGAAGAAGTGGAGATGGCGCGGGGCCTATGCCCGGAATTTGACCTGGAATCATATCGCGAAGGTCATATGACGCCGGTCTACTTCGGCAGCGCAGTGAATAATTTCGGCGTACAGGAAATGCTGAAAGGCTTGGCGCAGATTGCGCCCCCGCCACGCCCCCAGCCGTCGCTTGAGCGTTCCGTCGAGCCGTCGGAAAAGAAGGTTTCGGGGTTCGTCTTTAAAATTCAGGCCAATATGGACCCGAAGCACCGGGACCGCATCGCTTTCGTGCGTATGTGTTCGGGGCACTTCAAACGCGGTATGAAAATGAAGCATGTCCGTAGTGGCAAGATGCTCAATATTCATAACCCGGTGATGTTTCTGGCGCGTGATCGCGAAGTGGCCGAGGAGGCTTTTGCCGGCGATATCATCGGTGTGCCCAACTATGGGAACCTTCGAATTGGCGACGCCCTGACCGAAGGGGAAGAGTTGCACTTTACCGGAATTCCGAGTTTTGCACCGGAATTGTTGCAAAAAGCCCGCCCCGATGATCCGATGAAGGCCAAGCACCTGGGGCGGGCGCTCCAGCAAATCGCTGAAGAAGGGGCCGCCAGTGTTTTCAAGCCGCGATTTGGTTCCGACTGGATTGTCGGCGTCGTTGGGTCGTTGCAATTCGATGTGCTAGCCGACCGAATACGCACTGAATACGACATTCCCGTCCACTTTGAGGCCTCGGGTCTCCATACGGCCCGCTGGGTCGAGTGTGACGATGATTTGGCTTTGAAGAAATTTATGGATGCCAACCAGGCTCAACTGGCCGATGACCATGATAATGCGCCGGTCTTTCTGGTGCGGAACGCCTGGCACCTCAATCGGGCGGGAGAAGATTTCCCGGATATTCGATTCCTGAAAACCAAGGAGCAGGTGTTTTAAGCCGATTTCTTCTTTGAGGAAGAAGAGGGCTTGGGATTATAGATTTCGATTCTGTTGCGACCGTTTTCCTTCGCCGCGTAGAGGGCTTTGTCGGCCTGGGCTAAAAGCGTTTGGAAACCATCTCCAATCGCCATGCAGTTTTCATGCTCATTTGGACAACCGGCGATGCCGATGCTGACGCTCAGAACGATCTGTGCGCCATCGACCTCAATGGGGGTTTCTTCCAGACTTAATCGAAGGCGTTCTGCTGCTTCTTTTGCGCCTTCGATACTGCTCTCCGGCATGACGATGGCGAATTCTTCGCCGCCGATCCGTCCGAATAAATCTTCTTCCCGAATAACGTTAGTGCAAAACTTGGCGAAATGGACAAGAGCGGCATCGCCAGCATTGTGACCATACGTGTCGTTGATGGTCTTGAAGAAATCGAGATCAAGGGCAAGGAGAGCCAAGGGTCGTTGATAGCGTTTTGCGCGGTGCAGTTCTTCTTCGCCCCGATCCAGAAAGTGGCGGCGGTTGGATGCGCCGGTTAGCGAGTCCGTTGTGGCGAACCGCCGTAATTCCTCTTCCATCTTCTTGCGTTCGGTGACGTCTTGAACGACAACCATGGCTTTGTCGACGTCACCTTTGTCATCGTGAATTGCCGTGACGCTGATATCGCCCCAACAGGTTGAGCCGTCTTTGTGCAACCATCTTTTTTCGACGCGGTAGCTGGCGATATCTCCGGCAAAGAGTCCCTCGATACGTTTTTTGCTCTTTGCTTTGTCATCGGCATGGGTAACATCGACAGGTGAAAGGCTAAGAAGCTCGGCCCGCCCTTCCGGTCCTTCATACCCAAGCATTTCCGCCAAATTTTCGTTGATCTGGTCGAATTTTTCATCTTTTGACAAAATGAAAATACCGACGGGGGCGCTATTGAATAGAGCCTTGTGGTGTTCTTCGCTTTGGCGCAGCCGTTCATCGGCTCTTTTTCGGGCGGCGACATTGCGGATAACGCTCTGAACCATCTCCTGTCCGTCGCGTACGATGTGCTGGGAGACGACGTCGACATCGACCAAAGCGCCGCTCTTCTGCTGGATTTGAAATTCCATGTTGGGGAGACGTCGGTGTCCCTCCGATAACATCCCGAGCCGTTTTTCGATAATCTTCCTGTAGGTAGGATTTACGAAGGAGAGTATCTGTTTCCCAATGACCTCTTTGGGGCTGGAGATATCAAGCAGTTTAGCCGCCGCCTGGTTGGCGAAAACAATCTCTTCTTGTCTGTGTACGACAATAGCGTCGGGAGATGATTCAACCAGTTCCCGATAGTTCTCCTCACTTTCCTCCAGAGCTCTCCGGGTCCTGTGATCGTCCGTCATGTCGACGACGGCTCCGGCGATCCAGGTTGCCCGTCCTTCGTCATTTCTTACTGCCTGGGCGTGGACTCTCAGATAATAGGTCTCATCGAGATCGTCGATCATTCTATATTCGCAATCGACGGATGCCGCCGTGCCGCGAATATGGTCGACAAAAGCCGTGCGGACTTTTTCTTGATCGTTCGGATGAACCCGAGATATCCATTCGGTGCCGCTTGTTGGCGGGTGCGCCATTTTGAACCGGCTTTTATCGTGGGCCGATATTTGAAGCGCGTCGGTTACAATGTCCCAGGTGTACATGAACTCAGCAGCCGCTTCGAGGGCGACGGAAAGTTGCTCCTGGCTGCGTTGAAGTTGCTCCTCGGCTTGTATCGCTTCGAGTTCGATGCCTGCGCGTCCAGCCAGAATTTTCAATAGGTAGCTAACGGTTTCGGTGTCTTTCAGTGGTTTCGTACCAAAAATAACGACCAAGCCAAGAGGGTTTCCCTGGCTGTCAAATAGTGGTGCGCCGGCATAACCTTCCGCTCCGCGGTTCGTCAGGGCGATATCTTCGGGAAAAAGATGGGCGACACCGTTCTGATAGATGCACACTTCTTGTCCGACTACTCGTTCGCAGGGGGCCCCCTTTAAATCATAGGTGATTGAAGGGGCTGGCGTACCATTATCGTTGAACGATAGGGATTTGACGTTAGCGCCATCGTCGCTTAGTTGTCCGACCAAAGCCCATTCACAACCTGTCGTCTCGTGCAGAAAAGCAGTCATGGCATCGAGAAAGGAAAGGCCTGTTTTCCCGGCAAACCCTTCGGCGATGGTTCGGAGAATATCCGTTCTTTTGCGCCGCTCCGTTACGTCCGTTGCATTGATCAGGATGCATTCTTCGCCTTGGAAATTCAGCAATGTTGCTCTGAAAGCAGCTTCAATGGGGTCCTTATAAAGGTTGCGAATGGACAGGTCGACGGCCTCATTGCTACCCAGCCCCTTAAAGCGCTTCATTAAATCTAGCCGCATCTTTTGCGTAATTCCGAAATCCTCGGCGTTAAAAGACTCCAGATGTTTATGGGGAACTCCGAGTAAGTCGGCGATAGCCTTGTTTCCCATTTTCAATCGACCGTCGTTTATGTTGACGAGCAAAAGCGGCGCCGGAGCGGTTCGGAAGAGTTCCGCCAAGTAGGTTTCGTGTTCGCGTAGCTTCTCTTCGGCCTGGGTTTTTTCCTCGATCTCTTGTTTCAGGTTTTCCAGATTCAGAAAGCGCTGTCGGTCGATGGTGTTTTGCTGGTGTTGATTAAAAGCGCCGAACAGGTTGATGCAGCAGATTAGCAGTGCGGTTAAAACAAAAGCGACCGGGTCGGGAGGCAAAACGGCCATGGTTGTTGAGAGGAACAGTAGAGAAATAGTGATGCAGCCAACCAGCATGTTGCCAAAGCGGTGAGGAATGAACAGGTAGAAAGCCAAGGTGGCGACAATGACTGTGATACCGTGATGAAGGATGCTTTCACTCTTGATGATAATCAGAGCGGCTTCTGATAGCCCGATGGTTAAGGCCGAGAGGGTGGTGAAAAAGTCTTGGGCTTTAGGCGTTCCTGCACGCCGGATCATCACATAGTCAAAAAAGAAAATGGCGACGGTAATCGTGCGAACAATAAGGCAGTAGAGTAAGAGGCGGCCAAAATCGACGGCTAAAAGGTCGATAAGGATAAGGGCAAAGTAAAACCCTCCGCCAATAAGCAGAGCTAAACGAATTTTACGGGCCGCTTCTTCAAACGCGCTTTGTCTATACCGCTCCTCTTGATCGGGCGACCAGAATTCTGCGGTTAAAGGCGTTAAAATCCGGGCCGCATGATGTTGCGCCGGGTTTGCCAATCCCTGTACCTGTTTCTTTTTGTTTCCCCTGTGTCCCGTTTTTTTATTCAGTAGCGGAACTTCTCGGTTGACGGGTATCGTCTCATGACTCGGTGCTTGCTGTCGATACCCATTCCGCTTATTTGGCCGTCAATGTTAAGACGCCTAAGGCATTTTGTTCATATTCGGACTGCCGGGTGGTTAGAGGGAGATAGCGTCCTGCGCTCCATAGGGTGCTGAATGAGGCGTAATGAGGGGATAGGAGGTTGCCTGATTGACCTGTTGAATGAATGAAAACTGAGCGGTCCAGGTCTTCGAGATCGTAAATGGCGCGTAGCGAGGCGGCATGAACGTTCACAAACGGGTTTTCTTCATTCTTGATGCTATGTCTTCCGACATTCACCGTGTAAATGCCCCCCGGTGAAGGAACCCGAATATCGAAGAGTTCACGAAGAACCGGGATATTGGTGAACGGTTGATGATCGCTGAGCGCTATATGGGCGTCACCCCAACGCCAAGCCTCCATATTCGGACCGAAACGGTTCTCCAGGTCTTTCAGCGCAAACGGAAGCGCTTGGGCTATCAGCTGTCCGCAGGTTTCTTTTTGGCCCGTCCGTTGGTCGTCACACCAGTGGGATTGCCCGCGGCGATTCTTCAATACGTTAGACATAAAATGCGGTCGCAAATCCCAGGCGCTGGAAAAGATCGGCCCTAGTTCGTCGGCATACACCAGGCGGGTCAATTCGCGCATCCAAGAAGTGAACAGCAGCGGCTCAAGCCGTCCTGATGTCATCTTTCCGTCCCAGTGCTTCAGCAGTTTTAAGGCTGTTTGCGCTCTCTCATCATCGGGAGGATGCGCCAATAGAAGGGGAAGAAACTCCAACGCCATCAGCGAAACCGTGTCGGTTTGGACGGTTTTGAATGAGGCGATGGAATGCATCGGTTTTTCGTTTAGCAGGGCGGTCAATCGGTCGGCCCGGTATGGCAGTGTCCAGTCGTATGTGATGTGGTGGGGATAGTTGGGGCCGGTTATCTTATGGTTGGCGGTCATGAGCAATCCGTCCGCCGGATTGAAGGACTGCGGCAATTCATCAAACGGGATGAAGCCCTGCCAGTCATATTTATCTAACCACCCGGGAACGGGGAGTAGTCCATTGATTTTGTTGTCTTGCTTGCGGGTAGGGATGCGCCCCGGGGCAATATAGCCGATGTTGCCATCCACATCGGCGAAAACCATGTTTTGTTGCGGGGCGTGATAGTTGCGTACGGCGTTTCTGAAGTCCTGCCAATTCCGTGCCGTCATGATGCGAGAGGCCGCTTCTGCTGTCATGTCGTCGTCGCGAAGGGCCGTCCATTGAAAAGCCAAAACATGCCCTTCCGGCGTATCGCTCGCGAGGTTTTTTATGACATCGGAAATGACCGGCCCATGACGGGTGTATCGCAGTGTGAGTTTTACGGGAGGACCATCTTTCACCTTGATGAGCGTATCGCGTGTTTCAAAGGGTTTGGGACCTTCCGGCGTCAAGTAGTGATCGGGGCGGTCGGCAACGATCTTCTCTATAAACAGATCCTGAACGTCTGGGTCTGTGTTGGTAAACCCCCAGGCGATAGATTGGTTCCGCCCCAATACAATAGCGGGAACGCCGGGCAATGTGGCTCCAATAGCGTTGAGGCCTGGAGCTTTCAAATGGGCGAAGTACCAGAGAGCCGGTGCGGCGAGGCCGAGATGGGGATCGTTGGCCAGGAGGGGTTTGCCGGTTTCGCTGCGTGTCCCGGAGACAACCCAATTGTTTGACCCGGCGCCATCGGGAAGAGAGGGTGGCGCGGCGGCTAGTAATTTTTCGGTTTCAAGAGAAATTCCTGCGTACAACGTTTCCAAGTCGGGTAGCTTGATGGGGTTTTCGCCGGGATATGGAGGCATGAATTCCTGCATGGCTTTCACGCCAAGTTTTTTCACCAAGCGGAAACGAAGGAGCTCCTTTCCCCAGTTGCCCCCCAGATCCCAAGCCATCATTTTAATCCAAACCAGGGAATCGGCAGGTTTCCAAGGTGCAGGATCAACCCCGAGGATCAGGAATTCGGGAGGCAAGGGGCCGCCGTTGTCATTTAGGAACGCATTGACCCCGGCAGCGTAAGCGGCAAATGCTTGATTGGTTTCTTCGCTTAAATTCGGCAGGGTTCTCTCTGCGTGACCGTAGACGTCGATGCTGCGGAGGAATTTGTCTTTCGCCAGCGTTTTCACACCAAAAATTTCGGACAGACGGCCCGCGCCAATACGGCGGTTCATCTCCATTTGCCAGAGACGATCCTGGGCATGGACATAGCCAAGGGCGAAAAAGGCATCTTCCCGCGATGAAGCTGAAATATGTGGGATGCCATTGGCGTCGCGCAGGATGGTGACGTTGCTTGTCAGGCCCTCGACCTGAATTTCGGCTGACGTTTCAGGGAGGGAGCCGCGAAGGAAAACATACACGCCACCGCCTAAAATGAAGACGGTTAGGAGCGTCAAAAGGAATGTCTTGCGAATCACGGCGGTAAACGACCCCTGTTGATCTGTTGTCTAGGGCGCGAGATGTTGGGGGGCGATCTTGGCGATTCTGTGACGATCAGTACAGGGTCTTTTGTAAAATGATACCCAAAGGCATGGTCACGGCGGCAATTAGAGTGGTTGCGGTGATGATCCCGGCCATCAATGTGGCGTCGCCACCCATCTGCCGAGCGAGAACATAAGCCGAAGCCGAACATGGAATGGAAGCGTAGATCAGCCCAACCGACAAGGAGATGCCCTCAAGGCCGAAGGCCATGCCTCCCAGCAGGGTAAGAAGCGGCAATACGACAAGCTTCAATATGGAGGCAATCGTCACATCTTTGGCGTCTTGGCGCATTGCTTTCAGGTTAAGACCGGCGCCGACGGCTAAGAGGCCGATAGGAAGAGCGGCGCGCCCAAGAATTTCCAGGAAACTCCCAAGAACCGGAGGTAGGCCAAGGCCGGACAGGTTGAGACCGGCCCCTAATGCGCAGGCGAGGATGATGGGATTTTTTACGATCTCAATCAAAATATTGCCCCGGCCTGTTTCCGGTCGTTCGGCAAAGCGGGTCAAAACGGTAATTGACAGGAGATTGACCAGGGGAACGATAAAAACAATGCAGATGGCCGTAAGGGTTAACCCAGGCGCTCCGAAAAGGGCCGAAGCGGCGGCCAAGCCGACATAGGTGTTTGGTCGAATGGCTCCTTGAAAGAGCGAAGTAAAGGCCGCGCCGCCGATCCCCAGAGCCGGTTTAAGCGCCAGCAGAATACCGCCGACAATAAGGGTGGCGCATACTAGTGAAGCCGCTAGAGGAAAGATGGAGAGTCCGGAAAGATCGGCGTTTGCCGTATTGACGACCAGAAGAGCCGGGAAAAAAGCGTAGTAGGTGAGGCTTTCCGCCGGTTGCCAAAAAGCATCCGTCACGACCTTTCGGCTTTTTAGAAAAAAGCCGAGAAGGATAAGGAGAAAAATCGGACCGAGTGCGAGAACGACGGCTGTCATGGCTTAGTATAAGGGAAAAGCGAGGGGAAGCCAGAGAGGCAACATCTAAATAGTGTAGTCTTCCGCTTCGAACCTTGCCCCTTGTGTGGTAAGGCCTGCGTCGCGCCAGCCGTTGAGGCCGCCCTCCATATTGAAGAGATTGGTGAAGCCCGCTTGACTGATCTGTTTGGCCGCTGCTGCCGAACGTTTGCCGACGGCGCACATGAAAACCACTTTCTTGTCGGTTAACGGTGGGAAATCGTCGCCGTCGAGAAACGAAAGAGGCAAAAGGACCGCGCCCGGCACATGCTCGAAGTCATATTCCTCGGCTTCACGCACATCCACGAGGATGGCTTCCCGTGCGTCCATCCACTCCTTTACCGTGGCGGCATCCACTTCCGTTACTTGTGCTTCACTCATCGTTTGGTGGTTCCAACATCTTTACAGTCAGTCAGCGCGCATCCTTACTCCCGTCATGGCGCTGCGTCTAGAAGATTATAGCTTGGCTTGCGTCTCGAAATATATGACTAGACCCTAAAGTCCGGTTCCTCGAGTCGCATCCAGTGCGCCCTGAAGGATATAAGCGGCGGCAGCCTTATCGACAACGTCTCTTCGGCGTTTTCTTGTCATATCCACGTCGCCAATGAGAATTCGTTCGACGGCGGCTGAGGAAAGTCGCTCATCCCAGAGCAGGATGGGGATCTCTATTTTTTCAAGCAGATTGGCGGCAAACTGCCGGGTCGATTGGCAGCGTGGCCCTTCACTGCCGTCCATGGAGAGCGGAAGACCGAGAACCAATCCGCCCACTTCTTGTTTTTCGATGATGGAGATTAAATTTTCAGCATCTTTTGTGAACTTGGTCCGACGAATGGTTTCCATGGGAGTTGCAATCGAGCGCATGACGTCGGATAACGCCAGACCGATGGTTTTGCCTCCCAAATCCAGTCCGAGTAGCCTGTCGCCGGTTTTTAAGGCCGCCATCATTTCTTCTAGCGAAACGATTGCCATGACTTTGATCTCCAGATATCTCTTCAGTCCGTACACATACTGCCGAGTATCTTGAATTGGAATGTCTTTTTGCCCAAAAGAAACTCCTAGTTTATGATTTGCCCATGACCGACTTGCGAAAAACCGTTGCTCTGTTTGCTTTTGTTTTTCTGGCCCTGGTGAGCCAGGGAGCTTTGGCTGAGGATTCGAAAGATCCTTTTGAAGGCGTAGAGATGGAGCCGGTAAAAGGCACTTTCATCGTTACGAAAAGCGCTGTCAATTTGCGGGAGAAGCCAGGGACGAATGGGGCGAAACTTAGTAAGCTCGATAAGGATGAAGTGGTTCGGGTCGTCGGTCAGGCTAAAGGAACCAGTTGGTTCGCGGTCGTTCGAGAAAGTGGCGAGCGTGGTTTTTCCTATAACCCGGTTTTTTTAAGAATACTCGATGGCCGGTTATCCAGCCCGTTGAAAGGGCGCGTAACGGTGCAGGATGGTCCCAACTGTCGTTACGAACTGCGTAACGCTAATGAGATCGATCAGGACGATACGGCAGACCTTAAGGTTTCTGATTATTGGGCCGACATGATTTGCAATGTGAACGGCAGGAAGATCTCCTTTACCGCTTTCATGTTTATGACCGAGACGCCTTGGAACATGAATCCGGGCGGTTCCCACCAAATCAGCATGGAGTTAGCCGATGTCGCAGTGGAATACGACAAGGTGATTTCTGCGGTGACCATGTGGCGCTACGACAAAAAAACAGTGGTTTTCGATTCTGTTTCACCGAAGAAATTCAAATCGGCAAAGCCTTTGCAGAGCAAAGAGGCGTCAGACGTTCCCTCAGCGCTTAAGTCGGCCATGGAGGTCGCTTTGAGCGCCTGGAATAATAAACTCTGGGAAACGGTGGCGAAAAAGGAGGATGTGGGGGAAGAGGCCGCTCCAGAAGAAGGTGAAGAGGGGAGGGCTGAAAAAGAGAATTCAGATACTGAAGAAAAAGCCGCCGAAAAGCCGCTTCCCGGTATGGAGCATTCCGGGCATGGCGAAGAGTAGCAGGGGCGTTTAGCCCGCTTGCGGAA
>Ga0209692_10002062_pt1 | contig 23765 bp, 24 predicted proteins | sample tdDd472_FD_187129 | JGI IMG/M metagenome (GOLD analysis project Ga0209692, IMG submission 187129) | Marine sediment microbial communities from the Atlantic coast under amendment with organic carbon and nitrate - tdDd47.2 (SPAdes)... | ecosystem: Environmental > Aquatic > Marine > Coastal >... | reverse complement strand
GTCGATAAACCAGTCGTAAAGCGGGCGGTGATCGGCGAATTCCAGGGTGCAAACCGAATGGGTAATCCCTTCGATGGCATCCGACTGGCCGTGAGCGAAATCGTAGTTGGGGTAGATGTGCCAGTCGTCCCCAGTGCGTGGATGGACGGCATGCAGAATTCGGTACATCACCGGGTCGCGCATGTTGATGTTGCCCGACGCCATATCGATTTTAGCGCGCAGAACTCGCGAACCTTCGGTGAATTCTCCCGCTCGCATTCGGCGGAACAGGTCAAGGTTCTCTTCGACGCTCCGGTCACGGTAAGGGCTTTGCTTGCCCGGCTCTGTAAGGGTGCCCCGATACTCGCGCATCTGTTCGGCATTCAGATCGCAAACATAAGCCTTGCCCTGCTCGATCAAATATTCGGCCCACTTATAGAGTTGGTCGAAGTAGTCCGAGGCATAAAACAGGTTTTCACCCCAATCGAAGCCCAACCAACGCACATCTTCCTTAATGGCCTCGATATACTCCATCTCTTCCTTGGCCGGGTTGGTATCGTCCATGCGAAGGTGACATTTCCCGCCGAACTCTTGAGCCAGTGAGAAATTAAGGCAAATGGACTTGGCGTGGCCGATATGCAGGTAGCCGTTGGGTTCCGGGGGGAACCGCGTCACCACCGTTTGCGTCCGCCCAGCCTGCAAATCGTCACGCACGATGGTGCGAATAAAATCGACGGGACCTTCTTCTTCGTTTTTTTCGACGGCGTCGCTCATGGTCGGCTCACTTGAGAATTGAAAAAATATGTTTTGTTCCGCCCTGTCTTACCCATTGCGGCGCAGGCGTCAAGCCATTCAGCGCGAAAAGCCGCCCAATAGGCCAAGGCGCGTTGTTTTTTTAGAAGATGCAGGCCATGGTATTGGACGGCGCTTTGGGAAAACGGTAACCACCACTCGTCCGTACCCCCCGCACCAACCGGACCGACCGTACTAATCCATGCCCCAACAAACGGTTCAACTCATTTAAGGCGGCCTCTTCCGCCTCGGCTTCAAAATCCGTCATATTACGCCCGTTTGAACGGCGCACACCTTGTTGAACCCGCTCTACAACATGAGGAGCATAACGACAAACCTGATCGGATTTCTTCAAGTCGGCAATGACGATGCGTATAGAATAGCGCGTCGTCTCTTTGCCCATAGCCGATGAAGAAACAGTCTGGATGGCAACCGGCTCAATCCTCAGCACCCGTCCCCCCTGCTCTTCGCTACCAGCGAGAAACCGGGGTACAAAATAAAGGACACAGCCGATAATCAACGCAACGATGCCCCCAGCCAAGAGAGCGTCTTTCACTCTGTTTCTCGGTCGATGTCTGCGGACCATGCGCTTTGATTGCCTATTCGAATATTAGGAAACGTTTAGGATCAGGACCCATAGGCCTAGCACCTCCGTTTCCCGGAGGCAACGCGCTATTATCTCTGCCGGTGCTCTCGGATGGCGCGACGCAGACGCAACCGCCCCCATCGCTTAAACCGTTTTGCAATCATGATTGCTTCTTCCAGCTCAGGTCCCAAATTCAAAACCTCGAGCGGGGTCAGGCCCGGGCAAGCCTGACGGGAAACGGGGCGTAAAAAAAATCCCTCAGAAAGCGAACTCATACTTCCAAAACAACCGTTTCTGGTTTTCGACCAGCCTTTTTCACTCCCCGTCAAGAGCAGAGTTTACGACGCAAAATTGCATACGCAAAATGCCTATCGCATACAGTATTTGCTCAATGCCCAATCAACCTATACTCGATGTCCAATCGTGGTTGAGCAACCCTCAATTCAAAGATAAAGTCGGCCTCATTTCATGCCAGACTTGGGAGAGGGGAATTGGCCGAAACGAAACTTTCAACTCGGGTTTATCGCGAGTTGGTGACCCGCATTCTCGATGGGCGTTTGCCCATCGGCAGCGCTGTTAGCGAACTTGCCCTGTCGCGCGAATTGGGAGTCAGTCGGACACCGGTCCATCTGGCCGTCCGCGACCTGATGAAAGATGGACTGATCACTCAGGAAGGCAATAAACGCCCTCTCGTCGCCCGTTTCGACCATGACTTTGTCGCCAACCTTTTCCAAATGCGTCTGCTGCTGGAAACCGAAGCAACCCGGCTGGCCGCCCAGCGGATCGACCGCATAACCTTACAGGAACTCCGTCAGGGCCTAAAAAAGCTCGACGAAGATATTCCGGCCGAAAAGCTCTACCGTCGTTGGGCCGACTACGACATTCATTTTCATAAAACGCTCGCATGGGCCTGCGGGAACGCATTGCTTTGCCAAGACATCATCCGCTATCAGACCGTCCATCAAGTCCTCATTCGCCGGTTTATCGGGCCTGAGTTCCGGCAAGGCTACAATGAACATCAAGGAATTTTGGATGCACTCGACTGGCGCAACAGCGGCGAAGCGGCCCAACGTATGGCCGACCATATCAATGAGTGGAAAACCTTCTTCTGCCAAAGAGTCGCCGAAGAACAGGATCGGCGCGACCGACTATAATCGCTCGGAACGTCAGTTGGTTCGAACAGAAATTATCCGCACCTCTTCCTCAGTGACCATCGCCTCACGATAGACCAACTTTCGTGGAAAACTCAGGAACAAAATAAACGACCTAGGGTCAGGCCCCATTAATCTAGGGTCCTGACCCTAGAGATTATTCCTCAAATGAAGTGTCGGATCGGCTAAAATGTCCGCCTTCCCCATTCGATGCATCAACTCCATTAATCGCCCATCTGAGCGTACGCGGTCCGCCATGTCTTGGCGCAACGTTTCACTTGAGTTCTTATCGGCTATGGTTGCCTGATAATGAGCTTCTGTTCCGTTAATTCCATGACTATCCAGCACGTCGCGGTAGTGCTTTTGGATAAGGGATGAATACTCGTTCCGCTCTTCTTTGCTTGCAGATGCGGCGGCAGGATTGTTCTGCGCGAACCAATCCCCTCTAGCTCCTATCTTCCCAGAGACCTCAAACCCATATTCGGCATACCATTCCGGAACCGCGTATTTAATCAGCGGCAATGTACCTTCGGGCGCTCCTGGCGGCACTTTAGTAGCATCAAAGACCTGACCTTCCATCTGACCATTCAGCACTCTCTGCGCTTGTGGCGACAAAGAAACAATGTCCTTTGGCGAATTCTCCCGACTCGTTACAGCCTGATTCTGACTACGATATAGCGTCGATTGCGTCGGTTGAATTACCGGCTGGTCGTTTGAAACCCTCATGTGCCTCTTTCTCCCAAGCGTTCCTAGGGTTAGGACCCATTGATTAGCAAACGCAATGCCATAAAAAAACAATGATTTATTAATGGGTTAGAAAGAAGCGCAGTGGCGTCTTTGGGAATATCCTGCCCTTCACGCGGCAATTTTTGCCTAGCGGGGGATCGTTTTAAGCTCAAGCTGCAATCCCGCCAACGCCAACAACAGGCAGCCCAGCCCGACAAACGCGGCAAAAAAACAGGATTGATACCGCCGGATATAATGGGTCCTGACCCTAAAGCGCAAACAAACTGAGTTCGCATCTCCTCACATCATCGGCAAATAAAAAAGGCCCCCGAAAAGAGACCTTTTTTTTGGCTGGGGTGGCAGGATTCGAACCTGCGCATGACGGAATCAGAATCCGTTGCCTTACCGCTTGGCGACACCCCATCGATTGGCATGGTGGGCGACGATATAGCGCAGGGAATTCGCTGCGCCAAGTCAAAAAACTTTACCCGGCACCTTCCTTTCATGCTTATTTTTGTCACATCCTCGCAAATCGGGTATCAATAGGAGAAAGTCTCGACAATAAAGAGACTATAGAGCAAGGATGGAAGGACAGCAGCCGGGACATGGGGCGCAACGGACAACATTGGGGGCGGAGGCAAGCCCATAGCGGCAGACACAAGCCCGCTTTCGCCGCCATCGATCTCGGTACGCACAATTGCCGGATGCTCATTGCCGTGCCAACCCGGAACGGCTTTAAAGTTATCGATTCATTTTCCCGCACGGTACGCCTCGGTGAAGATGTAACCGAAAGCGGCAATCTTTGCGAAGTGGCCGTCGAGCGTACGTTGGAAGCCCTTGCCATCTGTGCGGAAAAAATGCGCGGCCATAAAGTGCGCGCCACTCGCAACGTCGCCACCGCCGCTTGTCGAAGCGCCGCCAATTGTGAAGGTTTTATCGACAAAGTATCCAGCCAAACCGGGCTCGACTTAGAAATTATTCCGCCCGAGGAAGAAGCTCGCCTCACTCTCGCAGGCTGCGCCCCCCTACTCGAAGAGACCCCTCCCAATGCAATTGTTTTCGATATTGGCGGCGGCAGCACCGAGGTTGCCTGGGTTGATTTAAGCGACCCTACAGCTCCCAGAGTCCGCGACGTCATGTCTCTCTGTGAGGGGGTCGTAACTTTTTGCGAAAAATACGGCGGCGACCGAATCACACCCAAGACCTACCGGGCAATGACCGAGGAAATCAAAGAACAATTCATGCCTTTCGAGAAAAAAAACCGGATCGGCGACCTGATCGCCAAGGGAGAGGTTCAAATGCTCGGCACCTCGGGCACGGTAACGACGCTCGGCGCATCTTATCTTGAGCTTCCCTATTATACCCGCTCCAAGGTCGATGGACTTTCCATGTCTTTTGAGGACGTGGTCAGGGTCAGCCGTCTACTGGCCGATACCGATTTCAAAACACGCGCAACCAATCCCTGCATCGGCCATAGCCGCGCCGATCTTGTGGTTCCCGGTTGCGCCATTCTCGAGGCGGTCTGCGAAACCTGGCCGGTCGGCACTCTGCGAATCGCCGATAGAGGAATCCGCGAAGGCATCATCAACGAGCTGATCCGGGCCAACTGGAAACACCGCCCTCGTCGACATCACAAACCATCGAAACAGGCGGTCGGCTAATGGCTGCTAAAGGTGGAAAAGGGGGACGCGGCGTCCAGGGCGGCCGTAAAGGAAGCGGCTCGCGAAACCTTCATATCAAGGTCAAGACCGCACGCGGCCGTAAACTCTCATCAACGAGATGGCTGCAACGCCAACTGAACGATCCCTACGTTTTGGAAGCAAAGAAATTGGGGTACCGCTCGCGAGCGGCTTTCAAGCTGGTCGAGCTTGATGAAAAATTTCAGTTCCTCAAAAAAGGTAAGCGGGTCCTCGACCTGGGCGCGGCGCCCGGCGGCTGGACCCAGGTGGTGGTCGAGAAAGTCGGCGCGACCGATGAAGACGAAACCCAGGTGGTCGGCCTCGACATTTCGGAAATGGAGCCCCTGCCCGGCGCAAAAATTATCCATATGGACTTCATGGACATGGACGCACCGGAGCGAATCAAGGAAGCCCTGGGCGGCCCGGTCGACGTGGTGCTCTCCGACATGGCTTCGCCTGCCACCGGTCACCCGCCAACCGATCATTTGCGAATTATGGGTCTTGTAGAGGCGGCTTTGGAGTTTGCCTACGAAATACTGGCTCCCGAAGGCGTGTTCATCGCCAAGGTTTTCAAGGGCGGCACCGAGAACAATCTACTGGCCGATATGAAAAAGCGATTTAAGGTGGTCAAACACGCCAAACCTCCGGCCAGCCGTCCCGATTCGGCTGAATCCTACGTCGTCGCCACCGGGTTTAAAGGTTAGGAAGACACCTCAGCCTGCATGCAAATTGAGAATCCTCGGATTCGGGTCACATTCCTATGGAAGTGACGCCAAAACTGTGTATATAAAACGCGCCAAATCCGTTTTGAGAAACCCGGAATAAATCCTTTGCCAGGACCGGGGAAGAGGAGGTGGCATGGAAATTCTTGAGGCCCTGACCTTCGACGACGTTCTTCTGCTCCCGGCAGAATCGAACGTTCTTCCCGCCCAGGCCGATACGCGCACATCGTTGACCCGCGAAATCGAACTGAATATCCCGCTGGTTTCAGCCGCCATGGACACCGTGACCGAAGCCAATCTGGCCATCGCCATGGCCCAGGCCGGAGGGATCGGCGTTATTCACAAAAACCTATCTATCGATGAACAGGCCGCCGAGGTTCGCAAGGTTAAAAAATTCGAATCGGGCATGGTGGTCGATCCTCTGGCCGTTCACCCGGACGATACATTGGGCGACGTCCTCGAACTCCTGGCGCAAAACCACTTCTCCGGTTTCCCGGTGGTCGAGCGAAACAGCGGTAAATTGGTCGGCATCATCACCAACCGCGACATGCGTTTCGCCCAAAATCCCCGCCAACCCGTTGCAGAGTTGATGACCAAGGAAAATCTGGTCACGGTCAAGGAAGGGGTGAGCCGCGAAGAAGCCAAGAAAGTCCTGCACCAGAACCGCATTGAAAAACTTCTGGTGGTCGACGATGCCGAACGATGCATCGGGCTGATCACGGTCAACGATTTGATCAAGGAAGAAAAATATCCGCTGGCCTGCAAAGACAGTCAGGGCCGCCTGCGCACCGCAGCGGCAACCAGCGTTGGCTCGGACGGCATAGCCCGAGCCGAAGCCCTGATCGCCATGGGCGCCGACGTATTGGTGGTCGATACGGCCCACGGCCATTCGGCAGGCGTTATCAACGCGGTTAAAGAGATCAAGAAAAAGTCCAACGAAACCCAGATTATTGCGGGCAATATCGCCACCGAAGATGCGGCCAGTGCGCTGATTGAAGCAGGCGCCGACGCGGTCAAAGTGGGCATTGGACCGGGCAGCATCTGCACGACCCGTATGGTCGCGGGTGTTGGCGTTCCCCAGTTCACCGCCATCACCGAGTGCATGAAAGCGGCGGGCAAAGCGGGGGTGCCGCTAATTGCCGACGGCGGCATCAAGTTCTCAGGCGACGTCGCCAAAGCCATCGCCGCAGGAGCCAGCGCGGTCATGATCGGTTCGCTGTTGGCGGGCACCGAGGAAGCCCCGGGCGAAGTCTTCCTGTTCCAGGGACGGTCCTACAAGTCCTACCGTGGCATGGGATCGCTAGGCGCCATGTCTCGCGGCTCGGCAGACCGCTATTTCCAGGAAGAAGTTTCCGACAACCAGAAATTCGTTCCCGAAGGCGTCGAGGGCCGTGTGCCCTACAAAGGCCCGGCGGGCGCGGTCATTCACCAACTGGTCGGCGGCCTCAAGTCTTCTATGGGCTATACGGGCAGCGCGACGATCAATGACATGCGGACCAAGTGCAAGTTCTGCCGCATCACTAACGCGGGGCTGCGCGAAAGCCATGTCCATGATGTGACCATCACTAAAGAAGCGCCCAACTACCGCGGTGGGGCATAAGTTTCACTCAAGAACACCTTCGCCGGGGTGGGTGAAGGTATTACGGGAATTTTGGTGGTAAAATTTTCCCGTGTTCTTATCTAGGGGGGAGATAGGATGGAGGCCATCACAGTCTCATGACGCCTGGAGCTCGAATTCAGACATCTATCGATCTATTTTCCAAAGCCGACGAAACGGCTATGCCGTTCGACTATTTGGTTAACGGCTTTTTCCGGGGCAAGCGTTACGTTGGGTCGAAAGATCGCCGAAGTATTTCGGAGCGGATCTATGGCATCCAAAGACGCCGCGCCCGGCTCGACTGGTGGATCGATAGACATCTCTCACTACCGGCAACCGGTGAACCCAGGGCGCGCGCCCGATTGATCGCCGATTTAATGCTGGTTGACGGCGAAACCGTTGATGCGGTTGGCGCTCTGTTCAGTGGCGGCCGTCATTGTCCGCCGGAAATGAACGGCGACGAGATTGAGCTCGCCCATGCGCTCGAAGGCAGTCGGCTCGACCATGGCGACATGCCTCCTTGGGTAACCCTCGAATATCCCCAATGGCTTCACGGATCGCTTGAGGATGTCTGGGGCGACGGCCTGATCCACCAGATGAGCGCCTTCAACCAAGCCGCCCCTCTCGACTTGCGGGTCAATAGTCTCAAAACGGACCGCGCTCGGGCGAAACAAGCCCTCTTGAACGAGGGCATTGAGAGTGAAGAAACATCATTTTCACCACATGGCCTAAGGGTCCATCGTCGACTGCGTCTTGGGGGCATCTCGGCGTTTCGCGATGGCCTGATCGAAGTACAGGACGAAGGATCGCAGATCGCCGCCCATCTGGCCGACGTAAAACCAGGCATGACGGTTATCGACTACTGTGCCGGCGGGGGCGGCAAAAGCCTTGCCATGGGCGCCGCTTTGGCGGGACAAGGCTCACTCTTCGCCTGCGATATTTCGGCGAAACGCTTAAGCCAGCTTGAAACCCGCGCAAAGCGGGCCGGAATCAGAGACACCAAGGTTATCGACCTGTCGTCAAAGGGAGCGGCCAAAGCTCTGCCGGGGAATGCCGATCGGTTAATGGTCGACGCCCCCTGCTCAGGCACCGGCACCTGGCGGCGCAATCCGGACGCCAAGTGGCGTCTCGACGCCGAAACCTTGAATCGTCATACGGAACGTCAGGCCAATATTCTCGAACAAGCCGCCTCTTTCGTAAAACCGGGCGGTCGGATGATCTACGTCACCTGCTCAGTCTTGCCCGAGGAAAACGAAAGCCAAGTCGACCGCTTTCTTTCCAATAATGACGACTATGCTTCCCTGCCGGTCGCCAGCGTTTGGAATGACGTTTTCCCCGCCTCCTGCCCAACCAACGGAGATTACCTCCGCCTGACCCCCGCCGACCACCGAACCGACGGGTTCTTCTGCGCCATCCTTGAAAGAAAAGCCTAAAATCACCATATGCGCGCTTGATTTTCGGGGTCTGGGCCGTCACCATGCAGCCCCGTTCCCAGGGGTGCCCGCACTTAATTTTAATTTTAGCGGGCTGAGATCTGGCCGTTGCCAGGAACCCTTTGAACCTGAACCGGGTTATACCGGCGGAGGGATAGGAACCAGCCTTAAAAGCGCTTCCCCCTCCGGCCACTCTACGACCAGCAAGGACGACTAGCGCGATGACCATGAAAACCACCACCGACGTCAAGGCCCTCACCGTCACCACCGGCGCCATAGCGGGATCCCGCAAAACCTATGTGGCGAGCGACAGGTTCGAAGGCGTCAAGGTGCCGCTGCGCGAGATTTCCCTCCATCCGTCGGCGGAAGAGCCACCCTTGGTGGTTTACGACTGCTCGGGTCCCTATACCGATGAAACGGTGAGTATCGACATCACTAAAGGACTTGAAGCACTGCGCAAAGACTGGATTGAAAAGCGCGGCGATGTGGAACCCTATGATGGGCGCACCATGAAGCCGGAAGACAACGGCCGTAAAGAGCTGGGCGAAGAAGCCGTCGATCCCTTTGCCCGAGGCGACCAGAAACCGCTTCGCGCTAAAGATGGTGCGGCGGTCAGCCAGCTGGCCTACGCCAAACGAGGCATCGTCACCCCAGAAATGGAATTCGTCGCTATCCGCGAAAACGAAGGCCGCAAGGCCGCGCTGGAAAAAGCGCGCGACGGCGAAGACTTCGGCGCCAATATCCCCGACTTCGTCACCGGCGAATTCGTCCGCGACGAAATCGCCCGCGGTCGCGCCGTCCTGCCCGCCAACATCAATCACCCCGAATGCGAGCCGATGATCATCGGCCGGAACTTCCTCACCAAAATCAACGCCAATATCGGAAACTCGGCTATCTGCTCCTCGGTCGCCGAAGAAGTGGAAAAGATGGTCTGGGCCATCCGCTGGGGCGGCGATACGGTGATGGACCTTTCCACCGGTAAAGATATCCACAACATCCGCGAATGGATCATTCGCAACGCTCCCGTGCCCATCGGCACCGTGCCGATCTATCAGGCGCTCGAAAAGGTCAACGGGATCGCCGAAGACCTGACCTGGGAAATGTTCCGCGACACCCTGATCGAACAGGCCGAACAGGGTGTGGACTACTGGACTATCCATGCCGGGCTGCTGCTCTCCCACGTTCCGATGACCGCCAAGCGCGTCACCGGTATCGTTTCGCGCGGCGGCTCGATCATGGCCAAGTGGTGCCTAGCCCATCACGAAGAGAGTTTCCTCTACACCCATTTCCAGGATATCTGCGACATCGCCAAGCAATACGATGTCGGCTTGTCGTTGGGCGACGGCCTGCGCCCCGGCTCCATCGCCGACGCCAACGACGAGGCTCAGTTCGCCGAACTGCGGACCCTGGGCGAATTGCAAAAAATCTGCTTCGCCAACGATGTGCAGTGCTTCATTGAAGGCCCCGGCCATGTGCCCATGCACAAGATCAAGGAGAACATGGAGCTTCAACTCGAGGTCTGCGGTGAAGCGCCGTTCTATACCTTGGGCCCACTGGTCACCGACATTGCGCCGGGCTACGATCACATCACCAGCGCCATCGGGGCGGCAATGATCGGCTGGTACGGCACGGCCATGCTCTGCTACGTCACGCCAAAAGAACACCTCGGCCTACCCAACCGCGACGACGTTAAGGAGGGCGTGGTCACCTACAAGCTGGCCGCCCATGCAGCCGACTTGGCGAAAGGCCATCCGGGCGCTCAACTGCGCGACGACGCCATGAGCCGGGCGCGTTTCTCCTTCCGTTGGGAAGACCAGTTCCACATCGGCCTCGACCCGGACAAGGCGCTGGCCTTCCACGACGAAACCCTGCCCGCCGAAGGGGCCAAACTGGCCCACTTTTGCTCCATGTGCGGCCCCAAATTCTGCTCCATGAAAATTAGCCAAGAAGTCCGCGACTTCGCCGAGCAGAAAGAGGCCCAGAAACATGGCATGGAAGAAATGAGCGAGAAGTTCAAAGAAGCCGGTTCGGAGATTTACCAAAACACCGGCAAAACAGAAGCTGCCGAATAGGAAAACCCAGACTAAGCCCTTGCTTTTGAAGCCCTTTCCACTGTAATCTTGAAGAAAATAAGAAAAAATTCATTTCTTAAAAAAAGAAGAAGGTTCTTGGAACGTGGAAAGGGGATGGTGGTAGTGAAAATCTCAACCAAATTACCGGTTACAATTGTCGGCTTGGCAGTTTTGACCGCGTTTGTTGTCGGCGTAATGGCCTTTATCGAATCTGAGCGGGCAATTGAGCGTGAGGCGTTCGCCAAACTCGAGGCGGTTCAAGAATCCCGGATTCATGAGTTCGAAGGGTTACTGGAAACCATAAGTACCGATATCATGGTGGTTGCCGAAAACCACATGGCTATCGAGGCCTTGGAAGAGATTGAAACGGCCTGGGCCGAAATCAAAGAGAGTGGACAGGACCCGGCCGAGGTTCTCCAAAAGGAATACGTCACCGACAATCCCAATCCGGCGGGCCAAAAACACAAGCTCGATAAGGGGGCAGGCGCACTAACCTACAACGCCGTTCACACCAAGTATCACGACTGGTTCCGCGAACTGATGGAAGGCCATCAGTACTACGATGTCTTCTTGGTCGACGACGACGGCAATGTCGCCTACAGCGTCTACAAGGAAGCCGATTTCGGAACAAACCTCAAAGATGGCAAATGGAAAGATACGGACCTCGCCAAGGTTTGGAAAATGGTTCAGACCAACTTTAAGCGAGACTATGTCGCCTTTACCGATTTTGCTCCCTATGCGCCAAGCAACGGCGCTCCCGCCAGTTTCATGGCCTCGCCAATTTTCGACATGGAAGGCGAAAAGCACGGTACGCTGATCTATCAAATGCCCGTCGACCGCATCAACAAGATCATGCAAAACCCAGCAGGCATGGGCCGGACCGGACAGTCCTATATCGTCGGCATCGACAAACTGATGCGCAGCGATTCGCGTTTCCACAAGAAAGGCGAGCAAAGCACCATCCTTCGACAAAAGGTCGATACCGAGCATGTCGGCAAGGCCTTTAAAGGCGAAGATGGCATTATGGTCTCCACCAGCTATCGCGGCAATGAAGTACTTGCCGCCTACGGACCACTGGAGTTTCTTGGGGTGAAATGGGCCGTACTTGCCGAAATCGCCATGGAAGAGATCGACGAACCGGTCATCGCCATGCGCAACAATCTAGCCATCGTCGTGGTTATTATCGGCATCCTGATCGCCATTGCCGGGACCCTCTTCGCCCGCACTCTCACCAAGCCCATTTCGGGCATGGTCAACTCGATGGGCAGTCTGGCCGAAGGCAATCTCCAAGTCGACATTCCGGCCCAGGAGCGCACCGATGAAATCGGCGCAATGTCAAAGGCTGTTCAGGTCTTTAAGGACAACGCCATTCGAACCAAGAAGCTGGAAGAAGAGGCCGAAGAGCAGAAGAAACGCGCCGAAGAAGAAAAACGCGCCATGATGCACAAGATGGCCGACGACTTCGAAGACAGTGTCGGCGGCGTCGTACAGACCGTTTCTTCCGCCGCCACACAGATGAACTCCACCGCTCAGAGCATGTCTTCGATTGCCGAAGAAACCAACGCCCAGGCGACTACCGTGGCGGCAGCCTCCGAACAGGCTACGGCTAACGTTCAGACAGTGGCGGCGGCAGCCGAGGAGCTATCGAACTCAATCAGCGAAATCAGTCGTCAGGTGGCCGAATCGTCTGGCGTCGCCAAGAACGCCGTCGACAAGGCGACGCGCAGTCATGACATGATTCAAGGGTTGGTCGAAGCCGCCCAGAAAATCGGCGAGGTGGTCTCTCTCATCACCGACATCGCCGACCAGACCAACTTGTTGGCGCTCAACGCCACCATCGAAGCCGCCCGCGCCGGCGATGCGGGCAAAGGCTTCGCCGTGGTTGCTTCCGAGGTCAAAAATTTGGCCAACCAGACGGCCAAGGCGACCGAAGAAATCGGTCAACAGATCGGCTCCGTTCAGGGAGCAACTGAAGAATCGGCGACCACCATTGAGGAGGTGGTCGAAGTCATCGGCAAGATGGACGAAATCGCCTCGGCCATCGCCGCAGCCGTCGAAGAACAGGGAGCGGCGACCCAGGAAATCGCCCGCAACGTCGAGCAGGCGGCCATCGGCACTCAGGACGTTTCGTCCAACATTCAGGGCGTCACCCAAGCCGCCAGCGAAGCAGGGGCGGCTTCCAGCCAAGTGCTCGAAACCTCCAAGGAGCTTTCTCAAAACGCCACCAATCTCAAGGTCCAGGTGGACAAGTTCCTCGATCAAATCAGAGGTGGCTAAACAGTACGCCACCTAACAACAAGGTAAGCCCCGCATCCAAATGGAACGCGGGGCTTTCTTTTTCGCCTCGACCGTTCTTAAACTACCGCATGGAAACCCTGCCCCTCGACCTTCTCGCGCTACTTTTCGCTGTCGGCTTGGCGGGTGGCTTCGTCGATTCCATCGCCGGTGGCGGCGGGCTACTCTCGGTACCGGCGCTGATGGCGACCGGCCTCAATCCCGTTCAGGTCCTCGCCACCAACAAGGCCCAGGCGGTTTTCGGCTCCTTCACCGCCACCCTCAACTACGCCCGCAAAGGCCATGTACGCCTAGCCGATATGAAGCTCGCCATCGCCTTCACCTTTATCGGCTCGGCGGTGGGAACAATATTGGTTCAGGTACTCGATGCCGATCTGATGACCCAGATCATCCCCTTTCTGCTGATTGGAGCGGCGGCCTATTTTCTCTTTGGCCCACGCATCGGCGACATCGACCGCCACCATCTGATTGAGACGACCCCTTTCTATCTGATCTTCGGCCTATCACTCGGCTTTTACGATGGGTTCTTCGGTCCCGGCACCGGATCGTTCTGGGCTCTGGCCTTTGTCGCCCTGCTCGGCTTCAATATGCTGAAAGCCACCGCCCATACCAAAGTGGTCAACTTCACCAGCAACTTCGCCTCCCTGCTATTTTTCGCTTTCGCCGGTCATGTGGTCTGGAGCTATGCTTTGGTTATGGCGGTCGGCCAGTTGATTGGCGCAAGGTTGGGCTCGTCGCTTGCGATGACCCACGGCACAAAACTGATTAGGCCCCTGCTCGTCGTCGTTTCCTTGGCTATGACGACCAAAGTCATGTGGGACGACCCGGACAACGTGATACACAGGCTGCTCATTGACCTGTTTTAGGGCCTGGATTAGTGAAATTCGCCGCATTCATACTAACCATCGGCATTGCTCTTGCGCCTTTGAGCGCCAAGGCGGCGGACTGCTCTTTTGACCTCGCCAAACTTGAGCGGAAAATTGAGAGAAACGTGCTGATTCTCTGCCGCGACCACAAACCCTTGATCATCCCCAACTGCGCCAAAAAGCAGATCGACAGCCTGGAGCGCGGCAAGACCAAAATGGTCTATTACGATGTCAAGGGCCTCAAAACCTACATCGAGGGCTACGGTCCCGATGGCCTCCAAACGATCAACATGCGCCGGGGCGACGATTTTTGGGCCATTTTCGGTATCGATGGGAAAACCGGCAAGGTTAAGAAAATCCGGGTCCGGGGCGCTAAAGAGTTCGATCTCAGAAGTTCCTGCAAAAGGCGTGATTAGACTGGCGATTGGGCCGCCAATGGGCTAAGAGTCCAAGCTCCTTCTTACAGACCCATTTTTTCGGTTTTAGCGCCATGTCCGACAATATTCTGATCATCGATTTCGGCTCCCAGGTTACCCAGCTGATTGCCCGGCGGGTTCGCGAAAGCGGGGTCTACTCGGAAATCCATCCGTTCAACGCCGTCGATGACGCACTGCTCGAAAAATACAATCCAAGCGGCATCATTCTTTCCGGCGGTCCGGCCTCGGTGACTTGGGAAGAAAGCCCGCGCGCCCCGGCAAAGGTCTTCGAGATGGGTGTGCCGGTGCTTGGCATCTGCTATGGCCAGCAAACCATGATGCAGCAGTTGGGCGGACGGGTTGACACATCAGACCATCAGGAATTCGGCCGGGCCTTCGTCGATGTCACCGACGATTGCGAACTGTTTCACGGGGTCTGGAGCGTCGGCGCTAAGGAGCAGGTCTGGATGAGCCATGGCGATCGGGTCGGCCAACTGGCTCCTGGCTTCCGCGTGGTGGCGACCAGCGAAGGCGCGCCCTACGCCGCCGTCGCCAATGACGAGAAACGCTTCTACGCCGTCCAGTTCCACCCCGAGGTGGTCCATACGCCCCACGGCGCGCAGCTTCTTGAGAACTTCACCCATCGGGTTTGCGGCTGCGGCGGCGACTGGACCATGGCGGCCTTTAAGGAAACCGAGATCGCCAAAATCCGTGCTCAGGTTGGTAGCGGCCGGGTGATCTGCGGCCTTTCCGGCGGCGTCGACAGCTCCGTCGTCGCGGTGTTGCTGCACGAAGCCATCGGCGATCAGCTAACCTGCGTCTATGTGGACACCGGCTTCATGCGCATGGGCGAATCCGAACAGGTGGTCGGCCTGTTCAAGGACCACTACAACATTCCGCTGATCCATTGCGACGCTTCAGACCGCTTCTTCGAGGCGCTCGGCGACGAGACGGACCCGGAAAAGAAACGCAAGACCATCGGCAAACTGTTCATCGACGTTTTCGAAGAAGAAGCCAAGAAGATCACCGACGCCAAGTTCCTCGCCCAGGGCACCCTCTACCCAGACGTTATCGAAAGCGTTTCCTTCACCGGCGGGCCCAGCGTCACGATCAAGAGCCACCACAACGTCGGCGGTCTGCCCGAACGCATGGACCTGGAACTGGTCGAGCCGCTACGCGAGTTGTTCAAGGACGAGGTCCGCGCTCTGGGCCGTGAACTCGGCCTGCCCGAAGCCTTCGTCGGCCGCCACCCGTTCCCCGGACCGGGCCTAGCCATCCGTATTCCAGGCCAGCCGCTGACCCGCGAGAAAGCCGATGTCCTGCGCAAGGCCGACGCCATCTACCTCGAAGAAATCCGCAACGCCGGACTCTACGATGCCATCTGGCAGGCTTTCGCCGTCCTGCTGCCCGTCCAGACCGTTGGCGTCATGGGCGATGCACGCACCTACGACTACGTCTGCGCGCTGCGCGCCGTAACCTCCACCGACGGCATGACCGCCGACTACTACCACTTCGACCACGAATTCCTCGGTCGGGTGACCAACCGCATCATCAACGAAGTGCGCGGGATTAACCGGGTGGTCTACGATTGCACGTCGAAACCGCCGGGAACCATTGAGTGGGAGTAGTTCATAAAAGCCTTTAAGGCGCACTTAAGGTTGGGAAGCCACCTTCTTGCCGAAACGCGGAACCCGCGTCCAATTGGTAATGTAAGGAAACACCCAATGCTTCTGAGAAATATTATCCTCCCAGGTATTCTCGCAACGGCACTCTTAGGCGCAACGCCTCCGGCCCTCGCCGAAAACAGTCATTCCCATGACGGTCACGGTGCGGCCTCAGTCTCCCTTAAATTAAACGATGGGAAAAAATGGCAAGGCGACCAATCAATGCTGACCGGAATGAACGGCATCCGCACCGCCATGGCCGCTCAGTTGGGGCAAATTCACGAAAACAAGCTCCCTGACGCCGAATACAAAGCCCTGGCCGGTTCCCTTCAAAAGGAAATCGACTATATGGTTGAGAACTGCAAACTTTCGCCGGAAGTCGATGAACAGCTGCATGTGGTTCTTGAGCAGGTTATCGAAGGAATTGACGGCATGCAGGCCGGAGCTCATCCCCGCAGCGGTGCGGTCAAGATCGTCCAGGCGCTCAATGCTTACGGAAAGCACTTCGAACATCCGGGATGGGCGCCTCTCGGAAAATAGGCTCTGATATTCTCTCGGGGGGGGCAGGGCTTGGGCTATCGCCCCTCCGAGAGGAACTTTTGAGGGATGAAGGAGCGGCATGCGCATCTTGCTCGCTGAAGACGATACTCTTCTAGGTAAGGGCATAGAAACCGGCCTCACACAAGCCGGGTTCGCCATCGACTGGGTATGCAACGGCGATGATGTCCTTCACGCCGCCTCAACCGCCCCTTACGATGCCATCATCCTTGATCTCGGGCTGCCGAAAATTGACGGTATGACGGCCTTGCGCCAATTGAGAAGCTCTGGGAACGGAACGCCGGTTCTTATTTTAACTGCCCGCGATTCTCTAAACGACAGAGTGGATGGCCTCGATGCGGGGAGTGACGATTACATGATCAAACCCTTTGAACTCGCCGAATTGCAAGCCAGACTCCGCGCCCTGGTTCGCCGCTCAAAAGGGATTAGCGAAACGGTTCTACGAAATGGACCAGTCACCCTTACCCCCTCCTCCCGCATCGTTTTTAATGGCGATATACAGGTCAGCCTTTCCGAGCGGGAATTCATGACCTTGCAAGAGTTGATGCTCAATACCGGAAGGGTTCTTTCCAAAACCCAACTGGAAGACAAGATTTACAGCTGGGGAGAGGAAATCGAAAGCAATACCATCGAGGTCTATATCCATTATCTGCGTAAAAAACTCTACCCCGAGCTAATCCGAACCGTGCGCGGCGTCGGATATGTCATCCCCAGGGGAGAAGATATTTGAGGTTATCTCTCCATCGACGGCTCCTGCTTATTCTCTTGGGCAGTATGGCGCTGGCCTGGATGGCGACGGCCTTTTTCACTTATTTGGACAGCAGGCAACAAATCAACGACATGCTGGACGAAGGCATGATTCAGTCCGCCGAATTGCTCCTGGCTCTAACTGATCGATTGCCTCCGGAAGACTGGAAAGACGTCTCACTTGAGAACCGCCCGGGACAAGTCATGGCCTATCGAATCATCCCCTCGGAATCTCATAAAATTATTGCCTCATCCAATATGCCTGATTTTTCACAAAGCCGGTGGCATGAAGGTTTCTCCGATCAAACGTCAAACAATGAAAAATGGCGTATTTACAGAACTGGAAATCGCTTCGATGGGAAAATTGAAATAGCGCAGCGCTACCGTTTTCGCGATCAGATGGCGAAAAACGTGGCGATACACATCATTCATCCCATCTGGCTGGCGGTCCCCCTTCTCGCCATTTTGATCTGGTTTTCTGTGCGATGGGGACTTTCCCCTCTCCAAGCGGTCACGCAAAACCTTCAACACCGTGCGGCGACCAATCTGGAGCCTTTGGCATCGGACAAGGCGCCCAAGGAAGTGCTGCCGCTTATTACCGCACTCAACAAATTGTTTGAACAAATCCGGCAGTCACTGGAAAAAGAGCGGCAGTTTACCGACGACGCAGCCCACGAATTGCGCACCCCACTTGCCGCGATCAAGACCCATGCCGAAATCGCTTTCCAGACAGGCGATGAGCGGGAACGGAATAAAGCCCTGAAATACCTCGTCAAGGGGACCGAACGAGCGATCCGAATGGTTCATCAATTGCTGATCATGGCAAGGCTCGACCACCAGAGCATCTCGTTGGCCGGAACCTCCTTGAACGTGAACGCCCTGCTCATCGAAACGGTTATCGAAGAAACCCCTCGCGCAATGTCAAAAAATATCGATCTCGGCATTTCAGAGGAAACCAACGCCGAAGCGACCATTTGGGGAAATGCCGATCTACTGAAAGTCATGATTGGCAATCTTATCTCCAACGCCGTCCGCTATGGTCGAAACGGCGACAAAGTGACGGCCTCGGTCAAGCGTCAGGGAAATGTCATTACTGTTGAAATTACGGATACGGGTCCTGGCATTCCTCCCGAATTGCTGCCCCGGATTTTTGACAGATTCTACCGAATTGAAGGTTCGCAAGAGCAAGGCTCAGGCCTCGGCCTCTCCATCGTTTCCCGAATTGCTGAAATCCATGATGCCGAGATAACCTTGACGAACAACTCGGAAAACGATGGACTTACCGCAACTGTCATCTTTCCCCACTCGGGCAATAGTCACCCCCAAGAATAGGGGCTTACGCACCGCCCTTAAATCGCCAAGAACTTCTTCTTTCCTTTTGTCACTTATAAGATGTAGGCCGGATTGACAAAGGAAGGAGCGGTTTCATGGCCATGACCAAATCGACAGCTACCATTTTAGGTGGCTCCCTGATTGCCGGGTTGGCGTTTTTGGGCCTATTGCTCGGTGACGCCGCCGTTAAATTTCGAGAGTTGGAACGCACGGTCGCCGTCAAAGGCTTAGCCGAGCGCGAAGTGCCGGCCGATATCGTTATCTGGCCCATCCAGTTTACCACGGCCAACAACGACGTCTCCAAGCTCTATGTCGCTATCGAACAAAGCTTCCATAAAATAGGATCCTTCCTTGCCGAACAGGGCATCAAGGAAAGCGAAATTACCGTTTCCACCCCGGCGATCACCGATAAGTCGGCCCAGGCCTACGGCAACAACGTCCGCGCCGAGTTTCGCTATACGGCCAAACAGACCGTCACCGTCTATTCAAAAGACATCGCCACGGTCCATAAGGCCATGCGCGCGCTTTCCAACCTCGGCAAACAGGGGATCGTCTTTAGCGGCAACGATTATCAAGCGACCACCGAATATCTGTTTACCCAGCTCAACGACCTAAAGCCTAAGATGATTGAAGAAGCGACCCGCAAGGCACGCGCCGTCGCACAAAAATTCGCCGAAGATTCAGAGAGCAAGTTGGGCAAGATCAAAAAGGCCAAACAGGGACAGTTCTCCATATCGCCACGGGATAAAAACAACCCCCACATCAAAAAAATCCGTGTGGTTTCAACGGTCGAATACTATCTGTCTGATTGATTGGACAAAATTGGGAGGCGACAATGAAATTCGAAGGCGGGTGTTATTGCGGCGAGTTACGCTACGAGGCCGAGGGCGAACCACTGGCTAAGGCTCAATGCCATTGCCGCCAGTGTCAGTATTTTAGTGGGGGCCATCCAAATGTGATTATTGGGATGCCGACCGAGGGCTTCAAATATACCAAGGGTGAACCCAAGCAGTTTACCCGCGATGATTTGGAAACGCCGCGGACACGGGATTTTTGCCCCAATTGCGGCACCCATATTCTGACCCGCTCACCCAACCTGCCGACCGGCCTTTTCGTCAAAGTCGGCACCATGGACGACCCAAGCCTCTATGGCAAACCGGCCGTCGCCATTCAGACCGCCGACGCGCAAGAGTTCCACCACATCCCGGAAGACGCCAAGGCCTTCGAGCGGTTCGCAAAATAAGGGTGAAGAAACTCCTTTAACAGGATTGCCCCTTGAAATTGCATCAAGGGAGGTTCACCCTTTTCGCCAGCTAAAAAAACAACCCGAAGGGCGTAGGCATATGAAAAAAGGACTTATGATCGGCATCGGCGGCGTTGCAGTGGTTATCGTCGCCATCGTCGTTTTCTTTATTTCCTCAATCGATTCGATCATCAAAGAGGTGGTCGAGACGGTCGGTTCGGAAACCACTAAAACCGAGGTATCCCTCAACGAGGCTTCTGTCTCTCTATCGGATGGCCGGGCGGCCTTACGCGGGCTTGTCGTGGGCAACCCTTCGGGCTTTAAAACCGACAACGCCTTCTCACTCGGCGAAATCAGCGTCACCATCGATGGGGCCAACTCCAACGAAAAACAGGTAGTGATTAAGGAAGTGGCGATCAACGCGCCTCAGGTGACCTATGAATTGGGCTCCAATGGCAGCAATATTGACGCCATCCAAAAGAACGTCGAAAGCGCCACTGGCGGCAGCGGCGGTTCGTCGTCTTCTTCAAGCTCCGAAGGACCGAAGCTGATTATCGACAATCTCTATGTGCGAAACGGCAAAATCCGCATTAGCGCTCCCATGATGGGCAGCAAGACTATGGATGCCTCCCTGCCGACCATTCATTTGAAAGATATCGGTCGTGACAGCGGCGGCGCTTCTCCGGCCGAGGTCGCTCAGCAGGTGCTCGCCAAGGTTACCGGAAGCGTCGGCAGCACGGTGGGACAGCTCGACCTTTCCGCCGTTACCGGCATGGCTCAAAAAGCCGCCGAGGAAGCAACCAAGGCCATGGAAGGGGCAACCGAAGGCGCAGGCGACACCGTAAAAGGCGCAACCGACGCAGCCAGCGGCGCAGTGAAAAAGCTCTTTGGCAACTGACAAAGGGACGAAAACCATCAATAAAGGCGGCTCCCTGGTGGGCCGCCTTTTCATTGGGTAAGTTAGAGATATGACGAACACCCTCGAAGCCGCTATCCCCAAGCTTTCAGCCCTCGCCGCCTTTTACGACGAGTTGCTGAAAAAGAACGGCCCGACACCGTCTGGAGTCGCTTGGCGTGATCAGGACGGCCAACATTTGCGTTTCGAAGTGATGTTGCAGCTTATTGGAAGCGAAGAGCTCCACAGAGGGGGTGTTTCGATCAACGACCTAGGCTGCGGCTACGGAGCGCTTTTCGATTACATCAAAGACGACCCCTTGATGAAGAACAGCCGCTACCAAGGCTATGACATTTGCGAATCTTTGATCGACCAAGCAAAGCGACTTCACAGCGACGACCGCGCCCGCTTCACCCAGAGCATGGTCGCCACCGAGGCCGCCGACTACTCTTTCGTCTCCGGCACATTCAATATGGTCGCCGACCGGGATGACGAAGGGTGGCGGGCCTATATTCGGGACTCGCTCGCCCATCTCTGGCGACAAACACGAAAAGGCCTCGCCTTTAATATGCTTGATGCAGCCCGCACACCGTTTGATAAACGCAACGGCGGCCTGTTTTACGACCGAGCGCAGCGATACATGGATTTTTGCCAAAACACCCTTGACGCTAAAACGACTCTGGTTGACGACTACCCGCTCGATGAATGGACGCTTCTTTTAAGGCGTTAAACAACCCGATGGCTCCGACCGACACTCATAGTGAAACGAAAAAAGGAACGAAATCATGGCTCTTGCAAAATATTCCATCGCATTGCTCGCCTTGGCCCTGTCGATCCTGACGTCGGCACAAGCCGGGGCCAAGTCTGAAAATAGCGATTGCCAGTCACCCTATCAGGTCGTCAAGGCAACCGCCGACACGGTCTGGCGGCTTAATACCCAGACCGGCGCCATCGCCGCCTGCCGGTTCGTCGGCGGCGTCATGGAATGCGCCAACGAACAGACCGCCGTGGTGCGCGACAAAACAGACTACCGCACTTATCGCGACGAGCAGCGCCAGCGGGAAATGCAGGAGCGCGAGGAAGACCTCGCCTTTATGGAACGCATGTTCAACATGGCGATGAAATTTATCCGCTCATTCATCGAGCTTGAAAAAGAGACGGCGCAGTAACTTTTGATCGGTTATCGCTTGAAAATAAGCCCAGGCACCTCATCTGAAACTCAATAAGAGCATAAAAACAGCTTGAGAGGCCCCCCTATGACCAACCCTGTCTCGCCTACCAGCCTTACACCAGAATTCAAACAACTGGACCGAGACCATGAAGAACTGCATGCCGTCCTGTCAGATGTTTCCAAGCATATTGCGCTCGGCGCCCCCAACCTATCGGACTCGCTTATCCTTCTGATTGGCTGCCTCTCCGCCCATTTTCGCCGTGAAGAGACCATCATGGAAAAACTCGGCTACAACGCCCTCGCCATTCACCGCAAACAACATGCAGTGCTGGAACGCGGGTTTAAAGACGTCCTGCGCGATATTGAAATGGGCCGGTTCAGCGAAACGACAAAGGCGCTTTATCAAGTGTTCGAAGAAAGCCTTGAGAAACACAACACCCAGTCGGACAGCTTACTGCTCGTAGCCGACGACAACCGCCAAACCAGTGAAACGCTGGAAGCGGCAATGCAGCATTAGAGCGGATTTGACCATCAAATAAATGACATGGCGTAAAGGCCTTCGACCTGCCACTCTGTTTGAAACCAAACTATTTGGAACAACGGAAGAGACGCCATGCAGGATCAAGACCTCGCCCAATATCTCAAGCCGGGAAAATTCGTCAACAGCGACGATCCCGACATCATCGCTTTCGCCAAAGAAATCGCTGGGGAAACGGGTGACGATAAAGAAAAGGTCTTGCGGCTGTTTCACGCCATCCGCGATGACATCCTCTACGACCCCTACATGCCCATGGGTCTCAAGAGCAGCTATACGGCCACGGATTGTCTGGCCCAGCGCCGCGGCTGGTGCGTTCCCAAAGCCGCCTTGTTGGCGGCCTGCGCCCGGGTGATTGGCGTCCCGGCCCGCCCCGGCTATGCCGATGTCATGAACCATCTGGCGACGGATAAGCTGATCGAGTCCATGGGCGGCTGCGAGGTCTTTTACTGGCATTCTTATTGCGACCTCTACCTCAACGGCAAATGGGTCAAGGCCACACCGGCGTTCAACAAATCCATGTGCGAAAAATTCGGGCTTCTGCCGCTGGAATTCGACGGAGAAAACGACTCCCTTTTCCACGAATTCGACAAGGCGGGCAACAAGCATATGGAATACGTTCAGGATCGGGGCCCATTCTTCGATGTGCCTTTCGAAGAAATTACCGCAACCTTCCGTAAAGAATACAACGGCATGAACGGCCAAATGGGTGACGGAATCGACGGCGACTTCCAGGTGGAAGCCGGGGCCTGATTCATTTTTTTGCAGACAAACAAATGGCGGTCCACCTGATGGCGGGACCGCCTTTTAGGCTCAGGACTCATTATTTATTTTTTTTATTTTTGACCGCAGTTACTTTTTAGAGCGGCGTTTCTCGGTCGGCTCGGGTTCGGTTAATTGACATAGAGGAGGCGAAGGCGTTTATCTTCGGCAATATAGGTCGCCGACTGATATTCATCGACCAGCCCGATTTCGGTGCCATCGGATTCACACACCAAAAAACGTTCGCCATCTTTGTTGATTTCCCGCTTTACGTAGGCGATTTCGCCAAGGCCAAGCATCAGAAAATCGTAGATGTTCATGTCCTGCTTACTCTGAGCGTCAAAGGACTGGTCATCGCTATGTGGATCGTTATGCATAGGGCACCTAATCGTTAGTTCCGCACACCCTTGCGAGCGCGCCGCCTTTCTTTATTCTTTCAACTTACGCCTCGCCCCGTCGCGCCTCAATCGACTGCGCGTATACAGTCCCTGGCTTTGGTATACCCCTCCATATACGAAAGTATCCTGTTGTTTTAACGTATTGA
>Ga0209692_10002060_pt1 | contig 23784 bp, 15 predicted proteins | sample tdDd472_FD_187129 | JGI IMG/M metagenome (GOLD analysis project Ga0209692, IMG submission 187129) | Marine sediment microbial communities from the Atlantic coast under amendment with organic carbon and nitrate - tdDd47.2 (SPAdes)... | ecosystem: Environmental > Aquatic > Marine > Coastal >... | reverse complement strand
AGATCATAGGTCCACAAGCGGCTGTTGGTTTGAAAAGAAAAGGGATCATAATATATGATATCAGGAATCTCAGCATGGTTCATCATTTCTACGAAGTCGCCTTCAAGGAGTTTCCAGTCAATATGGGCATCTGAAGATTGCCAGGTTTTATTTTTTAATAATCTGGTTGGGGCTCCATGTCTCATATGAGGAAAAAGGATTCCATTGGCAGCTGCCAGGCGAAAAGAATCAAGATCATTTTCAAAACTGATTATCTGAAGTTTTTTATCAAAAGGATTGTTTTTATATAATGTGTCAAACTTTAAAAGTGCAGTCATTGCATTGGTACCGGCCCCCAGGCCCACATCCCACAAAATAATTGCATCAGTGCTATTATCCTTGATTCTATCCTGAAACCTGCTTTGATCTACATATATTGCTTGAGCTTCTTCTTGAGGATCGTTAACAGAATGCATTACTTCTTGAGAAACTCTATGGCGAATACTGTGAAAACCATCTTTATGTTTTATGGTTTCATATTCGCCTAAAGAAGGAAGTGTCCTCTTTTTAGCCTTTGGTGGAGTGACCGGATTATCTTCATCGCGCACTTGAAGCTTATCTTTTTCTTCATTATAAAAAGATATAAATGTATTTTCAAGAATATGTGTGCGCATGGTATTCATGAGATTATGATAAAAGGTCAGATTATGAGTACCGATGAGGTTTGAACCAAAGTATTCACCGGTTTTTACCAGATGATGAAGATAAGCCCTGCTGTATTGAGTACAGGTTTTACAGGTACATTTCTCATCAAGAGGTCTTTCTGAAAATTTATAGACACTTCTTTTTAGATCAACACGCCCATGAGATGTATATGCTACTCCCTGCTGAGCCATCGCAGTGGGAAGAATACAGTCAAACATATCAACGCCCCTGTGCACTGCTTCAAGAAGATCAATGGGAGTGCCAACACCCATAAGATAGCGGGGATAGTTCTGAGGCAGTAAAGAAGCCGTTAGCTCTGTGATATCTTTTCTTTCTTCAGCGGTTTCACCAACTGCAAGACCTCCAATAGCAAAGCCATCAAAGGGGAGAGATGAAATCTGCTGAGCACTAATCTTTCGCAGGTCAGGATAACATGCTCCCTGCACTATGCCGAATATTGACTGCTTTGAATCACCACGGGCAGCAATACTTCTTTCGGCCCACCTGGCTGTAATATCCATTGCTTCTTTACTTACTGTAGTGTCGGATGTTGAAGGTACGCATTGATCCATTGCCATCATAACATCACTATTAATAATTCTTTGAGCCTTGATGCTGGTTTCCGGACTGAGCATAATGATGTTTCCATCAAGATAGCTTCGAAAGGCTGCCCCCTCTTCAGATATTTTAACTGCTCCCGGTAAAGAATAAACCTGAAATCCCCCTGAATCAGTGAGAATAGAGCGGGGCCATTTCATAAAAGAATGGATTCCATTGAAATGATTAAAAACATCAGTGCCCGGACGAAGTATTAAATGATAGGTATTAGCTAAAAGTACAGGAAAACCAAGATCCTCAACATCTGTAGTGTCCTGATCTCTCAGAACAGCCATAGTTGCAACCGGCATAAATACAGGGGTTTGTACCGTGTTATGTAAAGTTGTAAAGGTACAGGCACGTGCTGAAGAATTTTCAGTAGTGCCATCGATGGTAAAGTTAAGTCGTTTCTTATAGATGCTGTTCATATAATTGTTATCCAGCTATTTGATTGTTATAAAAGATTTGAGGAAATATCCACCTGCTGTTAAAAATAATACAATTTTTTAATTTGTCCCTGTTCTGTCTTACGTGAGCTCCAATTACAGATGACATCTTTCATGACCAGACAGGATTACAATTATAATGAGGTCAAATATAAAAAAAGCCTTGCATGCCGGGTTTTTTTTGTCAATATTTTAACATTACAGTCGTTTCACAGGGAACTCCCTTTACCAAAGGGGGCAGTGCAGAACGCAGGGGATTTAAATGATGAAACTAAAAGCAACCACGATACTGACAATAATCCTCATCATCTTCAGCATCCTCCCGCATACTGATCCCGGCAGTAACATGAGTCACCTCTCGTCTGCCGTTCTTTTCGCCAAAACGGCAGAACCGAAAAAACACCCGAAGTATCCCCGGTTTATGCAGCACTACCAGGCCGGCAGATCCGCACATCAGCGGGGCGACTACAATACCGCCCTGAAAGAGGCAAAGCTGGTACTCAGGGCGGGCCTTGAAATCTACGGCCCCGATACTGTTGAAATGGCATCCATCTACAGTAATCTTGCCGGCGCCTATGGCAGCAAGGGAGATTACGGCAATGCAATTATCTACAATCAGAAGGCCCTTGCGGTGTTGAAAAAAAATAGCAGGGAAAAAAGCACCTATGCGGGTACACTCTATCTTGAAATTGGCCGCAGCTACTTCTCTTCCGGTAACGCCGACGGGACAATAGCCGCAGGAAAAAAAGCGGAAGCCATCTATAAAAAAAATCACGGGCCCCGGCACCTCTATGTTGCCTATGCCTGGGAACTTATTGCCAGCGGGGAATCAATAAAGGGCAACTACAACCGGGTAATCACGCTGAACAGAAAGACAATAGAGGTGTACCGCAAAACCGGTGGTAAAATGGAGACCTCCCTGGGAAGGGTCTACATAAATCTCGGTGAGGCATATCGTGCCATGGGAGATTACAACAGGGCCATGGAACATCACCGCATGGCTCTAAAAATCTATAAAGAAGTTCCTGGAAAAGGAAGTTCCTATACCGCCACCGCCTATAACTATATCGGGGGAGTATACAAAAGCATGGCACAGTATCCGGAGGCCATTTCACATTATAAAAAAAGCTGTGCCATTTATAAAAAGGTCCTTGGAGAAAAACATTCCTTTGTGGGCACTTCCTATGTTAATATCGGCGGCGCCTATGAACTGCACAACAAACTTGACATGGCCATTGAATACTACAAGAAGGCCCTCCCCATTTACCGGGCAACCCTGGGAGAAAACCACGTCTATATGGCGGTACTCTATAATAACCTTGGGCTTGCAAGTAAGCGCATGAATAATTTTAAAAACGCTCTGACATGGTACCGCAGGGCCCTTAATCTCTATCGTAAGACCCTACCGAAAAGTCATCCCTATATTGCCATCGCCCTGGTAAACCTTGCGAACCTCAACAAGAAGAAAGGAGATGCTCGTAGTGCCCTCCCCCTTTACCTGAAGGCAGTACACGTCGCCTCCCAGGGCACTGACCGTACCACCTATATCGAGACCCTCGATCACCTTGCAGTGATGTACCATGACATGAATCGTCCAGAAGATGAGGCGCGTACATATGAAAAAATAATTTCACTGGTGCTGAAATACCGGATTGAAATTGGCCGCGGCAAGGAACAGTTTACCGGAAGATATATAAAATACTTCAATCTCCTGATTCAGTATGAACTGTCACGAAAGAATTACCGGCGGGCATTTATCCTGGACAGTATGCGGAGGGGACTTTCCATTACAGAAAACATGAGTCTCAGGGACGCCCTGCGCGGCGGTTCGGTCAAAGGGGAAGACAGTGAAAAGCTTCTGGCCCGCATATCCAGTATAGAAAAATTAAAATCCCGCATGTCAGCCCTCTCCAGTTCAGGCAATAAAAATGAAGCAGATAAGGTGTTAAAAAGTATATGGAAGGAAGAAGAGAAAATGCAGGCCATTGATACTTCCCTTTCAAAAAAATATCCCCGCTATGCTGCACTCCGCAATCCACGGGCGCCTTCGATCGGGGAGATGCAGAAAAAACTCCGCCCCGGTGAGGCAATATTCAGCTATTCACTGGGAGGTACCCGTCCCGTTATATTTATAATTACCCCCAGGGGGGAAGTCAGTGTAGTCCATCTCAACAAAAAGCAGGTTGCGTCCCTGCACATGATGTCACGGAACCTCCATACCATTTTCAGGTCACGTATCGGCACCTCTGAATTTTTTAAAATCAGAACCCCTGAAGGGAGACTCATTATCTGGAACCGTCACCTGGAAAAAGCCCGGTACCGGCAGCAGGGGGACACGGTATATACCGGCACCACCCGGGGAATTACCGTGGCAAAACGCCCCGGAAAGGATCCCCTCACGAAAGGACAAAAAAAACTCGGTAAAATCGAAGGAAAAATGTCTCACCTTGAAGCAGGCAGGTATGCGGTTAAATTATGCGGACTTCTCCATGAAATGCTGGTGAAGCCGGCACTGGTTGAAGCGGGAAATTCAACAAAGAGGTTAATAATTATTCCCGACGGCCCTCTCTATTACATTCCCTTTGGCCTGCTTCAAAATATAAACGGAAAGATTCTCCACGAAAAGTATCGGCATACACTCATACATTCAGCGGTTGTCTGGAACATTCTGAGAAGTAACCGGGCAAAGAAAAAATGGCAGTATCCACTTCTTGCTGTGGGAAATGCAATTTACCGCAGGGGCCATACCTCCGGCAAAACCATTACATCATCTACTGATCGACGCGCATATACCGATGATCACCCGGAGTCTCTTAAAAAATCACGTATTACCGGCAGCCGTAGTGCAGAAAAACCTGACTTCCCCAACCTGCCCGGAACCGCACGGGAGGTCGCCGCTATATCAAAAATGGTTTACGGCTCACAGAAGCTGAGTATTCCCCACACGCTCACAGGAATAAAGGCGAACGAGGATATTATTACCCGTATGGTAAAAAACGGCAAAATTCGAAAATACCGGGTGATACATTTCGCAGTACACGGGATGCTTGTGGACAACGCCCCTTCCCTCAATGCCCTTGTCCTGACCATGCCGCACATCGCGCAAAAATACAACAAGAAGCAATACCGCAAATATGAAACTAAATACGGAAAGCCCTTCCGTGACGGGTTCCTCCGTCTTGACGAAATCAAGACACTGCGCCTCAATGCTGATCTTGTGGTAATGAGTGCCTGTGAAACATCACTGGGAAAAGAGATAAGCGGGGAAGGAATGGTGGGACTCCCCCAGGCATTTCTCATTGGAGGATCAGCTAACGTCATCGCAAGCCTCTGGGCAGTGGATGACGCGGCTACAAGTAAACTAATGGAGCTGGTCTACAAAAATATAATAAAGAAGAATCTGCCCCCCTCGGAAGCTCTCAGGCAGGCTCAGCTTACATTCAGAAAACATAAAGTATATTACTCCCCCTATTTCTGGGCAGCATTCTCCATATACGGAGACTAAAAAATACTGTGCCAATCTCCTGCAGGTTTACTGACTCAAAGACTGCATGGTACACAGATACTAATGAAAAATAATTTACGCTTGCAGATAATATCCTTCGTATAGTAGAGTCTCTTTTCAGGAATCAGTGACTGTACATACCGTAACAGCGCACATTTAATAGGGTATTACTTTTATATTTTATACAGAGGAAGAAAACGTGCCCCGATTATCAATACCGAAAATATCTTCCCCCTACCTGCGATCAAGCTTTGTGGTAGAATTTGTGGTCTCCCTTGTGGCCGGTATCAGTGCCATTTTCTGGGGCTTCGCCTTTACTTCCGAATATAATGCCCTTGATTCCCGTATGATGTTTCGAAACTGGTTCCTTGAAGAAAAAAAAGAAAAAGGCACAGTAAAGGAAGGTGTACTCACAGAAACAATAGCAGCAAACTCCGTTACCGTGGTATATCTGCCCACGGGACTCCTTCTGGATCTTCGTAATAAATCCGGCAGCCGGGAAACAGAAACGACTCCCAGGGATTACCTGGCCAAACTGGTCACCAGAATATCCAGGGGAAAACCTGCAGTAATCGGCCTCGATTACAATTTTGATACTGCAGACAGAGCCCAGAATGACAATCTCCTCATCTCCGCAATTCGCAAAGCCAGAGCCGGGGGAATAAAAATCGTCGGGGGCTATAAACTGCTCCCGGCTCCGGTTTCCAGCAGCAGGGAAGATTCTTCATCTATCAAAAAAATTAAAACCGCCACACAGGAGAAATATTCCCGTGAATTCGATGCAGTGGGGAATTTCAATCTCTGGCGGGAGAAGATGAATGTTGACGGAGAGAAAAAGGAGATTGTCCGTTTTACACTTGCTGAAATATCCGGCCTGAAAGATTCCTCATTCTCCTACCAGTTGTATAAAAGTTACCTGCATGCCCGGGGAACGATTTCCCGCCCCGAAGAGGAAGCCCTCCCTTCAGAGGATCTGCATAAAATCAGGTACATAAACTTCAGGAAAAAATATATCGAACAGGATTTCAACCTCTGCTCTCCTGAAGTTTTCATGAATCTTCCTGAAGAATTATCTGAAAATCTGCTTGAGGGATATTTTAAAGATAAAATTGTGATAGTAGGAAACGCTGAACAGGGGAAAGATTATCACTTTACCCCCACCAATAAAGACGAAGGCGCCTACGGAATTTTTATTCATGCAGCAATTGTTTCAAATTATATTCAGAATGATTTTATAAAGCAAACTTCCTCCGGGGTCAATCTCCTTCTGATAATACTCCTCGGCTGCCTTGCCCTGATAATATCCTGGCGGTTTCCCCTGTTGTATATAGTGCTGATCAACGGCAGCATCTTCCTTACTTATGTACTCTGCGCTTATACCCTCTACTCCATTTTTCTTTTATGGCTGCCTGTGATATCAGTTTTCACTGTAATATTTTTTACTTCCCTCATTACAATTATTGTTCGGATTGGTTTTTCCGAAAAAGATAATATTGATGCTGATGTTCGCCTGAGAGAGTTTATGCCCGAGGCCATTCTCTCTTCCCTGAAAGAGAGCCGAAACAACAGTGTTTTTTATCCTGTCAAGGGCCACGTAATTGTTATAGCAGGCTGGTCAAAAAACCTTCCCCTTTCTGAAAAATTTGAGTTCACTTCCGTAATCAGTTTTCTAGATGATTACTACAACTCCATTCGGGAAATCATTTTTCGAAGCGGAGGCTGTTTTAACCGTCTTCCCCAGAACGGCTTCATGGGATTCTGGCCTCTCGATTTTTATAATGATACATCCGAAGATGTGCTGATGAACCGTGCCCTTGAATCAGCCCAGGGTATCAGATATCACCTTGAAAGCCTCAACCTGAAGGCGGAACGTATTTTCCACGGCACGGAAAAAATTTACATGGATATCGCCATTGTTGAAGATGAGGCGTTTATCGGCAGCTTCACCAATGAACAGGAACAGGTATATTCCCTTCTTTCACCCGTGATAAGTGAAGTACTGCAGATCCCCTGGTCTTTTTCAGGTGACAATGATAACTCCATTCTATTTTTTGAAAAAACAGCCGGACAGATAAAAAAGAAACATACAATCCGAAAGATGAGCAAAAAAATATCCGACAAGGATGTCTACGAAATTATTTGAGAGGAAGTTAATGAAAAACAACTATTTCATGAAAAATTCCCTTTGCATGGCGTCCATCATATCAATACTGTTAATGCTCTCTCCTGAAAGCAACAGCGGCACAAAAAAAATTCCAGTGGGCCTTGTCAGTAAAAACTCATCTCTCTATGGCCGTGCCACATCAATCCTGTCACAAAAAAGTTTTCTTTCTATTTACGAACGACGTGACCTGAAATCTCTCATTGCAGAAACGGAACTGTGCCAGAGCGGACTGCTGAAGGGACTCGGATCGGTCAGCCTTAAATCAGTCAACTATCTTGTGATAATAACTGGTGCCGGCAACGATGTGACCTCCCGTATCGTTAGGGTCAAAGACGGATATATTATCGGTTCCTGGTTTGGTTCAATAGACAGGGTTCTTGACAATACTGCAGAACGTTTCGAATCTATCGCTGCCAGAATTAATCTGTCCCGCATAAAGTCCCCTGACGATGGCTTTGAGGTGGAAGTAACTCCCTTAGGGGGCAAAAAAGTTTTTAAAATAGGTGAACCCCTAAAATTCTTCGTCGAGTCAAGTGATGATGGTTACCTTTATGTGATAGATGTTCAGCCTGGAGGTGATATCCAGTTTCTGGTTCCCTTTAATAATAAAAAAAACATAAAAATAAGTGCTGGCAAGCGAATGTGTATTCCCGATGATTTGAATCTCTCCTTTACCGCCAGTGAGCCTGCGGGGCGCGACACCGTAAAGGTCTTTGTTACAAAACGGCCCCTGGAGATTCATCGTCTTTCTGGACTCTCCCGGGGAGGAGTACTTCCGACAGTGATGCGCGGCAGGGGTGAATCCTTTTCCCGGGGTATCACCGTGTCCATGCAAAAATTAAAAAAGAATGAATGGGGATGCGCCCATGTTGATGTTGATATTACAAAATAAATATATAATTATCTGCAAACAATAAGGAGTTATTTATGCTGCGAACAATACTGCTCACCGCCATTACCACAATTGCCCTGACCGGTGCTTATGCCCACACCGCTTCTGTAGGAGTCGTCGTTGAAGTCAGTCCCGCAGGTGCAGCCAGCATCAGGGGATCAGCGACGGGGATTGTGAAGACAGGACAGATCATCAAGGCGGGAGATCGAATAATCATGAAACGTACAGGGAAGATCCGAATCCTCACGGTGAACAGGGAAAGGATTACACTGAGAAACAGCGGCACCTATTCATTCTCGTCGAAGGGCCGCGTAATTGTTCTGGTAAGAGGAAAAAGCGCCCCCCGCGTAAAGTCTGTTGTTGCCAGGCTTCGGACCCTTCGGGGATTTGGCGTCAGCCGTGGAGGTGCACCACCTCCGGATATAACTTCCATGAATACGATGAAATTGTCTCTGGATATAGAAGATGAACTACGCCGGACAAATATGATTAGTGACCCTTACCTGAGACATCTGGTCCGCTTCTATATCTATGACCGTTACGGGTATACAAAGAAAGCTGCGGAGGAAGCAAAGAGGAGTAGCAAGTTTGGGGACTAGAACATTGATAATGTTAATTACTAAATAGCAATAATTTGACAGCAATATAAAAACGAGATACAACTTGATTATCCATACTATAAAAATTATTAGGGGAAAATAATGAGAAAACGTTGTTTCTATATCATTTTTTTTTTACTATATATTATTACTGCAGGAAATGACCTCTATGCATATATACCAGAAATAAAATATCCCGTAAATGACCGTGCCAGAATAATAACTACAGCAGACGAACAAAAGATAACAAAACTTTTAATTGACCATAAAATGAAAACTGGTGTACACATTGCTGTCCTTACAGTCAGGTCTACAGGCAAAATGTCAATTGAAGAGTATTCTATGCAGGTTGCTGAAAAATGGGCAGGCGGCAGCAAAGAACGTGATGATGGTCTGCTGTTTCTAATTGACGTTAATAACAGAAGAATGCGCCTTGAAGTTGGTTATGGTTTAGAGGGATATTTACCTGATATTACAGCAAGGGCCATCCTTGACAGCATTAAGCCTGACTTTAAAAAATATGCTTATGGAAAAGGAATATATAAAGTCATCAAACAAGTTATAATCGAAACTGATTCATTAAGGGCTGATGAAAATATCCCCCTTACATCCAGGGGCCTGGGTTTTATATATAAAATTATTTCTCTTTACACACTCATATTCCTACTGGGAGTGATATTATGTGGAGGATTGGTCCTTTTAAAGGTAAAGGTCAATATGCATAAATTAATCTATATATTATTGTCTTTAATACTATGGATAGCTGTTCCTGTTCTGCTTTATTTCTATTATCGTGGAGTCTGGGTATGGAACCCCTTCGTCTATGTTACCGGTACAATTTCAGGTTACAGCCTTGGTTATGGATGGATTGTAAGACAGAAGTTACCGAACAGAAAAAGCAACAAGCCGGCCCACTTTGGTTTTATAGCTACTTTGATACCAGCAATTATATGCTTTTTACTAATACTCATTTGCATAGATATAATAAGCCCCAATGCTTATGGGACTTCTAGCAATGAGACTGTTGCATTTTTTGTTCTCATTTTCGTTAATATAATACAGTTTGTGATTGGTGGTGTTGAACTTATGACATTGACTGAAATTAATATGGGTGTTTACAAAGGCAAAGTTTCCTTTGGAGGTAGTTCATCATATAATTATTCATCTTCAAATAGTTCATCTTCAAGTAGTTCATCATATTCCAGCGGTTCATCTGGCAGTTCTTCATCTTCATGGTCTGGTGGGGGCGGCTCTTTCGGCGGTGGCGGGGCAAGTTCTTCATGGTGACATTTATTTCACGATGAATCCTATTTGAATGGTAATGTAAAAAAATTGAGACTTTTACTTATTAAAGGCCAAATCGTGTTTTTATGAAGAAATATCTGCCAGTAATAAATAAGACTCCGCTGACTTTAGCGGGGTATTGTCATGGGTGCACAACGGAACGAATTTCGAACCCTAGACATTATTGATGATGTGTGCAGTATGTGGGAAGTGGCTTTTGCTGCTTGATTTATGCAGATGGATTAATTTTCCTGAAGATGTCTGCCTCAAACATCACCCTGCCTGCCTGGCTAAAAATTACGCTAATTTAGCGCATGCCCCTTAAGACTTCAAACAGAAAAATATAAAAAGCGCTGCAGACCTTCAGTTCTCATTCCATATATCAACTCGAAGTTGCCTGCAACTTGTTCTGGTAAGTGTCATAATATATTATATACTGGTTCTTAGTCATATATAAAAAACTTTATATATATAAGCTGCTCCTGCGTTTAACCAGCTTATGAGACACAAGGAGCCTTTGCGGCATTTGATTCATGCCGCCGACGCGTTAAACTATTGACAAAAAACTGAAGTTTTAAAACGGTTTTAAATTAGTATATTTCAGGATTCTGTCGTGATTTTATGATAATTAATGAATTACACTTTACCGATCATGAAAAAGAGTTGGAAGTATAACGCAGGAAAACAATAATAATGAAACAGAGCATCATAATCTTTTTTGCCTTGCTGATTGTATCTTTACCCGATAAAAGTCTCCTCGACAACAGACCAATAACACCGAAACGAATAATGACTCTGCGGTACGGCAAAGAAAGGGTAGAGCGTTTTCTTGATCCGCAGCTCTTTGAGAAAAACTATATTCTCGCCTATTACGGACACCCCAAATCGAGAATTATGGGTATCATTGGACGGGAGTCAAAGGAAAGGCTCGGGGTTCTTTTGCGTGAAAAAGCGGCAGTTTATAAAAGCCTCAGTGGCGGAAAGGGTGTCATCCCGGCCCTCTATATCATTTACGGCACTTGTCAACCCAAAGGAAATATCAATATTATAAGCAGGGACCTGCTCCGAGAATATCTCGACTTTGCAATAGAGAATGATTTCCTTGTCTACTTGGACCACCAGATCGGTAAATATTCTCTTAAAGAAGCCATCGGAACCCTGCTCCCCTATCTCAGGTATCCCAATGTGCATCTCGCCTTTGACGTGGAATGGCGCACTAAAAAGCCTATGAAAGTGATTGGCCATATCACCGGCAATGAGTTGAATGATATACAGGAAGTAATGAAGAAGTACATGACAAAAAACAATATCCCGGGCAAACGGCAGTTGGTTTTTCACCAATTCAACCATAGAATGCTGAGAAATGCATCGGCGGTGAAAAACGACTATGACCCGGTGCTTCTCGTGCACACCACCTCCGGCTGGGGTCGCCCGGCCTGGAAAAAAGCAACCCACGAACGAAACTCAAAAGTAAAGACCATCCCCTACAAAGGGTTCAAACTGTGGCTTTTTTACTCAAAGAGAAAGGGGGTTCATTATGATAAACCATTGATGACTCCCCTTGAGGTTCTGGCCCTCAGCCCGCAACCGGGACTGATTATTTATCAGTAAAAAGGTGGGTGTGAGATTTTAATTTGATGGATTGACCTGACCCCTGAAAACTAACCACTTGTACTTAAACGTTGTGCAATATTGTTGAAAACCAAGAAAAGGCGCCCCTGTAGGCGCCTAACTCTTGTTATACCAAAAATGGGTGGATGACGGGGCTTGAACCCGCGACCGCTGGAATCACAATCCAGAGCTCTACCAACTGAGCTACATCCACCGTAAATATGAGAGTGACAATAATTGATAATGTGAATTTTTGTCAAACAAATTACCGTTATAAAAGGCCGAAAACAGCCGACTTTTTCAAAATTGACAATACCCCGAAAGTGTATTATTATTAACTACAGCAGGGAGGCAGACATGAACCAGAAGACAATAGTAACAACAACAGTCCTGATAATGACACTTCTCCTCTTGCCGCAGGGGTGCAAAACCACGGGATCAGGAACCTCGTCACACGCCTCTCTTGGTGAAAAGACCGTAGCATATATCCTTAAAAAAGCAAGCCATGACGACGCCGACAGCATCTTTTTCACTGAAAAAGACTACAGTACCCTTCGTAAAGAAGTGGCTGCAAACAAAGAGACACCCGGCTACATATCCCGAAAATACGCCGATGATGGCGAATTCAGCGTTCTTGCCTTTAATGATCTAAAGCCTGAAATAATCTCATGCCGCAACCAGTGGATGTTCATCATCGGCGCCTATACCCAGGGCGTGAAATCGATCAAAATTCGCTCTACCGGTGAAATATCCCGGAAAACCGCAAAAAACGGAATCACTGAAGTCACGGTAAACATAAAATTCACCAAAATAAAAGAAAAGGAAAAAACAGACGGAGAGATCAATCTCTCCGCCTGGCAGTTCAATGGAGGGTATCAAATTAGAAAGATCGATATAGTCCGCTGAGGCAGGATTATTGCATTTCACTACCCTTCAAAATCGACAGGGCGCGCTTCATATCTATTTTAAAATCAAGCTTCTCTTCAGTATCCATCAAATCGATGGGATACTGTTTCTCTAACAGCTTACGGGTAAGGCTGAGGCGCACAAAATCCTTGTAGTCCCGATACTTGAAGTCCCCTTTCAGCAGGTGTATTTTTGACACCTGGACAACCGCATATCCCCTGAAAACCCTGAATATCTCAGGCTTATAACTGTTCTGCCGGGCCGTCTCAATGATCAGCCGATCAAGTACCGTAAAACGTTCCCGATTTTTCAAAGAAACATCACTTCCGTAACCGGCAACCCGGTGAAGACGGGCGGTTTTGATGTATTTTTTTTCACGGCTGTAGCACCGCGCAAGGTTAAGAAAATCTTTATTTTTGTTGAGCCTTTCAACAAAGTTCTGCGCCGTCTTAAGATCTTTCACCACCGTGGCGCGAGCCTCGACGGCTTCGATGGGGTTCCAGGATGTTCGCATACGCACAAAATGTTCAAGCAGCTCAGGCGGTTTGAGAGGAAGTTTAAAGCTCCTCACCGGATAGATGCCCTCTGAAGCGGCACCATACTTTCTTGAAAGAAAAAGCCCCGCCACATCATTATGATCAAAGCGTTCCGCCTCATCGTCATCGGCCTTCAGGCGCGCCATGAGATCTCTGTTGAGCTTATGCTGTATCCAGAGTGTAGTATTTTCATACAGTGATTTTTCAAGTGAAGAGGAAGTCAAAGAAATCATCTGCTCCCATTCTTCCTTCAGGAGCAGGGGCCGAAGCTCTTTGAGAAAAAGCTTCTTCCCGTCATAGTCTCCAAGTAAAATGGTTTCTTCTTTCAGGGAAACACGGTTTCCCTCTACCTTTCGGCGGTCCTGAACTTCCCGCACCGCTTCTTTAAGACTGCTGGAGAAACCGAGTATCTTTCGAAATGGATCATCGGAAACCTGCCCGCGGTATACTTCCTTCACTATTACCCCGGCCCCCCTGGAACATCGGGCCCTTCGGGAGAGGAGAAGAAACTTTTTATAGTGAGGGTCTTCTTGAAGCCCCAGGTCTGAAGCGAGTTCTCCCCGGGCTTCGAGTTTTTTCAGTTCATCGAGACTTTCTTCAGGGCCGGTCTTTCGGGGAAAAACCGCATGAAGGTAACGGAGAGTCCCCTCACTGATTGAACCGGCCCCCGACTCAATCGGTGCAGCTTTGCATGAAAACATAAAGGCGGCTGCGCAAAGAAGCACGGCTGCCCGGCAGAGGCCCCTTAACTTCATCAGCGGTTATTTCTCAAGTCAAGTACACCCTTTTCAAGGAGAAGTACCGTGGTGGCCACCGTCTGGTTGATGGCATAGGTCGCCGCGTTTCTCCAGATACCTGTTGAGGTGTTGTAAAGAATATCATAGTTCGACCGGTACCGCCCCAGGTAGGTGAAATAACTGTTTTCAGTGATGATATCATCGACCTCACCGTTATGATCGTTGCTTCGGCTGTTGAGATATGCCTGCACGGTTGTGGTATTGAGAAGCCCGTTGTAGTTATCGTCGATCCACTCCTCGTAGCCTGAATGATTGTAGCCCGTGGTGGAATGAATATGCACCTGGGCGTTGGCGTCTCCCGCGTAGTGAAGTACCATGGTCAGGTAGCGTATATCACTATTGGTGAGACTGTAGTAACGTCCGGCCAGAACATCATTCTGAAGAGAGTGACGGTTATCCCCGGCCGTGCTGTTTCCCCCTTCAAGAAACCATTCATTAAAATAGAAGGTTGCACAGTTATCCATGGGCTCAAAGATCGCCCAGTCCTGGTCGCCGTAGGTGGTCCAGCCCCCGCCGGCATAGGTGTTGGGAATCTGGGTAGTGCCGCCGTATTCATCGCCCCGGTCTGGACAGTTTCCCGTTATGGATATATCACTGAAGCAGTTGTAGTTAGTGCCGTTATCGTAATCAGTCCGTTTTCCGCCGCCTGAAGGATTCCCCACCGGTGTTGTTGAGCCATTCTGCTTATAATCTATCGCGGGATTTCCCCCCGGGATAAAGAAATATTTGCCGTCACATTCAGTACAATTCGGCAGGTCAACGGTCATGTTGGCGTTTCCGATACCGACGGCAATCGTGTAGTCAAGAGACCCGAACTGATCAAAGCCGACATTTGCCTGGTATGACCATCCGTCAAAGTCATTATGGTTCCAGGTTACCAGTGCATGGCCGCCATCATTATAGTCAGGATCGCTCCGCTTGTTGAAATTCATAAAATGGGTAAAGGAAGAAAAGTTGCTCCCCAAAGCCGACCACCCGAACCCGAGAAGCCCGCTGTCCCAGAAAAGGTCATGGGCGTAATCCGGGGCGATTGCTCCAGCTCGTGCGATACCGACCAGTCCCTGCTCATTACCCTCGGTTGTGCCGTCGCCTTCGTATGCGCCGAAGGTAAAGCCCTCTTCATAGCCCCCGCATTTTGCCTTAAGGTAATCGAGAACCCACCGCTGCTGGTTGGTTCCATAATCATTCATATAGTGAAGGGCATCCCGGGCACTGTTTTTATGCCCCATGTCCCAGAGGGCATGGGCCTCAAAGGGGAGAAACATGAGTGCTGCAAAAATCGTTACCAGTATATTGTATTGCGTCAGTCGATTCATTTCTCTGCCTCAACGATAAAACTTCCCCGTATTTTGAAGGCTTTTGCCCTGCCCCTTTTCCGTTTATTTGTGGTGGCCACCAGGAGTCCCTCGAAGCTTCCCTTCAGGGCGGTAATCTCACTCCCTGACATCACCGGAATGAGCTGCATGGTACAGCGGCTTCCTTCGGCGATGCGATTGCGTACAAGACCCCTTCCCCGGGAGAGGCGCTCGCGGCGCGCCATGCGTTTCCATGCAGCCTCTTCGCTTTTCCCCCGTTTTGAGTAACGGGCCCTGCTGTACCTGAGAAGTCGTGATGACGGAGCAGCACTGTAGGCTCTCCCCTTCTGTATCATCATCACAGACACAGGGTGCCATGATGTATCAAGGGTTATCCCTTCTTCATTTATCATGCCTTCTATCGTTCCACTGAGGTTAAACATGATGTTGTTGTTCTTTGCACCGATAGTGACACGCCACTGGCCCCCGCGTTTACGGGCAACAGCAGAGACGTTATTGTCGAGGTTGATTGACTTCCCCCTGAACTTAATCCTGAGGCGGGAAGACTCAGAAGCTATGCTGCCGGCACAGAGAAATACGGTGCAGAGCAGTAGAGCGGTTAATGTTTCATATACCCGTAATTTCATAATCTATTGGCTCCTGATAATATTGAAATATCCGTCGGCCGCCGTTACCGTTGCTCCGCCCGAGGTTATTGCCCGCAGACTGCCGGAAAAACTTCCCCTTACAAGGCCGCCGGTATTTTCCATTGTGCTGATGGTTATGGTTCCTGTTGAAGGGCTCTCATTTTTTCCCGCGATGTACATGACACGGTCGGTATCACTGTACCATGAGAGAATAATATCTTCGAGAGTCCAGGTGCCGACTGATCCATCGGTCTGTTCGGGCCCCGATATTGAAAGACTGAAGGTTCCCCAGACACTGTCATTTGCCCCGGACACCTTCACAAAGTACCATCCTGCACCGGTTGCAGCGGTGTTAAAGGTTATGCTCCCATTACTACCAGAGCCGCTGTTGTCATCTGCAGCCAGCTGACTTCCGTTTTCAAAATAGAGAATAAGGCTCGTGTCGGTATCACCGGTTGTCTCGATGGTCACACTCCCCGGATCAGTAACTTTAAAATGATACATGCTGTAAGTCCTGATCTTAAAGGCTGAAGGTTTCTGAACAGCGGTCCGTGAAGATTCTTCTCCAGCCACTCCATTGACCAGGGCTCCGCCTGCGGTTCCGTTGATCCGAATAGCTACAGAGCGTCCCCCTCCCGGAGGAGCTGGTACCTGATCGGCATCATCTGTATGAACATAAAAGGAAGAATAGCTGTTTCTATCGGTACCGCTTCGCCCTGAAAGGGTAAAGCCGTGTTTCCCCGTGAGAAACTTTTCTCTGCTCTCTTTGAGCTCATAGCTAAACTCATGTTTAACGCCCTGAATTCGTGTCCTTATGCCTATGGGATAAAGAAGAATCGTTCCTACAGCCTGGTGTTCACTCTGTGGCATATCACCGGTAATGGTGACTCCCAGGCTCTCTCCCGTTACTGAGGTATTACCTGTATAGCCGGCACATGATACTGCAAGGGAATAGGTACTGTCTTTTAAAAAGTATCCCCCTACTGAAAAGGCTCCTGTTGTTCCGTCGCAGGTTGCGGTACGCTCTACACCATAATCATCGATAATGCTTATTGCAGCGGCAACCTTTGCCCCCGTATCCCAGGCATCTTCTACTGTTCCAGTCAATATATAGTCGTAGCTTTTCTCAACAAGTACGATTGTTCCCGTATCATTGGACCCGGGGACAATCGTACTTGTATCAAAGCTTCTTGTTTCATGGTCATCATGGGTAAAGGTGAGGGTATAGGCCTGGTTTTTTCTGAAATGCTCTCCGTTTATAGTAAAAATACCGCTGGTGTCACTGACACCCGTTACTGTTGATCCCGAAGAATCGATCGTACTTACAGTAACATCGGCAACTGGAGCCCCGCCGGAACCGGTGACTGTACCGGTAATAGAAGAATCAATGAGAAGCTCAAGAGTGCCGCCGGTAATGGTATTATCATCGAGGGAGTCTATCGTTGCAGTGACGCTGCCTGTCCGGTAGAGGTTTTTGGTGATAGATACACTGTAGGTATGTTCAATATAAAAATGATCATTTTCAAGCCTGAACTTCCCTTCACTGTCGGTGGTTCCGCTTATGGTATTCCCGGATTCATCATCAGCCGAGACAGCGGCTCCTGCCAGGGGATTACCTGTGGTGTCATCAAGCACCGTACCCGTTATCGACCCATGATTTGGAAAAAGATAGACCGGGTTATCATCAATAATTGAAGTGGTCCCGCTGACCGCTGCAGTGACATTTGATTTGGATATATGACCGTTCTTAGACACGGTGAGAGAATAGGTGCTCCCGGTATAAAGATAGGTGCCACTCAGGGAAAATGAACCATCAGCTGCAGTCACGCCATGTATTGTGCCGGTAGGAGTTGCTGAATTCTGCATGCTGATCACTGCACCCTCTAAGGCCGTTCCATTATAGTCGACAACCTGTCCCGTAACGGTTCGGGTTTCTTCGGGAGCACTGCCGGTCTCCGTGAGGGCTATAGTTCCCAGGTCAACCCGAAGGTTTACCACATCAAAAACAACGGCCCGGCTTGCGGTATCAAAACTACCATGGACAACCTGAAGAGTAAAACCCTCACCCCGGGTAATCTCTCCTGTATCGAGGGAAAAGGTGCCATCGGTTTCGGTTGTGGTGCTGTAAATTGTCCCGTGCACATCCATCAGAAGACGTACTTCTTTAACCGGATCACCCACTGCTCCATTCACTACCGTACCGGTTACCCGGCCGTATTTAGAAAGAGGAGGAAGATTACTGTTCGTCCCGAAGCATCCTGTCAGCATTGCAGCTACTGACAAAAGAAACATGAAATATATTATTCGCATTCGATGGATAGTGGTCATCATTTGCTTACCCTTACCAGACCCATATAGAGGTCTCTTTTGATTTAATTGAAAACTCTACGCGTATTTTTACCTCAGAACTGTACCAGGTGGTTTCATTTTCTCCATGGCATAACCCGGGATACTTCGGGTCCATCCATGCATCGGCATCTGAATAATAGCCGATATGCCCGTTTGCCTTCCATAATCCAAGGCTGGTTATTTCTATATTTGTATCATCTCCATAATGAGCATGGGCATAATACTGCCAGTCCTGATCTTCCTGAATGACATGGTCACGTGTCCCTTCAGGGAAGTTATATTCAGATCCAGGTTCATTGCTGAAATAAAGATACTCGAGGCCCACAATATCAACATCCCCTGCACCGCTTGTACCGCCGTAAGATGCCTGAACCTGTACAGTCGCGGTGCCTCCATCCTTAATGGCCGAAACAGTACCGCTGATCCCTTCAGCATTGCTCACGTTTGCCGCGGTATCATCAGAAGCTGACCATGAGGCGACTTCGGATACATCATGTATTGTCCCGTCTTCGCAGACAGCTGCTGCACTGCAGGTGCCGCTGTAGCCTGTGTAGATTTTCACATCATGAACAATAACCTGAACCTGGGCAACCGGCGAATCAGTTATGGTTAAGGAAGTTGAAGCAGTAATGCCGTTCATGGCCGCGGATATTTCACTGCTTCCGATGCTTCTTGCCGTGACGACGCCCCGGGTTCCCGAATCATTGCTTATGATGGCTGCGTCAGGATTACTTGATGTCCAGGTTACCGAGGAAGTAATATCACAGCTGCTGCCGGTAAAGATTCCCGTGGCGGTATACTGTTTAATTAAATCTTCGAGTAATGCTGAATTACCGGGAGTTATCTCGATTGATACCAGCTCTTCAGGTGTCACCGTAAGATTTGTGGCTTCCGTAATACCGTCAAGGGAAGCGGAAATTTCAACCGTACCCTCAACAATGGTGGTTACTTCCCCCCGGGTATCAATATCATTGCTTACCGTGGCGGTCAGGTTTTCTGAACTCGCCCATGTCACCAGGGCGGTAATATCCCGTGTACTGTTACTGTAGGTTCCCGCAGCGGTCATCTGCCGTTTGAGACCCTTTGGTACAGCCGCAAGGGACGGAGTCAGGGCTATAGACTGGAGCTCTTCTCCGGTTATGTTTATATTTATGGTTTTTTCAAAATCACCAATGGCTGCGGTAATGATCACTTCCCCTTCAGCCGCTGTTGTTATATTTCCCTTTGAACCATTTGTATTGCTTACCGGTGCAATGGTATCGTCTGACGACAGCCAGGACATCTGCTCGGTAATATTTCTACTGGTTCCCGTGGTGTATGTCCCGGTTGCAGTTACTGTTCCAGAAAGCCCCATGGGGATACTCCCTGTTGAGGCGGTCAATTCGACAGATACAAGTTCTTCATCATTGACAACAGCCGAAGCGATGCCGGTTACCGTATCACCCATATCATTTATAAGTGAGGCAAAAATCGTACATGAGCCCTTCGAAAGGGCTGTCAGGCTTTGAGAAGAATCAATCGACACCTTTTCGTTATCGGAAACCGACCAGTTAACCTGGTCGGTAAGATCGATACTGCTTGCATCTGAAAATATACCGGTTGCAGAAAGATCTTCTGATGCCCCCAGTGGAAGATCCATGGTATATGGAGAGACTTCAATCGAGACCAGGGTTACATCCCTGACAGTCAGGGCCGCCTCTCCGGTAATCCCATCCATAGAGGCGCTGATGGTAACATCTCCCGCAGTGAGAGTTTCTGAAAGTCCAGCATCACTGATTTCAGCAATAAGTCCGTCGGAGGTTTCCCATAGAACGGTTGCAGTAATATCCTGTATATTGTCTCCTCCGCTCCCGGAAAAAGTACCGAGGGCCCGGTACTGTTTTTTTAATCCCAGGGGAAGTTCTTCAGTTCCGGGAACCACTTCTATTGCCGTGAGAATACCATCAGTAACCGTTACACTGGCAGTACCGGTAACCGGGCCCAGAACCGCAGACACCGCAAGTACCCCCTCGGTATGGGCTTTCAGTATATCATTTTCAATGGTTGCGATAGATTCATCAGGAACTGTCCAGTCCGCTGTTCCCGTGATATCAGACTGGGAGCCATCTGAAAAAATTCCCGTTACCTTGAGAATTCTTTCTGTATCCGGGGCAAGGGTAATGGAGCTCGATCCCGGTGCAGTGAGGGCCTCAATTGAAATATCCGTCAGGGTCTTCAGGTCAGGTACGGGAACATCATTAAGATTTCCCGCAGGGGAACATGCCCCAAGGAGGCTTGAAATTATCAGGGAACAAAAAAGTACTGTAATTTTTCTCATAACCGAGGCTTCTCCATGTCTTCAGCAAAACAGTACATCACCTGCAGGCAGGTCAGCAGCAGCCCGTCTTACCAGGGCATAATCCGCAGCTGGGTCCCGAGCCTGAAGGAAATACCTGTTTCGCCCGTTGAACTCATAATTATTTCATCACTGGCAACACCGCTCATGCTGTTCCCCAGTGAGACTGAAGCTCCTGTTTCGAAGAAAATGACCGTTCGCCACACCTGGAGGCTGATCCCGATTCCCGAACTCCATGTAAGAAAGGCCATGTTGTATCCCGCGTCAAAGCTGAAAACCTCTCCGGTTTCATCTTTCTCATAGAGTGAAGTAAGGTGCACGTTTACAACGGGTCCGGTAAATGCGTAGAGACTGAGGTTCCTGAATAACCCGCCGGCATTACTTCCTTTATCAATGATTGAAAGATTGTAGCCTGCGAGAAGTCCGAAAGAGAAAAAATCAGCCTTAATAGTACCGCTTTCAATAGGGAGAATATTCTGATAATATCCCGCCTCAGCCATAAAAAGTATATTATGACGAAAGAGTATACGGCCCCTGATAAAGGTTTCAGGAGAGAACCCTACTCCATCACCGTTCTGATAGAGGGTAGATAATCTCAAACCGGCAGCCGCTCCCACGTCGAGCCACTGCAGCAGGTCTCCTGAAAGGGCCTGAGGAGAATCATCAATGTTCAGCCTGCTTTTTCCGCTCCCCGTACCTGCTGCAGAGAGGGTTCCCGGGAGAAAAAGAAGCAGAGATAACACCGATGCAATTGTAACGATCCAGAGCTTCATAGTTTTATATTTCTTTATATATATTTAAATAGAGTGACACTTCAGTCTAATTTACCCCTATAAATCCAAGATGTCAAGAAAAAAAAACCGTCCGACCGTGTTTTTGATTAAATTATATTTGTTCTCATGCTGTTAACAGAAAAAAATGTAGAGTTATTATAGAAGGAAGTTACTGCTCAATAATGGTACTGACTATCTTCCGGGAAGACCACTCGCCCTTTGAGAGTCTGAACCAGAGATCCTTTTTCGGGTATAAAGTCTTGTTTATTTCATCAACAGAGAGGCCCTTTTCGTAAAGGCCCATAACAGTCCCCCGGATTTCCTGCAGCACTTCAAGTTTTTCCCTGATCCGTTCTTTTCCCTTCGCAAGAATACCGGCGTGTGCACAGAAAAGATAATCAAAGTCGAGGGATAGAAGCATTTTAAGTGTGGTGATAGACTGCCCCATATGCTCATCAACAAAGGCAACCCGCTGCCGTGAGCTGACGTAGAGGTCTCCAGTAAAAAGCCACCCTTTTTGCGCCTCATGAAACACCACATGGTGGGGGCTGTGCCCCGGTGCGTCAATAACCTCAAAACGGTGATGATCGGTTTCAAGAACATCACCAAGTCGGCTCGCGGTAAAACCCTCCCGGTTTCCCCAGGCAAAGGCCCGGTAACGGGGAAGTTTAGTCGCCTCTTTCACAATTTCCACATCATTCTTTTGAAGATAAAAGGGTATTTTCATCTCCCGGATAAGCCAGGGAGCCATGCCGGTGTGGTCTTCATGGTAGTGTGTCGCAGCTCCCCGGACAACTTTTTCTTCTTTGAAAACTTTTCCGCTCAATGAACCGAGACGCGCGGGCCCTGTGTCAAGAAGCAGGTTGTCGATTATGTAAAAATGGCTTTTCATCGCCATTCCCGGAATAGAGAGTGTTCCTTCTACCCACCGAGCCCCGTCATGGTCATGTATATCAATTCGTTTCTTTAAAAAAAGACCTGAGCTTTTCATTTTCTTCCTTTACCGATAAATTTTTCAAGTATCCCCTTCTCTATCATAATCTGTTTTCCCATTTCCATTACATTCTCTGGCGGGACAGGAGCATCTTTTCTGGTAACCATTGAAATCGCCTCTGCGGGACAGGCGGATACACAGAGACCGCAGCCGATGCATTCTGCCTCATCGACCTGCACAGTCCCGTCAGTAGAAATCGCCCCGACGGGACAGCGTTCGTCGGCACAGACAAGACATCCGGTACATGCATCCTCATCAATGCGGGCGGAATACGAGCTGGGAGCGAAGGCATGGGGATGATGCAGCTCAGTCTTTCCCCGAAGAATCGTGCAGCAGCATGAACAGCAGTTACAGATGATTCCGGGACGGTCCTGGTGGTTTTCAACATTGTGAACCAGTCCGGCTTCATCACTTTTTTTCAAAATCTCAATTGCCTCATCGTGATTTATCTTTCGGGCACTGTTGAGTCCTGTGAGAAAACGGGCAATGCCGCCGAAGGTAAGGCATACTTCAAGAGGTCCATCGCAGCGATTGAGGCTTGCCCGACAGGCACACCGGGTGACAGCAATGAAATCAGCCTTTTCAATTATTTTGCGCGCCTCTTCATAAACAATTACCTGGCTGTTTTCCTTCAGTGATGCTTCAACAGGAAATACTCTCATAGCGGGAGTCGGGTTACCGGAAAATGCGACACTCATGGCGTCGTGATGATACTTTTCCCAGAGCTCCCCGAGGTGGTCAAGGTCAAGTGAGCCATCATTTTTCATATAGGGAAATTCAAATAGCCCCGGTATCACCGGTAAAAGGCTGAAAAGCATCTCACCATTTTTTTCACGCCGGTGAATCACCGCACGATTCACCATCGCTTCCAGACGGCTGGTAACTTCCTCAACCGGTAGGTCAAGGTCTGCCGAAATCTCAACGACATTTTTGGCCCTGAAGCTCAATCCCAATGCGACGTCGATATCTCCTTTAGGAAAAAGTATCTCCAGTATTTCTGACAGGTATGGTGACGCCGGCGCGCGGCTGATATGGGTATCGAGAATAAGCCTTAACTCTTCGTAGTCTTTCATTAATTTTCTCCTGAATTCTCTTTTTTAACAATTGCAGCCTTTAGTTCATCCAGCCATTTAAGGCGCATCTCCTGGCACTGCAGGGCATAATCTACGATAAGAATTCTTTCAGAATCCACCTTACGATTCTCCATGTCTTCCTTTGCCGCCTGGTATTCTTTGATGCTTTTTTCGACTTCACGTCGGTGGATTATAATCTTGTTCCCTGCCTGTGCCGGTTTGAGATATTTCAGGTACATGCATTTAAGCAGAAAAGGATCCCGGCGAATCAGTTCATAGCGAAAGCCTCTCTCTTCT